>Ga0182024_10018975_pt1 | contig 12738 bp, 14 predicted proteins | sample P32metaG_FD_120480 | JGI IMG/M metagenome (GOLD analysis project Ga0182024, IMG submission 120480) | Permafrost microbial communities from Stordalen Mire, Sweden - P3-2 metaG (Illumina Assembly) | ecosystem: Environmental > Terrestrial > Soil > Wetlands > Permafrost | place: Sweden: Stordalen... | reverse complement strand
CCACCGGGAACGGCGGCAGCCAGCCGCCGAGGAACAGGATCGTCGCCATCGCACACATGGTGGCAATCGCGACGTACTCGCCGAGCATGAACATCATGTACGGCGTCGAGCCGTATTCCACCATGTAGCCGGCGACAAGCTCCGATTCCGCCTCAACCAGATCGAACGGCGGCCGGTTGGTTTCCGCAAGCGCGGAGACGAAGAAGACCACGAACATCGGCAGCAGCGGCAGCCAAAACCAGTTCAGGAAGGTGAGCCACGGCAGGCCGATCAGCGTCGCCAGGCCATGGTCGCGCTGCGCCTCGACGATGGCGGTGAGATTGAGCGAGCCAACGCAGAGCAGCACGGTGATGATGACGAAGCCGATCGAGACCTCGTATGACACCATCTGCGCGGCCGAGCGCAAGGCCGCCAGGAATGGATATTTCGAATTTGACGCCCACCCCGCCATGATCACCCCGTACACGCCGAGCGAGGAGATGGCGAAGATGTAGAGAACGCCGACATTGATGTTGGCGATGACGATCCCGGCACTGACCGGAATGACGGCCCACGCGGCCAACGCCAAAGTACAGGTGACGAGCGGCGCGAGCAGAAACACGCCCTTGTTGGCCCCGGCGGGTATCACCGGCTCCTTGAGCACGAACTTCAAGAGATCGGCAAACGACTGGAACAACCCCCAAGGACCAACCACGTTGGGCCCACGCCGCAGCTGCACGGCGGCCCAGATCTTTCGGTCCGCGAGGAGCACATAGGCGATGGCGACAAGCAGGATCACGAGCAGCAGCAAGCTTTCAGCCACCATGATCACCAACGGCCAGACGTAGTCGGACAAGAACTCGGCCATCGGTTACTCCGCCGCCGTCATGGCCGGGCGTCCGGTCGCGATCGCCGAGCATTCCGCCATCACGGCGGAGCAGCGCGCAATCGGATTGGTGAAATAGTAGTCCGCGATACTCGAGCGGAACGACGCTTTGTCCGCCGTGCCGCCGAGCGCCGCAAGCTTTTGCACATCGGCGGCATCGCCCGGCGCGATCTGTCCGATACGCATCATGTGCGGATAAGCCTGATAGAGTGTCTGGCGCAATACGGCGAGCGAGTCGTAGGGAAGCTTCTTGCCCAAGACGTCCGACAGGGCGCGCAGGATCGCCCAATCCTCGCGCCCGTCGCCCGGCGGAAAGGCAGCACGCGACGCCATCTGCACCCTGCCCTCGGTATTGACATACGTTGCCGATTTTTCCGGATACGCCGCGCCGGGAAGCACAACATCCGCGCGCGAAGCGCCGCGGTCGCCGTGGGTGCCGATATAAATGACGAAGGCGCCGGGCGCGATGTCGATCTCGTCGACGCCGAGCAGGAACACCGCGTCGAGCGTACCGGACGCGGCCATCTGCCGCGCGGTCAAACCACCCTCGCCCGGCACGAAGCCGAGATCGAGCGCGCCGACGCGCGACGCCGCATTGTGCAGCACGCTATAGCCGTTCCAGCCATCCTTGACGGCCCCGAGATCGACCGCCGCCTTGGCCGACAGCGAAGCGACCGCGGCTCCGTCCGGCCGCGCCAGCGCATCCGCGCCGACGATGACGAGTGGGCGCTCCGCCTTGCGCAACGCTTCCGCAAAACTATGGCGCGTGATGTCGGCGAGCGTTTCCACACCGGCGCCGAGATAATCGTAGGTGTAGGTGAGCGGCGCCTTCGCGCCGATCAAGCCGATCGGAAAGCTTTTCGCCAACCGCCAGCGCTTGCGGATGCGCGCATTGAGCACCGCCGCCTCGCGGCGCGGATTGGTGCCAACGAGGAGGAGCGCATCGGCGGCCTCGATGCCCGCAACGGTCGCGTTGAATAGATAACTGGCGCGCCCCCATTTCGGGTCGAGCGCCGAGCCGTCCTGCCGGCAATCGAGGTTGGCGACGCCAAGCCGGGTCATCAAATCCTTGAGCGCGAAAATCTCCTCGACGGCGGCGAGATCGCCGACCAATGCGCCGACCCGCTTGGCATTAGCGCGGGCGAGCTTGTTGGCGATTGCCTTGAAGGCTTCGCCCCAGGTGGCGGGACGCAATTGCCCGTCGTCGCGCACGAAGGGCTGATCGAGCCGCTGAGTGCGCAGACCGTCGACCACATGGCGGGTTTTGTCCGAGATCCATTCCTCGTTCACGTCGTCGTTGGTGCGCGGCAGGATGCGCATCACTTCACGGCCGCGCGTGTCGATGCGGATTGCGGAGCCGAGCGCATCCATGACGTCGACCGATTCCGTCTTGTTCAGCTCCCACGAGCGCGCCGCGAACGCATAAGGCTTTGAGGTGAGCGCGCCGACCGGACAAAGATCGACGACGTTACCCTGCAATTCGGAAACCATCGCCTCTTCGAGATAAGTCGTGATCTCCATGTCCTCGCCGCGCCCGATGGCGCCGAGCTCGGGCACGCCCGCAACCTCGGTCGCGAAACGAACGCATCGCGTGCACTGGATGCAGCGGTTCATCGACGTCTTGACCAGCGCGCCGAGATATTTGTCCTCGACCGCGCGCTTGTTCTCGCGGTAGCGGCTCTGATCCATGCCGTAAGCCATGGCCTGGTCTTGCAGATCGCATTCACCGCCCTGATCGCAGATCGGGCAATCGAGCGGGTGATTGATCAGCAGGAACTCCATCACGCCTTCGCGCGCCTTGCGCACCATCGGCGAGCGCGTAGAGAGCACCTTCGGCGAGCCGTCCTTATTCGGCGGCAAGTCCTTCACGCCCATCGCGCAAGACGCTTGCGGCTTCGGCATGCCGGCAACTTCGATGAGGCACATCCGGCAATTGCCGGCGATCGACAGCCGCTCCTGGAAGCAGAAGCGCGGAATTTCCGCGCCAGCGGCTTCGCATGCCTGCAGGAGCGTGTATTCCGGCGGGACGTCGATCTCTCTGCCGTCGACGATGAGCTTGGTCATCTAGCTTTTCACTCCGCCGCCTGAGGTACCGAGGGCTCGAGCACGCCCTCGGTGTCCGGATTGGCGGTGTATTCGTCGATGCGCCGCTCGATCTCAGGCCGGAAGTGGCGGATCAGACCCTGCACCGGCCAGGCGGCGCCATCGCCGAAGGCGCAGATGGTGTGGCCTTCGATCTGGGTCGTGACCTGCCACAGCATGTCGATCTCGCGCTTCTGCGCCCGGCCTTCAGCCATGCGGGTGAGCACGCGCCACATCCAGCCCATGCCCTCGCGGCAGGGCGTGCACTGGCCGCAGCTTTCGTGTTTGTAGAAATAGGAGATGCGCGCCATCGCCCGGACGATGTCGGCGGTCTTGTCCATGACGATGACCGCCGCCGTGCCGAGCGACGTTTTCTTGTCGCGACAACCGTCGAAATCCATCAGCAGCGTGTCGGCTTGATCGGGCCCCGCCGGCACCAGCGGCATCGACGAGCCGCCGGGAATGACGGCAAGAAGATTATCCCAGCCGCCGCGCACGCCGCCGGCGTGCTTTTCGATCAATTCGCGCAGCGGAATCCCCATTTGCTCTTCGACGTTGCAGGGCCGCTCGACATGGCCGGAAATGCAATAAAGCTTGGTACCAGTGTTGTTCGCACGGCCGATGCCGGCGAACCAGGCGGCGCCGCGCCGCATGATGTCGGGCACCTGAGCGATGGTCTCGACATTGTTCACGGTGGTCGGACAGCCATAGAGCCCCATATTGGCGGGGAACGGCGGCTTCAATCGCGGCTGGCCCTTCTTGCCTTCGAGGCTTTCGAGCAGCGCCGTTTCCTCGCCGCAGATATACGCGCCGGCGCCGTGGTGCACGACGATATCGAAGTCGAAACCGTGGACGTTGTTCTTGCCGATGAGCTTGGCTTCGTAGGCCTGATCGACCGCGGCCTGCAGGCGTTCGCGCTCGCGGATGAATTCGCCGCGGATGTAGATGTAGCAATTGTGCACACCCATGGCGCAGCCGGCGATCAGGCAGCCTTCGACCAACAGATGCGGATCGTGCCGCATGACCTCGCGGTCCTTGCAGGTGCCGGGTTCCGACTCGTCGGCGTTGATGACGAGGTAGGTCGGCCGGCCGTCGGACTGCTTGGGCATGAACGACCATTTGAGCCCGGTCGGGAATCCCGCTCCACCGCGGCCGCGTTGGCCTGAGGCCTTCACTTCGTTGACGATTGCGTCGCGGCCTTTTTCCAGAATCGCCTTGGTGCCGTCCCAGCCACCGCGCGCACGCGCGCCATCAAGGCCCCAGCCGTGATGGCCGTAGAGATTTTTGAAAATGCGGTCTTTGTCGGCGAGCATCAGTCGGGCCTCGGTTCAGATAAATCGGGGTTCGAAGGGCCCTGCCCTCCATAGATCGATTGGTCGGTCAATGTATTGGCGCCGCCAATAGGCGCGGAGTTCTGCCGATCGATCTGCGGACCCGGCTTCGGGCTTTTGCCCGCCGCGAGCTCGTTGAGAATTCGGGTCAGCGTCTCCGGCGTCAGGTCCTCGTAATAGTCGGCATTGATCTGGACCATCGGCGCGTTGACGCAGGCGCCAAGGCACTCGACTTCGGTCCAGGAGAATGTGCCGTCCGCTGTGACCTCGTTTTCGTAGCCGATCGTCCGGTGCAGAACCTTCTTGAGCTGATCGGCGCCGCGCAGCATGCACGGCGTCGTGCCGCAGAACTGCACGTGGAAGCGGCCGACCGGGGAAAGATTGAACATGGTGTAGAAGGTCGCCACTTCGAGCACGCGGATTTTCGCCATGCCGAGTAATTCCGCCACCGCCTCCATCGCCTTCTGCGGCAGCCATCCGCCCGATTGTTCCTGCGCGCGCCACAAAAGCGGAATCACCGCTGATTGCTGGCGGCCCGGCGGATATTTTGCGATCTGCGCTTTCGCCCAGTCGAGATTTTCCGGCGTGAACGCAAAGCTCGGCGGCTGTTTTTCAGCGAGGCGGCGCACGCTCATCGGTCGACCTCGCCAAAGACGATGTCGATGGAGCCGAGGATCGCCGACACGTCGGCGAGCATGTGGCCGCGCGATAGAAAATCCATGGCCTGAAGATGCGCGAAGCTCGGCGCGCGGATTTTGCACTTATAGGGTTTGTTGCTGCCGTCGGCGATGAGATAGACGCCGAATTCGCCCTTGGGCGCCTCGACGGCGGCATAAACTTCGCCAGCCGGCACGTGGAAGCCTTCGGTGTAAAGCTTGAAGTGATGGATGAGCGATTCCATCGAGCGCTTCATCTGCGCACGCCGCGGCGGCGCGATCTTGTTGTCGTCGACCACGACCGGACCTTGGGCGTCGGCCCGGCGCAATTTCTCGACGCACTGTTTCATGATGCGGATCGACTGGCGCATTTCTTCCATGCGGATGCAATAACGGTCGTAACAGTCGCCGTTTTTGCCCACCGGAATATCGAAATCGAGCTCCGAATAGCATTCGTAGGGCTGCGCCTTGCGCAAGTCCCACACCGCGCCCGAGCCGCGCACCATGACCCCGGAAAATCCCCAGGCCCAGGCATCTTCCAGTTTCACCACGCCGATATCGACGTTGCGCTGCTTGAAAATGCGGTTGTCGGTGAGCAGTTCCTCGAGATCGTCGCAGACCTTGAGGAACGGATCGCAGAATGCCTCGATGTCGTCGATCAGTTTCGGCGGCAGATCCTGATGAACGCCGCCGACACGGAAATAGGCCGCGTGCATGCGCGAGCCCGACGCGCGTTCATAAAATCCCATCAGCTTCTCGCGTTCCTCAAAACCCCAAAGCGGCGGGGTGAGCGCGCCAACATCCATGGCTTGCGTGGTGACGTTGAGAAGGTGCGACAGCAAGCGGCCGATTTCGCAATAAAGCACGCGGATAAGCTGCGCGCGTCTTGGAATGGTGAGGTCGAGCAGCTTCTCGGCGGCCAGGCAGAACGCGTGCTCCTGGTTGATCGGCGCGACATAATCGAGCCGGTCGAAATACGGGATCGCCTGCAGATAGGTCTTGTGCTCGATTAGCTTTTCCGTACCGCGGTGAAGAAGACCGATATGCGGATCGACCCGCTCGACCACTTCGCCGTCAAGTTCGAGTACAAGGCGCAGAACGCCGTGAGCGGCGGGATGCTGCGGCCCGAAATTGATGGTGAAGTTTCGCTCTTTGATTTCAGCCATCATGCAACCTGCGCAAACTTCGCGGCCTTGGCCGCGACGCGAGCGTCGAACTTGTCCCACATGACCACGAAGCGCTCGTGTCGTCCTTCACCGATAAGATCAATGCCATCATGGGCTTTGACGTTGAAGGCCACGCGCAGACCGACGACCTCCACGCACTCAGCGTCGACCGTCACCGTCATGCCGGGTGGCGTCGCCGCGAGATGGCTCACATCAACGTGGACACCGACGCTGCCCTCGCCAGGATCGAGGTGAGCAGCGAGCAATTCCGTGCAGGCCCACTCCATCAGCACGATCATGAAGCCGGTGGCGAACACCTTGGGCATGGACGCAATAACGGGAGACTCGGGAAATGTGTAGGGAACCGTCTTGTTCTCGGGAACCGTGTAGACAAGACGGTGGCTGAGCCCGGGCTTGAGCGTCGGCTTCATCTCAAGACCCCTTTCCGGGTTCTTGCCCGCTGCCGCCGATCTTGCCCGCCTTCTCGTCACCCGGCAGCACGTAGTCGGTGCCTTCCCATGGCGACAAAAAATCGAAGTTGCGGAATTCTTGCGCCAGCCGCACCGGCGCGTAAACGACGCGCTTAAGCTCGTCGTCGTAGCGCACCTCGACAAAGCCGGTGAGCGGAAAATCCTTCCGCAGCGGATGGCCGTCGAAGCCGTAATCCGTCAGCAGCCGCCGCATGTCGGGATGGCCGGTGAACACGACCCCATAAAGATCGTACGCCTCGCGTTCGAACCAATCGGTACCGGGAAAAACCTCGATGATCGAGGCGACCGGCGTCGTCTCGTCGACCTCGATCTTCACGCGCACGCGCACATTGTGTTTGGGCGAAAGCAGGTGATAGACCACGTCGAAGCGCCGCTCGCGGCCCGGCCAATCCACCGCGGTTACGTCAACAATGTTCCAGAACAGACAGCGCGGGTCGTCGCGCAAAAAACGCATCACCGAAACGATGTCGCCGGCCTCAGCCTGCACCGTCAGTTCATGGTGCGCGATCGAATAGCCCTTGACCGAAGCCGTCAGCGCATCGGCAATGGTTCGGCCGAGAGTGTCGAGTGTCTCATCCATCTTCAGCGTTCGATCGTGGAGGTGCGCCGGATTTTTTTCTGCAGTAGCAGCACACCGTAGAGCAGCGCCTCGGCGGTCGGCGGGCAGCCCGGCACGTAGATATCGACCGGCACGATGCGGTCGCAACCGCGCACCACCGAATACGAGTAATGGTAATAGCCGCCGCCGTTGGCGCACGATCCCATGGAGATCACGTAGCGCGGCTCCGGCATCTGGTCGTAGACTTTTCGAAGCGCTGGAGCCATTTTGTTGGTCAGGGTGCCAGCCACGATCATCACGTCCGATTGACGCGGTGACGCGCGCGGCGCGAAGCCGAAACGCTCAGCGTCATAGCGCGGCATCGACATCTGCATCATCTCGACCGCGCAGCAAGCGAGACCGAATGTCATCCACATCAGCGAGCCGGCGCGCGCCCAGGCGATCAGGTCGTCGGCCGCCGCGACAAGGAATCCCTTGTCGGAAAGCTCGCCGGAAAGACCGGTAAAAAACGGATCGTCGGCGCCGCCCGGCTGTCCGGTGCGCGCGGCCACCAATTCCTGACGCGGGGTAAGGATCGCGGGTCCGCTCAGCTCCATTCGAGCGCTCCCTTCTTCCACTCATAGATAAACCCGACCGTGAGCACCGCAAGGAACAGCATCATCGACCAGAAACCGAATAGCCCAAGCTTGCCGAACGCCACGGCCCACGGAAACAGAAAGCTGACTTCGAGGTCGAAAATGATGAACAGGATGGCGACCAGGTAGAAACGGACGTCGAATTTCATGCGTGCGTCGTCGAAGGCGTTGAAGCCGCACTCGTAGGCCGAGAGCTTTTCCGGATCGGGATTCTTGTAAGCGAGCAGGAAGGCGGAGAGCAGGAGCGCCAGCCCGATCCCGGCAGCCACCGCGATAAAAACGACGAGTGGGAGATAGCCGAGGAGCAAGTCATGGAGCGATTGCGTCATTGCAGCCCCTCTCTGGTCGGCCATCACCGGACAGCCTTCGTCCCTAACGCAGCAACATGCCCGCCATACGACGATTCCGCGCAAGCCGGGACCGCGCCGATTTGCCCCAAATCTTTACGGATTCACGCTGGAAAACTGATCTTTCGACCCTTAGCGCAGTGCACAAAAAGGCGCAAGCGGGCCTGTGTGTAGGCCGTAGCCGGGACCGCCGAGCCGCCAAAATGCGATCACTCGATGGAGGCTAAGACGTTGATTTAATGGCGGGAGCGACGGGACTCGAACCCGCGACCTTCGGCGTGACAGGCCCGCTTATTATCCTGTCGAACCAATGTCAGTTCCGACTTTTGAGGTGCCAGAAGGGGCTGCTTTTCCGCCCAAAGTCGGAACAGCCTCCGTGGCGGCGTGGCATGGCGTCGCTCCTCGAAGCTTGCTGGCATCCTAAATTGAGTTCCGCCGAAATCCGGCCGCTGCCCATACCAGACCAAGGGACGCCACCAAAACGAATGCAGGCGGCAAAATAGCCATGATGAGTGTATCGCCAACACGCGCGGCAATTAGCGCGCTCGAAGCGGTTAGGATCGTTCCCGGAGGGTTTGGGTGCGTTCCCAGTGTCGGGTCCGCGAAAGGCTGAACATAGCTCGTAAGAGACGCCCACCAGGGTAGCCATTCATCCCCGAATAAATCCTCTCCGCTGACTTGCCAAAGAAGTCGAGAAGCTCGCGAGACGACGACATACAACGCCCATGTCGACGATGCGATCACCCACACGCGGAGCGCACCCCTTCTCCAATTCATTTCGCTCTCGCTTGCTCCAAATCATGGGGGATTCCCTCCCCTATCCAATTAGGCTATGATTCGTGCGCAGCGGCGGGCGAATTGCGAATCCCGTAGACGATAAATCGATGCCCGACCTTGCGACGATGGAACTCAAACTGCGCCACACCCGCTGGCAGATTCGAAATCTCCAGGTGATGCAGATGCGGCCGGGGCAATCCGCAGAGGAACTGAAGTTCTTCGGTGACCTGGAAAGGTCAGCGCGAGCGTTGGTGAAGGTGCTGCTCCAGGCGATCGAGGACCGCAAATGCCCGCCCGCGGCCGGAAAGTATATGATGACGCCGGACCAGCATCGGCGGCGGGCGCAGGATTTGCGCCAGCACAATCCGAACAGCCGCGCGGCGGTTCTGCACGAGGCAGCGGCGAAGATGCAGGAATCGAAGCGCAACTAACCGATCATTTCCTTCGAATTTCGCGGAATTCCTTCGGACCTGAGAGCAATCTGCGCTTCCGACTGGCGCGCTCCTCGCCGGTGACCGACCGGTCGCCGAGCTGGTCGATCTCGCGACCTGCCAGCTCAGTCTGCCTTGCGCGAGGTTTGCTCGCTGTGTTTTCGCGGAGCGGCGGTGCCGGCTAGTGCCTGATCAACGAGCCGGCGGATCGCCGCTGTCCGTGACGGTAGATCGTCTTGTTTCCGCCGCCATGCGTCGATGGTGGCTAGTTCGTCGGCCTGCCAGCGCATGCCAATCTGAACGCCTGGCCCAGTCGTCCGCGGGCGCCCTCGTGATTTAATGGTACCGCGTATTGACCGCTTCATGTTTTCATGGTACCAAAAAAGCAGGCTGAAGGGAAGCTGTAACTTCCCTCCAGCCCTAACCCAAGCCAGGAGGTAAGTCATGGCCCAGGCTATCAACACAATTACCACATCCCGCTTTCACAATTACTCGAACGAAGCGCTTGCCGACGCACTCGGCGATGCCGATGCCGTGCTCAAAGGCGCCGAAGCGGAATGCAAAGCACTCAAGGACGAGTTCAAGGGCCGCGGTCTCACTGAGGTCGCCGGCGATAGCTTCACGGTCACCGCCACCGAGCAGATCGCCGGGCGGCTCGACAGCAAGGCCGTGAAGGAATTCCTCGTCCCGACCTATCAGCGGTTCGAGGTCGCGGTCGTCTCGACCGTGATCCGCATCAAGGCGGTCCAGCGCTTCGCCGCTGCGGCCTAGCCGATCGCCACCAGTCCCATGCACCGCTCGCGGCGTCAGGCCGCGAGCGCCCTCAACCGATTCCACGCACCGAGAAGGAGAATGCCATGTCTGAGCGTCATTTCGAGCAAACCTAGGCGCAATGGTTGCATGCGCGCGCGGCTGTCGCCGACTTCGATGCCGACCCAAAGGCACTTGAGGATGAGGGAGTTGACGAGAGGGGCAACGCTGTACTTGCCGAGCTCATCAAAGCGGAGTGGCGATTTATTGAACTGCCCGGTAGCTACTTGAAGGACCTTAAACACCGGGCCGAATTTGTGCAGCAATTGTTCGATGCCAGCGATGAGGCCGGCGATCCGACGGACAATCGTCATCGCATCGCTCTGGCCGTCTTGGTCTCGGAAATTCTGCGCTATTCGGGCGAACGCGAGAGCGCGGATTCCGTCTAACTGAACCATCATCAAACCACCAACAGGAGAGTTCTATGTCGAATGGAAATATAAGCCGACGCGCGCTTTCGGCCGGCTTCGCATCCTTGGTTCCTGCACTGACGGTATCGGCCGCACTCGCCTCGGGCATTTCCGCTACCGATCCGATCTTCGCTGCGATCGAGGCTCACCGCGATGCCTATATGCGCCGGCTGAAGGCGTGCATGATCGTGGTGCATCTAAGAGACGGGACACCGGAACACGCCATCGCCGCCGAGGTGAACTCCTCCGCGATCGATGCAGCCGGGAGCGCCGCACTCGCGCTAGCTACCGTTCAGCCAACCACGATGGCCGGCGTGCTTGCGCTTCTGGCGTACATGGACGATTTCCACTGCCAAGCGCTCGCGCTTCCTGAGGATCCAAGGCAATGCCATTCGATGCATGAATTCCTTCCGACGGTGATGGACGACGCGATCGTTGACAGGTTCTCCGGCGAGCCGATCGACGATCTGCCGTTTGCGTTCTGGATTTTGCGCAACGCTAGGATGGCGCTGCAAGCGATAGCGGTGCCGGCATAACCGGGTCGCGAACGAAGGGGCGGCATCGGGCCGCCCCTTTTTGCCCGTCTTCAACCTCGGCAATTCCTCCATCGAAAAGGAAGACGTGACATGCCTCCAGCGGACAATGATCTCGTGCTGATCGGCGAGCAATTTGAGAAGATTGTTCGCGAGGAATTAGACGTCGCCCGTCAATGGGTGGATGAGGCTACGGGCCTCATGGCGGAAGAGATAGAACGGCGCGCCACTTGGCCCGAAGATCAGGAAAAATGGACGCGTTCCGACTTCGATGCGCACTGGAACACTCGTAAAAGGGTCGAATGCGAAACGGAGATCGGCGCAGCGTTCAATCGGGCCTTGAACGCCGAAGAAGCCTGCTACCAAAAGCTTCAGCCGTTGTACGATCAGATAATATCTCTCGACGCAGAAACGCCTCAAGGGCAAACGGTCCGGATGCGTGTCATCGCAACTCAGCTCGGCGCTCGGCTCGATGAGTTGTGGGGTTGATCGTCGGCTGCGGCCAACCCGGCCCCTGTTCCAAAAACCTCTCGAAAATTCGTGATCGAGATCGTCTTTTCCACCGCTAGGCGGGCGCAGCCCGATTCCGGTTTGACGCCGGAAGCGCTAGAATCGATTCGCGCGGGGCTAGGCCGGCCAGCCGATAAGCCGTCGTCCACAACGGTTGCCCCGCAGTTTAATCTTAATGTGGCTCGCTCGGTGGAGGCGGGGAAATGCAGCTGGCAGATCGGCCCGCGCACTGGAAAACAGAGCAAGAAGCTAAGGCGGCCGCCGCCGAACTCGCGCGCCAGGATGAGATTCGCGCCTGCCTTGATCGCGAATTCCATGAGCGCGCCATTCAGGAAAGATTCGAGGCTACCTGGTGGTCGTACCGGGAGGTTGTTGCTTGGATATTACATCGCACCCCAGCAGCGCTTCTCGCCATTCTGCTCCAACGGTCGCGATCTGAAAAATGGTATGGACAAGAACGGGAGAAAGCGGAAGCCGTTTTGCGTCGATCCATCGAGCGCGCTTTTCTCACGGCAATCGATGAGAACGGAGACAATATTAAGCCGGCGGCGGTGCTGGGGCCTGATCCCAAGATTCGCTTCGAAACGGTCGCCGTCAAACGCCGATGGACGTCGAGGTGCAGTCTCCTCGGTGACAAGAACTGTGGCGACGAGTGCTTGTGCGAACGCAGTGGATCATCCGGCCACGATTCCGGCCCATCCGCTGAGCCGGGCGACGCCCGTCCGAAAGGACAAAGAATACTCGTCGAGCCCAGACCTCGTGGATCTGGCGGCCTGAAACGAGCAGGTGTCAGACAGGGACTTGAAGACTCGCTCGACGACGGCACTATCAAGCTGCCACAGCTGCAGCAACCAGTTAGTAAAGGCGGCCTCAAGCAGCAGGCCATCGCTGATATGTTCGGTGTGTCTAGAGACACCGCGATGAAAGCGGTCAAAGAAGTTTTAGAGAAACGGTTGTCTCCCGCCGCCGAACTCGAAAGGGTCGAGGTGCGGCGCGGACGTGCTAGAAGTTCGCGCAGAGCGCGTTAAAACACCCATCGCGACAAATTTCGGCAATCGACAAATTCCGGCACGTCTTAAAGGATGGTTTGTTCCTCTCGTAATCTAGCGAGAGGCGGACACCATGCTTGCCACAT
>Ga0182024_10018974_pt1 | contig 12738 bp, 12 predicted proteins | sample P32metaG_FD_120480 | JGI IMG/M metagenome (GOLD analysis project Ga0182024, IMG submission 120480) | Permafrost microbial communities from Stordalen Mire, Sweden - P3-2 metaG (Illumina Assembly) | ecosystem: Environmental > Terrestrial > Soil > Wetlands > Permafrost | place: Sweden: Stordalen... | reverse complement strand
TTTGCGATGGAACATCCAGCCGACTGCGCCGTTTTCCGCCATGTTGCCGCCGTTCTTGGAAAACATGTGGCGAATCTCGCTGACGATGCGATTGCGATTGTTGGTGACGACCTGGACGAGGACGCCGACGCCGCCCGGGCCATAGCCTTCAAAGGTCACTTCGTCGAGAGTTTCGCCCTCGAGAGTGCCGGTACCGCGCTGGATGGCGCGCTCGATATTGTCATTGGGCATATTTTCGCTCTTGGCGGAAAGGATTGCGGTGCGCAAGCGCGGGTTGGTGATCGGGTCGGCGCCACCGGTGCGGGCCGCGATGGTTAACTCGCGAATAATTTTTGTGAAAATTTTGCCACGCTTGGCGTCAGTGGCGGCCTTCTTATGCTTGATTGTGGCCCACTTAGAATGTCCGGACATAGGTAAACCTTCTTCGAGGAAGTGTGGCAGGAGCAGCTTTCCAGCTCTTGCCGCGACAGTGTAGCAGCAGGGCGAAGTTTATGGCAAGCGAAGGGGTTTGCGAGACTTGGTCAGGGCCGCTGCGGGCCGGAAGCGTTAGCGCTTTGGGCCAGGAGGGCTTGCAACTCCGATTTGTACTGGGCTTTGGTAACAAGGCCCACATGAGTGGCAGCAATCTTGCCATCACGGTCGATTAGCAGGGTCATCGGCATGGAATCTAAGCCGTAGAGCTTGCTCACCTTGGCATCGTCGATTGCGATGGTGTAATCGAGATTTTTTTCTTTCAAGTACGGCCTGACAGATTTCCAGCCATCGTCGTCCGTGGAAATTCCAACCACGGCCAGGCCTGAATTCTTATACTTGTTTTGAAACTCGATGAACCAAGGAATTTCAACCTGACAACCTCCGCACCAGGTGGCCCAAAAATTCAGCAAGACGACTTTGCCTTTAAGATCGGAGAGGGCCACCGGATTACCGGACGCATCGTTTAGCGTGAAATCAGGAGCAGGCTTGCGAGCGGACTGCGGTTTCAGGTTGGTGCCGACGGCAGTTGACGCTGAGAGATCTTGCCAGAGCGCGACCGAGCAATCGATGCAGCGGTGAGCGAGGACCCGCGGTGCGGGAAACATCGCAACAGAAAGGCACACGAGTGCGATTGCCGCGGTAACCCAAACGAATCGCCGCGGGAGAGCCCTCGCTACCGATTGCCGGCGTTCGAACTGGATCAGAGCACGGCTGATGTTCGGCTGCCATCGGGAATCCGGCGTCAATGCGGAGATTTGGTCATTCACCCAGTGGCCGAAATCCAATTCGTTGCTATTTTCCATGTTCATCTCCGAAGCGCTTAAGGAATTCTTTGCGAAAGGCTTGTTGGGCGCGGCTCAACAGAGTGCCAACGGATGTGAATTTCAAGCCGAGGACAGTGGCGAGTTCCTGGTAGCTAAGACCCTGGCCGTGCAGAAGCAACAACTCCGCGTGGCGCCGATCGATTCCGGCGAGCACCGAGCGGACCCGCTGCTGCTCCTCGTTTGCTGCGTGAATCTCTTCGGGGTTTGGCAAGGCGCGAACGAAACGAAACAAACTCTCATAGCGGATACGGCGAGTTTGGCGGCGAAGCTCGTCGAGGCCGGCGTTGACGGCGGCCCGGTACAACCAGCCGCCAGGATTCTCGCGCTGGGCTTGAGGATTGCGCCAAAGCTTGAGAAACACTTCGACCGCCAAGTCTTCGGCACGGGCGGGATCACGAACGACTCGAGCGATGACGCGGGCGATGCGTGGAAACTGCGCGCGAAAGATTGCGTCGAGTTCTGCTGGCGCGGCGGAGGCCGTCACGTCCACGATCGCTTCGCTGGTTGCGTTCACATTAGATATAACGATTCCCACGCAGGGATTGTGACAAGTTTTTCAGCGGGGCGATACGACGTGAATGATTCTGGCGAGGCGGCTACGATTGCGTCAGAACGGGTTAGCTGTGGCCGCCGCCGCTGAGTTCACGGACTATGCCGCCGACGAAGGATTTGGCGTCGCCGAACAGCATGAGGGTTTTGTCGAGGTAGTAGAGCGGATTATCGACGCCGGCAAAGCCTGGGCTCATGCCGCGCTTGACGACCATCACGGTGCGGGCTTTATCCACATCGAGGATGGGCATGCCGAAAATGGGGCTGGAGGCGTCGCTGCGGGCGGAAGGATTGGTTACGTCATTCGCGCCGATTACGAGCGCGACGTCAGCCTGCGGAAAATCGCCATTCACTTCGTCCATGTCGAGCAGCTTGTCGTAGGGAATGTCGGCTTCGGCGAGCAGGACGTTCATGTGGCCGGGCATACGTCCGGCAACGGGATGGATCGCGAACTTTACGTCGACACCGCGTTTGCTGAGCGCGTCATAGAGTTCGCGGACCTTATGCTGAGCCTGGGCGACGGCCATACCGTAGCCCGGAATGATAATAACCTTATTGGCGGCGGCGAGGATTGCGGCGGATTCTTCAGCCGTGGCGCTGCGTACTGGACGAGCTTCTTCCGCAGTTCCGGTGGCGGCTTGCTCCTGCCCGAATGCGCCAAACAACACGTTGGTGAAGGAACGGTTCATGGCTTTGGACATGTTGACGGAAAGAATGAAACCGGAAGCGCCGTCGAGAGCGCCGGCGATGATCAGCAGCTTGCTATCGAGAACAAAGCCCATGGCTGCAGCGGACAGGCCGGCGTAGGAATTCAGCAGCGAAATCACGGTGGGCATATCGGCACCGCCGATCGGAACGATCATCATCACACCGAATATCAGAGGGATGATGATCATCAGGGGAAACAGATGAACGTGGCTCGGGTCATGAACCAGGTACGCCGCGACACCGATGGCGACTGCGAGCAAGCCGAGATTTACGAGATTCTGTCCTTTATATGTGATGGGACGCTGGGGCAGGACTTCCTGCAATTTTCCGGCGGCCATGAGGCTGCCGGTAAAGGTCAGGCCGCCGAGAATGACTTCCATGGAAAGGACGGCCATCATAAAGCGGGGCACGTTCGGAGCGCGCAGATAAAATTCGGCAGTTCCGACCAAGGTTACGCACAGCGCGCCGAAGGCATGGCTCAAGGCGGTTCGCTGGGGGACTGCGGTCATCTGAACTTTGCCGAGCGGCACACCGATGATGGTGCCGAGAACCAGTGCGATGAGAATCCATTTGTAATCGACAATGCCGCGATTCAGGAGCGTGCCACCAACGGCAAGAGCCATGCCGATTTCGCCAGCGAATACGCCGCGGCGCGCGGTGACCGGCGACCTCATCCAAATGAGAGAAAGGACGAAGAGCGCCGTGGCGATCAGGTAGGTGATTTCAATGAAGGTGTCTGTGCCGGGCCAGGTCGTCATTATTTTTTCGGGCCGCTGACCTTGAACATTTTGAGCATGCGGTCAGTGATCATGAAGCCGCCGATGACGTTACTGGTAGCGGCGACGATGGCGATAGTTCCGAGAACGGTGGAGAGGGTGGTGCGGTGTTCGCCAGCCAGGATGATGGCGCCGACAACCGCGATGGCGTCAAGCGCGTTCGTCAACGACATGAGCGGAGTGTGCAGTAACGGAGTGATGCTGCGGATCACTTCAAAACCGATGAAGCCCGCGAGCATAAAAACGTAAATGCTGGTCAGCAAATCCATTTTCATGGTTTGGTTCCCTCTTGAGCGACGGCGACTAAAGATGGCAGCGAATAATACTCCCGCACTCGAGCATTCACCACTTCGCCTGCCTGGGTCAGCAAGGTGTCGCGAACGATGTCATCCGAGGTATCGAGGCGGAGCTTGCCGTCTTTTACCAAATGCAGGAGAAATGCGGTGACATTGCGAGCATACATTTGGCTGGCGTGATACGGCACCGTGCCAGCTAGATTGTATCCGCCAATAATCGTGACATCGTGCGCGATTATTTTTTCACCGGGGCGCGTCAACTCGCAATTCCCTCCGCGCTCGGACGCCAGATCGACGATCACGGAGCCGGGCGCCATACGCGTGACCATTTCCGCGGTGACGAGCAGTGGCGATTTCTTTCCCGGCACGACGGCGGCAGTGATGACGACATCGCTTTCCGCCACGACCGTACCGAGCAACTCGCGCTGGCGGCGGTAGAATTCTTCGTCTTGGGCTCGCGCGTAGCCGCGGGCATCCTGGGCATCCTTGGCTTCAATCGGAAGCTCGACGAAGCGGCCACCCAGGCTCTGAACCTGTTCTTTTGCGGCGGGCCGCATGTCGTAAGCCGAAGCTACAGCTCCGAGGCGGCGCGCCGTGGCGATCGCCTGCAAACCGGCGACTCCGGTGCCGATTATGAAAACGCGAGCCGGAGTGATGGTGCCGGCCGCAGTGGTGAGCATCGGGAAAATTCTGGGCAACTCATTAGCTGCAAGGATGACGGATTTGTAACCACTGATAGTGGCCATCGAAGAGAGCGCATCCATGCTCTGGGCGCGCGTGGTTCGCGGCATGAGTTCGATGGAAAGAGCGGTAACGCCGCTGGCGGCGAGTTGCTGAATTGTTTTTAGCTCGCCCAGAGGCCGCAAAAAACCGACGAGAAGCTGGTCTGGCCGCAGCAACGACAAATCCGCTTCGCCGGTCTTATCGTTTGCGCCATAACCAAGAACCTGCGCGATGATGTCCGCAGTGCGAAAAACTTCGGCGCGATTCGCGGCAATTTTTGCGCCTTTGGCGATGTAGGCGGCGTCGAGATATCCGGCCTCCGCGCCCGCGCCGGTTTCCACGATGACATCCAGGCCGCCTTTCATCAGTAGAGGCACGGTTACGGGCACAATGGCGACGCGCCGCTCCCCCGGATAGCTTTCCCGCGGAACGCCGACGATCATGACGCTTCCTCCAACGATAAAACATGAAGTTGCTGTGGCAGAGAGGAGCTGTTGGCAGCAGAGGCGAGAGGCCGTATCGTGACGAGCAGATTACGGTCGTGCAGCGGGAAACGGACTATAGACGACGCGTCTGAGAAGAGTGTAAAGAGCCATTTACGCAGAACAACCTCACTTCGAGACCGGAAAACCGCGTCAGCATACCATGTTGCCGGGCGTAAATCGTGGCAACGGCATGCGCCCCCGCCGAAAATCGGTCGGAGGCTTTTATAGCAGAAAGCGCAGGCGGGACGCCAGAGTAGTACGGAACGAAGAGACGGAATGAAGAGGTGGATGTAAGGCCGCGCGCGGCATGTTACTTTCGTATGGCGACGTCGCGCCCGACAAACTCGATCGCGTGACGGATCTTGAGGCTTGAGCGAGATGTGGGGCGGCTGCTTCTTGCGATAAAGACGGATGCCAATGGCGATCAAAACCGTGCTCGAATTTGCGCTACTGGCGCTTACTTCGATATTTTTCCTGGTCGATCCGTTCGCGGTGATCCCGCTGTTTTTGGCGGTGACCGCTGGGGCGGACAGAGCGGAGCGAAACGCGATTGCGCGAAAATCGGCGCTGACCTGCGCCATCGTGCTGACCGCGTTCGCAATCGCCGGCAGCCTGATATTCAAGATGTTTGGCATCACGCTGCCGGCTTTTAAAATTGCGGGCGGAATTATTCTGCTGCAGATCGGACTGGAAATGCTGCAGGGCAAGCAGTCCGCGCAAAAAGCCACGGCTGAAGAGCAACAGGAGGGGACGGAGAAATCCGACGCGAGCATTATTCCGCTCGGGATGCCGATGCTGGCTGGGCCGGGCGCGATTTCAACGGTCATGGTGCTGGTGGGAGAGTCGCATTCGGTGTGGCAGCACGGAGTGATTTACGCGACGATTATTTTTACGGCGTTCATTTCGTATCTGGTGCTGGCGGGAGCGGATCGAGTGCGGGGATATCTCGGCGAAACGGGGATACGCATTCTGATGCGGCTGATGGGATTGTTGCTGGTGGCGCTGGCGGTACAATTTGTGGCGAATGGATTAACGGATTTTGGCTTGCTGAAACCGCTGGTGTCGCCGTATTAGCTGCCAATAAATCGATAATGGCCGCAGCGTCTAGATGGCTATCCGGTTTCCGGCTACTGAGAAGCGGCGAAGGTGTCGCAGGAATTTATGTTGCCGGTGGTCAGGCCTTGCTTGAACCATTGCACGCGCTGGGCGGAGGTGCCGTGGGTGAATTTTTCGGGCATTACTTCGCCCTGGGTCATTTTCTGGATGTGATCGTCGCCAACGGCTGCGGCCGCGTTTAAGCCTGATTCCACGTCGCCCTGCTCGAGTATGTTGCGCTGTTCGGTGGAGTGGCCCCAGACTCCGGCGTAACAATCGGCCTGCAACTCCAGCTTCACGGAAAGTTCGTTGCGCAGCTGTGGACTCTGCTGCTGCAACGAGCGGACTTTGCCTTCGGTGCCGAGAATTTTTTGCACATGATGGCCTAGCTCATGCGCGATGACGTAGGCCTGGGCAAACTCGCCGGAAGCGCCGAAGCGATTTTTCAGTTCGCTGAAGAAGGAAAGATCGAGATAGACCTTTTCGTCGCCGGGACAATAGAAAGGACCGGTGGCCGCCTGAGCGAGGCCGCAGGCGGAATTCACGTCATCGCGGAACAGGACCATTTTTGCGTGGCGATATTGCGGGAGGATCTGCGACCAGGTATTTTGCGCGTCATCCAGAACGAAGGAGACGAATTTAACTTCGTTGGCTTCGGCGGCATCACGCGCAGGGTCCGGCGGGCGCGACATGGGAGCGGAGCTGCCGGAACCGACGGCTGCGCCGCCATTGAGAAACGGCGTGATCAGGTCGCGCTTAAAAATAAAACTGAGCACGAGCAAAACCAGCAGGCCGCCGATTCCAATATGGATGCCGCCAAATCCGCCACCACCACTTCCGCTCGAATTACGATCGTCTTCAATGTCACCGCTGGTGCCACCAGGTGTCCAACGCATATGAGTACCGTCCGTATTCGGCGAAGTTAAGCCAACGAACGGAGGATACCATTTTTAAATTGCCAGGAGGCTGAGGTTGTTCTGGCAAGGGAATGCGCCCGGGCGGCCGCTACAAATGTCCGCCGAATAAAATGCCCACGACGGCGCCGGCGACGTCCGGAGCAAGATACTCGGGCGGGACTTGCCAGTTGGGCGTTCTGCTGGTGACGAGGTCTACCAGTTTGACGATGGTTTGGGCTTCGCAACCTGCGAGGACGTTGGAGCCACATTCTATTGTTTCGGGCCGTTCGGTGACATCGCGAAGGGTCACGTTGGGAACATGGAGGATGCAGGCTTCTTCCTGAACCGTTCCGCTATCGGATAGCACGCAAAAGGCGGCCTGCTCCAAACGGATGAAATCGAAAAAGCCGAAAGGCTCGAAGAAATTGATCCCGGGATATTCCAGCGCGACGCCGAATTCGGCCGCTCTGGAACGAGTCCGCGGATGCAGAGCGCATAAAACTGGAAAGCCGTATTTCTGGTTAAGCAGGAGCAGGGATTCGATTACGCCACGCAGGCGAGATTCGCAATCGACATTTTCGGCGCGATGCAAAGTAACGAGAAAGAAGCGTTTTTCCGTGACGTTCAGCGTGGACAGGATGGCACTGGCGGCGATCTGGGCGGCGCAGGACTGCAAAACCTGGTTGATGGGATTACCCGTTACGAAAATGTTTTCGGGCGGAAGGTCTTCACGAATCAGATTTTCGCGGCTGCGATTCGTGTAGGGCAAGAGCACGGAACTGACATGATCGATAATGCGGCGGTTACTTTCTTCGGGAACGCGAAAATCGTGGCAGCGATTGCCCGCTTCCATATGGTAGACAGGAATTCCGAGGCGGCGCGCGACAATCGCGGATAATCCGCTGTTGGTATCACCCAGAATCAAGACACGGTCGGGTTGGCGATCAAGTAAGACGCGCTCGACGCGGGAGAGGATCTGACCAATTTGCTCGCCAAAGCTGGCGGCGCGGACGCCAAGCGAGACGTCAGGCGGCCTTACACCGAGTTCGCGAAAAAAAAGAGCACTCAGACGGTCATCGTAATTCTGGCCGGTATCGACGAGTTGATGGTCGGCGTGCTCATCGAGAAGCTTGATAATTAAGCTGAGGCGAATTATTTCGGGACGGGTCCCGAGAATCGTCATAACTTTCAACGCAAGACCTCGGCCGAATCGAGGACGACATCCTCGGGCATCAACTTTTCCTTGCGAAGCATGTGGGTGGTCTCTTCCAGGGTCATAACATCGTCAGCAGAGCTATATTCCCTGGAGAGGCTGATGCGTTCGGTAGTTTTCGTTTGCAGTTCGGGCAACATCGGCAGAATCGCGTAGTAGGCGCCGCGATCGACGGTGCGATGAGCTTCCTCATCACTCACGAGGGTTTCATGGACTTTCTCTCCGGGGCGTATGCCGGTCACTCGCATTGCAATGGGCCGGTTTCCGATTAAAGCGGCGGCGATATGGGTAACCTTTGCAGAAGGAACGCGCGGAATGTACGTTTCTCCCGGGGAGCCGGTGTGCACCGCTGCGAAGATGACGTCGACCGCGTCACTCAGGCTGAGCAGAAAGCGAGTCATCTCCGGAGCAGTGATGGTGACCGGGCCACCGTTAAGGATTTGATCGTGGAAAAGCGGAACGACGGAACCGCGCGAGGCCAATACATTGCCATAGCGAACACAAATAAAACGCGTATCGCGGCAGCGGATGTTCGCCTGGATAAAGACACGTTCCTGCAAGGCTTTGGTCATGCCCATGGCGTTGACCGGCTTGCAGGCTTTGTCGGTGGAGATGCCGACCACGGTTTCGACGGGCAAGCAATTTTCCTGGATGGCTCGAATAATATTTTCGGGACCTTCGACGTTGGTGCGGACGGCCTCGTACGGAAAATATTCGCAGGTCGGCACTTGTTTGAGTGCGGCGGCGTTGAAGACGATGTCGACATCGCGCAGAGCCTGGGTGACGGAGTGAATGTCACGCACGTCACCAATCCGGAATTCAAGAAGCTGCTGGAAATTGCGATGGATAATTTCGTCCGTGGCGGCCGCGCGCCTCTGATATTCCATGCGCATGGAGTGTTGCTTGGCCTCATCGCGGGAAAGTACGATGATTTTGGCGGGCTGCCCCGCACGGCCTTCGAGGAAGCGGCGCACCAGAGTTTTGCCGAGCGAACCGGTGCCACCGGTGATCAGAATTCGTTTCCCATCGAAATTCGGAATGGTGCGCTTATTTCCATTGCTGATAGGGTGTGACATCGTTTGCAAGTTCCGCCACAAGTTCCGGCCACGGGGGACAGATGAAGCCGGCGGCTTGGGCGAATTTGCCTCCTTTCATGCTGCGGTCGCAGAACAAATCTGATTCGGGATCGATTTGGATATCGAGCGCGTAGGCGTCGCGCAGAAGTGTTAGAAGATCACACTTGGAGATCGGCGGACTGGCCACCTGATACAAGCCGGTGAGTTTGGGATGGCGGGCGATCAGGCCCGCGACGACGCGGGCCATGAGGTTCGTGGTTATTCCGGAGAACATGGCGCGCGTGTATCCCGAGACGCTTTTGTGATTCTGCTGAAGAAACCATTCGAGGAGAGATTCGCGATGAGCCAGTTCCCTGCCGATGATGGAGGTGCGCAGGGTTATGGCATTCGCGGTGGTAAGCTCGCCTAGAAACTTGGTACGTCCGTACAGATCTTCGGCGTCGGAGACGTTACCTTCGTGATAATTGCCGTGCTTGCCGCTGAAAACGCAATCCGTGCTGAAGTGAATCAGCCTCGAGCCCTGGCGCTCGCAGGCGGAAGCCAGGCGGTGCGGAAGCAGGGCGTTGATTTCGATGCTGGGAACGGTTTCTTTCGCGGCGGCTCGTTGCTTCACGATACCGATGCAATTGATGACGACTTCGGGAGTTCGTTTCGACAAAAGGCGATCCAGCGAAAGGGAATGGGCAGCGTCGAAGTGCTCGACTACATTCCCTGAGTGAAACAGCTCGACATTTCTCAAGTGCGGTTCGTGAATGGAACCGCGAATCGTGCAACGCGTTTCTGGGTAGGATTGGCGCAGATGCTGGAACAGTTTGTGTCCCAGCATTCCGGCGGCGCCTAGAATCAGAATTTTCATGTTTCAAGTATGGGATTGGGAAGCGGCGGATTCTTGAACGATGGCGTTGGATACGGTATGGCACTACTTGGTCACAGAATTCGTCACAGACTTCGGGACAGACTTCGGGACGGGCATATCCGTGCGAAGAGATTGCGCCGCCGGATGGCGCCGACCGTCGAGTGCAAGGTTGAAAAGTTGGACCGTTTCTTCGCGCTGGGTGGAGGATGTAGCCCAGTTTTCGACAAATTTGCGGGCGCGTTGCGACATGAAGACGTAGGTGGTGCGGCCCATCTCCACACATTCCTGCAAGGTGCGCCGCCAGAGGTCACGGTCGCAAGAGGTAGAACCCAACCCGCACCCTTTTCGGCTAAATCTTGCCAGAGAGTCTGATCGCTAAGAACTACGGGACATCCGGCGGCCAAAGCTTCCAGTATTGCAAAACCAAAACTTTCGCTTTGCGTAGGCAGCAAGAAAAAATCGTACTGCAGGGCGATTTGCGGGACGCGCGCGCGCGGAACCAGCCCGGAATACCTGACCACGACATTAGAAGGAAGGGTTTTCATTCGGTTCTGACATTCCTGCCAATATTTTGGATCGTCAATTGGCCCGAATATGTCGAATTCAACGGGGCCTTCGAGGCCGCGCAGAGTTTCCAGGGCGAATAGGAGATTTTTGACGGGAGAAATCCGCGAAACGCATAAGAAGCGAGCGCCCGGAGCCTTGGGGGACTTCGGCGGCTGGCTCGTGGCGCGCAGCCAATCGCGACTGAATAGATCTGAGGCGACGCGGATGGATGGCTGAGTGCAGCCCGATAAGTGCAACGCAACAGTAATCTGTTGGGCTTCGCGGCTGGACGCAGCTTGCCAAACCAAACCGTGGTAGAGGCCGATGCGCAAAGCGAAATTCTTGTAGAGGTTTTTTTTTACGATTTTTACGGCGAGTGCACCCGGCGAAAGTTCGCCGCGCGGCGCCAGGACGACGGCGCATGGCGGGAGCAGGTCAAATTTCCGGAGGCAGAGTGTTTTGACAGTCAGCACCGAGAAGAAACTATTGAGATAGATGATGTCCGGCATGATTTCAAAAATTCGTTTGCGAATGTGACGGAGGGACAGGTCGGAGGTGTAGAGGATGCTGGCGCGGCCGAGGGTTTGCCATTCCGCCTGGCGAATGTTGAAGTACGGCTGCCGATCGGTGAGATCCCGGTCGCGAGTGAAAATATAGAGGTCGAAGGTATCGCCGATTGCATCGACCAGATTGGATAAGGCGGTGATCAGACCACCCGCCTTAAAGCCGGGCAGATACCAGTCCGCGAAAATCAGAATTTTGGTTTTCACGGATGATCCGGCAAATCCGCGAGGCGCCACGCCGAGAGTGTCCGGAATTCCGCGACTCCCGCGTCTGGAATCGATTGGTGAGAAACCGGCAGATTAAAAGGGGCGCGGTGCAGATTGAGCAATCTAAAATCGCCGGAACGAATATCGGCGTTGTATTTCAGGCTGTTATCATTCGTGGCGATAAAGAAGGACGCGCCGGACTGACGGACATTCTTGAGAAGGAGCCCGATATCGCTGAAGGACAGGTGAAAGAGAACTTCGCGACACAGGATGGTGCCGGCGGACGGCAAGAGATCGCTCGTGGCGTCGAGGACCTGGAAGGATCGGCGATCGGAGCGATAGTGCGCATTATTTGCCGCGATAACTTCAGGCACAATGTCGATCCCCAGGTATGTGAACGGAAATGAAACTTCTTTCATCCAGGTAAAGTCGCCGCAGCCGACGTCGAGGAGCGAGCAAATATCGAGGGATTTCAGCAATTCCGAGAGGCGGTCGCGGACGTCGTTGGTACTTTCGAGATTGGAACCCAATCCAGAGAGAGAGCCCGACGAACGGCCATTGAGCCAGACTTTATTTTCGTATATTGCGGAAAAGCGCTCTGCGAGAGTTTGACGGTAGAGATGATCGACATTCTGCCCGCGGAGTTTACGGACGGAAAGATGCAACCTGCCAAGACCAGCTTTGGCGATCAGGTCGCGGGTGACTTCTTTGGCGATGCGCATGACGCTCATAATTTTCGGTAGGCCTTCATGTGGTGGAAGAGACGATTCTTCGAAGCAGGATGTCTTAGGGCGCGCAAGTAACGTCTATCGCTCGGTCAGGTGGCTTCGCTCAACGGTTGCTGTGGCCCACTCGTGGATTGCAAAGCGAACCCTGCACGATGCGGTTGCAGACAATACACCCGGTAATATCGATCGACGGCCCAGAGATACGCCATCGTCAGGTAAAAATGCAGGCCGATGAACGCGCTGCTGGAAAACAGCCACATCCAGGCGATGGGCATATGGAGATAAAGACAAAAATTAAGGAAATTCGGTTCGCGCCTAAATCGCGCGTAAATCCAGCTGACGAACAAGGCGTACACCAGCGGACAAACCACGATTCCGACGATGCCAAGCTCCAAGTAAATCAGCGTCAAGAAGGGGTAGGTATTGGCAGGGCCGAGGCTGGGGTCGAAATTGATTTTGTCGAGAGCGTCATCAACCGCCTGCCCCTGCCCCAGCAAAGAAAAAACCGGTCTGAAAAAGCCGACACCGAGGCGGAGGGAGGGTTGGTACGCGTCAAAGGAATCCGCAAAATTCTGCCAGGGCATCGCGAAATATTCGTAGACTTCGGACAGAAAGCCATCGACGGGACGGTAGAGGTGAATATCGGTGCCCACGACGGCCTGGAAAGCATCGGAAGAATCGAAACCATTACGTAACTGCACAAACTGAGATGCCAGGAATATC
>Ga0182024_10018973_pt1 | contig 12741 bp, 10 predicted proteins | sample P32metaG_FD_120480 | JGI IMG/M metagenome (GOLD analysis project Ga0182024, IMG submission 120480) | Permafrost microbial communities from Stordalen Mire, Sweden - P3-2 metaG (Illumina Assembly) | ecosystem: Environmental > Terrestrial > Soil > Wetlands > Permafrost | place: Sweden: Stordalen... | reverse complement strand
GCCGCAAAAAAGATCGTGTGGGGCGCGATGGCGTGGGGCGGCCAGTGGTGCACTTCGCCAGGCTACGCCTATGTTCACGAATCTATCGCGGGAGCTTTCGTCGCGGAAGCCAAGAAGGCGCTGCTGGAACTCTTTGGCAAAGATCCGAAATCCAATTCGGACTATTCCCGCATCATCAACGCACGCGCAGTCGTGCGCTTGGCCTCACTCATTGATCCCTCCAAGGTGATCGCCGGTGGTAAATCAGATCCGCAATCGCACTACCTCGATCCCACGCTCCTGTATCCCATCACCTGGGATGACAAAATCATGGAGGATGAGATATTCGGTCCCATTCTCCCAATCCTGACATTCAAGTCCTTCGACGAGGCGATGAAACGCATGGCAGCGACCCCGCGGGCGCTCGCCGGGTTTATCTTCAGCCGCGATCAGAAGACCATCGACCGTTTCATCGGCGAACTCTCCTACGGCGGTGGCGGGGTAAACCTTGTGAACGTTCATTTGTTTGTCGAGACGATGCCCTTCGGTGGCACAGGATCCGCCGGGATGGGCCATTACTACGGAAAATACGGGTTCGATGCACTCAGTCACGCTAAGTCCATGCTGATCTCCCCGCCCGATGTCGCGATCGAGCATCTCTATTCACCCTTCAACGACGCGAAGAATCAGGCGCTCAAAGGGTGGTTCGAATACTAGGCGCACAAGGCATTCATGCTCGCGCCGCGATACCGATTTGAAAGTGCGGAGCTTTTCGGCGCCGCCATGGGAAGTGCGGCCCGCTTGCTGCTCTGGTCGCCTCCATCTCCCCTGTCGCCTATGGACCCCAGAAGATACTCTCTTGCGGTTCCCAAGTATCGGAGCGACCGCCACCAAACCCGTAGGTCTTGAAACCCATCGATTCGTACATTGCCCGTAAGAATACGAGATCGGCCCAAGAGATTTTCTTGCCGTACTTCTTTTTGATATGCCAAAGCAAGTGGCGAGCCTTGTCGAGATTGACATTGTCAGGCCAGCTGTTGAGGGGTGCGAATCGCTGTTGCCCCGCGCCGGCGCCACCGCGCCCGTCGCCAATACGGTACGTCCCGGCGCTGTGCCACGCCATGCGGATAAAGAATGGTCCATAATGGCCGAAATCCGCAGGCCACCATTCCTGAGAGTCCGTCATCAGTGCGTGCAGATCCTGAGTGACCGCGTCAAGATCAAGCGTCTTAAAGGCCTTGGCATAGTCATAGGCCACACCCATCGGGTTGGACAAGGGCGAGTTTTCATGGAGAACCTGTAGATTCAGCTGATTCGGCCACCAATCACGGTTCAGCTTGGCGGCGCTACTCGCGTGCTGCGTATGGTCGCTCGTCACTGGACACTTGCTCTCAGCCGCCATGATCGCTCCCTGCAAATCCCGAACCCTATAAATTGACCATCAAGCACCTGCACCTCGGCAGGAATCGCTCAACACATTTTGAATGTGTTGCGGCCAGACGCCGCTGCTTCATCTCGGCATGCGAGTTTTTGCGTACTGCATTGTCCAGACCGCGTCGTCCCCCGGCGTGTATTCGTTCCCATCCCAAGGCGTGCCACAAATATGCAGATACGCGCAGGGTGTACCCGAGAACATGATCCACGCTCCCGCATCTCGGACCGTCGTTGGCAGCCCGCAATGCTTGGCATCGAAGGGCCAAAGCACCATCCAATGAGGGCCGATCGGTATGGCAGGACTGCTACGGTCGAAGGGTGTGTCGTTGCTATGCTGCGTGGCGCCACAGAGCATGTAGCAAAGGCCTGGAGCTGAGTTGGAGGGCGCCGGCTTTCCCGCATAAATGTCTTTGAACCATTGCATACCGGTCTTATCGATGCACATCGGCGGATCACCCACCCGATTCTCATCGCCCGGGACACAAAGCCACTCGTTGGTGCCCGCCCGCAGAACGCTCGCCATGTTTCCGTGGGCGTCCATTTCTGCAACCGTTGCGTCACGCGTAATCTCCAAGGGGCCGGCGCGCATTGCACGCGCAATCTTCACCGCTTTCGTCAACTCATCGCCTGGACTCACGGCGGCGCCCGCTGGAAGGGCGACAGCGGCGTTGCTGTAGCTGCCAGAGGCACCTTCACGCGCGGCGGCGGAGTGCTGCAGGAGGGCCATCGTCGCGCCATAGAACGCGAACCGCCCGATCGCGTCTCGCCGAGATAGGAGCGGCGCTGGGATGCGGATAGCGGCTGTTTCGGGGTTCTGCGGTTCGCTCTCGTTGTGCTCTGGTTCAGCTTTCATGGCGCTCCCATTAGGCTGATCTCGCGCATCTCGATGTGTAGCGCCAGAGTCCGCCTGATCCAAGACAGGGAATCTGCGTGCGACTGACTCTCGGGCGTGAAGCCACCGTCCCCGACGGCCGTCTTCATCAAATCGATCACAGTCGCATTCTCGGCATCCTGACCGTGTCGTGAGCGTAGACCAGTTAGCTGGCTGCGTTTTTTCAAATTCGCTTGATCTTGTTCTTTCTGATCAAAAAAATGCTCTCGGCAGGTTCGCCACGAAGACACAGGGGCCGTATGGCGGCACAACTCGGCTCAAACCGGCGCAACTGGCTTCTCGGGGTGTTCCCTGGCATTTCACCATCTAAGTCGGCGCCGGAGTGAGCGTCGGTCCCCCATATTGCCAGGCGACCAAGGATGATCCACCACATGGCTGGCGATTGACGAGTGCAACAACGCTACGCGAATTCTTGCTGCACCGCACAGTACGCATAATCTTTATTGAGGTCCATTACTGAACGATCGTTCAGTGCAGATCGGGTATGATAAAGAAAAATATCGATATAGAAATAGAGGCCCGCGCACTCTTACCGCAATGCTTCAAAGCCGGGATGTGCAGCCGCGTTTCGATCGAAAGTGACAGTCTTCGAGCAGCCGGCGTCCCGGCCGAGCTCGACAATTACCGCGTCGCTAAAATCAGCCTTGGAGGCCCGATACGAGCGAAGTGCTCGCCATATGACGTCTGCTTTCTCGAGCATCAGCTGTGGCGCAGTCAGCAGTCCCTCGACAATGTCGGCGATTGCCACTCGGGGCGCGCGATAATTTGAGGCCATCACCCAGACCACTTCGGCTAGCGTCACTATCGCTATGAAACCACGGGTTTCGGCGGATAGGGACCCTTCAATCAGCCGTGTCGCCACAGCAGCTTGGCGTGTGTCGTCTTGTGCGAGATAGCGAACAATGACGTTGGTATCGAGACCGATCACCGCACGCGGCCCATGCGGGCAATACTGCGGTTCATAGCCTCAATTGTCACGGGTCGTCGAGGCTTGGGCAAAATGCCCTTCAACGATCGAATGTCGCGAGTTGCCGGCTTTACGAGAAAGCCAGCGTCCGTCTCGATGAATTCAACGCGATGTCCGGCCTCCAGCCCAAGTTTCGTGCGCACAGACTTGGGCACGGTGATCTGACCTTTACTGGTGACCATTGCGGTAGCCATCATGACTCCTAAGTGTGGCAAGTAAGATATCTTACCGCAAGTAAGGACACCAGACGAAATAAGTAGCTTTGCTGCTTAATGGGTGCGAAATCGGCCGTTGCTGGGCCGCGTGCCGACCATCAGCAGAGACGGGCAGGGAGTAGGTTCGTGCTGCACCGCACGATGCGCATAACGGGCGATATGCAAGCACGGCAGGGACGATTTTTTCGCCTCGGCAGATCGCCCTATCGTCGCGATGGGATGAAGTTCACGAAGCCATCAAGCGATCACCGATACAGAAGGGCGGCAGACCCTCAAGTCGCCGCACCGTTCGCGGGCATCAAGGCGAACCTCCAAATATTTTACGGTAGAGACGACACTTCTGACGCCGGCTGATCCGCAACAACAACGCGCCGTCGCGGACGTCATCGGCAAATTCGCGCATCTACATGCGGGCGCGGCAGGCGTGACCAATTGCCAGTGAAATGACCATGGACAGATTCTCCGCTTCACTCTGGAGCTGAAAGCGCGCCAATCGACATGTCCAGCACCAATTTAGGATCGTACTCTGAATGTTCCTTATCATTGCCCAGCACGCGCGTGTTGTCGTGCTCCACCACCGAGGTTAGAAACATCATACTAAGCGTCGTGATTCGCCTATAGAAAGTATTCTGAGAGAGGCTGGGATAGTGATGTTGGAGGCGGCCGGTTACGCCAAGCAAACAGGATTCGTGACCTTTGCGGCTAACGGTGGATCTGTGCGTACGGGCATCGATCTTATAAAAGGGATGCTGAGCGACATCCGGCTGCAGTAGATATTTGAGCTGGAATCTGCAGTGGGTGTGGCTGCCATCCGTGCCCACGAGTGCCAAATCGGGCAGCCAAATAACCCTCAGCAATTCCCGAGGATCGTCGGAATGTTTGGTCAATCCTAGTCTTTCGAAACGCTCTCGACGTATGACATCGATGCGCGTTACCCGATCGTACAAAATGGCACTTATAAAGCTACGTTTATCCTTAAAATGGTATTGAACGGCGTTGCAGTTCCCTTGTCCGGCCATCGCGGCAATTTCACGTAATGAAATGCCGTCAAAACCATGCTGGCCAAAAAGGCGTTCGCCAGTCTCGATCAAAGGATCCTTGGTTGAGGACTTTGGTTTGAGGGAGCCAGCCTCTATCGTCCGCCTTAAAGTGCGAGCCCGTAAGGTCCGCTCGCTCATCAATGCTCCTTGGTACGATTGATCGAATTCGTGGCCGAAAGCGGCAGCAAAGCCTCAGCGTGCGATGATCGGCGCCAGACCATCAGGCCGCTTTCAGCGCCCGAGATTTTGACATCAATTTGGCCACTTGGCTTAGCAGCGCGCATGCCGCGCCCACCAAAAGAAGTGCCACCACGCCGATGAGGGCTCCAGCATAGGAACCCGTGCGCACGTACACGTGCGCGGCAGCCGGTACCCCGAGCACCAGAAACGGCAGACCTACCAGGTAGCACATCCCCAAAGCACGGCCAAAACTCGCGCGTCCCAGCAATTGGGAGAAGGCCATGCTCGCGACGGCGACAATCGGCGCACCCATAAAGCCGATTAGGCCCACAAGTATTGCGGTGACAGGGTAAGGCGGCTGAAGCAACATGAGGCTCCACAAGATTGCCCCACCAAGGCATAAAATGACAAGCGTTAAAGCGCCTCCCAAGCGGTCGGCGCCCCAGCCGAGTACTGCGGATCCAATCATTCCGCCGATTGAGCTAAAGCTCATCAGGCTTGCCGCGCTGATGGCATCGATACCCCACCCCATTGTGAGAGGCACCAAATGAGCCGCGAGGATCGTTGCGCTGGTCGAGACCGCCGCGAACGCCAAGGACAGCGTCCAAAAACGACTACTGTATAGCAATTGGCCGACACTAATTCCGGGGCCTGCTGCGGTTTCCCTGAAGGGGACTTTGCTCGCGGATTGAGCGCTGCTGGGCGGATGATCTATCACGAACCAAGCAGCCAGCAGCAGCGTGGCACTTAAGCCTGCCAACATGAAATAAGTCGCGGAGAGGCCGCAATTGCGCAACACGAGTGCGACCATCGGAGCCATGCCGGTGGCCAGTAGCGGCATGGTGACAATCCCCAGGGCGCGCCCGCGGTTGACGTTGTACCAGCGGGTCACCAAGGTTAATGGAAGCATTGTGGAATTGAGCGACATGGCTGGACCGAAGAGCAGCGCATAAACCGCGAGGTAGCTATACGCGCCGCCGCCGATGGCCAGGATTACGAATCCGCCCGACATCATCAGCGCGCCAAGCATCATCAGCAACCGGAGAGAAAACTTTCCGACCAGAACGCCGAAAACCGGTGCCATCAGCGCAATCACCGCGAGCACCAGTGATATGCCAAGCGAACTCAATTCGCGGGTCATGTGCGTCCTCGCCTCGACTGCAAGCATTAGCACGCCGTATGATCCGAATATGCAGCCAATCACCAGGTTGTGAACGAAAAACGAGATCACGGCCATGCGAATCGCCAGGGGATGGTTTGGGCGCAATGGCTCATCTGGCGTCATAGCAATCCTCTAGCGATCTATCGGGCTTGGGTCCCGTCCCGCCAATTAAGCACTTGCCGAACCGTGCCGCCGAGAATGAATTCCTTTTCGGTAGGGCTGAGAATGTCGCAATCGCGCACGTAGTGCATCGAATCCGCGTAGGAGTGCTTGCCTTGATAAGGCCCAACGGTGCGCGGATTTTGAAATCGCCCAACACCAATGCGGCCGGCGAAACGGGTCGCATCACTCGCCCACATCAGCCGTTCTGCTCCGAAGGCGTCGACGATGGCGCGCAAATGCGGCGCTGTGTCCTTGTACGGGTACTGTTCCCGCGACAAACTAGGAAGGCCACAAAGCTTGACATTAACTTTCGGGAATTTCGCCAGGTCAAGTAGCTGCGGTAGCGACTTGAATGGCGGATCCTCGGCATCATCGAGTGGTGGTTGCCGAAGGCCCAGATGGTCCACGATCAGCGTGAGATTCGGGAAGCGGGCGGCAACATTCGCAGCTTGTGTGAGCCAGCCGGTAATGAAGAGAAAGAGCGGCACCTGATGCCGCTCGCAGGCCGCGAATACTAGATCCCAAGCCCCGGCCTCAAAACGCCGCATCTCGCTTCCATCGAGCGGCCACCCGACAATGGCGCGAAGTCCCAGCAGCCCTTCGCCATGGCGATCCTTGGCCGCCCGAACGGCTGCATCGACATCGGACTCGTCGGGTGTGATATGCGGCACGAAGGCGAATCGGTCGGGGAGCGCCGCCGCGGCAAAAGACGCGAAAGTATCGTCACCACCCGGAAAGAGAATCAAGCCATGGACACCCACTGCATCAAGGTATGCGATCGCGAGCTCCGTCATAATGCGTTGCTGAAGCTCAGGCAGTTCACTTGTCCAGCCAAACCACGGTCCCACGTCGTGAATTTGGGCGTCGATGATGCGCATGCGGTTCGCTCCCCTCTCTTGAGTGCATTGCGATGGTAGTTTTACCAATCTTAAATCAGTTGACTTACTTAATCAAATTGACTTAAATATGTGTGGGTGGAGTCAAGGCAATAAAACGCATCATGCTCGATCTTAAGATCACGACCGGCACCATCGTCGATGGAAGCGGAACTCCGCGGTTTCGCGGCGACGTGGGAGTGAAGAACGGGCGTGTCGTCGCAATCGGCAAAGTGAGCGGAGAGGCGCATGAGACGATCGACGCGACGGATCGAATCGTCGCGCCTGGCTTCATCGATGCCCATACCCACTATGACGCGCAGGTTTTCTGGGATCCGACCCTAAGCCCGTCGTGCTATCACGGCGTAACAACAGTCATCGGCGGCTTTTGCGGCTTCTCGATCGCGCCGATGTCGACTGAGGCGACGGATTACTTGATGCGCATGCTTGCCCGGGTCGAAGGCATGCCGCTAGAGACGCTGCGGACTGCGGTGCCGTGGAATTGGCGGTCTTTTGGCGAATTCTTGAGCAGCATAGACGGCAAGATAGGGCTCAATGCAGGGTTCTTCGCCGGTCATTCTGCGATCCGGCGTGTCGTGATGGGTCAACGGGCGGTAGGTGAGAAATCGACGCCCGACGAACTTGAGAGGATGAAGGAGTTGCTCGGCGAGTCGCTGGCCGAAGGCGCACTCGGCTTTTCGACCACAATCTCGAAGACGCACAACGATGGCGATGGCAACCCCGTGCCCTCACGCTGGGCTGATTACAGCGAAATCCTCGAACTCGGGCGTGTCGTCAGCCAGTACGAAGGTACGGGTCTTGAGCTCCTTCCGGGTAATTTCAATCCGGATACGATACAACTCATGGCCGATCTGTCGGTCGCAGGCAAGCGTCCCGTCAACTGGAATGCGTTGCTCTTGATAGGTAGGCAGGATGCGCCACGGGCACTCAGCTATCTTGCCGTCAGCGACCACGCCCGGTCACGTGGCGGCGAAGTGATCGCGCTGACCCCGGCAACACCTCCCGACGTCATCGTCAACTTCAAGAGCGGTGCGAACATCGATGCGAACCCCGGAATTTGGCCGGAGCTTTTCAAATGGCCGTTGCATAAGCGAATCGAGGCTCTGCGCGATCCGGAGATGCGCGAGCGAATGGCGGCTGACGTCGGGACAGTTCCCGACGACACCTTGATGAAGTTCTTTGCCCGCCTCGAAGACTTTCGCGTCGAATCGGTCAAAGCCGAAAAGAATAAAAAATATATAGGCGGTCGCATCGGCGATATTGCCAAGAAGGAGGCACGCAAGCCAATCGATGTGATGCTTGATATTGCACTCGACGATGACCTCGATGCGGGGTTTGCCACGAACTTCGGCGGTGATGATTATGAAGGTTATCAGCTGCGCAGCCAGTTGTGGCGAGATGACCGCACTCTGATCGGGGCGTCCGACGCCGGTGCGCATCTCGATCAGATCGACACTTTCGCCTACTCAAGCACTGTGCTGCAGAAGGGCGTGCGTGAACATCGCGTCATTACCCTGGAGGAGGCGATCTATCAGATGTCCGATCGCCCCGCCCGCTACTTCGGCCTGATCGATCGCGGCCTGTTAAAGCCGGGATATCATGCGGATATCGTCATATTCGATGAGCGGACGATCGCCCGCGGTCCTACCTACTATCGTTATGACGTCCCTGGCAACCAATTTCGCGTCTATGCCGATGCCGTGGGCATCGACCATGTCCTTGTCAACGGTGTTCCGATCCTGTGTCGGGGAGAACATACGGGTCGCTTGCCGGGCGTGGTTTTTCGTTCAGGCAGAGATACTCGGACGGTTCTTCCCGGTGCGATGCGAGAGGATCGCGCCGTGGAATTTACCGGTGGCGCGAGCGCTGTGGCGGCCAATTAGGGGTAAGAGCCATGAATGCACCAACCGCTGATTTTGGCCCCGAAGAGAGCTCCATGGAGGAGTATTTTCGCGAAGGCGGGGAGAGGGCGCTCAAACTTGGCAATCGCGGACCCATCCGTTTCGCCGGGGACGGCAGGCTGCACCCGGATGTTGTTGACGCCTATCTGGACACCGGGTTCTACGTTTTCGAGAACGTTCTTGCGCCGGACGAGGTCTCCGAGCTAAGAGCTGATCTACATGACATGCTCGACCGTCTGCCTGCCCGACGCGGCGTTGCCGTCGACGGGAAAGGACGCCCGGCTCTTGGCTCTCATCTGCGTGTCTCACCCCTGATGTGGGCGAAGCCGCTGGGCGATCCGCTCGGCGGCTCCGCCAGCGCAAGCGTTCGTTACCCCGTCAAGATGATTGAGGCGAGGTCGGCAGCTGATCTGCCCGAGGAAATCGTCTATATCATCACCGGTCCGCTGCAATTCTCTGATGCGGCGCTGCGCATTTATGGGCATCCATCGCTGCTTTCGATTGCCGCCTCGCTGAATGGTGACGACTTCGTACCTTTCAGCGAGGGGTACATCATCAAAAAGCCCGGAGAAGGCTCTGCCTTCGCCTGGCATCAGGATGGCCTCACGCATTGGAACAATCCAGCATGGGACCTGCAAATCCATGGCTTCAACTTCATGGCGCAGCTCTATCCCAGCACAGCTGCCAACGGCGTGTGGTTCATTCCGGGTTCTCACGCTGAAGGCAAACGCGACATAAAGGCGATGGTCGCGGCGGCGGGCAGCAATCGTTTGCCGGGCGCTGTACCTCTCGTCTGTAATGCGGGGGATATAGCGATCAGCAATCGTCAGGTACTTCACAGTTCCTTCGCTAACGCCACCAATGATTGGCGCGTGACTCTCAACTTAGGATTCCACCGGCGTAATTCGGTACTTGGAGCCCGCGCCCCGGGCATTGACGGTGAGACGAAAACCTATGACGCGGAGCGCATACGCAGGCGCGCGGAGATGATTGGCTATGCGATCGATGCTCGTCGCCAGCGCTTCTCGGACGAGAAGCCCTACGCTTATCGGCCGCACGTGGAAAGTGGCGAACGTTATCAGTGGAACTCGTCCGCGCGCGCCAGGATCGAGGGCTATAACCTGTTGGACCTGATTCTCTAGATCTGGTCGGATGGCTCGCGGGTTAGATGGGCCCAGCTCGCCGACTATTCCAAAAAAGCCATCTTGGGGGAGTGAAAAATGACAACGCTTAATCAGCGCTTGCTTTGTGTTGCTGCGGCACTCGGAGTTGGTTTTATTGCAACCGCAATCGCACAAACATCCGACGAAATAGGCGAGATAACCGTCACCGCGCGGCGTATGGAGGAACGTCTGCAGGACGTTCCGATTTCCATGACTGTTTTCAACCAGCAGCAGCTGAGTGATCGCAACGTAGTCTCGCTCACCGACCTTGCGCAATATACGCCCTCACTGTCCGTCAATAGTATGTTCGGCGAAGACAACGCGACCTTCTCGCTCCGCGGTTTTACGCAGACGCTAGGGACGACCCCTTCGGTTGCAACCTACTTTGGCGACGTGGTCGAACCGCGCGGCGGCAGCCAAAGCTCGCCCGCCGGCGACGGGGCCGGCCCGGGGGATTTCTTCGACCTGCAGAACGTTCAGATCTTGCAGGGGCCGCAAGGCACTCTTTTCGGCCGTAACACAACCGGCGGCGCCGTGCTGCTCGTGCCGCAAAAGCCGACCTCCACGCTCGAAGGCTATGTCGAGGGCTCCTACGGAGATTACAACTTGCGACGTGTGCAGGGCGTCGTCAACGTGCCGCTCAACGATCAGGTCCGTCTGCGTCTCGGCATTGATTCAGAAACCCGCGACGGGTACATCAATAACGATACTGGGATCGGCCCGAGCGAGTTTGGCAATATCGACTATACGGCCGCGCGCGCGAGCCTCGTCATCGATATTACGAGCGATCTTGAAAACTACACGATCGGAACCTACAGCCGCTCAAAGAATAATGGTCCGCTCCCCCAACTTTTCACGTGCAATGCCGCGGTCCCGCTCCTCGGAGCTTTCGCCTGTGCCCAGTCTGCCGCTCATCAAGGCGAGGGATTTTACACCGCCCAAAACGAGTACCCGGATCCGGAATCGCTCAACGAAGTGTGGCGGGTCATCAACACCACGACGTGGAAAGCAACCGATACGTTGACGGTCAAGAACATCTTCGGTTATAGCCAGATCAGGAACCATCTCGACAGTAGCCTGTTTGGCACGCAGTTCACCATACCTGCGGGTGTCCCGAATTATGGCGGCTTGCCAATCCCCTTCGTCACGACAACGACGCCACCGGGAGTGGCAAGCGACGCGCAGTCAACCTTGAGCGAGGAATTCCAGTTCCAAGGCCGCACATCGGACAGCAAGTTGATCTGGCAGGCTGGGGCATATGCCGAGAAGAGCGAGCCACTCGCCTATGTTGGCGCGATGCCGCCAAGTCTTATCTACTGCAGTAATCAGGCGCAATTGCAATGCATCGATGCGGTCGGCGCGTTGATTGGCGCCGAAGGCTTTGTCGGCGGCCTGGGCTTGAAACTTGACGAAATCACTTATCGCGACCTCGCCGCCTACGGGCAGGCGACTTATGCCTTTACTGACCAATTCAAGATGACGGGAGGGGTGCGCTACACCTCTGACACCTCGGATGGCAGATCTGAACAGTCCGTGTACCGCTTCCCGACGCCGAATACTCCGGTACAGAGCTGCCTTAGTTTATTAACGACGCTCGCGGAGAACTGCCTGGTGAGTTCCCACACGAGCTCCAGTGCACCGACAGGCGTGGTCGACCTCGAATACATGCCCAACCACGACCTCATGCTGTATGGGAAGTACAGCCGCGGCTACCGCCAGGGTGCTGCCAATACCAATTCGCCGGACGGATTCGCGACTTACCAGCCCGAGCATGTTGATACCTACGAAATTGGCGAGAAGGCGAGCTTCCATAAAGCGGTCAGCGGCATATTCGACTTGGCCGTGTTCACCAACAACTTCACCAACCAGCAACTTGCGCAAGGGTTCGTCGGTAAACCGGGGGTCTCTTCCATAGAAGGCATCGTCAACGCTGGCAAGTCGCGCATTTGGGGCCTGGAGGCGGAATTCGCCATCTCGCCGGTGAAGTCACTGACGTTTTCCGGCGGTTACACGTATCTGAACACCAAACTACTCTCGATCTCACCCACGACCCTCCCGGCAGACAGCCCTTATTCTGCGGTGACCAACATTTTGAATCCGGGAGATCCGTTGCCTGGATCGCCCAAGAACAAGGCGACTCTTACCGGTGCATACAACCTACCGATACCGGATACGGACGGAGCGTTGTCGACAGGCCTCACGCTCACCTACACCAGTTCAGTGTTCAATTCGTCCATGACGCCCTATAGCTATGTTCCCTCTAATACGCTTTTGAATCTAAACGTGGACTGGAAGTCTGTCGCGGGCAAGCCTGTCGATGCCGAGCTATTCATCACCAACTTAGCAAACAGGCAATATATTGAGAACTACACCACCTTCTATAACCTCGCGGGATTCGAGTCGCGCTTCGCGGGCGAACCGCGCATGGTGGGTGGGCGCCTACGCGTTCATTTCTAACTGCAACCGGAAAGGCATGCGGCTCATACAAACGGCGCTGGTTTCGGCTTCGCTCTATGGGTGCACGGTGGTCAATAGCCCGCTTCGCGCCGCGACGATCGTCGACGAACGCGCGCTGGCGGATGAGCAGTCCGGCGCCGACTGGCTGTCGACGGGGCGGACTTATTCGGAAAGGCGATATAGTCCACTCGCCCAAATCAACGATGGGAACGTTGATACACTGGGACTCGCCTGGTTTCTAGACCTGAAGGGTGAGCGCACGCTCGAGGCGACACCGCTCGCAGTCGATGGCG
>Ga0182024_10018972_pt1 | contig 12741 bp, 12 predicted proteins | sample P32metaG_FD_120480 | JGI IMG/M metagenome (GOLD analysis project Ga0182024, IMG submission 120480) | Permafrost microbial communities from Stordalen Mire, Sweden - P3-2 metaG (Illumina Assembly) | ecosystem: Environmental > Terrestrial > Soil > Wetlands > Permafrost | place: Sweden: Stordalen... | reverse complement strand
TCGATCCGCTTCGCCAACGCAGGCATACCGAACCCCCATCATCGCTGAACAGAACAGCGACAACTTCGGCAAACACCACAACACCCCTTCAACACCACACGAACTTCACGAATGAACCACTAGGGCCGACGGATTGGTCCGGCGGTTTCTGATAATTCAATATAAGTGAAACAGTGTGATTCTAAAAATAAAGCTGCGGCGCACGACGCGCTTTATCCCCCAGGTTTGCGGTCTTGCCGGCCGAAGTTGATTCGATTCGCCGGGTCTTGGTCTCGCGTTTCCGTGGGCGGGTGAGATTGACTGGGCTTTGAACTGTCGGAGCGACCGCGCAGCGCCGGAGCTCGAAATCCGCCCGGCGGCCTTGAGCAGCCGGGAGGGCCCTGGGCGGTTCATCCGCAAGCCAAGGCAGCGACGGCACGATCTTGAAAAGTGAAGGGACGGGCGAACATTGTGTTGCAGCTGGTCGATAGGCTGGGTGGCTCAAATCGATTGACGGGCAGTCATGCCGAAACTCAGCTACTTCCAGGCGATCACGATTACTCTGCACTGGGAAGAGCCTCATCACCACACCCCGCACTTCCGTGCGTTGTACGGCGAGCACGAAGCCTCGGTCGATCTCCAGGGCGAAGTCATGGCCGGCGAACTGCCGAGGCGGCAACTGGGCCTCGTCCAGGCCTGGGTCGAGCTGCACGCCGACGAGTTAGCTACCGATTGGGAGCTCGCCGCCGACGAAAAGCCACTGAACCCGATCGCTGCCCTGCGCTAGAATCGTGGTCATGAACAACGTCTTTCCCGGCAAGCTCGTTGCACCCATCGCGGTCGAGGTCATCGGCGAGCACAAGCTGCGCGTCACTTTCAAGGACGGGCTCGCGGGCGACATCGACTTGACCGGGCGGCAGTGGCGCGGCGTGTCTGAGCCCCTCGCCGATCCGGCCTTCTTCGCCCAGGCGTATGTCGACCCGGAGATCCGGACCGTGGCTTGGCCCAACGGCTTCGACATGGCGCCCGAGACGCTGTATGAACGGGCCTCTGAGCACCAGGTGCACAGCCCGTCTGCGATACCAGCGTAGGGCCCCAGCGGGCACGGGCCCGGCGTCTGCCAGGCCCAGCGTCTGACTTCAACCTCACCGAGATAGTTCCAGACCGAGACGCTACGCTCCTGCTCGGCGCGGGCCGTGTCGCTGCATCTCGACGACCGCGTAATCGTCGACGGCCGGCGCACGATCGTGCTCTCAAGCGCCCAAGGGGGTGGTGTGATTGGACCACCGCGGCCGGGATACTTGCCGACCCGGCGCTACGACGTTTGGTCGGCTGTTCGGACGGTCGCCAGGAAGACCTGAAGGGCGTTCAGCCGCGCGGTCACCGCGTCCCGGATGGGCGGCTCACCTCGTCGCGCGCGCCCGGCGTCCACTCGGTCAATTTCACGAAACACGTCGCGGTCGATGCGCAGCCGACGCTCGACTGCCGCCTCGAGGACTGTACCGTACTCGTCGAGGTCCACTTGAATCTCGGTCGGCGCGTCGAGGCCGCCGGCCCAGCCCGCCATGTTCAGCAGGCTCCGAACCTTGTCGAGGCGCTCGAAGATCTCGGCGTACTGCGCAGGGTCGCGCTCGAGGACCGGTCCTTCCCCTGCGTAGAACAGTTCTCGGCCGATACTGTCAAGGTGGGCGTACAGGAGGTCGCGTACGTCATTCAGCAGATCGGGCGGAATCGTCACCATCGACGCTCCTTTGATTGTTGGCTGACCCGACATGTCGAGTTTCGCGCTTTTGCGCGTTTTGCTCAGCCATCGTCAGATCTCTCCTCCGGGACCTCAAGTCCGAGGATATCCGCGCCGCGCAATCGAGCAGGACCGGGCGGACCTCGCTCGCCAGACGCGCAAACGTGTGCGTCGCGCTCGGAGCCGTAATACCAATCGCCGCAACGACCACGTCGCCGTCGTACACCGGCGCCGCGATCGACCGCAGCCCTGCGACCAACTCTTCGTCCTCAATCGCCACCTCCGCTGCGCGGACCTGCTCGAGCAGCACCTTGCCTAGCGCCGTGCGATCGGCCGGCACCCGCGACCCGGCGCCGACCGGCAGATCGACGTCATAGAGCGCCGTGTGGTGGCTCGGCAAGCGATCGACGTAAAGGTTCGCCGTCCCGTCGAGCACCGCGAGTCCCACAGTGCAGCCCGTGTCGCTGCGCAACCGCTCGAGCTCCAAGCGTGCCTGGGCTCGCAGTGGGGTCGCGCCCAACGCCGAGCGGCCGAGATCGCTCACCCGTGCCGCCAGCTCGTACCTGCGCTGCTCATCCTTCTGGAGATACCCCAAGGCGACGAGCGTCGACGCGTAGCGGTGCGCGGTCGAACGAGTCATGCCCAACGCCTCGCTGATGTCGCTGACGCTGAGCGTCGGACGCTCCGGGGAGAAACACACGAGCACCGCAAGCCCCTTGGCCAGCGACTTCGAGAACTGATTGCTCCTCAGAACGTGCTCGCCGACCACGCCGGCTCCTCGCCAACTTTCGGGGCTTTGGGTTTTCTGGAGGGGTTTCTGGGCATCGTTCGCCGGGTCCGCTAGAGACTAGCTTGTGAACGGAGCGCTCGGGCAGTCGCGTCCGGTGCTACAGGTCACCTCCCGAGGCATCCGCAGTCGGCGCGAGCGCGCTGAGCTACACATGGTCGGAGAGGCAGCGATACTCAAGTCCAGACGCCCCCGAGGGACCCGGCCCATGAGAAGCCCTCCGCCTGACCGGGGCGTGAGCGTCAGCTAACGTGTAAGGCATGACCGGATCGGCTTCCCAGGCGATCGTGCGGTGGCAGAGCCAGCACGCGGCGCTGATGGAGCTGTTGGCGAGCCCTGAGCCGCAGGATGAGGCGTGCCTGCAGGCGTTCGGCGAGACGATCGCCGCCTACACGGGTCTCAATGAGCTGCTGAGCGCGGAGCGCGGCTATCCGACCGCCGCCGATGATTTCTCATATCGGCTGCATCCCGGGAGCATCGACGATGACGAGGTCATATTCGCGGTCGATCTGCACGGAGTTCCCGTCGCTGAACTGCTGATCGAGATCGGGCGGGGAATAGACGGCCGCACGGGCTGGAGATTTCTCCCCGTCGAGCCGCTGACCGTGACACCGATGCACAGCCTCCATGACGACGAGTTCGTGCCAGTCGGACCTCAGTCGCCCAGCGGTGTGCTGCTCGACTGGCGACAGGCGATGGTTGGCCCGCAGGCGATCACGGAAGTCCAAAGCCAAGCCGCGGAGCTCTGCCTCGATCGTCTTGCACGGCGTGCGGAGATCGGCGTCTCGGACTGGATCACGATGGCCTCACAGTCAGAGCAAGCGTCGTAGGTGTCCTTCAGGTGTTCGGACGAGCCGAAGGGTTGACGACGGGGGAGCCGATCAGAGCAGCGCCTGGGACATCAGGCCCGCGGCTACATCGTCGGCGTGCCTGTGCCACCCCGTCAGGCATGCGGGCGCAGGGGCATGTGCACCGGCTTGCCGTCGCTCGTCTCAATCCACTCGGCGAACGCAACGAGCTCCGAGAGGCGCGATCCCAGCGCGCGGGCGATACGGTCGACCGTGCCGTAGGCCAGGTTCGTACGTCCGTTCTCGATGTCCGAGATCCATCCCTGGTCCTTGCCGAGCTCCAGGCCGAGGGTCTGCTGCGACATTTCGAGTTCTTCTCGACGCATGCAGATCGCACGGCCCACGGCGACTTGGGGTTCTTTGGCGGTGTTGCCCACGCCCGGAACCCTCGCTGTTACGCATGCTCTTGGCTATGGAATAGGTTCCATATCGTGTCGGGTGTGCGGACCGGGATCGAGGCTTGGGCGGTGCGGCAACGATGAGCGACGCTCTCCTAGCCGAGGCGCCGCAGCCCATGCAGATCGAGCCGATGTATCGGAAGCTGCAACCTCGCTGGTGCGGCCTTAGCAAAGATCAAGTAGCTGCTGACCAGCGTCGCCGCCTCTACGAGGCGATGGTCGAGATCGCCGTGAGCCACGGCTATCAGGCCACGACGATCAAGGCCGTGAGCGCGCTGGCCGGTGTGTCGCGACAGACCTTCTATGACTTGTTCGGCGCCGACAAGGAGGCATGCTTCCTCGGCGCCTACGATTACGTCGTCGCTCGCGCACGGGAGCGAATCAGCCTGGCCTATCGCGGCGAGAATGACCCCGAGCGCCGTCTGTGCCGGGCTTTCGAGCAGTTCGTTTGGGAGATCGCCAGCGAGCCTCGAGCGGCTCGATTCGCCCTCCTAGAGCCATTCGCCGCCGGGAGTGCGGCCTTCGCGCGCATGGACCGCGGCCGCGAGATGTTCGAAGGGCTGATCGCCGCAAGCATCAGCAACCCTTCCCGCGGAGTGACGCTGTCGCCGACGATCGCAAAGGGCATCGTCGGCGGTGTCGAGCGGGTGGCCCGCGTGTACCTGCTCGCTGGGAAGATCGACGAGCTCTCCGCCACGGCCGATGAGCTATCCGCGTGGGTGTCCTGCTATCGCCCTTGGTCGCATTCAACGCCGGCGCGGACAGCGAAAGCTGCGACTAGCCCGCAGGCCGGGCTGCGCGGCAAGGATGATGGCTTGCGGATTCTGCGCGCCGCCGCGGCGATCGCGTCAAGCGATGGCTACTCCGGTCTGAGCGCGGCGAGGATCATCCGGCTCGCCGGGGTCAGCGAAGAGACATTTGCGAGCCTCTACAACGGCGCCGACGCGATCGAGGCGTGTTTTCTGGCGGCCTTCGATCTGCTCGGTGCTGAAGCGCTGGTGTGCGCTGCCAAGGCCTCGCATGAAGCGGGAGGCTGGCCCGATGGCGTGCGCAGCGGGATCACGGCGCTGCTGGACCACGTGGCTGGGCACCCGTTCCTCGGGCGCGTGGCGTTCATCGAGATCTTCTCCGTGGGACCGTCGGCGATCGAGCGCCGGTCGACGATGCTGCGGAAGTTCGCGGACGTGCTCACGAGGCGGATACCGGATTCTCAGCGGCCGTCGGAGCTGGTCGCCGAGGCGATCGTCGGCGCGACCTGGACGGTCATCCACGACTACATCGTCCGGGGCCACGTCGACCGGCTGCGCGAGCTCGCCGACGACGCGACATATCTCGCGCTCGCCCCGGTACTCGGCCACGAGGCTGCGATTGAGCTGATTCTCGGCGATCGTGGGAGCGTTCGGTCCGCTCGACGTGCTCCAAATCTGTCTTTGACTCCTCCTGCGGCGAGCGCAGACAGGCGGCCCAGCTCCTCCAAGCCGGCGTTGAGCGATCCGGACGTGCCGCTTGTCGTGATAGATCTGGCATCGGTCGAGACGTACTTCCTGGTGTGGCCGCTATCTGGGCTGGCGGTCGAGCAGGCTGGTGCGGTGTGGTGCCCGCTGATCAGCGAGCCCGCGCGGCTCGATCTCGACCTCGACGCGGCGAGGGCGTGCGCGAATCGCTTACAGATTCCTTTCGTCCGCCCCGAGACTCACCACGCGCCTGTTCCGCGGGCGATGCGCCTGGCGGCGCTCGCCTCCCAGCGAGGTCGATGCGCGATCTGGACGGTCCGGGCGACCCGCCTGGCGTGGGCGACGGGCGCCGATCTCGCTCGCCTCGGCGAGGATTCGCGCCCCCAAGACATAGACGCCGAGAGTGATCTCGAAGGCTATCTGGAGCCGATGGCGCAGGAGATCGGACTCGACGTCAGCGACGCGAAGCTTGCGGCAGAGGAGGGCTCACCGTGGGATCTCGAGCTCCACTCGACCTCCCGTCGGCTCGCGCGGCTCGGCATCCACAACGCGCCGGCTCTCCGCTGGCAGCGGCACATCTACACCGGATTTGACGCCATCTCCGCCGTCCTGGCCGACTCCGGGATCCCTCCGACTCTCGCCTAGCCGACGGCCGCTCGAGACGGCGCTGTCACAAATCGCGCGCTGGCGCATCTATAGGAGGTGACGGGGCCCCGGCCGGGGCGACTGCCGCACGTCATCCCCCGGCGGTGGTCGATGCGATCGGAGCGAGCCGAGGGGAGCATGGCCGAACGAGACGAGCTGGGAGTACGGGCGTTGCAGTTGCTTGCCGAGGATTGGATGGTCTCGGTCCTACGGGGACTGGACGGCGGCCCGATTCGGCCAGCGGAGCTCGAGCGAGGTCTGCCGCACGTCGGGAACCCGGTGGTGATCCGAAGGTTGCGCGGTCTGCTCGACAGCAAGCTCGTGACCCTGGAGCATCAGTCTGGCGTTCCTCCACACCCTGGAAGCACCGCAGTCCCACGCCGGGCGTACTGCAGCCTGACCAACGCCGGGCGGACGCTGGGCGAGGTCACCTCCGAGGCCGACCGCTGGGAGCAGACGTGGTGCTCGGAGCTCGAAGGAGGCGTCCCGCCCGGGATCCTCGCGATCGGGCTCAGCGCAAATCGACGGACGCGCAAGATCATGCTCGCGCTCGCCGACGGTCCACTGGCCGTCGGAGACGTGCTGACACGGCTGCCCGACCTGCGAAGCTCAACGCTCAGGCGCCGGCTGTCCCACCTCGTCCTCGGTGGCCTGCTCGAGCGCCAGGAACGCGGAAGCGTCCAGCGCTACGGGCTGACAGCGCGAGCCCGGGACCTCGCGAAGGTCGCGATGCTCGCGGGACGCTGGGAATGGCAATGGCTCAGACCAGAACACGCCGTGCCCGGCAGCGACCTCATCGACCTGCTGCACATGCTCGCCCCGATCGCTCGCGTTCCGGGGCCGACAGCGGGCATCTGTCAGCTCCACCTCGAAGCGCACGGCACAGCTTCCCCGGACATCTACCTCGCGGCACGCGCGGGTGGCATCCTCGCCCTCCCGGACGCGCCGACGACGCCTCCGGAGGCGGTCGGCCACGCGACCCCCGAAGCCTGGTGCGACGCCCTCCTACTACCTCCTGGGCGGATCACCGTGTCCGGCAATCGCACGCTGATGGGCACCGTGCTCGGCGCCCTCAGTGCCGCGCTGCTATCTAAATCTCCGCAGGTCTCCTCTCCCGCGAATCTTTAACAACACCTTACATTGCCCCGACCTCGCCGCGAACCGGTGACCGTTTCGGGCTGCGGAGGGTCCTCCAAGGCCGGGCCGGCGAGAACGTCGCGCCCGACATCGACCTCCACGCAGCAGCAGCCCTCGGCACTCAAGGCGCCGTCTGAAGGGCCCGAACCAGGCCCGACGAGGCGGCGGCGGAAACATGCCGCCGACATCGTGCTCTCGGCCCCTCGATCACGCCGGCGCATCCCGGCAACGAGTTGGCCCGCGAGTTCACCTGCGATGGCGCGGATCGCTTGCCGGCGCTCAGGTGGCCATTGTCAATGCCCGTCCTCCCCGGCGACGCTCCAGCTTGACGACGTCGAACGTCGGTTCTGGCTGTTCGGTCACCGTCTGTCGATGGTGCTCGATGCACGGCTTTCTCATGCAGTCCCGGGCATGCGTCGATGATCAGAGTGAGGGCCCGGCAGGATGCTGGGCCCTCACTGCATCAGCGGCCCTTCGCGGACCCCTGTCGACCACGCTGTACCGTCAAGCCGTTGCACGCGACGGAGAAGCCGTCACCGAGCTCGTGCGTGCCCCAGTTGATCGCCTTCTCGAGCTCACGCTCGGCGGCTGCCGCGACTAGCGCGCAGCCTTCCCGTCGCAGTCGCGCTCGCGTGCGCGGGTCCAGTGTCTGCCGTTCGCCCTCGAGCAACAGGCTGCTGCCCGCGACGGCGCCCGAGAGATCGAGCAGGGCCGCGCGACTTAGCGGGGGATCATTGATCACCAGCTGCCAGCAGGCGCCTCCGCCGCCGGCGAGAAGTGCCATCGTGGCCACGCGAGACTCGTAGCCGTCGAGCCATTCGACATACACCTCGGAGTCGTTGGGGCGTTCGATCTCGATGCTCAGTGTCCGCCGCCGCTGATCGTAATCGTCCGGGGCGCTCGCAGCGACGAACGTCGTGTCCGGCAACTCAGCGAGCAGCTCCTCCGCGGGCGCAACGGCCATCAGAATGGCCCTTGTTCGCTCGAACTCGGCGTCGTCGTCCTGGAACATGGCGAGAGTCTCCAAGACATTGCGGAGATCTTCATATGTCGCCTGCAACAGCCGCTGCTCGCCGGGCTCCAAGTACGTGAGCACCAGCAGCCAGACATCGTCCGGAGGGCGTACTTCGGGGTCATCTCCGATGGCGAGCGCGACCAGCTCCTCGTAGCGCCACTCCAGCTCAGGCAAGTACTCGCGCTCGAGGTCCATTTGGATCGAGCAGAGCGCCACCCCGTAGGCAATATGCACCGCCCGCGAGAGCACAGCGGTCTCCTTGCCCTCCCCGGTGGACTCCTTGCGGCCCGCCCACTTGAGCAGCAGATAGACCGCCCTGTCCAGGCTCCCGTACTGCCCGACGCTCATCGTAGTTTCAGCATACCCCCGCCGCCGCGCCATCTGACCGTCGGCCCGAGCGCCAGGACGTTGGATGCGCGGCTCTCGCGGTGCGGTTTTTCCCCAGAAACTGCTGGAAACCAGCGGCCCCCCTTCAGCTCCCCGGGCCCCCGCGGCTCCTTTGGAGGCCCAGCCGCTGGCATCGAGATCTCGATCTTGGGCGTCGCCTGGCCCCTCTGGGCGGTGTTCGAGGGGAACCGACGACCCAATGGCGGAACCCTCTCCCGCCAGGTTCCCTGGCGGCTGGGCGCCGCGGCCCTGACCCCGGCCGCGGCGCTCGCGTTCGTCGCCGGCGATGCGCGAGTCGGTCGATGCTCGCTGTGACATAATCGCGATGGAGATTTGATGAGTATCTTGCGCTGGAAAACTCGTGATGGGACCCTGGAGTTTGTCGAGGAACCGGAGGACGGCGAGCGCATACCCGACCCTCCCGTTCCGCAGCGCAGCGCATCGACGCCGGCGAGGCCGCCGGTGGTTGAGGCTCCTGCGAGCCCGGCCGTAGCTGAGCAAGAGATGGTCCAGGGGGAGGTTGCTCCCGAGGAGCCGGCCGAGGATGGCGAGCAGTGTCCCGGGGAGGAGCTGGCGTCCGTCCCCGTCGTGGTTGAGCGCGACGCGCCTCCCGGCGAGTCGGAGGGCGTGCTGCACGGCGGCGTGGTGACGTTCTGGCACATGCAAAATCATTACGGCTTCATCCGGCCTGACGAGCCTGGAGAGCAGGACGTATTCGCCAGCGTCGACGCCCTCGAGGGCTTTGCTGAACCGGCTCCTCATCTGGCGAAGCGCGAGCGCGTGCTTTATGAGGCCGTTGCCAGCGAGGTGCGCTCCGAGAGTGGCTCGCACCGGCACGAGGGCCGCCAGCGAGCGAGCCGCGTGCTGCCAGCGCAGAGCCGCCAGCCTGGCGTCGTCAGCGAGTATTCGTTTATCCACGGCCACGGGTCGATCACCGCCGATGACGGCACCCGCTATTTCCTGCACCAGTCGCATGTCCTTGGGGACGACTACCAAGCCGTCGGCCGCGGCGATCAGGTCTTCTTCACGGTCGAGGAGAGCGATACGGCGCCCAATCGGGATCCGGTCGCGACAGCGGTCAAGCTCGGCGACCCGCGACCCGCGCTGTACCGCTTCGCGCAGTTTCCCGCCCCAGCCCAGTGGCTCAGAGCACTCGCACAGAAGGCTGCGCAAGAGGAGTGGGACTATCACGACGAGTACGCCGCAGAGCACACCCCGTACCCGATCCTGCGTCACTACATCGAAGCCACGTTCGAACGCCTGCTCGAAGAGCAGCGCCTGGGCCATGCGACGATTCTGCAGGGCACCGCGCCAGACGGCCGCGGTTACGCGATCTTCGACACGGGCCTGGTCGATCGGATGCGCAGGGCGATCTACGCGCTGTTCGGCGAGCATCTCGTACCCGGCGATCCCCGCGGATGGTGGTGGCGAGGGTTCGTCACCGAGGAGGAGGGCCCAATGCGCGAAGTCGCGGAGCTGCCCTCGCCCGCGGACTATCTGGAAGATCCGTCGGCCTTAGCGATCACACCCCGGGAGGTAGCCACGATGCGGGTCGACACCAAGCACATCCTGGGGGACCATCTCGATCGCCTTCCGGCCCACCTACGATCCGATCGCGAGCTCGCGAGACAGGTCTTCGAGGGCGAGCTACGTGAGCTTCCCGATCGCATCCGCCGCAACTACAGACTCGCCGTCGCACAGTACTACCGGGGGAACATCAACCTGTTGCTGCCCCTTCATCTCAGCGGAGCATCGCGACGCGCGGACCTCGCGCTCGTCGTCGAACGCACGCCAGCCGGCGTGCGTCGCGCCAGCACCGTGCTCGGCAACGACCATGCCTACCAGCAGTCGCGCGTGATCGCCCGCCCCGAGGCAGAGTGGCTCGCCCACGCGTGGCTCAAACCCGAGGACGCTTCCGCCGCCAGCGCGCGCGAGGCGAGCTGAATCGACATGCCCACCACAGCCCGAATCCCGCGGCGCAGCAGCGCACACCCAGCGAATCAACGGTTGCCCCTTGCAAAGCGGGGGGGCCCGTTATAGTCGCCTTAACGGAGGATCAAGCCAGCCCCGGCTCGACGGTACCAGAGGAGAAATCTGAACATCACTGAGCAAAACCCGCAAAAGCGCCAAACTCGACGAATGAGAGTACAAGCTGCAAATGCCCAGAACAAAATCGAGCAATCCCAAGATCTCAAGCAGTGCAGCGGAGCGCACATGGTCGGTTCCGAGTTTGCGTGAGCCTCGTTATTCGCAGTCGTTGGGGCGGGGTTTGGCGATTCTTACGTGTTTTTCGGGGGTGCGTCCGGTGCTGGGGATTGCGGATATCGCTGATGAGCTTGGGATGAGTCGTTCGACGACGCATCGTTATGTGATTACGTTGCTCGCGTTGGGTTATCTCGAGCAGGGCGCTTCGCGTAAGTATCGTTTGGGGTTAAAGGTCACTGATCTTGGGATGGCGGCGTTGAACTCGACTGGCCTGCGTGAGCATGCTCATCCGTATTTGGAGGAGTTGCGTCAGCGGACTTCCTACACCACGAACTTGGGGGTGTTGGATGGCACCGACGTCCTCTATGTCGGTCGTGTGCGTAGTTTTCGTCGTGGGCAGGGCGGGATCGATCTTGGGCTCGCGCCGGGCTCGCGGCTGCCTGCGTATTGCACGGCGATGGGCAAGCTGTTGCTGGCCTACCTGCCTGAGGGTGAGCAGCGCGAGTTGATCGCGGAGATGAAGCTGACCAAGCAGGGTCCCAACACGATCACCTCGAAGAAGGCGCTGCTGTCCGAGCTCGACGAGATCCAGTCCGAGGGCTTTGCCGTCAACAACGAGGAGCTCGCGCCCGAACTGCACTCGATCGCCGCGCCCGTGCGCAACGAGGCGCGTGAGGTCGTCGCCGCCGTCAACCTGGCGGCGCACACCTCGATGATCTCGCTGTCTGAGCTCGTCGACGCACTCAGCCCACACCTGGTGTCTACCGCCGATCGCATCTCCGCGCGGCTCGGCTACCGCCGCGACGACGAGTAAGGCTGGAAAGCCTACAACGGCGCTCGAGAGTTCCTGCCGCCGGGCTGCGTCACAGATTCCGGCTTCGCGCATCTTTAGGGATGACACGGCTCGACCGGGCCGGACTCGGAGACCGAGGAAGCGGAGATCGACATGGGAAAGCGCCAGCGAGTAACTACGAGCCGCGATCGAGAGGCTCGAGACCTCAGCACCCGTCCCGAGGACCTCTGCTGCCCACCGGCACTCGAGAGACTCGTGGAACAGTTGCGCGAGCTCGAGGGCACTTGTCCACGCGAACCTTGGTGGCCACCGGTGCTCGAGAGACTCGGGGAACAGTTCCGCGAGCTCGAGAATGCGAGCCGGCCACATACTCGCTTCCTAAAATCTCTCGCGCGGCGCCGCGAGCTCGCCTGGCGGCTGGTCGCCCGCGCCAGGCCACTCAGTCGACGCGGGCGTCGCTAGCCCGACTCACGAGCTTTGGGTCGCTACGTGCTCTCGCGTCGCTGGAGTTAGAGCCGAAGCCGGGGCTTCCCGGCGGCTAGGCAGCCGTTGCCTGCTGGACCCCGGCACTGGCGAGAATGGCCTCGCCACACGGGCCACCGGTCTCGCTCACGGGGATGGCGGCTATCTCGTCGGCTGCCTCGGGGTCCTAGCTCGCGGAGCGCTTTCAGGGCAGCGTCTTCCGAATCGCACCACGCGATCAGCTTTCCCGCTGAGCTGAAGATTCCATACGTCATTGCTTGTCTAAACCTCGACTGTTCTGACGGATAACCTCACGGACGGCCACCTGTATACAACCACCCGGTGGCGCGTGATCCTCCAAACGCTGCTTGAAGCCACTCCTGCGGCGGCTGCCCAGATAGGCCGGCGGCCGTGCGGTAGAGGCGGCACTTCATGCCGTAATCGGTTCGCAGCTCGGCGTCGGGCTCGATGTCGTGCGCGTCGACACGCACCGTGGGCGAGCCCAGAAACCGCTCACGTTGGGCCGCGTCGCCGGCGATGATCGCGCGTATCGACCCGGTCGAAACCGTCGCGGAGACGGGGAAGGTCGAAGGGAAGGTGTACCGCACGCCGCTGATCCCGGAAGTCGAAACCAATGCGCTGGAAATCCAGGCGGCGAGCCTCGGCCTGCTGCACACGCTCGGCGTCCAGGTCGTGCAGGGCCGCTACCTGAACGCCGCCACCGCCACCGAGCCGGTCGGGGTGCTCGGTCCCGCCGCCGCGCAACGACTCGGGATCGACCACATCTACCCCGGTGAGCGGATCTGGGCCGCGAACCAGTGGGTGTACATCGTCGGCATCCTCGGCCCGTCGGTACTCGTACCCGGAATCGAAAGCTCGGTGCTCGTCGG
>Ga0182024_10018971_pt1 | contig 12742 bp, 8 predicted proteins | sample P32metaG_FD_120480 | JGI IMG/M metagenome (GOLD analysis project Ga0182024, IMG submission 120480) | Permafrost microbial communities from Stordalen Mire, Sweden - P3-2 metaG (Illumina Assembly) | ecosystem: Environmental > Terrestrial > Soil > Wetlands > Permafrost | place: Sweden: Stordalen... | reverse complement strand
GGCGGGCGCCTGGCACACACCTCCAGCCTTCGTCTTAGCCTTGCACTGCTCCCGGCTCCGCTGCTTCAAGCCTTTCTCCGTCTTAAGGCTCATGGGGGTACCCCTCGTCATCGTCTGCAAAGTTCGGGGCGCTTGGGCAGAATTTGTCCTTGATCTTGCTGCGCGTGTCGGGAGTTTGAGCGGCTTGCAGCTGAGGCGGACAAAAAGCGGACAAAAACGGGCGTCGACGTGAACTTGCTGTTGAATCGGGAAGGTTTGTAGTTGCAGATAAAGGGTCTGCAAAACCTTTATACGTCGGTTCGATTCCGACCCGCGCCTCCAACCTCCATCGATGCGCGACGTCTGTGCGCGAGCGAAAGAGAAGCTCCGTGGCGCTGGAACGCTACCTTCTGTATCAACTATCGTCTCTGGAGTGGATTTCATTAGCTGGTGGAGGGTCAGCAAACTGTGTTTAGGGCAGCGCCCATACGGGTAGATGACGAGCGTTCTTTTAAATAAAAAGTGGACCTCGTGTCGGGCGGAAGATGAGGCGTAAACAAAGGCGCTCGTGAATTTTTGCTATCGTAATTGCAGAAAGGAACAAGGCGGGTTGTGAGCCGCGATGGTTGACCACAGAGATGCCACACCCACTACATGACTCTTTCTACACCGGCGGGTCCCGCTAACACTCAGAAGCCTGGACTGGCGCGCCAACTGGGGCTATTCGACGTCACCATGCTGGTCATGGGAGGGATTGTTGGTTCTGGGATATTTATAAATCCTTACGTTGTGGCGCAGCAGGTTCATACTCCGGCGTTGATTCTGGGAGCATGGGTCTTCGGTGGAATTGTTGGCATAGGCGGCGCCTTTATCTGGGCTGAACTGGCGGCGACCCTGCCGGCAGTCGGTGGGCAATATGCTTATTTGCGCGAGGCGTATCACCCGGCCGTCGCATTTCTGTATGGATGGGTGCTGCTGCTGGTGATACAGACCGGAGGTATGGCGGCAGTTTCGATAACTTTCGCGCGCTATTTTCTGGAACTCTCCGGCCTACGAGCGCCAGATTGGACGGTCGCGACATGTGCGCTCGCCGCGCTAACCCTGATTAATTGTCTTGGCGTAAAAACTGGCGGGCGGACGCAGAGCGCGCTTATGGTCATGAAGATAATCGCTATCGCCGCCTTGGTGATTGCCGGGGTCGTCTTTGCCGGGCAGCACGGGACTATCCGGCACGAGACTATGAGGAACGCAGCGGCACGGAGTTGGTCGCTGACGTCGTTTGGCGGGGCGATGGTACCGGTTCTTTTCGCGTATGGGGGTTGGCAGACCGCGAACTTTATTGCCTCAGAAGTAAAGGAGCCCAAAAAGAACTTGCCTCGTGGACTACTGCTCGGTGTTTTCGGAGTAGCAGTGCTCTACATCGGCGTTAACTGGGTATGCCTTCGTGCGCTGGGGCCGGAAGGATTAGCCGCAACCACGACGCCCGCCACCGCTGTAATGCGGATGGCACTCGGGCAGCGCGGCGCTACGTTCATTGCGGCGGCGATTGCGATCTCGACTTTGGGCTTTTTAAGCCAGTCGATTTTGACTGCACCTCGCGTCTATTTTGCGATGGCTGGCGATGGCTTGTTTTTCCGTGCGGTGGCATGGCTCGACCCGCGCACGCGAGTTCCGGTGGTGGCCATTGTTTTGCAGAGTGTGTGGACTATAGTGATCGCGCTGACAGGGCGCTACGAACAGATTTTGAATTACGTTATCGCCATGGATTTTTTATTTTTTGGACTTACGGCGACCACAATCTTTGTATTTCGAAGACGGGCCGCGCGCGGCGATATGAATGCGAGCGATGGCTATCGTATTCCCGGGCACCCGGTAAGCACTGCGATATTCGTGGCTATATGCTGGTGGGTCGTTGCAAATACGGTGTACCGCTATCCTCAGAACAGCCTTATCGGTTTCGTTCTGCTGCTGGCGGGCGTTCCCGTGTACTGGTTCTGGGCCCGGCGATCGCGATCGGCCGATTCGTAACGTGATTAGCTGCAAGATATTGAGAAACGCATCTTTCAATCAGGAGAGCTACACATGATTGCATCACGGCCGGAGGCCGTTTCGAGCTATCTGGCGTGGGCTAAATTGCGTTCGAACGCGCGTTTCAATTTAGCGGCGAGCGGAGTGATGGATTATCCGCTGGCTGAGTTGCCGGTGCGTATCGAAGACATCGAGATTGGGGGGACGGGGCCTTATGGTTATCCGCCGCTGATGGAGCGCCTAGCGGCAAAAGCAGGCGTGGCGGAAGATTGTGTCGTCTATACCCTAGGTACATCGATGGCGAACTTCGTGGCGCAGACAGCGCTGGTGCGCCCGGGTGATGACGTACTGATTGAGCGACCGACTTATGATCCGCTGTTGACTATTCTCGATCATATCGGCGCCAGGGTATCTCGCTTCGAACGTCTTGCGGAGAAGGGATTCAAGGTCGGCTTGGGAGAATTCGAGCGCAAGCTGACTCCGAAAACGCGTCTTGTAATTCTCTGCAATCTTCATAATCCAAGTTCCGCACTGACTGATGAGAACACGTTGGTTCAGATAGGTGAGATGGCGGCGAAAGTTGGAGCGAAAGTTCTAGTCGACGAGGTCTATCTCGAAACCTTATTCAATCAGTCGTGGCGTTCTGCGTTTCATCTGGGGGAGAACTTCATTGTGACCAGCAGCCTGACCAAAGCCTATGGTCTGAGCGGGATCCGCTGCGGATGGATTCTTGCGCAACCGGAGCTCGTGCAGCGCATGTGGCAGATTGTCGATTTCACGTACGGCAGTCCGGTGCATCCGGCCGAGATGCTTGCGGTAGTTGCTCTCGACAATCTGGATCGTGTGCGAGATCGCGCCCGCGTGTTACTCGAAAGCAATCGCTCTCTGGTGAATGAATTTCTCGCGAAGCATACGAGCCTCGTTTGTGAGCCGAGCCGGTACGGCACGACGGTTTTTCCGCGGCTTCGAATGGGCGATGCCGGAAAATTTGTGGGGATGTTGCGTGACAAGTTCGAGACCAGCGTGGTGCCGGGAGATTTTTTTGAGCAACCACAGCATTTTCGAATCGGACTCGGCGGAGCTACAGAGATGGTGCGCGGCGGACTGGGGCGGCTTAGCGACGCGTTGGATGCATTCCAGCGAACCTCAAGTTAGATCGCGAAAGTCGTGACAAGACTCGTGACATGGATTGTTACTCCACTGGAAACTCGGGCTCGTTCTAGAATAGCGGGCATATGCGGGCGGTCTTTCAGTGGAGGTTAGGATCACGTATGCTCGAGTTAGGGCGTCGCACCCTAATCATGGGCATCGTCAATGTAACTCCCGATTCGTTTTCGGATGGCGGGCTGTTTGTCGACGCCGAAAAGGCTGTTACACACGCCATGCAGTTGCTGGATGATGGCGCCTCCATAGTTGATATCGGCGGAGAATCGACGCGCCCCGGAACGTTAGTCTCGTCGCCGAATGATATGCCTCAGGTCGATTCAACGAGGCGCGATGCTGCGCCGCAAGCGGAAACTGCAGCGATGAAGCCGGTATCCGAAGAAGAAGAGCGGCGCCGGGTGCTTCCGGTGATACGCGATCTGAAGCGCCGCCGCCCCCAAGCAATCATCAGCATCGACACTTACAAGGCCAGTGTCGCTCGGGCCGCAGTGGAGGCGGGAGCGGAGGTGGTAAATGATGTCAGCGGTTTTCGCTGGGATCCCAAGATGGCGAAAACACTGGCGGAATTAAATGTAGGAGCTGTGCTCATGCATAGCCGCGGCCGTCCGGAGGATTGGAAATCGCTGCCGCCGATCGGTGATCCCGTGCTGATGGTCAAGCGTGAGTTGCGCCAGTGGGCCGAAACGGCGACCCTCGCTGGCGTCAAGCGGGATCGACTGGTGCTGGATCCAGGTTTTGGATTTGGAAAGCGTTTCGAAGAAAATTATCCGCTGCTTGCACATTTCGGCGAACTGCAACAGATGGGATTCCCCCTGCTAGTTGGGGTTTCGCGTAAGGCGTTTATTGGGCGAATGCTGGCCAGAGATTCGAATAGTAACGAGAAGAGCAAAGATGCGGAAGTTTCAGAGCGTCTCAATGGCACCTTAGCCGCCGAAACTGCCTTGATTCTTAAAGGAGCACATATTATTCGGACGCACGACGTGCGCTGCGCTGTGGATATGGCCCGCGTGGCGGACGCAATCGTGTCCAGCGGTGGGTAGGACCGATTGGCGCGAAGTTAGTTAGGATTGTTCTACCGATTAATCACTAATGACCTAACGATCTAATGACCCATGGCGCGGCATAGAGAAGGCTTAGGCGCCAGCGGCTCCCGCTATGGCGTTATTCGTCTGGAAGACAGGGAGCCGGATTTCGAATGCTGCTCCGCCCTCCGGCCTGTTGTAGCAGGAGATTTGGCCTTTGTGATCCTGAATCACACCGTACGTAGCGCTGAGTCCAAGACCTGTGCCTTTGCCTACGGGCTTGGTCGTGTAAAAAGGATCGAAGACGCGCTCGGGATCACGCATGCCAGGTCCGGTGTCCGCGAACTGCACGATCACCTCACCGGCTTCGCTCCAAAGAGAAACCTGGAGACGCCCAGATCCCATTTCCTGCAAGGCATCGACCGCGTTTTCTACGATCTGAAGAAAGGCCTGGAGAAGTTGATTGGCATTGCCGAGAACAGTCGGCACCGGGTCTGTAGCTTCCACGGAAAGGGTGATACTTTTGTTCTGCAGTTTGAACCCTTCCATTTGCACTGCGCGCTGCAAGAGAGACTTCAAATCCAAAGGATTTTTTTCGCCTGGAGTTTGTTGAGAGAAGCTGAGCAGATCGATGATCAGTTCTCGCGTGCGCCGCGCTTGCTGGCCAATCTTTTGGGCGGTGGAAAGTTGTTCGCGGGTGAGATTGTGGCTGGCCGCCATTTGTTCAGATTCGCTCAAGATCGACGAGAGTGGGAATTCGAGTTCGCCGGCTGCGAGTGCGACCAGTTCGCCGAGCGAAGCCAGTTTCGCTTGCTGGATTACTCTTCCTTGCAGTCTTTGTAAGTTATCGAAACTCTTGCGCGAGTGCCTGAGTAAATGCAGCAATCGCTGATCCAGCAAATATTGCTTGAGAAATATGAGAAAGGCCAGAATGGCAATGCCAACGATAGCCACGGCAAATCGGACGCGGCGTAAGTAAGGATCGTCCTGGGACAGGAACAGCGCCCAGTAAGCCATAACGGGTAACGAGAGCAAAGCGATTTGCGTCAGCAGCGGAGCCACTGAGTGCTTTGAACGTTGCAGGGCTGGCATCATGGGAATGCCGCGGAGACGATACCGCCCGGCAATCGCGACCCAGAGAAATCCCATCGTGGCGATGAGGAATGGAAGGTCGTAAATGCCACCGGTCTTATAGGCGCCTCGAGCAATGGCAGAATTCATCGCCTCCGAAGACAGGGTGTAGAGAGTGGAGGCGATCAAAATGTCGCGATAGAGTTCGCGCCATAATCCGGTAGAGGTGAAATATGCGGACGCCGATACCGCAATTAATATCGCTCCTTCCACCAGATACAGGAAGTCCCATCGCGGGCTGTAAACCCCAACGTTTACGGCAAGATATTCCTCGGGGAAGACGAAAAAAGCGTAAACCACGAGCCACCACACCAACAATATGAAGACGTTGAGTGCGCTGGGCAACATTCCTTCGCGCTCGTCCGCCTGATGGGGCCGAATGGCTACCGACGCCGTGATTGGGACAACATGCATGAAGAGCACGATATCCCCTTGAAATGGCTCCGGAACGGGCCGGCGAACCAAGACCTCAAAATAGACCCAGCAGGCCTGGTTAAAGCACCACATGGCCAGGCCTGCCGTCATAAGGCTCCAAAACAAGCGCTTATGGCCCCGGCTATTGAGAGCATTCTTTGCGGAGATGATAAAGGCAGCCGTGATTATGAAAAATGGAACTGAGTCACCAACGGCAGAGCGGAAATGAGGATTGGGGTACAGGATGGGAGCCAGCGCAAAGCACACCAGCAGTCCAACTCCAAAGCGGAGCGCCGAGATTTGCAACTTAGACACTTCTTTGAATCATATGATGTTCGCGCTCAGAAGTTTAGATCACGGTCTGGTTACCTCCGGTTACTGTAGTAACCTTGCGACTAACAGCACATTATTCGAAGGCTAGTTCATCCAAGGCAGGGCGAAAGACTTCGGATGTGATGGTGGTCACGATAAGGAGTGACGGATTGAAACAGTTACAGGTACTGCGGCAACTGCTAGAATGGCGTGTTATGGCATTTCCCGCCAACCGTTTGCGTCGTTTACGGCGCACTGAAGGCCTGCGAACGCTGGTTCGCGAAACCAGGCTTTCGCCGGAGTCCTTCGTTTATCCGCTTTTTATATGCCCCGGGAACGGAGTCAGAAAAGCAATAGGCTCGATGCCTGGCGTGTTCAACCTTTCGGTAGATGAGGCTGTAAAGGAAGCCCGTGCGACTCGATCCCTCGGAGTGTTGTCGATCATTCTCTTCGGACTGCCGGAGAAGAAGGATGAGGTGGCGACGGGCGCGTGGGCAGAGGACGGTATCGTGCAGCGCGCAGCACGCGCGATTAAGAGTGAAGTGCCTGATTTGCTGGTGATGGGTGACGTCTGCCTCTGCGAATACATGTCGCACGGGCATTGCGGCATTGTGAAAGCGGAGCGGCGATCGCTGGGAGCGGCTGCGGCTCCGCCGGCGATCAGTGAGTACGAGATCATAAATGACGCTAGTTTAGAACTGCTTGCTCGGACGTCGGTTTCGCTGGCGCGATCAGGAGTCGATATCATCGCTCCCTCAGACATGATGGATGGCCGGGTGGGCGCGATCCGCAGTGCGCTAGATCAGGCTGGTTTTGAGAATACCCCTATTCTTTCCTATGCAGCCAAGTTCTCTTCGGGCTTCTACGGCCCTTTCCGGGAGGCAGCAGATTCGGCGCCGCAATTTGGAGATCGCCGTTCCTATCAAATGGATCCGGGGAACATTCGCGAAGCGATGCGGGAGATTGAGTTAGATATAGAAGAGGGCGCGGACATGATCATGGTGAAACCCGCCATGCCATATCTCGATGTAATTGCTGCCGCACGCGACCGGTTCGACCTGCCTTTGGCGGCCTATCAAGTCTCCGGAGAGTACGCAATGATTGAAGCGGCCGCTCGCAACCAGTGGATTGACCGGGAGCGGGTAATGATGGAGTCGTTGCTCTCTATTCGCCGCGCCGGAGCGAGCATTATCTTGACTTATTACGCGAAGGAAGCCGCGAAGGTTCTGGCATAGCTTTAACACTGGCAAATCCCACAAATCTTGATCTTATTCCACCAATAGTGTTGTAAAATCCCACCCGACTTGGAGTAACACTGTGTTGAGCTACATGCGATACCCGTCGGAAGAACTGGTGAAAGCCTGCGCTTCCTCAAAGGACGAGAACGCCTGGTTGGAGTTCGTCCGACGTTTTCGCGCGGTGATTGCCGGGGCTGTATTGAGAACCGCTCAGGGTTGGGGCGAGTTATCCCGGTCACAAATAGACGACCTCATCCAGGATACTTACCTCAAGCTTTGCGAAAACGATTGCCAATTGCTGCGTTCATTCCAGCCCCGGCAGGAAGATTCTATTTTCGGATTTCTGAAAGTGGTAGCGGCGAATGTTGTGCACGATCATTTCAAGTCGGCGTTGGCCGCCAAGCGTGGTGCTGCCAAGACCGTCGCAGACCCCATCAATCTAGAGTCAACTTTGGCCAGCGACGATGGCTTCCGAGGACTGGCCCATCGTCTTCAGCTGCAGCAGATCGACGATGTTCTGAGACGGGTGACGGCAGGTGAGGATCAGGAAAGAAAATGCGCGATTTTTTGGCTTCGTCACCGGCAAGGTTTCACGGCGCGTGAGATTGCAGCTATCCCTTCCATTGAATTGACTACCGAAGGAGTGGAGAGCGTGCTTTTGCGTCTGACAATTATGATTCGAAGTCACGTACTCGGTTCTGAGCCGCATCGCGAAGTGAAGGTTTTGAAGCGGCAAAATCGTTCTAGTAAGTAGGAAGTGGGGAGTTACTTTGGAAGAGAATCTCCAGGGCCATATTGGAGCGCAGGAACTGGGACGGCTGTTAGAGGAATCCCGGCAGGGCGCCCACTCGGAGGAGGCAGCGGAGACCCACCCACATCTTGCCGCGTGTATGAGTTGCCGCGAACAATTTCAAGAACTGGTTGTTATGGACCGCCGATTGAAAAGAATGCAGCCAACAAGTGTGCCCTTACGCGATGGCGGCTGCCCAGATTCATCGTTATGGCGTCGGATCGCCGGCGGTCTGATTCCTCCCGGCCACACTTTGATCAACATCGAACATGCCAGCCGTTGTGATTTATGTGGCCCATTGCTTCACCGGGCTGTATCTGAATTGACCGGTCTCAGCATGGAGTGGTCCGAGGCGGAGCGAAAGGCCATCGCAAACCTCGAAAGTGCGAATCCGGAGTGGCAGCGCCGATTGGTGCAACGAATCACCGGGCTCTCAATTTCTAAATTGCAAAAGTTGAAATGGAGGTGGTTGTCCGTTCCGCAACTCTCCATAGCGGCTCTATCTGCGTTGGCAATAATTGTGGCGGGATCGTGGATTGTGAGTCATGCAGACCAGCCTGCCGCAGCGGACAAACTTCTTGCCCGTGCGTACACTGAAAAGCGCACGCTGGAACTCAGGATCCGGGGAGCGGATTATGCGCCTTTGCGCATCTCGCGTGGAGTGGAGGCTTCTTTCAGTAACCGCCCTCCTACACTCTTAAAGGCAGAAGCGATAATTTCCGCGCAGTTGCAGTCGCATCCTGCAGATCCGGCATGGCTGCGGGCGAAAGCCCAGGCGGATGTGCTTGAAGGGAAGTACGACGCGGCGGTGGAGTCGTTGCGCCGCGCTTTGGAGTTAGATTCGCATTCGCCTGCGCTATTGACCGACCTTGCCACAGCCTACTTTCAGCGAGCCGAGCAGGAAGACCGTAAGGACGATCTCGGAGCTGCCTACGAGTTGTTGAGCCAAGCGCTTAAGGTAAGTCCGAATGATGCGGTAGCGCTCTTTAACCGAGCCATCGTAGCGGATCATCAATTCCTTTATCACCAAGCGCTTGATGATTGGGAACATTACTTGCGCGAAGATCCCTCCTCGCAGTGGGCCGAAGAGGCGCGTAATCGCGCCAATGCTGTCCGGGAAATGCTGAAGCAACATGGCAGCAAAGCAAACCTGCTGCTTTCACCTGAGCGTTTGGCCGGGCTGGATGCAAATTCAAGTATTGTCCTTGAACTGGATGAGCGCATCGATGAATATTTGCACGAGGCAGTGCGCTCGTGGTTACCGCAGGCTTTTCCGGAAGCCGGAACGCCGAATCCTGACGCCTCGAAGGCGCTTTTTTTTTTGGCGCAACTCGCTCAGCAACGACATTCCGATCGCTGGTTAGTTGATGTACTTCGGGGCACCCAGTCACCGAATTTTCCACCCGCCGGAGGAGCGCTTGCGCGCGCTGTCAGGGCTAACGACGAAGGTGCTTATAACATTTCCCATCAGCAAGCCGAGCTTGCGGAACATTTATTCAGTAATGAAGGAAACGCGGCTGGCGTGCTTCGCGCGAGATTTGAATGGTCTTTCGGCGCGCAAATGGAACGGAACGGCGGGCGTTGCCGGGCGGAAGCCGCCGCAGCACTCGCCGAGGCAGAACGCTACTCATACCCTTGGTTGCAAATTCAACTGGGCCTCGAAAAGGGAGTTTGCTCCGCTCTGATGGGCGATGTGGGCGCCGACGAAAAGGCCTCGGCTGAAGCCATGGCGAAGGCGAAGCGGGCAAACTATGAAGCGCTTTATCTGCGAGCAGTGGGTTTTGGGATAGTCGGTAATCTTGAGACGGGCGATCAAACCCGCGCCTTAAATCTGGCTGGTGACGGGTTGCGTCGCTTTTGGTCCGGACACTCTCCGGCAATGCGTGGTTATAACCTCTACGATGATTTGGCATTCGCTGCAGAGGCTGCGGGGCAACCGCATCTTCAGTTAGCGAATTGGCGCGAAGCCATTGGCTTGGTCGACGGCGACGAGGACCTGCTGCTGCGAGCGGAAGCACATAGCATGATGGCTAAAGCAGCGGTAGCGGCGGAACAGCCACAAATCGCGGGACAACAGTATTCCGAAGCCTCTCGTCTTTATGCTGTGGCCCCGCAAACCGAAGCAACACGCACTCATCGCATCGAGATCGAAATTAGAACGGCTCAATTTGAGGCGCGTCGCAATTCGTTGGACGCAGCTTTGGCGAGGCTGATTCGGGTCCAGAGCGAGATACGGCGACTCTCGGATAATTATCTGGCGCAGATGTTTTACTCCACGTTGGGAGAAGTGGAACTCAGAAGCGACCATTACAGGGAGGCGGAACAGTCATTTCGACCAGCGATGGCGTTTGCGGACCAAAGCCTGGCTTCGATCCACTCGGAAGAAGAAAGAATCAACTGGAGCAGGAATACCGCTTCCGTGTATCTCGGGCTTGCGGAAGCCGAATTAATACAGGGTCGATCGCGCGATGCGCTCGAAACATATCAGCGCTACCTAGGAGCCCCTGAACGGTTGGAAAGCGGGGTGCGTTCGAATCTATCCGCCGACGCTGCAAGCGGACGAGATCTGATCCAGCCGCATGCGTCTTTGATCGAGTCCCGCATCCCGCTCATGACGAAAGAGACAGTGCTCACTTACGCCGTGCTGCCGGACGGCTTGGCGATCTGGATCTATGACGATCGCGGCATCAATGCCAGCTGGACGAAGGAATCCACCGACGATTTGAAAGAGTTAGCGCAGCGCTTTCGCGATTTGGCATCGGATCCGACGTCGGAGTCGATTGCGATGCAACGCGATGGTCGCAGTCTTTACGAAGCGCTGATCGCGCCGGTGGAAGCGCGGCTCGTGCCGGGCCGCTCGTTGGTTATTGAGGCTGAAGGATGGCTTGCTGCCGTACCCCTCGAAGCCCTGATTGATTCAAATCATCATTATTTGATTGAACGTGCGGCAGTGATTCATTCTCTCGGTCAAGAAGCAGAGGCGAGCCTGCACAGCGATAGCGGCGCTGTATCGGAACTGCCTGCGCTCGTGGTTGCCAGCACTGCTTCTTCTCGCGCTGATGGTCTAATTCCACTGCCGGATGTTGCCGCGGAAGCGAATATCGTAGGCAGAGATTTTCATGCCGCGCGAATTTTGAAAGGTACGGACGCGACGCTCGTCGCTGTGCGCCAGAAACTGCCGGAAGCAGGCGTTTTCCATTTTGCCGGACATTCTCTCTCCGCTCCTGGAAGAACAGGATTAATGCTCAACGGAGAAAATGCGCTGGCGAGTCTGTTGGATGCCTCCACTGTCCGGAAACTCGATCTGAAAAATTTGCAGTTAGCGGTGCTCTCGGCGTGCGGCACTGCATCAGGAAGCGGTGGATCCAGCGGCTTTAACAACGTTACGGATTCATTTTTGCGAGCGGGTGTACCGCATGTGGTCGCGAGCCGGTGGGCAGTGGATTCGGTCGAGACGCGAAGTTTCGTGGAAGATTTTTATCATAATGCTCTCTCCGGCCAGCCTGTTTCGGAGGCGCTCCGGCAGACGGAGCGGACGATGCTGGCGAACCCAAGGACATCTCACCCTTACTACTGGTCAGCATTTGCAGCGTATGGACGGCCCTAATGCCTTAATTCATAAAGAGAAGGAGACTCCATGAAAGTTCATAGTTCTTTTCGCAAGCGCGCTGTGTTCGCTGGTACCTTGGTGGCAGCGTTTTCCATCGTTAGTTGCCAGGGAACTCAATCATCGCCAACTCCGTCCGCCGCGGAGCCCAAGTCTGCAAACCTGCAAAAAGTTTTCGTAGTCTTCGAGGGACCGTGGGCGCTGGTCACTGACCCGAAAGATCCCAACACTATTTTGGCGCTCGCGCCGAAGACAAAACACCACCGGGACCTGTACGTCGCTGCGTCGAATGAATCGACGCTGGCGGGGGGCACGTATGAGCTTTCGGTTCCAGCCCATGGTGCCGCGGCAACTTCAGCGTTAGACGCGAGTTTCGCCCAGGCAAAAACCAGCGCCGCGAACCTGCAACACGCGATCGATGATAAGACCGGACGTTACGTGATTCGAGTGCCCAAACCGGAAGCGTATTTTGCCGAGAGAAGGGCGCGCAGTCGCGTTGGCGCCACTCATCCGCCCGATGCCTCGACGGAACAGGATTACGTTACGGCAGTGTCGTTGCTCTACACGGTTGGAACTCTCAGCGGCTTCTCGCTGGCTGGATCGCCGGATTCAGGAAGCTTCAATCCTATGCTTCTCCAAGTGGAGACTCCGTCAATACGATTTGCAATCGAACCCGCACAGACTGACGATCCAATGGATAAGTGCAATACCCATTCGCGAGAGGGATTCCGTGATGCGGTGAAATATCTTGGTTTGACTTTGTACATTGATTTCCCCGGTGACCCGGCAGGCTGTCGGAAGAGTGATCCTCAAGTCTCGCGGCTGAGCAAGACGCACGTGGAGGGAATGCCGCGCAGCGGTTGGTACCCACTGGCGATGATTGACGCGGCGAAGCCGGTAATACAGCGGTTGGCCGCTACTTATCTGTTTCATACGGCAGTTAGTGACTGTAAGGTTCCAATTCTGATGTTGACGGTTTCTGGATAGTCATTGGATAAGGGCCAGAAAATCAGCGGTCAGACGGAATAAAGAACTACAATATTCGCGTGCCCGGACT
>Ga0182024_10018970_pt1 | contig 12742 bp, 12 predicted proteins | sample P32metaG_FD_120480 | JGI IMG/M metagenome (GOLD analysis project Ga0182024, IMG submission 120480) | Permafrost microbial communities from Stordalen Mire, Sweden - P3-2 metaG (Illumina Assembly) | ecosystem: Environmental > Terrestrial > Soil > Wetlands > Permafrost | place: Sweden: Stordalen... | reverse complement strand
CGTGGTCGAAGAAGACCCCAAGGCCGCGATGGAGATGCTCGAAGACCTGGGCGTGGCCGTCCAGGACACCATCAAAGAGCTGCGTGAACTAGCCCACGGCATCTACCCGCCGCTGTTGGTCGACAGCGGCCTCACCGAAGCGTTACGCGCGGTCGCCAACCGTAGCCCGCTCGACGTTCAACTGACCACCGAGGGAATCGGACGCTACGGACGCGACATCGAAGCGGCCATTTACTTCTGTTGCCTCGAGGCGTTGCAGAACGCGGGCAAGCACGCGCCCGATTCACGCGTGAGCGTGCGAATCTGGGAAGAGTCGGGAGGGCTGCTCTTTGAAGTGAGCGACAACGGCCCGGGCTTCGACATCGCCAAGGCGAAGCAGGGTCACGGCTACGTCAACATGATGGACCGCTTGGGCGCGATCGGCGGCGCGGTGCGCTGGGAGTCCCAGGACGGACAGGGCACCACCATCCGAGGTTCGGTGCCGCTCGGCTAGGGACGTGGTTACGTAGTCGTGCCGTTGGTTCCACTGGCGAAGTTGGCCGAATCGCGCTCTTCCCAAAGTCGGCGAATGGTCTTGGCCGACAACTGCTCTTTGTGCACGTAGGCACGGGCGCCGCTGGTCTTGGCGTCCGGGGGCAGATCGCTCACGCCGTAGGTCGAGCAGAGAATCACCACCGTCCCGGGCAGGTCGGCCACGATGTGACGAGTGGCTTCGATGCCGCCCATCTCGGGCATATTGATGTCCATCAAGACGAGATCGGGCTTGAGCGAATCAACCAGGGTCAGCGCCTCCAACCCATTTTCGGCCTCGCCCACCAGTTCAAAGCCCTCGGTGCGCCGCAGCACCGCGCGCGCCGCTAATCGAAAAGGTGCTTGATCGTCCACGACGACGACGGAAACGGCAGCGTTGGTCATGGTTTCATTCTTGCACGGCCGATACCAAAAAGATGGTGAGGTGCCATCTACACGGTGGTGAGGCTAGCCTCCCGGTTGAGCACTGAGATAGACGAGCACGGCCTTCACGCGGCGATTGAGATCGCGTTCTTCGGAGAGTCCGAGCTTGGAAAAGATGGCGTTCGAATGCTTCTCCACGGCCCGCTCCGATACGTTGAGGCTCTTGGCAATGGCGCCGTTGGACTTGCCTTGGGCCATTTCGGCCAAGATCTCGGACTCCCTCGGGGTCAACCACTCGAGGTCCGATTTGTGGTGACGGGCCCGAGCCTGGACCAACACGTCTACGACCTGGGGATCGATCACCGATCCGCCGGACGCGACCATGCGAATGGTCTGGGTCAGTTCGTTCGCCCCCGCGACCCGCTCCTTTAACAGGTAGGCCCTTCCGGCCGAACCATCTTCCAGCAGCTCCAATGCGTAGGCCGGCGCGGTGTACTGGCTCAGTACCACCACGCCAACTTTGGGCTGATGTTCGCGTAGCCACGACGCGGCTTGAATGCCCTCGTCGGTGCCGGTCGGCGGCATGCGGATATCGGTGACCACCACGTCGGGCTCGTGTTCGACGACCAGCGCGAGCAGTTCCGGGAGATTCGACGCGACGCCGACTAATTCCAGATCGCCGTCACCTTCGATGAGTCGCGAGATTCCTTCGCGCAGCAGCGTGTTGTCCTCAGCTAAAACCACTCGAATGGCGGGCACAGGAAGGTAAGCGTACCACCGCGAAAGTGAGCGACTCGCCGAGCGAATTGGCTAGCTCCACCGACGAGAGAGCGTGCGTCGGCCAAGATCTATCGCCCGGCCCAGGTCTGATCACTCGCCTCGCAGTACCTGAGCCGTCGATATCCGTGCGGCGCTTCGCGCGGGCAACGCGGCCACAATATTTACCAGCAGCAACGCACAAACCGAGACGACTGCCACCGCGAAAAGCGGAACCGTGGGCTCGGGTACCGCATTGATATAGCGCGCGAAGAGCGTCCACAACCACCGCCCGAGCACGATGCCCAACGGCACGCCCACCACTACGCCGCTCAGACCGGCGACGGACGCCTGCCAGGCAATGGTGGATCGCAACTGTCGACCGGTAAATCCCAGGGCCCGCAACATCGCCAGTTCCCGGCGACGACGGCGAACCGATGCCGTCAGCGTCAGACCGAGCGCCACCGACGCTCCCGCCGCTAAGCCAAGCGCCAGCACCGAGGGCGTATCACCAATAGAGCGGTAGTTTTCGATCTCGGCCGGATACTGCACCGCCAACTGCGAGACACTGTCGCCTTTTCCTTGGCCGTCCGGTACGGCGTAGAGAGCCTTGTTACCCGCGGCGTCGACCTTCTTCAACGATTTAAGGCCCGCCGCGTTTGAGACGCCCGGGCGAAAAAGAACGAAGACCATCCTGGGGCCATTAAGTGCCGGATAGGGAGAGGCCAGGAACTTCTCCATTACCGGCGGTTCCAACCCCGCCGAGACGATGGCGCCGGTGCCCATGGAGGGATGACCACTGAGCGGATCGCCCACGGCCGGTAGGGCTGCGGTGCCCACGATAGTTAGGCGTCTCGGCGCTACGTATACCGGAGCATCCTTCGGTGCTCCGTACGAAACGACGACGGTGTCGCCTACACGCTTGCGCAGCTGTTGCATGGTGGCCGCTCCGAGCACGATTTGGTTGGTGGCGTCGACACCGTGACCCGACAACGGCAGCGGTCTTACTTTCGCGTGCGTAGCCATCAAGATCGCGGGCGTGGTCTCACCATCAATCTGCAGTGCCGCGAAGCTAGCGCCGGACCAACTCGCCACCGAGGGGTCCGAACTCAGTAATCTCGTCGACTGTGGCGGAACACCGGTGCCGTTGCCGGTGAGCGCGTAGTTCCAGTTCCATCCATAAAGTGCGGGCCTGGAAATCAACGTGTTAAGGCCACTGCCAAAGGTAATGGTCGCCACCACCAGCATGACGGCCAACATCGAGCCAAGCAACGCCGCTCTAACGGGAACGGCATCGCGATCCGTTCCCGGTTCAATGGCGAACCGCACTCCTGCCACCATGGTGACCGGCAGACCAATTTCCGCGAGACGGCGGGCCACTTGCGATCCCGCGGATGCCGCGAAGCGACGGGGCCGCGCGACGCTGCGAAGAGCCCGCCGCCGCGCGAGATACGTAGCCATGCCTGCGAGCGCGAGCACGATGATGGCAAATCCCAGGCCCAACACCAACCAATCGAAACGAAGTCCCGTGAGGGGATAGATGGCGTGCACCGGCCCGATAGGCGAAAGTGGCGTCAGCGCGACGGCGACGACGACCGCGAGCACCGCGCCCGCGAGCACCGAACCGAGTACACCCAGAAGTACAGAACTGGCCACCATCGAGGGCGAGGCACCGAGCGCTCGCAGCACCACCAGTTCCTCACCATCACTTTGCAACACGCGAGCTATGAGACTGCTGGCAATAACCAGGGCCGCCAGCGCGGCGATGAGGCCGAAAATACCCAGGGCAATCGCCTCGGGCTCGATTGATTTGTTGACTTGGGCGGCCACGCTGGAAGTGACGTGAAAGCTGTACGTCGTTCCTTTGGGAAGAGCCTTGATTATCTCGCGCTCTACCGCGGGCACGTCGCGAGCGCCGTGGTCGAGGGTCAGGGCGTAGTTAATGTAGTTGATTCCCTTCACGTTCAAGCGCTGCGCTAAAGCTGGCGTGAAAATCATGAAGGATAGATTCCGGTCGACCGCGTCCAGAACTACGTCCGTATTGAGTATGACGGTGCCCACCAACTTCATCTTCATTTTGAGTGTTGGCTTTACCTTGTTGGTGCCAAAACTTGGCAAGGACGTTTGCGGTCCGGTGTAGAAATACATGGGAATCGACTGACCGACCCGCCAACCCATGAGTTGCGCGGCGTTCGCGGTAGTGATGAACTCGTCAAGCTTTTTCGGATTGGCCATCCGGCCTTCTACGACGGCAGGTTTGTCGTGCGTGAAGTATTCACCGTTCAAACTGGCTACGGTGACGACCGTTCCCGAGAGCAGCGCGGCAGGAACTAACGGCCTATCGTTTTCACCGGCCGGGAACGCGCCATCGTAAAGGGTGGCGGTGCTCACGTGTTGAACCAATGGCAGTTTCAATAGGTCTTTCGTGAGGTTGGGCGAACCAATGACCATGTCGAGATCAGTGGGATTGGTGCTCGCCAAGAAGACGTTGTAGGACGACGCAGTTCGTCGGGCCGCGATGACCGAGCCCATCGCGATGCCACCCACCAATCCAATAAGCAAGACGATGGAGAGGTAACTAGTTACTCGCCTTGAAAAACTGGTTCGAAACCAATAACACGGGACGTTCAGCACGCTTCTACCCGCGATGGCGAACCCACGAACGCGTGATGTGATTTCAGACACCACCCCCAGGGACGTGTTCGTCTGCTTCTCTGGCTCACATTCTTGTCGAATCGTGCGCTCGCGCCGAGGGCGTCAACACCCAATTCAACGTAGTGCCAGTACCACAAATCCTGCTCAGCTCGAAAAGTGAGAACGGCCACCCGAGCCCCCACCTTGTTCACCAGAAAAATTCCCGTCCGACGTGAAGGCCGATCGGCGACGTCGCAGCCGCCAGTCTCTAGAAGATTGGCAGCTGCGGGGCGAGAGCGAGCGGAAGCCCGGTCAATCGCGATCCTCGCTTGGCCCCACTGGGGTAGATCAACTCAGGGCGAAAGGAACGGCCCTTCGCTTCGCCCACTCGCCCACCGCGAACGTCAATCCACTCGTCGCCCGTTGCCTCATTGCGTACGTGGGCCACGAAGACCCAGTGCTGGCGACGCTCTTTTGGGCCATCTACTACAACGACGTCGCCAGCTCGCACACCGGCCCACCGCGCCGAACGCACCAGATTTCCCTGGCGAGTCACCGTGGGACGAGTCTTCATGCATCATTTCTACTCGCTGCGTGCCGCATTATCGGGTGTTACAGGCGTGCTCTACGGTGGGGCCATGTCATTCGAACAGGCGCTGCCGAAGTCGCTCTCGCCTTCGCGACTCCAAGACTTCCAGTCCTGTCCGCGCAAGTATCAGCACGCCTCAATCGAGCGGATTCCCCAGCCCGCGAGTTATGCCTCGGCCAAGGGCCGTTTTGTCCACTCCATCTTTGAACACCTCCACCAACTTCCTGGACCGGAGCGCACCGTCGAGCGGGCCCGCGAGCTGGTCACCCCCGCAATCGAGACCGTGCTCACTGACGACGTGCGTAGCGACATTGGATTGGACGACGCCATGCTCGAGAAACTCCTCAAGGAGACCGAGAGCATCATCACGACCTACTTCGAGATGGAAGATCCCCGCACCATCAACCACGAAGGCGTAGAACTGCGCCTGGGCGTGGACATCGACGGCACGCCACTCTTTGGGATTCTTGACCGCCTGGACCGGGACGAGGACGGTCAACTCGTCATTGTCGATTACAAAACTGGTGGTCTGCCTAATCGCAACTACGACTCCAGCACGTTCGCCAACGCCGAGCTCTACGCGGCACTGTGCGAAGCGAAGCTCGGTGAGCAGCCCGACAAGATACGCCTGCTCTACGTGGCCCAAGGCCAAACCATCGAGCGAAGCGTCACGGCGGTCACCGTCAAGGCCCGGGCCAACGCGGCTACTAACGCCTGGCAACGGATTAACCGCTATTACGACGACGGTGATTTTCCGGCGACGCCTTCGAAGAGTGCGTGCCGATTCTGCGCCTACCGAGAGATCTGTAAGGCTGACGGCGTGCCCGTTCCGGCCTAAGCCTCCATAGGCTAGGGAGATGATTTCCTTTGAACTCTCCTACGACTATCGCTGTCCCTTCGCCAAAAACATTCACCTGCACGTGCTGAAGGCTCTCGGCGCCGGGGCCGATTTTGAAGTGCACTTCGTTCCATGGACCATGAGCCAGGGTTACAAGGTCGAAGGCGCACCCGACGTATGGAACGACCCCGCGTTCGACGACGACCACCTTTCTTTGGCGGTAAGCATCTCGGTACGTGACCAGCAACCCGAATTTTTCTTGGCTGCCCACGAGGCCCTCTTCCGGGCCCGACACGAGCAGGCCATTCGCCTGGTGACCTTCGACGAGATCGATCGCGTGCTGGGCCCGCTCGGTGTCGACCTGGACCAGGTGCGACGAGACGTCGCGTCACGTCGGCCCCACGAAGTCATCGGAAAGAATTACGAGGAGTTCTCGACCTACGAGGCCTTTGGCGTACCCACCTTCGTGGTAAATGGCGACGCCACGTTCGTGCGTTACATGAGTACGCCCACGGATGACGCCCAGGCCTCGGTGAAAATCATCGAGTCACTTGTCACTTTGATGGCCCTCCAACCTGACCTCAACGAGTTCAAGCACACCCGCCTGCCCTTCTGAACACCGAGCGCGGCATTGATGCTGATGTTTCGTCCGTTCGAACGATTCCGCAGCGCAGCGCTGGCAACGACAATGAACAACTCTTCTCGATTGGACGGTAGCGTTCTGGTCGTGTTGAACGATTCGTCATCCGGGACGGTTACTCGAGTGGGGGTGGTGGGCGCTGGTCAGTTGGCGCGCATGATGGGCGAAGCGTCGCGCGACGCCGGCGTCAGCATTACCGTGCTCGCCGCGGCACCCGACGATCCAGCCGTGGCCACCTGTACACACGTGGTGTTGGGCGAGGCCCACGACGCCGCCGCCCTCGAGAAGCTGAGTGAAGTGGTCGACGTCATTACCTTCGATCACGAACTGGTGGACCTCGATCACCTGGCCGTGCTGGAGTCACGCGGCGTGCTGGTCCGTCCGAGTTCGACCGCTTTGCGTTTCGCCGTCGATAAGGCCTTCCAGCGCCAAGAGCTGGAAGCGGCCGGTCTGCCGGTGCCTCGTTTCCTGGTGGTGAGCACCTCGAACGACGAGCGCATCTCGTCCTTCCTGGAAGATCTGGAGGAGCCTCCCGTCATCAAAGCGGCCCGCGGCGGTTACGACGGGCGCGGCGTGCTCTTTCCCCAGCATCACGACGAAGCGGTCGCCATGATTGACGAATTGAGCGCCCGCGGCGAAGTGCTCGTCGAAGAACGGCTCGAGTTGCGCAGTGAGGTGGCGCAATTGGTGGCGCGAGCTACTGACGGCACCATGGCGCTCTATCCACTCGTCACCCCCGTGCAGTCAGCGGGCATGTGCGTGGAAGTGCGCTACCCCGCCGAGACTTCCGCACAACTGGTACACGAGGCGGCGGAACTAGGAATGCTCATCGCGTCTCTCTTGGACGTCGTGGGTATCCTGGCCATTGAATTCTTTGAGACGAGCGGCGGTTTGGTCATCAATGAAGTCGCGCTTCGCCCCCACAACTCGGGTCACTGGACCATCGAAGGCACCCAGACGAGCCAGTTCGCCAATCACCTGCGCGCGGTGAGCGGTCAATCGCTCGGCGAGACAATGCCGACGCAACCCAGCGCGGTCATGGTCAACGTCATTGGCGCCGAGCGACCCAGTTCGCTCCAATCCGCGCGTGACGTGCACGGAGCCTTCGTGCACGACTACGGCAAGTCCTGGCGCCCGGGACGAAAACTCGGTCACGTCACGGTGCTGGGTGACGACGCTCAGGCCGCGCACGTGACAGCATGGAAGAGTGCCCGCGCGTACGGCACGAGAACCCAGGAGACGTAGTGCAGCCAGTTGTCGCCATCGTGATGGGCAGTTCTTCGGACCACGAGGTCATGGCCGACGCCGCGGCGACCTTGGAACGCTTCCACATCGCCTACGAGATCCACGTGGTCTCGGCGCATCGCACCCCTGAGGCCATGATCAGCTACGGACTCGCCGCGCGTTCGCGGGGGCTCAAGGTCTTGATCGCCGGGGCCGGGGGCGCCGCCCACTTACCGGGCATGCTGGCCGCCACCACCACCTTGCCGGTAATCGGCGTACCGGTCGCCCTGGCCCGTCTCGACGGAATGGACTCACTGCTCTCCATTGCTCAGATGCCGCGCGGCGTGCCAGTGGCGACCGTGGCCATCAACGGGGCCATCAACGCGGCCCTGCTGGCCGCACGGATACTAAGCATCGACAACGAAATCCTGGGAGAGGCCCTCGAAACCTACCGACTGGAATTGGCCGACCAGGCGGGCGCTCAGGACCGCGATCTACCCCGAACATAAGAAGTTCGCTTAACCGCGCACATGCGTCGCTGCACTGTGGGAAGCAACTTGGGAATAGTCTGTGGTGGTAACCAAGGAGGCCCCCGTGGGTTTAATGAAGCGTCTATCGAGCATCTTTCAAGCCAAGAGCAACGCGGCTTTGAACAAGATGGAGGACCCGCGCCAAACGCTCGATCTTTCCTACGAGCAGCAGCTCGACAACTTGACCAAGGTGCGCCGGGCCATTGCCGACGTCGCCACCGCCCGCAAGCGCATTGAGATTCAGGCGGAGCAGCTAAAGAACCAAGGCGACAAGTTGGCCGACCAGGCCAAGACCGCGATGGGGCAGAACAACGAGCCGTTGGCCCGTGAGGCCCTGACCCGCCGTGAGGTCATCGCCACGCAACTGAAGGACCTGGACACCCAGCACGCCACCATCGTTGAACAGCAGGACAAGCTCGAACAGACCGGTCAGCGCCTCCAAACCGAGGTGGAGGCCTTTCGCACCAAGAAAGAGACCATCAAGGCCACCTACACCGCCGCCGAGGCGTCGGCCCACATCTCCGAAGCCGTCAGCGGCATATCCACCTCGATGGGCGACGCCGGTGCCGCCATGCAACGCGCCCAGGACAAGGTCGCCGAGATGCAGGCCCGCAGCGGCGCTCTCGACGAACTTTTGGCTTCGGGTCAACTGACCGACCTGACCAGCACCAGCGACGATATTCAAGCTCAGCTCGACAAGGCCGGCGGCTCGGGCAACGTTGACGCCCAGATTGCCGCGCTCAAAGCCCAGGTACCCACTCCGGCGGCGAGTGAATTGCCGTCGGGAGAAACGAAGTAACCATGGCCACCAAGACCAACATCGAGAAGGATCACGGACTGAGCGTACGGATGTTCTTCACGGGCCTGGCGCTCGTGGTGCTCTACGTCATCATCATCACGGTGCTGTTAAGGGTTGGCGTGGCCCTCGGCTTCGTCATCGTCATTGCCGGAGCTTTGATCTTTTCCCAGTACTACTTCTCCGACAAGATCGCCATGTACTCCATGCACGCGAAGGAAGTAACGCCGGCCCAGGAGCCGAAGCTGCACGAGATCGTCGACCGTCTCTGCCTGCTCGCCAATATGGACAAGCCCCGCGTGGGCGTCGCCGAGATGGATATCCCCAACGCGTTCGCCACCGGACGAAGTCCCAAGCACGCCGTCATCTGCGCCACCCGGGGCCTGATGAAGCGACTGAACGATGAAGAACTCGAAGCCGTACTGGCCCATGAACTGAGCCACGTGGCCCACCGCGACGTGGCCGTCATGACCATTGCGTCGGGTGTCGGCATGTTGGCCGGACTGGTCAGTCGCATCGCCATGTGGGGGGCGCTGCTCGGGGGCGGTCGTGGCCGAGGCCGCGGCAGTCAAAACATCGTGTTGCTCGAGCTGGCCACCATGCTGGTGTCCATCGTGATCTACGTGATTGCCTATTTACTCACCATGGCGTTGTCGCGCTACCGCGAATTGGCGGCCGACCGGTCCGGAGCGATCCTGATCGGCAAGCCCAGTGTGTTGGCCAGTGCGCTAGTGCACGTCACGGGCGACATCGGCAAGATTCCGCGCACCGACCTACGCAAGACCGAAGGAATGAACGCGTTCTTCTTTGCGCCGGCGCTCGCGGGCGGGACCACGGCCAAGCTCTTCTCCACCCACCCACCGCTCCAGCAACGGCTCGACGCGTTGAACAAGCTCGAGCGCGAACTGAACGGCTAGTGGGTCTTCGCGACACGCTGCTGGGGCGAACCAAGCAGGTTGCCCCCAAACTCGACAATCTTTTCGCCCTGCCGACCGCGGCCCTGACCCTGCAGTCCGAGCTCGATCTGGTTACGTCGGGCGAGGCCGGGCTCTGTTTCAAGTCCGGCAGCGGTGAAGCCACCAGCGCCACCGACAGTGATCTCAAGGAGTTGCTCAACTTCGAAGAGGACGCCAAAGTCTCGATCACCACCGACGACCTGGGATTCAAATGGCTGGTCATCGACGACGCCGACATCTCGAGCCTGGTCACGCGAATTCACAGCGCCAACACCACCATGGTCGAACACGGTTTCGGACCTCGGCTGTTGTGCGCCGTCTTCGGCTTCGTTCCCCAGAACCCTCCGGGCGAAGGCTCCGTGCGCATGGTCTATCTGTTAAAGCAGGGCACCTTCTACCCTTTCGCCCCGACCGGCAACGAACAGCGCGACAACGAACTCGAGCTTCGAATTCGCTCCTTCCTCGAAGAGGACCTGCCAATGGAGAAGGACCTGGCCCGCTGGATGGCCCTGTGGAACCTTCCGGTCAAGTAGTCACGACCACGCCGGCAAACTGGGACGAGACGATTTCATCGAGCGCCTCGGCGTAGTCCAAGTCCAGTTGGGTGAGACCGCCGCGATCGTGGGTCCAGAGTTCGAATCGAAGGCGGCAATAACCGACGGTCACCAAGGGATGGTGGTCCAGGCGCTGGGCCGTCGCCACTTGGGCCTGGACAATCGCGACCGCGCTCGGGTAGTCGGTGGTGCGAATCTCGCGAAGAAGGTGGCCGTCGAGCACGTGCCACGACGAGTGTGTCGCCTGCCACGTCGCAACCACCGCGTCGTCCAATAGATCGGGTCGCGTCACGGGTGTGTCATGTCCTCGGGAACGACCGCCGCGTCGAACTCCTCGCCGCTCAAGAACCCCAGCGACTCGGTTGCCTCACGCAGCGTGATCTGTTCCTTGTGTGCCTTCTTCGCCACTTCGGCCGACTTGTCGTAGCCAATAATGGGCGCCAGGGCGGTCACCAACATCAGTGAATTGTTGAGATGGTGATTGATCTGCTCGTAGTTGGGCTCCAGGCCTTCGACGCAGAATTCGCGGAAGCGGTCACAGGCGTCAGTCAGCAGGTCGACGGAATTACAGAAATTATGAATGATCACCGGCTTGCAGACGTTGAGTTCTAGATTGCCCCTGGACCCGGCCATCGAAATGGCCACGTCATTGCCGAAGACCTGGATGGCGACCATAATCATGGCTTCACTCTGGGTCGGATTGACCTTGCCCGGCATAATGGAGCTGCCCGGCTCGTTTTCGGGCAGGTGCAGTTCGCCCAGCCCCGAACGCGGGCCTGAGCCAAGCCAGCGAAGATCGTCGGCGATCTTGATCAGGCTGGTGGCCAACGTCTTAATGGCGCCGTGCGCGAAGACCAACGCATCGTGGGCCGCCAACGCGGCGAACTTATTAGGCGCCGTTACGAAGGGCTCTCCCGTCAAGTTCGAGATGGCCGCGGCGACCCGTTCTCCGAACTCGGCGTGAGTGTTGAGCCCGGTGCCCACGGCCGTTCCCCCGGCCGCCAATTCGTAGAGCGCGCCGAGCACCAGTTCCAGCCGGTTGAGGTCGGCATCGAGTTGGGACACGTAGCCGGAAAACTCTTGGCCCAGGGTGAGCGGCACCGCGTCCATGAGGTGGGTGCGTCCGATCTTGACGATGCCGGCGTACGCCTGGGCCTTGACGTCAAGCGCGTCGCGCAGTCGCGTCACGGCGGGCACCAGGCGATCGGTGATCTCCACCACGGCCGCGATATGCATGGCGGTGGGAAACGTATCGTTGCTCGACTGGGACATGTTGACGTCGTCGTTGGGGTGCACCGGCTTCTTGCTGCCGAGCACGCCGCCGGCCATCTCGATCGCCCGGTTCGAGATCACTTCGTTGACGTTCATGTTGGTCTGGGTACCCGAACCGGTCTGCCAGATCCGTAGAGGGAACTGATCCATCAAGAGGCCGTCGACTACTTCCTGGGCCGCGCGCTCGATTAAGTCGGCTTTTTCGTCGTCAAGTTTGCCCAGGGCCCGATTGACCTGCGCCGAGGCCAGTTTCAAAATGCCGAAAGCCCGCAGTAGCGCCGCCGGCATGGTCTCGTCGCTGATGGCGAAGAAATGCAGACTTCGCTCGGTCTGGGCACCCCAGTATCGATCGGACCTCACTTCAATCGTGCCCATCGAATCGGACTCCTCGCGTACGTCGCTCACGGCTATCTCCCTACTTCTTGCTTGATTTTTTGGCCACGGTACTCTTGACGGCCGGCTTGGACTTGGCGGGCGTGGTGTACAGCTTGATCCCGGCGAGCACCACCTTTTGCCCCTTCTTGACGTCGAGCGCCCGGGGCCCTTCGCCGTCACCGGGCACTTCGAGCAACAACGGCAGATTGCGGATCTTGGGATGTCCCACCAGCGGAGCCAGGCCCTTGGTGCCGATGGTGCCTTCGTCGATATTGGCGTGGCGATCTCGATTGCCGCCCAACTCGATTTTGGAATCATTGAGGTGCAGGCAGCGCAGCCGCTCCAGGCCAATGCGATCGTTGATCTCCTTGACCACCTTCTTGGTGCCCGCGACGCTCGAGAAGTCCACCCCACTGGCCCACAGGTGCTGGGTATCGATGCACAGACCGAGCCGCTCGTCGCCGCCACAGGCGTCGATCAGCGCTTCGATCTCTTCGAGGCTGCGCCCGACCGTCCCCCCGGTGCCGGCGGCATTTTCGATCAGGATGGGACAGTCCAACGCACCCGGCGGGGCCGGGTCGGCCCCGTCGAGGGCGCGCTCAAAGGCTTCGGCAATCTGTCCGACGACCTCTTCGAAACCGGCGCCCATGTGACTGCCGACGTGCAAGACCACTCCCGACGCGG
>Ga0182024_10018969_pt1 | contig 12743 bp, 14 predicted proteins | sample P32metaG_FD_120480 | JGI IMG/M metagenome (GOLD analysis project Ga0182024, IMG submission 120480) | Permafrost microbial communities from Stordalen Mire, Sweden - P3-2 metaG (Illumina Assembly) | ecosystem: Environmental > Terrestrial > Soil > Wetlands > Permafrost | place: Sweden: Stordalen... | reverse complement strand
TCCAAGGCGGGCGAATCCAAGACCATCGCGCAAAAGTTGATTTCACGCGACGGCGTGGTCGCGTTGCTGGGCGAAGTGGCTTCCAGCCGATCTTTGGAGGCCGCGCCCGTTTGCCAGGAAGCCCATATTCCGCAAGTCTCCCCTTCCTCCACCAACCCCAAGGTCACCGAGATGGGCGACTATATTTTCCGCATCTGTTTCACCGATCCGCAACAGGGCAAGGTCCTAGCCCAATTCGCCCTCAACACCCTCAAGGCCAAACGCGTGGCCGTCTTGACCGACGCCGGCACGGCCTACAGCGTCGGACTGGCCACCTATTTCAAGGACGCTTTTACGGCCGGTGGCGGGACCATCGCAGCGGAGGAAAAGTACACGGGCGGCGACAAAGATTTTAGCGCGCAATTGACCGCCATCAAAGCGGCCAATCCCGAGGCCCTGTTTGTGCCGGGATACTACACCGAAGTGGGCTTGATCGCCCGCCAGGCCCGCGAACTGGGCCTGACGGTGCCTTTATTCGGCGGGGACGGCTGGGAATCTTCCGAGCTGGTCACCATCGGCGGCGAGGCCGTTGAAGGCGATTATTTCTCCACCCACTTTTCGCTGGAGGACAAGAAACCGAACGTGGCGAAATTCGTGCAAGACTTCCAGGCCAAGTACGGAACCGAGCCGGACGCCATGGGCGCCCTGGGCTACGACTCCGCCATGATTCTTATTGACGCCATCAAGCGCGCCGGTTCGACCGACGGCGCCAAGGTGCGCGACGCCCTCGCCGCCACGAAACATTTTGCCGGCATCACCGGCGACATCACCATTGACGAGCATCGCAACGCCAACAAGCCGCTGGTCATCCTGCAAGTCAAGAACGGGAAGTTCCACCTGGTCCAAAAGATCAGCCCCGACTGACGCCCTTCGCCCGGCATGACCGTTTTCCTCCAGCAATTGATCAACGGCCTTTCGGTGGGCGCGATTTATGCGCTCATCGCGCTGGGTTACACGATGGTCTATGGCATCCTGCGCTTCATCAACTTCGCCCACAGCGACATTTTCATGGTGGGAGCGTACTGTGGTTTTTATTTCAGCAGAATGGACCCAAGGCATTCCCTGGCGGGTGGATTGGTGGTGATGGCGCTGGCCATGATGGTCTGTGCGGTGCTGGGCATCATCATCGAACGGCTGGCCTACCGGCCCCTGCGGGGGTCCTCCAACCTGGCGGTGCTCATCACGGCCATTGGCGTCTCCATCTTTCTGGAGAACACGGGGCAACTGGTTTTTGGCGCCGACCCCAAGGCCTTTCCGGAACTTTTCCCGGAGCGAAATTTTACCAGCCATTCCGGCTTGACCGTGTCAAGCGATCAATTGCTGGTGTTTGCGGTCACGGCGGCGTTGTTGGTCGCCTTGCAATGGATTGTTCTGCACACCAAGATCGGCACCGCTATGCGCGCGGTCGCCTTCAATCACCAGGCGGCGTCATTGATGGGCATCAACGTGGACCGCGTCATCTCCTTCACTTTTGGCCTCGGCTCGGCCCTGGCCGCGGCCGGGGGCATTTTGTATGCGATGAATTATCCCTCGATTGATCCTTACATGGGCGTCCTGCCGGGCCTGAAGGCCTTCGTCGCCGCCGTCTTGGGCGGCATCGGCAATATCCCCGGCGCGGCGCTGGGGGGCGTCTTGCTCGGTCTGATCGAAACATTCGTCAAGGGCAGCCAATTTTCCACCTACAGCGACGCGATCGCTTTCGCGGTGTTGATTTTGATTTTGCTCTTGCGCCCGGCCGGTTTGCTGGGAAAAGTCCAGGTCGAAAAAGTTTGACCGGCTATGAATCGCCTCACGACGGCACTGCTTGCCTGGCCCAAAGCCGTGTTGCTGGGCTGCCTTCTGGGGAGCCTGGGCTTCTGGCTCATCTCCGACCGCATCAACCCGTATTACATGGACGTGCTGACCAAGATCGGCATCAACGTGATCCTGGCCGTGAGCCTCAATTTGATCAACGGCTACACCGGCCAATTCTCTCTCGGCCACGCAGGTTTCATGGCGGTGGGCGCGTACGCCGCGGCGGCGGTGACGATGTTCGCCGGACCGAAATTCCTGGCCTTGGCGCCCGCCGCCTGGCTCCAGCCAGCCACCGACGGCCTATTTCTGGGTGCCTTGCTCATCGGCGGGTTGGCCGCCGCGCTGGCCGGCATCCTGGTCGGCGCGCCCTCGCTGCGTTTGAAGGGCGATTATCTGGCCATCGTCACGCTCGGCTTCGGCGAAATTATTCGCGTCATCTTTCGCAACATTGATTCGCTTGGCGGCGCCTTGGGCCTGAACGGCATCCCGCCCTATACGAATATTTTTTGGGTGCTGGCCGTGGCCTCGATCTGCACTTACGTCGTGGTCACGATGGTTCATTCCACCTACGGCCGCGGCTTCATCGCCGTGCGGGACGACGAAGTGGCCGCCCAAGCCATGGGGCTGAACACGACGCGTTACAAAATAGTGGCCTTTGTCGTGGGCGCGTTTTTTGCGGGGATGGCGGGCGGCCTGTACGGGCATTACACTTTGTCCATTGATCCCAAGGGATTCGATTTCATGCGCTCGATTGAGATTGTGGTCATGGTTATTTTGGGCGGCATGGGCAACACGGCGGGAGTCATCGCGGCCGCTGTGTTGTTGACGTTGCTGCCGGAATTCCTGCGGCCCTTTGAAAAATATCGCATGATCTTTTATTCCCTGCTGCTGATCATCCTGATGTTGACACGGCCGCAGGGCCTGTTCTCGTGGAAGCGGAGGCCCAAACCGGCGGTGCGCGCGTGAGTGGGGCCGCCGCCACCGAGCCGCTGTTGCAATTGGACCATTGCACCTTGCGCTTTGGCGGCCTGACCGCTGTCTCCGACTTGAATCTGGCTATTGGCGAGCAAGACCTGGTTGGCCTCATCGGCCCCAACGGCGCGGGCAAAACCACGGTCTTCAATCTTATCACCGGCGTTTATTGCCCGACGGAAGGCTCGATCCGCTATCGCGGCGTCTCCATCGCCGGCAAGAAACCCTACCAAATCACCGCCCACGGTGTCGCGCGCACGTTCCAGAACAGCCGTTTGTTTCCGTCGTTGAGTGTGTTTGACAACGTGCGGATGGCCTTCCATTTGCATCTGGCCCACGGCGTGCGCCACTCGCTCTGGCGCGGGCGCGGCTTTCTGCGGGCGGAAAAGGAAATAGCCAGCCAGGTCATGGAGATGCTGGACATTTTCCATCTGGGCAAACTGCGCGATGCGCCCGCCAACAGCCTGCCCTACGGCGACCAGCGCCGCCTGGAAATCGTGCGCGCCCTGGCCACCCGGCCCAGCCTGCTGCTGCTGGACGAACCGGCCGCCGGCATGAACCCGACGGAGAAGGTCGCGCTGATGAAATTAATCGAGTTCGTCGAGCAAAAATATCGCATCTCCATCCTGCTGGTGGAACACGACATGCAGGTGGTGATGGGCATCTGCCGGCGCATTATTGTGCTTGACTACGGCGTCAAGATCGCCGAAGGCGCGCCCGGAGAAGTCCGGGCCAACCCTAAAGTCATCCAGGCCTACCTGGGCCGTGACCACACCTAAACCCGCCGCCGCTGACGAAACGTGCTATCGATCCGAAATCTTAGTGTGAACTACGGCGCCATCACCGCCCTGCATGGCATTTCCTTCGATGTTGCACCGGGCGAGATCGTGACCCTCATCGGCAGCAACGGCGCCGGCAAAACGAGCACCCTCCGCGCCAGTTCCGGGCTGGTCAAGTCCCGGGGGCAGATTCTTTACCAGGGCCGCGACCTGGCCAACCGGCCGCCGCATGAAATTGTGGCGGCGGGCATTTCCCACGTGCCCGAGGGCCGGATGGTTTTCGCCAATCTGACCGTCGCGGAGAACCTGAACATGGGCGCTTACTTGCAAAAGAACAAGGCTGACATCGAGCAGGACCGCCAATTCGTCTTCAGCATGTTTCCTCGACTGGCCGAGCGCCGTCCGCAAGTCGCCGGCACGCTTTCCGGCGGCGAGCAGCAGATGCTGGCCATCGGCCGCGCCTTGATGAGCCGGCCCAAGTTTCTCATGCTGGACGAGCCTTCGCTGGGCATCGCGCCGATCCTTGTCAAAACCATTTTTGAGAAGATCGTCGAGATCAACCGCCAGCAGGGGCTGGCCATCCTGCTGGTCGAGCAAAACGCCAATCTGGCCCTGGAAATTTCGCGGCACGGCTGCGTGCTGGAAACCGGCCAGATCATCCTGCGCGACAGCTCGGCCGCGTTGCGGGAAAACCCCAAAGTGCGGGAAGCTTATCTCGGGGGAGGGGTGTGAACAAAGGCCGACAGGATGCAAAAGCGTTTCCGGCTCCCAAATCCGAGTTAGCTGCCCACAATTCGCAGTTCACACGGCTTGATATCGGCCAGCGTCAACAACAGGGCGGGCAAAAGGGGACGAAGGTCTTCAATTTTATTGGACGCCGCTCGCAGCACGACGACGGCGATCGGCAGAGCGGAAAGGTTTTGCTGGTAGGCCAGATTACTGTCCACGGTGATAAAGATATCACACTGGCCGCGCATCAACGCGAGCAGCCTGCCATTGGAAATGCCGCTCCATCCCATTTGCTGGACTGTGACGGTATCATGTCCGGGCAGTTCGAGAGTCAATCGTTTTGGCAGGCACTCGTCGAGAACGACTCTCATTTCACGCCGGTGCGACCGATTTGGCGCAGATACGCCATGACTTGAGCTTTGGTTACTGCGGGAAAGTCGTCCAGAAACTCGACAAGTGTGTAACCGCCATCCAGGTAATCCAGCAGGTTACGCACGGGCACGCGAGTGCCAGCGAAAATAGGAGTGCCACTGAGGATTTCAGGGTCCTGGACTACAACGCTTTCGTTCATGTCTCTATTAAACACCCATTCGGGCGCTATGGCAACTTCGATCTACGAAAGCTGCGTGACTGAGTCATTGACCCTACTTGATGATGCGCCATTTTTTCTGGGCGTAAGCGATCAGCGCGGCCAGTCCGCCCAACAGGATCGCCGCGCGAATCACCCGCAAGAAACTGATCACCCAGGCGGTGCCGATGCCCAAGGCCGCCCATTGCACCCACCAACGTCCGGGCGAGGTCACCAGGTTGATGATCACGAGCAACAACAGAATGAACGGACCGGTGAACAGGAATGTTACAGAACGGCATAATCTAAACATATTCGGTTTCCTTTCATTTCGAGAGTTTGCAAACACTTTGGCATGGATTCAAAGGGACAGTTACTTCTGGCTCACCAAAGGCATCAGCTCGGAAATGTTGACTTGACGCGAGCGTTGCAGGATGTCGCCGGAATAGTGGCCCTGCATGGACCGGCCGTTCGCCAGCATCGTCGCGAACACGTCCTTCAATTGCGCGCCACTGAGGGTTCGACCGCTGGCGTAGTACCGTCTGGCCACTTGTCCGATGGCGTAGGTGGAGGCGAAGGCAAAGGCGGAACCGGTGGCTTCTCCCACCAGACCGCCCAGCAATCCACCAGTCAGTCTGCGGGCGAAGCCGCCGATCAATTGCCGCGTGAATCCCTCGAAAACCTGGGAGGTGAGGCCGACGCCCACGGTGGCGAGAAAGTCCTTGATGTGTCCGCAATCCATTTCGAAGCCGTAGGCATGGCCGATTTTGTAAACCAGGCGCATCTGCAGCGGGACAATAGCCATGGTGGCCAGTGTGTGCGGCATGATTTCCAAGGCTCCGTTCATGATGGCGGCATTCATGATCATCTTGTCCAATTCCGCTTCCCGGTTTGCGTCCATGATCGGCGGCGCGGCTATGTTGGGCGGCTGCGCAGCCAGGGCTTGGGCCGTTTGCTGATGATCGGCAGTCGTGGAGGCATCCAATTGAAGCGCCTGATGCAAGTCGGAGAGGAATTTCTTTTCCGCGTCATTCGCCACGCCGTCGGCATGGCAGACGCCGACAGCCATTTCATAAGCGAGCGCCCGCGCCGACGGGGTTTGGAGCTGGGAGGTCGCGGTCGCCATCGTAAATCTGCCTCCGAGCACGTCTTGATAGACCGAGGTCAGGTCCTGGCTTTCTCCGGAAAAGCCATTGAGGATCTGTTGGATTTGCGCGCGCTCGTTTTCGCTCTGCGCCCCATCCGCGAATGCGGCCAGCACGCAGAGGCCTATAATGGCGCGGTGTTCATGTTGATCTATTGGTGGATTTTCATTTGTCATGTTGTGATCATGACCTCGTCCGAACGAAATTCCCATTCCAATCCATCGCCGATTTTGTAATCGCTTGGCCGGTCCTAATCGGTTCCCAAATCGCGGGTTGTTTTGGCGGGATCTTGCCGGCAATCCAAGACGCGAAAAACGATCACGCAGCCGTCGGCGTCCATTTTATAGTACACTGCGTACGGAAACCGGCGGGCTAAAAAGCGGTGGTATCCCATTACGCTTGGGTGAATGCCTCCATAAAACGCCAAGGAATCAATATCCGAGAAAACGGAATCGAAAAATCGGTCACCAAGGCCCTGTCCTTGAGATTCGTAGAACGCTCGGCCAGCGGCTAGATCATTGAAGGCGGACGTAAGTATCCGCACCTTCATCTAAACTTGCTTCTTAGGGATTCCTTTGCGGCGTCCCAATCCAGCACTTGTTCCTTGCCTTCTGCCAGGCGCCGCTCGGTCGCGGCCAACTCCGTCGCGTGCCAGGCTGGCGACTCATATTCACCGTCGGGCTGGCTTAACTCGTGCCAAAGCGTTTCCATCAGCTTTAGCTTTTCGCTTCGAGACAGTCGGCGCAAACTCTCAATGCTCATTCCCGTAAGCCTACCGTACAGGATGGAAACAATCAAGCTCTGGACGCAATCGTTCAGAGTGCAAAAAAAAAGGAAAAAGGAAGAAGGCTGAAAGCGAACACACGCGAGGCACAAATCGATTTTACCAGAAAATGTCACGGCTCGACGGAGTCTCGCCCTACCACAACAATCTACTTGACTGATGGGACCCGCACCCATTTCCGGCTGACACTCGATTCGGCCACCGCCTCCATCACGGCCATGCCGAGCGCGCCGTCCAGGAAATTGGGTTGAATCGGCGCGTGGTCCACCACGGCCTGGATGAAATCGGCGAACGTGTGGATGAAGGTATGTTCGTAACCAAGAATGTGCCCCGGCGGCCACCAATGGCCCATATAAGGATGCGCCGCCGGATCGGTGACGATGATGTCGGTAAAACCCTGACGGCCGGCTGCGTTCTTCGCGTTGTAAAACTTGAGCCGGTTCATGTCCTCGAGATCAAAATAGAGGCTGCCTTTGTCCCCGTTGATTTCAAACGTGATGTGGTTCTTGCGGCCCAGGCCAAAGCGCGTCGCCTCCAGATTGGCCATCGCACCGTTGGCAAAACGGCCGATGAAACCGACAGCGTCATCGACGGTGACCTTGCCCTTCTTGCTTGCGGCGGCGGCTCGTGGAGAAGCGCTTTTCGGCTCCAACAATGGCCGCTCCTTGATGAAAGTTTCCATCATGCCGCTGACCTCTTTGATTTCTCCGACTAGGTAACGGCCGAGGTCGATGATGTGGGCGTTGATGTCGCCGTTCGCGCCGGAACCGGCCAGATTCTTTTGCAGGCGCCAGTTCAGCGGAACATTAGGATTGACGCCCCAGTCCTGCGCGTAGCGGGCGTGAAAATGGCGGATGGAGCCGCCCAATTCGCCGGCTTCAATCATTTGCCGCGCCAACGCGACAGCAGGAATCCGCCGATAATTGTGGCAGATCATGTGGACAGCGCTTGAGCGCCGGGCCGCCGCCAGCATCTGCCGCGCTTCGGCCAGGGTGCAGGCCAACGGCTTTTCGCATAAGACCGCCTTGCCCGCCGCCAGGGCCGCGAGCGCGATCGCGCAATGCGTGTCGTTGCCGGTGCTGATATCGACGATGTCGATGTCCGGCGCGGCGACGACGTTGCGCCAATCTGTTTCCCCCCTGGCCCAGCCAAAGACGCTGCGCGCGCGTTCGACCGGCGCGGCCTCCCGTCCGCAGATGGCGGTCAATTCGATCTTGGCCGGGAGTTCCGGGAAAAAATGATTGACCTGCCGCCAGGCGTTCGAATGGGCTTTGCCCATGAACCGGCAGCCAATCAAACCGACTCGCAATGTTTTGGTCATCGGAATAGAGTCACGTTGGGTGAACTGGAGAAAAGGTCAAATGCGGAAGGATCAAATTTTCTTCGGCAGGGCGGTCCAGGCGCCATTCTTGGCGTTGCTCTTGACACAGGTTTCGATGAAGGCGATGCCCATCCACCCGTCCTCAATGTTCGCGTATTTGCTGCCGTCGCCGACAAATTTCCCGCCCGCCTTCCACTTGCGCACGTCCACCTCGAAGCAGCGATGCAGCCGGGCGAAGGCATCGTGGAACGCTTCCGGATGCCCGCTGGGAATCGTCGGCTCGGCCATCAGATCGGCGGGCATGTCTTTGGGTAGCCAGCCATCTCCCGGCGTGACGGCGCCGCGCCAATAGGTTCGGTCGGGCTGGTTGGGCAGACTAATCGTGATGCTCTCCGGTTCCTCCGCGCGCCAGCGGAGCGAGCCTTTGGTCCCGGCGATTAAAATCCCAAGGTCATTCTTGTAGCCGGTGCAAATTTGCGACGCGCGTACCATGGCCCTGCCGCCGTTGCTCAATTTGCAATAGATCGTGCAATGGTCGTCAAGTTGGCGGCCTTCGACGAATGTTTCCAGTTGCGCGGACACGGCCGTGACGTCCAGACCGGTGACGAAGCGCAGTTGCATCAGCGCGTGGGTGCCGATGTCGCCGCCGCAGCCGGAGCCGCCGGCACGTTTCGGATCCACGCGCCAGGAAGCCTGTTGCTGGCCGCTGGCTTCGAGCTTGGTTGCCAGCCAGCCCTGCAGGTAGTAGCTGTCCACCCATCGCACTTCGCCCAGCAGGCCGCTACGCACAATGTATCGGCTCAACCGGCTGGTCCAATGGCCCAGATACGTGTGCGCCACGCCGAAGGGGATGCCCAGTTTGCGCGAGGTCTTGACCAATTCGTTCGCTTCCTTGAGATTCAGGCAAAGTGGTTTCTCGCAGAAGACCGGGATGCCGGCCTTCATGGCCTTCATCGCGGGGTCGAAGTGGACGAAGTTAGGAGTGACGATGAGAATGTAATCCAACTTTTGGTCCTCGGGCAAAGTCCGGTTAGCCGCAATCATCTCATCGTAGGAGCCGTAACCCTTGATGGGGTACGGCCAGTTCGCCGCTTCCTCCAGCGCGATCTTGGGATCGGGAAAGAGCGCGCCGGCCACGACCCGGCGAGTGCCGTCAAAGTGAATGGCCTTCTGATGAGGATTGACGATGAACGCGCCGCGTCCGCCGCCCACCAATCCGACGTTAAGAGGTTTGTTGGACATAATTCTTCGTTGCCATTGTCTGATCATCCATCAAACCGCCGCGTCCGCCGCCAATCGTCCCGTAACGGATTGTTCGCGTCATCAAGATGCCAGTTAAAGTTGGAGTTGAATTGTCAAGTTCCGGGCCACTATAGTGAGCCGGGTTTTTCAAGTCAACCTGCGACTTGGAGGAATCCCAATTGGAAAACACACACGAATGTTTACGACTGCTGAAATTGCCAAAGAACTGGACGGGGAAGTCGTTGGCGACGGCTCCCTTAAACTGACGGGCTTTGCCCCTGCTACGGCCGCCCGGCCCGGCGACCTGACCTTCGCTGAGAACGAAACATTTTTCCAGAAAGCCGAGCAGAGCGCCGCCTCCGCCATTCTAATCGACGGCCCATTTACTTCGGCCCGCAAAGCGCTCATCCGTGTGGCCAATGCGCGCATCGCCTTTGCCCGCGTGCTGCCGCTGTTTTTTCCCGAACGCGCTTTCGCCCCAGGCCTTGATCCCACGGCCGTGGCGGCCCCATCCGCGCACATCGATCCCACCGCCCATATCGGCCCGCACTGCGTCATTGGCGAAAAGGTCAATATCGGTCCCGGCGTCGTGCTCCAAGGCGGCAATCACATTGGGAATGATTGCCTCATCGGCGCCCACTCGCGGCTTTTTCCCAACGTGGTGCTTTACGATCAAACACAAATTGGCCAGCGCGTCCGCATCCACGCCGGGGCGGTCATTGGCTCCGACGGTTTTGGCTACGTCTTCGACTCCGGCCTCCATCGCAAAGTGCCGCAAGTCGGGCACGTCATCGTGCAAGACGACGTGGAGATCGGGGCCAACGTGGCCATCGACCGCGGCGCGCTGGGGCCAACGCTCATCGGCAAAGGCACCAAGATCGACAACCTGGTGCAGATTGCGCACAACGTGAGCATAGGGGAACATTGTCTGGTCGTGGCGCAGGTGGGTGTGGCCGGCAGCACCAAGATCGGCCAATACACAACGTTGGCCGGGCAGGTCGGCATCACGGGCCACCTCAAGATTGGGAACAAAGTGACCATTGCGGCGCAATCCGGCGTCATCCACGACGTTCCCGACGGCAGCAAATGGCTCGGCTCGCCCGCGCAGCCCGATCGCCAAGCCAAGCGGCAAATGATCGCGCTCCAACATTTGCCCGATCTCCTCCGCCGCGTGAGCGAATTGGAGAAGCAGGTCGGAAAGCCGCTGCCGCCATCGAAGCCAAACGATTAGGTAGGAGCGGTCCGTCAGCTTGGGCTGGGGCAATTGGGCAAATTGGGACTTGTCACCGTGGCGGAAGCGGTTAGGATAGCCGGAAGAAAGCGGGTGTGGTTCAATGGTAGAATGCGGGCTTCCCAAGCCTGAGACGAGGGTTCGATTCCCTTCACCCGCTCCAGCAGGACTTCCGCCGATCCGTTCTCGTCCTGGACGCAGGCGGAAAGGCGCTCGTAACTGTTTCAGGTTCCAGGTCAACGGCGCAAAAGCCGGAAAGACGAATCAGGTTTTCCTTCACGTTTTGGACGTTCCTTTGGTTTTGCCGATGTAATCTTACGAGGTCCATTCAAAAGCGCCCGTCACACAGCGTCACTTTTCGAGACCTGTTGGATTAACGGAGGATTGAACTATGTAAACTCATTGACTGTGGCGCGCTTCCGGGAAGTGCGAACTCAGCACAAAGAAGGTGAATTGGCTGGCTGGGTCCGACTGGCCGTGGGCTGGAGGTTTTAAGACGCCCTCCAGGATGAAACCTTGGCGGCGTCTGAGATTCGTGACAAAATAATCGCAACCATCAAGGCTATCTTTGTATTCCAGGTAACTCAGCTCATTTGAACTCACGTCCCTGGCCTGAATGTAGAGGCTGATTCGTTCCACGACGCTGGCCGGCACCACCGTTTTGTGCGAACCGGCGCCGATGGTGCGGGGATCCTCCTTGAGGTATTTCTGGTCACCGGTCAAACGGATGACCTGGATGTCCTCGACCATGATCGTTTGCAGGGCGTTGAGCAGCGGCGCCCAGAGGAAGCGGTTGGTGGTCAGCCGATCCAGCTTGGCGAGCTTCAGTTCGATCGCGGCGCTTGCGATCAGGTCGTTCGTCAATGTCGCATGCTTGACTCGGACTTCGGAATATCGCTTCGCAAGCCTGTGGTACTCCGCTCGTCCGAAATTAAGGTCCACTTGGAGCTTGAGCGTCCAAAGTAGCATAACGCTTACGCAAAACCCCCCAATCCAAGCGGCGCGCTTGACTGGGTCGTTTCGCCGCCGCTCCCTCTCCGCTCTCACTTCCGCCAAAAGGTCTATTCTTACGGCGCGTTTGACTGGCTTAATCAGCAAACGCTTTTTCGCCGCCTCGGCCTCAGCTTTGGCCAACTTTTGCGCGGCCTTAGCCTCGGTCTTGGCCAACTTTTCCGCCGCCTTGGCCTCGGCCTTGGCTAACTTTTCCGCCATCCTGACCTCGGCCTTCCGCAACTTTTGCGCCGCCTTGATCGCGTCGATTTGCGACTTTATCGCCGACTTATCCTTTCTTATAGGCATAGCTGTCGAAAATGCCTTTCCTGAACAGGCGGGGTTGGCAATGCGGTTGGAGAGACATCGTCGATGGGTGAATCTAATCTGCCGCCGCAACTTGTGTGGCCAACGACGCCAGCGCTATGCTGTGCGTGGAATGGCCCCCTATTTTCACGAATTGATGCAAAATTAGGCAACAGTGCGACTTGGTCCGCGCCATTTTGGTCAAATCACGCCGAGGAATGCAAGAAGAACCAAATTTAGGCCGCTAAGGTGGCAGTTGCTGAAAGGCCACCGGCGTGGCTACTTCCTGCCATTTATTGGCCACGTAGCCGGCGGCAGGGCCCGTATGGCCCAGGTTTTCATCATAGTGGATCGTGGCATTGCCAGAGAAGGCAAAAGAATTTGCCATCAGCGCACCGATATATGCAGCGTTGCCGGCGCCCTGAAAACTGGCTTCCGGGGCGTAAACGGTTCCGACATAGTTAGCGGGGCTCCCATAGTGGACGGAGGTGCAGGAAGGCAGACCATAAAAGGAGATGTTGGCGGCATTGGTCGCTCCAATTATGCCTTGCCCGGATAGGTGGGCCGATGAAGCGCCACAATAAATGGCAAGACTGGACCCGGGCGCGACATAGATATACGCCTGTCCAGACAAACTCAATATGCTCCCGGAGGGGACATACAATACCACTGAGCCGTCGGTCACGATGGCTTTCGTCTGGTTGGTTAGCTCGACGCTGGTCTGGTACATCACATTGCTGGTGCCCCAGTATTGATTGCCCTCGAACACCATAGAATAATTGGTGCCGGCCACATTGCCCGGCGAAGGGCTTTGCACGAAGGTGGCGGAAGGCGCGGATACGT
>Ga0182024_10018968_pt1 | contig 12744 bp, 9 predicted proteins | sample P32metaG_FD_120480 | JGI IMG/M metagenome (GOLD analysis project Ga0182024, IMG submission 120480) | Permafrost microbial communities from Stordalen Mire, Sweden - P3-2 metaG (Illumina Assembly) | ecosystem: Environmental > Terrestrial > Soil > Wetlands > Permafrost | place: Sweden: Stordalen... | reverse complement strand
CATCGGCATCGAAGCCGCCCGTTGTAGATGGATAGAACGACGAATTGACGATGTAGGGTCACTAGAGACATTCAAGGGAATTTTGCCATCTCCTCGACCGACAGTTTACTTATCAGCATTGTACGAGCGAGAGTTGGTTGCAATTGCTGGTCAGGTGCGCGCCAACGTGATTGGAAGTGGTAATGGCGGAGACGCTGAATTCTTTGAAGCAGCAGATATTCGCGTTGCGTCGGATTATGTACATGATCACGGAATTGGCCCGTGCTTTTGGAGCGTGATGCGCTCCACGGCCGAGTTAACACAAACCGCTATGAGTCGCGTTACACGACACGCTTTATCAGCACTGTGGAGAGCACCACACGCATACAGTCCGTTGGCGGCTTCAGGGAAACTTCAACTGATGTTGACAGACTCGGCGCGAGGGGCCGTGCTTGCTCACCCAAATCGGTACGCGCCCGAAGGAACGAGCAATGCAACGGGCCTTCCATCATGCAAGGGCATGCATGTTAGGCTCATGTCGCAGCCAATGACGGTACGACCTCCATTAGCGCTTGATACCGATCCAGAATATGGTCATTGGTTAGCATCGCAGCCAACTCTCGAACAATGCGCAGCGATACCGACATACCTGCTGACTGAAGGTGGACGTACCCGATCAGTAGCACGAACAGCGTTCATCGAAGACGTACCTGCTCCCCTTTTGGCTCGCCGGTCAAAAGGCAATCCGGCATCACTCGTTAGGAGACTCGTCAAAGAGAACAGGGCGTTTGCAAGCGAGTGTTTGCAATCGGGGCGGCTTGTCGCAGCAGGGGTGTTGGACGCCGACAAGGTCCGCAGCGCGACAAACGGAACCGCAACTAACGTCGATCCGTGGGAGGTGTTGTGTCATGTCAGCACGGAGGTTTGGCTTGAGCGAATCGATGAGCTACAACAGGCGTCGGCTACAGCGTGAGACACACGCATATGTTGTGTCTGGGCGGCCAGGGCGGGAGTCAAACCGCATTCCTGTGTCTGGCGCCGGCGAATGCTCAGAGCCTTTTGGGGCCGAATGGTTTGCGTATAGGCTTCGTTTTGGTCCGCAAGAGGAAGATGCCTAAGCGTGGATGGCTCCGCTCTATCAGAACCGTCGTGTGAAGCTAACTCATGTCGCTGTCGCAGAGCCCCGGCTGTTTCGTTTACTAATGCGCTCAAGATGCGAGACCATGGCAGGGGTGGCGCATATAACCACCCCTACCATACGACCGTTGCCGGAAGGGGCAGACTGTCCCTGTTCTCGTGCCGTCGCCGGGCTTACCGTCTGTACTATCTGCTACTGCCTGCCCCCCTGCCACGGACTGGTTGTCGTGAACGTGATGAAGGTTTCGCCGTCGTAGCCAGGGAACGCACCCGTGAGCGTGTTGGTAGTCGGATCAAGTGTCAGCTTGAACGGTTGCTTGTTGGCTGGGTTGTTGGTGTTGGTTACGTCGTCGTACCACTGGAGGGTGAGCGTGTTCCCGCTCAGCGTACCCCACCAGTCCAAATACAGCGGCGTGGGGGATGCTCCCACCGGTAGCTCTGGGAAATTCACCAAGTACCCTGTCGCCTTGTTGTCGTAACCAATATCCATAGTCATCACGAAATTCTCGGGCGTGGCGGAACCCGGCCGAGTGTACTGCACGTTTTCCTTGAGAAAGCGGTACTTGGGGAATGCCACACCATAGGTCCCGAGGTTGTAACCGGAAAAGGTCGTCGTGCCCGCGATTGAGCCGTCCGCCGTCTGGTAGGTGCCCGTCGCGCCGTAGGCGGTCGATGTGAAGTTGACTGTCAGATTGGGCAACGGTGCGGTCGCAGGCGCGGTGTACGTGAAATTGACCACACCTCCCGGCGCGATTGTCGGGAATCCGCCAGAAAACGGAATGCTCGCGAGGATTGGAGGCGTACTCGTGTTTCCCTGACTATCGCTACCCGTGAAGTCAAAGAACCCGTCTACGTGACCGTCAAATCCCACGAACGCGGAGAAATTCCCGAGCAGCGATCCCGCTGGATACCCGGTCGTTGCCGTGTTCCTCTGATACGCTTCATACAGCCCCGCGCGGGAGGACCGGAAGATTCCCGTCAGATAGTCATTGACCGCCTGAGCACTCGGCCAGTTGTGCGCTTGGCCGTCCTTCTGTGCGTTGGTCTGTAGTGCCGCCGCATCCTGTTGGAAGGTCGGACTTGCGAAGTTGAGCGAGACTCCGGCTGTGTTGTCTACCGCCAGCTTGATGCCCGTCACTAATGGGTCGCCGCTGTTTACATTGCACATGAGTTGCAGGCTGGCGAAATTGTTGATTGACGTTTGATCCGAGAAGAAATCCCACGATGTATAGGCCGGGACGTTGCCCGACGTGAGCAGCGGGGCCGCAAGCGGCGGCCCCGCAGCCCCGCAGATCGTGAGCGTCGTGGGAGAGTAGGACGGGTTGCCGGTCGCCACGCAACTTTGGGTGGTCTGTTCGTTCGCGCCCAGGGTGCTGGTGCATGTCTCGGGTTGGTAGAACCCGAACTGGAATTGCCCGGCTATATCCGTGATGCCCGTTCCTGCCGTGATCGAACTGCCGTCACTCGTTGTCTGTGGATAGTTGAATGGTGCGCCCTGCACGCCACCGGCCAGGCGGCCCGCCGAGGGGGAGTAATCCGAGTTGAAGGTGGTTCCATCGCCACCCCCGCCCCCGCCGCATCCCGCCAGCAGTACAACAAACAGTGTCGCGCCAAAAGTCCATGCTCTCGTGTGCATTTCCTTGATCCTTTGCGGGCTGTTGACCCGCCACCCGTGGGTTGATTCTTGTTGCGCGCAATCCCGCGTCGTGTTCAAACGAACACGGCGTTCGGACTCATACAATCGGGAGTGCATCTCTGCGGGCGCACTGCGCCGCACCGCATTCGTCGGCTAACGCCGATCTACCTGCCCGCCGTGCATCCATGCCGGCACATCGCTTCCGGCTTCGGGCTGGGCAAGCAAAAGTCTACCCAACGCGATGCGTCGGCGCCATCTGGCATTGCAGCGCCGATCTACGGCGCGCAATCTGTTCGGAGTGCTAACGACAGAGGACGCTGTCAGCAAGGACATTCGATAAGGACGGCTTGCAATGCTGCGGGCGCCTGCCTTCTAATCGGGGCGGCACATACAGGGAGTATCGCACTTGCTGATTGCATGGTTTGCTATGTGGTTGGAGGGGTATCTTGAACGTCGATTAGAAGATCGGGCGATTACCTGGGTAAACGCCGTCACCACGGCGACGGATCGCCAGGAACTGGCCATTCTGCTGCCGAAGGTGGAGCGCTGGCTGTCGCGAAGTCAGTTTCACGTGCGCGCGTATCTGCAAGCGGACGCACAGTTATCCGCATGGGAACAGCTCTACGACGCCAGGAGGCTGCCGCCGATGACGGCCAGCGAGGCGCGAGAGCACGAGCCTATGCCCCCGGACTCACGTCACAACGTAGAAGCGCGGGAGCACGTCCGGGCGCTATGTGTGTCGGAGCTTGCCCGGTTAAGCCAATTCAGCTAACGCAGCGGTCATCGAACGGCTTGCCGTCTCTGAGGACAGCGAACGCAACACGTATGATCCAGTGAATTATGGCGATACGCGCCTGTTTTGGCACCAGCCCCCGCGCCAGCAGCGCCTCGTAGCGGGCTTTCACCTTCGCGTTGTAATGACATGCCGACACGACTCCCATGTAGAGCGCGGAGCGCGCCCGTGCGTCGCCCTCGCCCGAGATGTGCGGCTTGGCGTTGATCGACGTTCCACTCTTGTGATTGACCGGCACAACACCGAGCAATGCAGCCGCTTCGCCCGCCGACTGCAAGCCGCGCTCCTTCAGGAGACAGAGCAGGTGATTCGCTGAAATAGGACCGACACCGGGAATGGACTTCAGGAGGCGACACTCGGCGCGCAGCGCCGTGTGCTTTCTGTAGAACGCTGTCAACTCGGCAGAGAGCGCCTTGCGTTCCGCTTCGATGGTCTTCAAGCATCGCTGAATGGAGCGCGCAACACCCAACCAACACACCACGCGCGGGTTTTCTTCGAGGCGCGAGCGTTCACGAACTTCGTTCTCCACAAGTTGTATCAAGCGCACGCTCAGCGCCCGCAGTTCGGCCATGGCATTGGAAGGGGCCGTCCACTCGCGCGGCGTGTACTTCCGGCCATACCCCGAGAGCGCCTTCGCGTCCGTAGGGTCATCCTTGTTGGGTTCGTTGTCGGCTTTCTTGGCCCAACGGGGCCGGGTTGGGTTGGAAACAACGATGCGATGACCGAGACCATGAAGAATCGCGGCAGGGAGCTGGTGATACGTGCCGGTCGATTCCATGATGAAGATAGGAACCGCGCCAACGGGTAGCGCGAGCGCCCACTTGTGCAGACGGTCAATGCCTTCGGGGGTGTTCGTAACCTTAAGACGCTGCTCACCGCTGGGAGAGTCCCAGCACACCTCAAGGGTATCCTTCGCGACATCGACGCCGATGTAGGCGCGAAGCGTCACGGCGATCCTGGCGCCGGAGAGGTGCAGGATGGCGGCAAGTACCGCGTAATGCTCGCCTGTCGAGGCGATGCGGAACACCGGAGGTGTACCGGAGGTGAGGCGCAGGCCCCATTGCCTCAGACGGTCGGCACTGTCCGGTATGTTCGGGAAATTCTGCGCGTGATGACCGCACGTAGCGGCTAGAGTGCGCTCTGAAACTGTGACATCGACCACGACGGTATCGCCGCCGAGGGTTACATCATTCGCCGCCACGAAGGGCGGAAAGAGAGGAACAGAATGGCCGGACTCGCCCGCCGTAATCGTCTGCATCGCATCGACAGCCGCGCTCATCTATCGCTCCCGTCGCGCGTGTCGTCTCACGGTGCACAATTTGCTAGCTTGCAGGATCACGGCAACGCATGCCGGTCCCAAGTTGTGGGTCAATTTGCGTGCAACCGCTTCAATTACGCTCTGACGGTGCCAATCTCCTTACGGGGTCATTGCCCCAAGCCTGTCGTCGGCATCACCGGAATCGTCAGAGTGTGCCCGTGCGCGTGTGTCCGGGTACGGGTAGGATTAAACTAGATTGTGGGGACCCAGGCTGTAAGCAATTGTAACCACATTTGATCGTCCCGGCTCCGCGTCGCGTGTTCATCGCCGGTAGCCGAGCGCCACGGGCAGCGTATGGACGAGTCGCGCGATTGTACACAAAGCGCTGTGCGCCTTCCCGCTGGCGCCCGAGGGGTGAGTTTCACACCTGATGCCCGCAGACGGACGGCACTTCCGGCTGTATCTTGCTGATCCGGAACGACTGCGGTGTGACACACTGAGCACTCAGCGGTGCTACCGGTGTAGCACGCGAATCTCTCTGAATCAAATACCTGGAGGAATCGAGGGGTTGGGAGAAAACTGGCGATGGAAGGCCAGTTGGCGCAAGCCTTCGCTGGAATCGCGTTTCAGTCGAGTTTATCTGCGATCGCAGGCACGATTGGCGATCCTATGGGTCTTGAGGCGAGGATTCCGACAGCGTCAAGTCCTTGCTGTAGACCACATTCATGATGTTCTGATACCAGCCATGAATCCGGGGCTTCACCATGTGCTTGCTCACGTAGAAGTAGATCGGGATGATCGGGGAGTCCTTGAGCAGCACCCGTTCTGCGTCCTGCAGATGTGCACGCCGACTGCCGGAATCGGCGTCCGCGGCGACCAGATCGAGCAGCCGGTCATACTCAGCGCTTCGGTAGTTCGGCATGTTAATGCCGGAGTCGCTTCGGAACACCTGTGCGAAGGTGATGGCGTCGTTGTAGTCGCCGATCCAGCTGGATCGGAACATGTCGACCTGGTGGCTTTCGATCATGCCCAGGAGCGCCGCGAATTCGACGGCGACCAGCTGCACATCCACGCCGAGCATCTCACGCCACATCTCTGCGACCACGACGGCGACCCGCGTATGAATCTCGCCCTGGTTGTAGCGCAGCTCGAAATGCAGCGGATGGCCTGGCGAATGGCCTGCCTCGTGGTACAGACGCAGCGCCTCGCGGCGCCTCTCCTCGCGTGTCAGATTCCTTGCCGACATCGACTGACTCTCGTAGTTGTCCGCATCTTCCGGTACCCAGCCATAGGCGGGACGTTCTCCGATCTGCAGCACGGCATCGACCAGTTGCTGCCGGTCGATGGCGAGCGACAGCGCCTGCCGAAGCTTGAGGTTATCGCGGAAGGGCGGCCGATCAAGATTGAATCCGTAGTAGTAGATGCCGAGCTGCGGCGCAATGTGAAGTTCGCTCGGCCACTGCTCGCGGATGCGCGGCACCTCGCTTCGCGGGACGCTCGCGGTGATGTCGAGCCCGCCCGCACGGTAGCGCATGAACTCAGCGCTGTCGCTGGCGATCTGCTCGTACTGGACGGTATCAAAATAGGTGGTCGCATTACCCCAATAGAACGGATTGCGCCGGGCGATCACCTGGTGTCCGGGCACCCACGCCTGCAGGACGAATGCGCCGTTCGACTCCATGACGCCCGGCCGCGAGAACCGCTCGCCGTACCTCAGGAACGTCGGACGGTGTATCGGCGCGGTGCTCGGATCCGAAAGAAGGGCCGGCAGATAGGGTGCCGGATGCTCGAGAGCGATCACGACCGTCGCTGCGTCCGGTGCACTCACTCCAAGATCTGCGGGTGGCCTGCGGCCCGACAGGATGTCGCGGGCGTTGCGGATGATCGAGACGGTCGCCCCATAACCTGACGCCGTCGTCGGGTCGACGAGCCGCCTCAAGCCGGCGACAAAGTCGTCCGCCGTCACGGCATCACCGTTGGACCAGCGCGCATCCTTCCGCAGCGAGAAGGTAAAGACGGCGCCGTCGTCTGATACTTTCCAGCTGGCTGCGGCCCCCGGCGCAGGGCGTCCATCGTGATCCAGCGAGGTCAGACATTCGTACAGATCACGCAGAATGTTCTGCGCCTCAACCGACTGTGCCTTCTGCGGATCCAGCGTGTCAGGATCGGGTCCGTTGCCCCTATACAGCGTCCGTTCGGACGTACCGTTCGCGGACAGGTTCGGCGGCGTATGGGAAGAGTCTCCGCAGGCAGTAACCCAGAAGAGCGGCGCACCGAGGAGGAAGGCGAGCAGTACCTGAGTGGTTCGCAAGAATCACATCCGTGTATGAGCCGATCGGAGAGTTCCGGCCCTTCCCGCTGACCGGAGACAATCAATGGACGCCGACTCTCACACACATCTTACCGCGATTGGACCCGGGACATTCGAGAGTTGTCCCGCGTGGATCATGGGAAATTGTCCCAAGGAGGCGATGCATTCGGAGTCGGCATCCGGCGACGTTCGGTGCACAGCGAAACTGCAGTTTCGCCGGGAACTCGGCAATTGGACGCCTCGCTGCAGCGAGGTTTCAGCCGAATATTGCGCGAAACCGCCGTAACGATGCGCAGACGCTTCGTGATTACATGACTCCCGCGGACAAGAATCCAAAGGGGCAATCACCGTGAGTTCATCGGATCTGTTTCACCGACGTGGCACCGCACGTCACCTCTTCGTCATCGTCGCATTGCTGAGCGCTCCCGGTCTCGCGATGGCGCAGGCGTCGCCGTTTCTGACCGGAGCTAACTCCCTGCAGACCAATATTCTGGCCTGGGCGACGCCTGTCGCCGTCATTCTGGTGATGGTCCTCGGGATCATGGCCATGGCCAATCGGATCTCCTGGGGATGGCCGATTGCCGCCATCGTCGGAATTGCGGTCGTCTTCGGTGCACCGCAGATGGTCACCTGGATCCGCGGCATGTTCGGCGTGTAGGCGCGTCATGAGCGATCGAAACCCGGGTCTGTCGATCGATCCTCTGTTCGTGGCGGTGACGCGTCCGCCGATGCGCTGGGGTGTCACTTACTCGGCACTCCTCTTCAATCTCGTGTTCACGATGGAAGTGTTTCTCCTCACGAAGAACCTGCTGACGCTGCTGATCGCGATCCCGATTCACGGACTCTGCGCGCTGCTCTGCGTCCGTGACGCGCGCTTCTTCGATCTCCTGCTGTTGTGGGGCCGGACGCGTCTGCCGGCCTACGTCGGCAACTTCCGGCTGTGGAAGACGAGCAGCTACAGCCCGCTCACGCTAGCTCTACCGGACCGTCGCGGGCATCGGAAGGGTGACGTGACCGTCCGCGCACTGCCGCTGCAGCGGGTGATTTCGTAATGCCGAAGCTCATGCACGGTGCGGCGCTGCGCCGCGAACAAGTGGCCGCCCGCCATATTCCCTACACGGCTCTCGTGGCGGGCAACGTCGTCAAGACCGTCGCAGGCGACTTCGTGCAGGTGCTGCGTCTCGGCGGCGCAAGCTTCGAGAGTGCCGATGATGAGGAACTCAACAACTGGCATGAACGCCTCAATGTGCTATGGCGCAATATCGCGAGCGCCAACGTCGCGCTGTGGACTCACGTGGTCAGGCGGCGTGACTTGGCCGCGCGGCATGAGGCAGTTGCCGAGGGGTTCGCCGATCAAGTGGCGGCGAAGTATGCGCACCGGCTCGGCACCGAAACGCTCATGATCAATGAGCTGTACCTGTCCATCGTCTATCGGCCGGTGGCGGGCGCCGCCACCGGGCTCGCATCCCGAATTCTGTCGAGCCGACAGCGCGGCCGTGCTTCGATCGATCTCGCGGAGGCGCTGGATGCGTGCGAGAAGCTCGGTCAGACGGTGACCGCATCACTGGCGCGCTACGAACCGGAGCCGCTGGGCGTGCAGATGCGCAACGGCCGCGAATATTCCTGCGTGCTCGAGTTCCTGGGACTGCTGGTGAACGCGGAGTGGCAGCCGGTGGCGCTGCCACGCGCGCCGATCGCCGACATGCTGGCCACGACCCGCGTCATGTTCGGCACCGAAGCGATCGAATACCGGCTGCCGACCGGGACCCGCCTGGGTGCCATGCTCGGCATCAAGGAGTACCCGACACCGACGGCGGTCGGCATGTACAACGCGCTCCTGTCGGCGCCGTTTGCGTTTCTGCTGACGCAGTCGTTCGCCTTTCTCACCAAGGCCACCGGTCAGGGCCTCCTGCAACGTCAGCATGCCCGCATGGGCAATGCCGGTGATTTCGCGGTGTCGCAGGCGGAGGAACTCGTGGACGCGCTGGATGCGCTGACCAGCAACGAATTTGCCATGGGGGACCATCATTTCACGCTGCAAGTGCTCGCCGATACACCGGCGTTGGGCCCTGGCGACCCGGAGAGCGAGCGCCTGCGCCAGCTGAACGACGCCGTCGCACTGGCACGCACACTCCTCGCCGATACCGGCATGACCGTGGCCCGCGAGGATCTCGCCCTCGAAGCGGCATTCTGGGCGCAGCTCCCGGGCAACTTCGCGATGCGCCCCCGCAAGGCGCCCGTCACCTCGCGCAATTTCTCGGCGATGGCAGCCTTTCATAACTTCCCCTGCGGGCGTGCGGCGGGCAATCACTGGGGCGATGCCCTCGCGCTGCTGATCACGAGCGCTCGCTCACCCTATTACTTCTCGCTGCATGCGAGCGACCCCAATGATCCGGATGGCGGCAGCCGCAAGGATACCGGGCATACCTTCATCTGCGGACCGACGGGCTCGGGCAAGACCGTCTTCATCGGCTTCATGGTCACCCTGCTGGCGCGGCAGGGCGTCACGCAGATCCTCTTTGACAAGGACAAGGGTCTTGAGATCCTGGTACGCGCCCTGGGCGGCGAGTACCTGCCGCTGCGCAACGGTGTGCCGACCGGATTCAATCCGCTGCAGCTCCCGGATACTCCCGGGAACCTCGAGTTTCTCAAAGCGTGGCTCCGCGTACTGATCCGTGTCTCGACTCCGCTGACGCCCCGCGAGGAGGCCGATCTCGATCACGCCCTGCGCGGCACCCTCGCGCTCGATCGCGCGGTCCGCCGCCTGTCGCGGCTGATCGAATTCACGGACTCGACCCGGCCCGACGGTGTTCACGCGCGCCTGGCGCGCTGGTGTGACAGCACCGCGGGGGATTACGCCTGGGTATTCGACAATCCGAGCGACTCGATCGTCTCGCGTCCCGCCGGCGAGTCCGTGATCGGATTCGACGTCACGGAATTCCTCGACCACGACACCATCCGGTCCCCGGTGACCCTGTATCTCTTTCATCTGGTACGACAGCTGCTTGATGGACGGCGCTTCGTGTGCTGGGGCGATGAGTTCTCGCGTCTGCTTGCCGACGCGTCCTTCGAGCAATTCGCCAAGGACGGGCTCAAGGTCTGGCGCAAGCTGAACGGCGTGTTCTGCGCCGCGACGCAGAGCCCGAGCGATGCGCTGGCGAGTCCCATAAGCCGTACCATCATCGAGCAGACCGCGACCAAGATCTACTTTCCCAATCCCGACGCCAACGCGCAGGACTACATGGCGGGATTCGGTCTGACCGAGCGCGAATTCAAGCTCATCAAGGAGCGGCTGGAGCCGGGTTCTCGCATGTTCCTGGTCAAACAGGGCCATCACAGCATCGTATGCGAGCTCAACCTGAAGGGCTTCGATCGCGAGCTTGCCGTGATTTCGGGGCGCAGCAGCGGCATCGACCTGATGAACCGTCTGATCGCCGAGCACGGGCCCAGACCCGCTGACTGGCTGCCTGCATTTCTCACGCCCACCTCTTCACCATGACCCACAGGGAGTTGACTCATGCTCAAGTTCAAGATCCGGTTGCTTGCAACGATTCTCCTGTCCGTCGGCGGGATGGCCGCCGCGCACGCGCAGTGGGCGGTGGTCGATGTCGGTGCCATCGCACAGCTCCTGCAGCAGGTGCAGCTGATGGAGCAGGAGCTCAAGACCGCGCAGAACGATCTGGCACAGGCTCAGCAGGCCTATCAATCGATGACCGGACCGCGCGGCATGCAGATGCTTCTGAGCGGCGTGAACCGCAACTACCTGCCTTCCACCTGGACGCAGGTCCAGAGCGCGGCGTCCGGCTCGGGCGGCAGCTACGGCGCGTTGTCGAGCACCATTCAGAAGGCCATCACGGTCAATGCCGTGCTGTCGGCGGCGATGCTGGCCACTCTCTCGCCGGATGAGCGCAGCGCCATTCTGGCGCGGCGCCAGTCGGCGGCAACCATGCAGGCGATGTCGCAGACGGCGCTGTCGACTACCAGCACTCGATTCGCCTCGCTCCAGCAGCTGATCAATGCCATTCCGACCGCGACCGATCAGAAGGCCATTCTGGAACTGCAGGCGCGCATCGGCGCGGAACAGGGAATGCTCGCCAACGAGCACACCAAGCTCTCGGTGCTCTACCAGGCCACACTCGCAGATGAGGCGGCCACCCGCCAGCGTACGCGCGAACAGGCGATCGCCAGCGTCGGCTCGCTGCGCAGCCTGCCGGCGATGGGGCTCTAGTCATGAGGTTTCGGCCCGGTGCACGGCGCGGACGGTTGCGTTTAGGGATCGTTGTCACGGCTTCCTGCGTCGTCATCGCCTGTGCACCGGCGCCGGATCGCTCGCAGCTCACGGTCGAGTACTACCGTATTCATGCGCCGGAGCGCGAACGGACGCTCGCCGAATGCGAACAGGATCCAGGTTCGCTCGGGCAGCAGCCCGAGTGCATCAACGCGCGCGAGGCGGCGCGGCAGCTCGGCATCGGTTCGCTCAAGTCGCTGCCGCCCATGGGGCTGCCGGCCACACCCAATTCCCCCAGCGGTTCATGACAGGAGTCTTCCATGGGTTTCTTCGCAGAATTCAACGCCTGGCTCAATTCGCTGCTGGTTAACTACATCGGCAACAACACGGCGAAGGTGGCAAGCCTGCTGGAGCCCGCCGTCGTGACGCTTGCCGTTCTCTACGTGATGGTGTGGGGCTACCTGCAGCTGATGGGCACCATCGAGGAGCCGTTCACGGCGGGATTGAAGCGGATACTGATGCTCACCGTGGTGCTGGGCGGCGCGCTGCAACTGTGGCTCTACAACTCGGTGATCGTTGATACCTTCTTCAATGCACCCGGCCAGCTGGCCGCGGGCGTCATCGGCGCCTATGACTCGGTCACGATCATCGATCAGATCATCTTCGCGGGCGATGATGCCGCCTCGCTCCTGATCCAGAAGGGAGGCGTCTTCAACGGCGACTTCTCCTACTACATCGCGGGCTTTGCCGTGGACCTGATCGTCGGTCTGACTGCCGTGTACACGATCTTTCTGCTCACCCTGTCGCGCGTCGCTCTGTCGGTCCTGCTCGCGCTCGGACCCCTGTTCATCGCTCTCATGATGTTCGAAACCACCAAAAAGTTCTTCGAGTCCTGGATCGCGCAGATCGCGAACTACGCCTTCATCACCATTTTGACCGTGATGGTGGCCGCCTTGATGATGACGCTCATCTCGACAGCCGCACAGCAGGCAGCCAATGCCGGCGGCGGCATTCAGATCGCGCAGGCGGTGCGCGTGTGCATGGCTGCCGGCCTCACGTTTCTCGTCATGCGTCAGGTGATGCCGATGGCGGCGGGGCTCGCGAGCGGACTGGCGCTGAGCACCTTCGGTGCCGTGAGTGCCGCGCTCGCCTGGGGCTTCGGCGGCGCGCAGCGCAGCTCTGGTCAGTTCCTGCGCGGGCTGCTCATGGATCGTGAAACGACGCGCTGGGACGGGGCGAGCCGCAAATCCGGCTACTACCTGCGGCGCGGGGTCGGGGCGGGGGTGCGGCGGCTGAGTCAGGGCTGGCGCGACAACGCCATCCGGTCGGGTCGGTCATGAGTGCGCTTCACGGTACTGCGCGCCGCGCCATGTCGTCCCTCTGTCTGCTCGCGCTCCTCGGT
>Ga0182024_10018967_pt1 | contig 12744 bp, 8 predicted proteins | sample P32metaG_FD_120480 | JGI IMG/M metagenome (GOLD analysis project Ga0182024, IMG submission 120480) | Permafrost microbial communities from Stordalen Mire, Sweden - P3-2 metaG (Illumina Assembly) | ecosystem: Environmental > Terrestrial > Soil > Wetlands > Permafrost | place: Sweden: Stordalen... | reverse complement strand
TCTCGCGGCCGAGCACCGGAGCGGCGCCAAACGTTTGCAGCGAGTGGCTCAGGCGGTCGAGAGTGTACTATCAGATCGGGAAGTCCTGCGGGAAACCGTCCACGACATCGTTCGCGACTTCATTGAGCACGAACGGAGCCATATCGCCATGGAAGAGCGGGATTTCTTTCCGGCCGCGGTTAGGGCTCTGCAGCCTCAGGAGTGGACGGAGATCGCCTCAAAATTGACCGATCGGAAGGATCCGCTTTTCAGTGAGACCGTCGAAGAGGGGTTCGACGCTGTGCGAAGCTATATCTGGCAGTTGGAGCAGGAGGCCGAGGCGGAACGGGCGTGTGTCACTCACCCTTTGCCTGCTTCAGGAAGTGCAGCACATCGGCGTTGAACTGCTGCGGATTCTGCAGGAAGGAAAAATGGCTGACGTCCGGCTCTAAGAGCAGTTTTGCGGCGGGAATCTCCTTTGCCATGAATTCGGTATTCTCGCGTTTGATCGCCTCGTCGTGGTCGCCGTCCACGATCCAAACCGGCACTTTGATCGCTTGTAGCTTTTTGGCGGTGAAGTCCGGCTGCGTCGCCCACATTTTGGTGATCTCATCGAGAAAGGAATTGTAGCGGTCCGGGGTTGGGGAGAGCTCTTCATATTCCCTACCTGCGCGTGCAATGAAACGGTTAAAGACGGGGCTTTGGCTGGTATCCTTCAACCCGCTGGGGTTTGAGTTCGCGGCAAACGCAAAGAGCCTTGTGATCCGGTCAGGATGATCGATGGCGATGTCGAGCCCGACAATCGCCCCGTCGCTCCAGCCGATGATGGCTGCCTTGGGAATCGTCAAAAAATCCATGAGCCCGAGCACGTCGGACGCCATAAGGTCATAGCCGAAAGGCTTGCCATCGCGCGAGCTGCGCCCATGGCCACGGCTGTCCATGACAATGACCTGGTGGCTCTTGGCCAGCACCGGCACCAGATTGCCCCAATAGTTCGCGTTGGCGAGCCCGCCGTGCAGCAGAACCACCGGGTCGCGTTGGCCGAATTCGGCATACCAAATCTTGACACCGTTCACCGGCGCGGTACCGCTGCGCTTCGCTGGAGGAAGGGTCGGCGTCGCAGGCAGCGTCAGCCATAGCGGCTCGGCATGAACCGTCGGCACAATGCTTAGGACGGCAAAGAGAAAGACGCCAAAAATGAAGCCGCGCATGCAAATGAGGCTTAGCCAGAGAGAAAAATAGCGATCCTACATCATACAACAGCCACGCTCACTTTTCATCGTGGGAGCTGGGCTCGATACGCTTTGTCGTTTCTGGTAAGGCCACACCACGGCAGGGGCCATTCTTTCAACCTCCTTCCAGACTCAGGGGATTTCGTGCCGCAGAAGCTGATCGGTAAACTCGTGATCGCGACGCATAATGCGGGCAAACTCACTGAGATGCGGGACCTCCTTGCTCCCTATGGAGTGACAACGATTCCGGCGGCCGATCTCGGCCTGCCGGAGCCGGAAGAAACCGGCGGAACTTTTATCGCAAATGCGGAAATCAAGGCGCGCGCCGCCGCCGATCGTGCAAACCTCCCTGCGCTGGCCGACGATTCTGGCCTTTGCGTCGAGGCGCTCGATGGGGCTCCAGGCATCAATTCCGCGCGCTGGGCGGGGCCTTCGCGGGATTTCGGCGCCGCCATGGCCAAAGTCGAACAAGCGTTGCGCGCGGCGAAGGCAAACCCGCCGTTCAAGGCTCATTTCGCTTGCGCCCTTGCCCTCGCCTTCCCAGGCGGGGACATGCACAGCTCCGAAGGCAAAGTCTTTGGCGAGCTCGTTTTCCCACCGCGCGGCAAACTCGGCTTTGGTTACGATCCAATTTTTTTGCCGGAAGGTTATGCGCGGACCTTTGGCGAAATGACGAGCCTGGAAAAGCACGGCATTCCCACGGATGGTTCACCCGGCTTGTCGCATCGCGCCCGCGCGTTTCAGATTTTTGCGCAGGCCTGCCTTGGCGGGCGGACGGCCCAATAACCGTCTTTCACCATGATTGGGCGGCGCGACAAGACGCGGCCTTGATTTCATGTGCCATGCAAAATATTATTGCAATGCACAAAGTCGCGGGGGCCGCGGGCATCTGGAATAGCCAATATGGCAACCGTCTGGAAAACGAAATATGGCACGCGCCGCGTGCGACACGATCCGCCGACGCTCAAGGAAGCAATTATTGCAGCGCGGGGGTTGACCGACGAGCTTCAACAGCAGGCCGAAATCGCCGCAGCGCTGATGGATCTGCCGGTGGAAGACGTGCGCGCCGAGCTGTTGAAACAGGCGCCGCCGCGCAACAGTACGCAAATCGTGACCGCAAGCGGCCGCGAAGGGGCGGCAAGGACGGTGATCGTCGAACGCAAGCCGAGCCGCCGGCTCACTGCCGGGACCGGATCCGTCAGGGCTGGATTGGCCAGAAAGCCTGATCCAGGTCAGACCGCGCCAGACGATAAGCAAAGCGGCGAAGTCTCTTTAGGCCGCGATCTGCCAGACCGGAAACCCGTTACCCGATAAGCGCATTGGCCAGAACTTGCGATTTAGCGGTCCATATCCGCATAGGCACTGAAATCGGGTGGGAGAATTGGCTGCGCGCCGGTGATCAGCTTCGGCAAGGCAAACCGGGCAAGCCGGTGCACAGCATTCGCGGGTCTGTGTGGCGGCAACGGGGCGGCTTCCGTGATCTCGACGAGCGCCAGTTCGCTTGCGGCTTGACCATCGGCTTCGGCCGCCGCTCTAACTGTTTCTTGACCTGGTTCTTGGAGCGGCGCCTGCGTGGCGACGCCTGCGGGTTGCGCGAGCTCAAGCGGCCGTTGCGGCGGCAAAGGGATGTACGCTACCAAAATCTGGTCTGGAGCTCGTTTCTGGGTCGGGCGGGACTGCGCGATCGCCACGCGGCCGGGCATGGCGCTTGCCGCCTCGCCTGCGCCGAAGACCGACAGCATTTTGTCCATAAGCCCCGCGAGGAGAGGCTTGGCTTGGCCGGTCTGATCTTGGCCAGCCTGCGGCGGCTTCCGCGCTGCGGCCGAGGCGATCAGGATCTGGGGCTCGGCGGGCTTCGGCTCGATTGTCTTCGGCGCGTTGCAGTCCCTAATACCGAGGCTGATCAGCTCACTTCCTCTCAGCACCTTGTATTCGCGGGTCAAGGTTCCGAGCCTCGCCCGCACGGCGGCGGGATAGCTATTGAACATTTGTTGCGAGACGTCCGCATTCGGTTGATGATTGCGCGGATCGTAGGCCAGATGAAATTTCAGGATGCTATCGGGATAGACGCAAACATTGGGCAGGCTCAGCGCCAGCGTACAAGCTGAGCGGCACTCATGTAATCTGACTTCGCGTTGCGATGCCCGGTAGATCGCGGTTTGAGTCTCGTAATCCGTGACGAAACCGCCAACATCCTTCGTCACGATAACGGCAGCCGGCGCCGGCGGCGGTGCAAGATAACTCAATACTCACCTTTACTCTTGCCGCGAGGGCCCAATCCGGAAACTCTTTGGTCCAGGCGCTATGCAAGCTATGGAAACGTAGTGAACGTATTCTTAACAAATCACGGCGAATCTGCGATTTCCGGCACCGCTTCGTGATTTGAACCGCAAACGATAGGTTGAAGACGGAGTTTGACTTCGAATGTGGCGCGACTTTGACCGCGCGAGGGATTATGCTGGTAGAAAATCAGCAAGCTTTGCTTCAGATTCTATCGCTCATGGTCTCGATTTATTGAAGTTCTCGCAATTTCTTTTCCAAATCAGTCCAGAAGTCTGCAACGTCTCGGGATCATGCTTGGAGCATCATTGCCGGAAAGAGGCGGCCGGTTTCCGGGAGAAATTGATGCAAGGTTGAAGGATCCACGGGCAGGAGATGGCATGAGCAAATTGAAGATATCTCCGCGAAGTAAGATTGGCTCAGATCCAGGTTTCGGGGTCTATGTGCATTGGCCGTTTTGCCTCTCCAAATGTCCTTATTGCGATTTCAACAGCCATGTGCGCGCGAAGCCGGTTGACGATGACCGCTTTGTCGAGGCCTATAAAGCGGAGCTCGCGCACCGCGCGGAGTTGACGCAAGGCCGCACCGTTTCCTCGATTTTTTTCGGCGGCGGCACGCCATCCTTGATGAAGCCTTCGACCGTCGGCGCCATTCTCGATGCGATCGCGGGGTTCTGGCCTGTCGCGCAAGGCGCGGAGATCACGCTCGAAGCCAATCCGACCAGTGTCGAGGCGGAGCGGTTTCGCGGATTCCGGCAGGCCGGCGTCAACCGTGTCTCACTTGGGGTTCAAGCGCTCAATGATGCCGATCTCAAAGCGCTCGGCCGCGGCCACACGGCGGCGGAAGCGCTGCGCGCGGTAGAGCTCGCGTCCTTGATTTTCGAGCGCTATTCCTTTGATCTGATTTATGCGCGGCCGGGTCAAACGGTGGCGGGCTGGCGGCAGGAATTGGAAGACGCGATCGCCCGCGCACGCGACCATCTCTCGCTCTATCAGCTCACCATCGAATATGGCACCATGTTCGCGCGCTTGCGCGATGCGGGAAAGCTCGTGCCTCCCGATAATGATCTTGCCCGCGCGCTTTGGGATGTGACGCAGGAAGTCACGTCGCAAGCCGGCCTGCCCGCTTATGAAATCTCCAACCATGCGCGGCCCGGCGCGGAGAGCCGGCACAATCTCATCTATTGGCGTTACGGCGAATATATCGGCGTCGGTCCCGGTGCGCATGGCCGGATTTTGTCGGCAAACGGCCGCCGCGCGCAAGCCACCGAATCGCATCCCGAAATGTGGCTGACCGTGGTCGAGAGCGACGGCCATGCCCTGGTGGAGGACGAAGTTTTGTCCATCGAGGAGCAGGCTGATGAATTTCTGCTGATGGGCTTGCGGCTTTCAGAAGGTATCGCGCCGGCCGAATTTGAGGCCATGTCCGGGCGCGATCTTGATCCTTGCCGCGTCGCCTCGCTCATCGCCGATGGCATGGTCGAATATACGCCGCGCGGACGCCTTCGCGTGAGCGCGGAAGGCTTTCCGGTGCTCGACGCGGTTGTTGCGGATCTTGCGGCTTAGCGCCAAGGCCCGTCCAAACCGTCAGTCACAACCTCGGCAGATGCGTCATGGCGATGACGGCTTAAGACAAACGGCTGACGTCAGCATTATAGGCCGATGATAGGTTTGGCCATTCCCGGCCTCCAGGGAATGTTGAACACGGATCGGGAATATCACATGAAATTCACACGGCGTCCCTAGAATAGAGAGAGCCGGGGAAGCGGTTCCGTGACAATCAATCTGGGCGATACGCGAATTATTATCATTCCCCATTGGTCTAGCACGGCGAGCGATAGACCGAAATATTTTCGATAAAGGGATTAAGAGATAAAGGGATTAAGACATGTCCATTTTTAGAACGGGGCTCCTCAGCGGTGCCGTACTCAGCGCCGCACTCAGCGCCGCGACCTTTACAGCGTCTGTTCCGATCCGAGCCGCGGATTCAGATCCAATTTTTGTCTAACAAGGATCCGACTGGAAGCCAACAACGCGCGCTAACTTTTACATGCAAGATCAGGGCTCGCGGATCATGCCACTTTCGTGGCTTGAAGCTCTCAAACAGTCCGATGGGACACCGTTTTTGGCTGACAGTCTCAGCCGCTACGGTTATCTGCGAAACCCCGCCAACAGCAACGGTTTGCCGGTGGGCTTTACCGCCTCGGGACCACAAGGCAACCAATTCGCCGGAATGACTTGTGCGGCCTGCCACACGCGGCAGATCTCCGCTGATGGCAAGGAGTACAGGATTGATGGCGGCCCCGCTATCGTGGATTTTCAGACTTTCCTAGTCGACCTCCGTGCGGCGGTTCGAGGAATCCTGCACGACGACACGGCGTTCCTGACCTTCGCCCGCGCGGTGCTCGGCGTTCCTGCTCCAAAGCCTGGTGACGTGGCGGAGCTCCGCGAAAATGTGCAGGCGTGGTATAATTGCTTTAACGCGCTGATAACGAAGGGCCTGCCAGAGGCCCCCTGGGGGGTCGGACGGCTTGACGCAGTGGGCATGATCTTCAACCGTCTCACGGGGCTCGATCTCGGAAAGCCTCCAAGCTATCTGATCGCCGACAATATCAAGCGGGCGGATGCACCCGTGCGTTATCCATTTCTCTGGAATGCGCCAAAGCAGGACAAAACGCAATGGCCACGCTTTGCGGACAATGGCAACGACCTTCTGGGTCTGTCGCGCAATCTTGGTGAAGTTTACGGTGTATTCGGCGTATTCGAACCGAAGAAGGAATGGTGGCACCTTCTTGGATACAACTACCTCAACAACAACTCAGCCAACTTCGATGGACTAGGCACGCTAGAGGGCTTGGTGAAGCGGATCGGGGCGCCCAAATGGCCGTGGCCGATTGATGAAGCGTTGGCTGAAAAAGGAAAGGCAATTTATAATTGGCCGACAGCGAAAGGCGGTTGTAGCGAGTGCCATGGAATTCGGCCGGGTGAAGTTCGATTCTTCGATGTTCAAACCTGGGCGACGACGCCGTTGCAAGATGTCGGAACCGACACAAGAGAATACGACGTCTTGACTTGGCAGGTGCAGACCGGTGTGTTGCAGAGCGCGAAAATCCCATTCATTACAGATCCCTTGAAGGAAACCGATCTGGCGTTCAACGTGCTCGCGACGTCTGTTCTCGGCTCGATTATACAGAGTTACGTTCCGATCGCCGCAACCTCGCAGGAAACGCAGGCCCAAAAGCTCGAGCAGTTCCAGCTACCGCCTTCTATGCAGGACTTGAAGGGCGCATTCCATTTGCCGGTCCAACCGATTCCAAGCGGCAATTTGAACGTCAAGACCACGCAGTATGTTTATGAAGCCAGGGTATTGGAAGGCATTTGGGCGGCCGCACCTTACCTGCACAATGGCTCGGTTCCGACGCTGAATGAACTGCTCAAGCCGTCGTCTAAGCGCGTAAGCGCATTCAAGGTTGGACCGGCCTACGACACGGTGAATGTTGGGCTGGCGGCCGAACAGACCAAATTTGACTACACATTGAATACGACCGATTGCAACGACAGGAATTCCGGCAATAGTCACTGTGGTCACGATTTCGGTACGCAATTGCCAGACGAAGAAAAGAAAGCGCTGCTTGAATATTTGAAGAAGCTGTAATTCTGGTTTTCGTCCGCTTCTGGCCGGTCTTTCTCCACAAGAGAGACCGGCGGCCACGGCCGCGAACCGTCAACCGGCGCGAAGAGACCACTCTTTGGATCATGAGAGGGCACTGGCAACCGGCCAAGGCGCATAGATTTCACGCTCCGTGACCAATACCCACTCGTCGTAAGCCGCATATTTTCCAGCCGATAGCATGCCATTCGAAAGCTGCTGTGCTAGCATGGCGCGCCCTCAGCTTCTTTGCCCGGCGAGGTTGGATATGCGTAAATCAATTTTCATTACCTTAGGCGTGACACTGCTTTTATGGTTCGGCCAAGCTCAGGCGCGGCCAAGTTTTGTGAGCGAGGAGCTCGAAAGCGACGCGACACGGCTTGAACAGAATATCGGCCAGGATCTGGGCCCACTCGCCACACGCCCGCTCCCGCAACTGCGCAAGGATTTGGCGCAAGCGACGGCCCGCAGGGATTTCAAATCCGCAATGAAATTGTCCGCCGCGATTATCGCGGCAAATCCGAAGGATTCTGGCGCCTGGATCGCCTATTCCCGCGCGGCGATTGCTGCGGGCAATGACGATGAGCTTCAGGCCACGGGTACGGCGGCCGCCTATATCGCTTATGAGCGGGCAGGCACCAAGCCGGAGCAAGCGGAGGCGCTGGCTTGGCTTGGTGAAATTTTTGCCAAGCGCGATATGTGGCGCCCTGCCCTTGACGTCTATCGCGCGAGCCTCGGCCTCGCCGAAGTCGCGCAGGTGCGCAACATCTACACAGACATGCGCGAAAAACACGGATTTCGCATTCTCGATTACAAGATCGACAATGAATCGGCCTCACCCCGCGCGTGCTTCCAATTTTCCGAAGAGCTTGTTCCAGCGCGAGTCGATTACACGCCATTCGTGACGGTCTCGGGGTTCGCCAATGCGGCGCTCTCGATCGAGGACCAGCAGCTCTGCGTCGAGGGCCTGAAGCACGGCGAGCATTACAAAATCGTGCTCCGCGAAGGCCTGCCCTCAATTGTCAACGAAGCGCTGCTGAGACAGGCGAACTATGACATCTATGTCCGCGACCGCTCGGCCCTCGTGCATTTCACCGGCAAGAATTACGTGCTACCCCGCACCGGGCAAGAAGGCATTCCCGTCGTCTCCGTCAACACGCGGAAAATCGCCGTGGATATCATCAGGATTGGCGACCGCAATCTTTTGCCGATGGTTCACTCCGACGATTTTCTGAGCCAACTCTCGCCCTACCGGATCAAGCAATTGATCGAGACCGACGGTAAGAAAATCTGGTCGGGCACACTCGATGTCAACCCAGAGCTTAATGCCGAAGTCACGACCGCTTTCCCGGTCATGGAGGCGGCTGGCCAGCTCGAACCCGGCGTCTATGTCATGGCCGCGAGGCCGGCCGGCGACGCGGCCGCCGCTGACGACGACGACGAAAGCTACGGGACGCGGGCGACGCAATGGTTCATCGTCTCGGATCTTGGCCTCACCGCTTTCACCGGCAAGGACGGCATTCATGTGTTCTTGCGCTCGCTCGCAAGTGCCGCGCCGCTTGCTGGAGTTGAGGTGCGCCTCATCGCGCGCGACAATGAGATTTTGACAGCGCGGCGCACGGACGACGCCGGTCATATTCATTTCGATCCAGGATTTGCGCGAGGCACCGGAGGCGTGGCGCCGAGCCTTGTCGTCGCCGAGGGCGGCAAGGGCGACTATGGTTTCCTCGATCTCGAGGCGACGTCTTTCGACCTCACCGACCGGGGTGTCAAAGGCCGCGCGGCACCCGCGGCGCTCGACGCCCTCGTCTATACCGAGCGCGGCGTGTACCGTTCGGGCGAGACGGTTTTCATCACTGCTCTACTCCGCGATGGGCAGGGCACGGGTGTGGCTTCCGCGCCGCTGACACTCGTTGTCAAACGTCCCGATGGCGTCGAATATAAGCGGGTCCTGACCGAGGATCAGGGGGATGGCGGCCGCAGCCTTGCGCTTCCCTTGCTCCCCGGTATTGCGACGGGTACCTGGCGCGTCGAGGCCTTTGCGGACCCGAAGGCGGCCCCTGTTGGGCAGACGAGCTTCCTCGTCGAAGACTATGTGCCGGAACGCCTCGAATTGACCTTGACGCCGCAGACGGTGGCGGCGCGCTTTGGCGAGGCTGTCGAAGTCGCAGCGCTTGCGCGTTATCTCTACGGCGCGCCGGGTGCAAATCTCGATATCACCGGCGAGGTCGAGATCAATGCCGCCGATCAAGCGTCCTTACCTGCCCTCAAAGGCTATGCGGCTGGGCTGCAAGATGAATCTTTCGACAAGATCAGCAATCAGATTGAGGATGTTGCGACGACCGATGCCAAGGGCGCCGCAAAAATTCTTGCGCCTATTCCCAATGTCACGGCATCCCGCCCCCTCGAAGCCAAGATCATTCTGCGTGCCGGCGAGCCGGGGGGCCGTGCCGTCGAGCGCTCGCTCGTTCTGCCGATCTTGCCGAAAGGCGGTCTCATTGGCGTCAAGAAGAATTTCACCGCTTTGACCGATGGCGCCGCGGCGAATTTCGATGTCATTGCCGTGGGCGCTGACGGCGCCCGCGCCGCGCGCAAGGGCGTTGCCTGGTCGCTTTACAGGGTAAGCAACGATTACCAATGGTATCGGGCCGACGGCCGCTGGAATTTCGAGCGCGTGAAATCCTCGAAGCGTGTCGCCGAAGGAAAGATCGATATTGGTCTCGATGCGCCAGCCAAAATTTCAACGATCGTCGGACTTGGCCAATACCGACTCGATCTCACAAGCAGTGACAATGGCGATCTGCCGACGAGTCTTGCCTTCGAGAGCGGCTGGTCGGGCGGTGCCAGCGCGCAAGCCCCGGACCTTCTCGACGTCAGTCTCGACAAGCCAAATTATAAGCCAGGCGAAGAGATGCGTCTGCGCATCGCCTCGCGCTTTGCCGGCACCGCGACGATCGCGATCGTGAGCGAGAGCTTGAACACGCTGACGACCCTCGCCGTGAAAGAGGGCGACACGGTGAAGGCGATACCGGTCTCGGGCGATTGGGGTGCCGGGGCCTATGCCGTGGTGCTCGCCTATCGTCCGCTCGACAAGGCGGCCAATCGCATGCCAGGCCGCGCGATCGGGCTTGCTTGGTTCGGCATCGATCCGCAAGCGCATGGGCTCGATGTGAGGCTCGCTCCGCCGGCCAAGGCGCGGCCGCGCGGACCCTTGACGATTCCGCTCGAAATCAAGGGCCTTGGCCAGGGCGAAGAGGCGCGCGTAACGGTCGCCGCGGTCGATCAAGGCATTCTCAACCTTACCCATTATGAAGCGCCCGATCCGCACGGCTATTTCTTCGGTCAGCGCCAATTGAGCACTGAAATTCGCGATCTCTACGGTTTCTTGATCGATGGGATGCAGGGTGCGCGCGGCGCCATCCGCTCCGGCGGCGACGCCTCGCCGGAGCTGACCTCCGAGCGGCCGACGCAAGAGCCGCTCGCGCGCTTTTCCGGCATCGTCAAAACCGGTCCGGATGGAAAGGCGCGGGTCGATTTCGATCTGCCCGCCTTCAACGGCTCCTTGCAGGTGATGGCGGTTGCCTGGACAAAGACCAAGGCGGGCAGCGCCAGCACGGAGGTGATCGTCCGCGATCCCGTCGTCGCGCTGGTGACGGCGCCGCGCTTTCTAGCACTTGGCGACCGGTCGCAATTTTCCGTCGCAATCGACAATGTCGAAGGCAAGCCCGGAGACTATGTCCTCGATCTTGACGTGAGCGGCCCGCTCGCGGCCACGCCCGATGTCCTGCACCGCAAATTCAAACTCGAAGCGGGGGCGCGCAAGTCGCTGACCATTCCTGTCACGGCTACTGGTGTTGGCCGCGCCGGCGTGGATCTGAAACTGACCGGCCCCGGCCTGACCGCGCCGCAGACACTCGCGCTCGATGTCTCGCCCGGAACTTCGGAACTTTATCGCCGCTCCGTGCGAACGCTGGCGCCTTGGGAGAGCCTCACCCTCTCCAGCGATCTTGTTGCCGATTTCGTGCCTGGCACCGGCGCCGTTTCGCTCGCCGTTTCCTCGCTTGCCGGCATTGATGTTCCGGCCCTCCTGCAAGCGCTCGATCGCTATCCCTATGGCTGTTCAGAGCAGATCGTCAGCCGCGCACTGCCGCTTCTTTACGTGAACAGACTGGCCAAGAGCGAGGCGCTTGGAATCGATCCCGATACCGATCAGCGTATACGCGACGCGATCGAACGCGTGCTGGCACGCCAGGACTCGAACGGCGCCTTCGGTGTCTGGTCGGCGAGCGATGCCGATAACATGTGGCTGCATGCCTTCGTCACCGATTTTTTGACCCGCGCGCGAGAAAACAAATTCGACGTGCCGCAAAAGAAATTCGATGCCGCCTTGGAGCGCCTGCGCAATCTCATCGCCAATGCGAGTGATATTGGCGCGGGACAGGGTGCCCCAATCGCCTATGCCGCTTATGTCCTGGCCCGCAACGGCCGCGAGGTCATGGGCGATCTGCGCTATCTCGCCGATGCCAAGCTCGACTCTTTCGAGAGCCCGCTCTCCCGTGCGCATCTCGCCGCCGCGCTCGCTTTACTTGGCGACCGCTCGCGCGCCGAGGCAGTTTTTGAAAAGGCGGTGGAGCGGCTCAGCACGCTCGGCAATCCGCTATATTCGGATGCCGATTATGGTTCGCGTCTGCGCGATGGGGCTGGCCTCCTCGCGCTTGCCGTCGAGACGCAAATGCCTGCCGCTGAGATTGTGCGGGCCTCGAAATTTGTCGAAGACGCGCGCGCAAAAACCGCGCTGACCAGCACCCAGGAAAATGTGTTCATGGTTCTCGCCGCCGAGGCGCTCGCCGATAGATCGGAGACGATTGCGTTATCGGTCGATGACACGCCCCGGCAGGGCGCTTTCTTCAAGAATTGGAGCGCCGCCTCACTCGACAACAAAACCGTTCGCATCGCCAATAATGGACAGGGGCCGGTGAGCGCCGTTGTGACCGTCTCCGGCAATCCGCTGACGCCGGAACCCGCGGCCGAGCGAGGCTACAAGATCGAACGCGCCTATTGGACACTCGACGGAAAGCCGGTCGATCTGGCGGCGATCAAGCAGAACGATCGCTTCGTGGTTGCTTTGACGGTAACCGAATATGAAGCTGCATTTGCCCGGCTGCTCCTCGTTGACCGTCTGCCTTCGGGGCTAGAGATCGACAATCCGGATCTTTTTGATGGCGGCTCGACGGAAGCCTTGTCCTTCTTAAAGAAAACCGTCGAGCCAACTCATACAGAATATCGCGACGACCGTTTCGTCGCCGCTTTCGCGCGCGATGGGCAGGACAAGGCGAGTTTCTCCGTGGCCTATATCGTCCGCGCGGTGACGCCGGGCCATTACGTGAGCCCGCCGGCAACGATCGAGGATATGTACCGGCCGGAAAGGTTTGGCCGCACGGCCTATGGCGCCATCGATGTCGCAGCACCAAAATAAATGATGTCTCATGCATCAGTGTTGTCCGATCGCGAGCCATTTCCTTACCAAAATGTTTCACGTGAAACACTTTGGTAAGGTCGCGGGTTTTTTCCTTACATCGGCGATGCTCGTCCTTACTGTCTTCAC
>Ga0182024_10018966_pt1 | contig 12745 bp, 9 predicted proteins | sample P32metaG_FD_120480 | JGI IMG/M metagenome (GOLD analysis project Ga0182024, IMG submission 120480) | Permafrost microbial communities from Stordalen Mire, Sweden - P3-2 metaG (Illumina Assembly) | ecosystem: Environmental > Terrestrial > Soil > Wetlands > Permafrost | place: Sweden: Stordalen... | reverse complement strand
TGTCCCGCGGGGACAGCCCGAAAATAGCCCAGGACTTCAGTCCTGGGTAACCCCGCTCCCCCGGTCAAAGCGCCGCCAGGGGCGGCAGAAATTATTCAACGTACTTGCCTGACGCCACACTAGTCCGGCACGTCGTTGAAGCTACAAAGACGGCGGCGCCATAACTCAAATGCTCAAAAGGCTCCAATCTCGGGCCCGATCGGACCAAAATTTAACCCGAACTCCGATCTTGGAGGCGATGAGATGGCGCAAGATGCTGAGCCGAGATGACTTGAGGAAGGCTTCGCCGTATCTGAAGATACGGTGAAGCCTGACGAATGGCACTCGCGGCCGGCAGATTGCGTCAGATCGCCCCGATCAACTTCGGAATTCGGGTATAAGCAAATAAACCAGTTGCAATACTTTCGTACTTTCGCATATACTTAATCATTATGCGAAAGCCAACCCTTGATCCGAAACATTTTGACGCGTTACGCAGGTTCAAGGCTGGAATCTTCAAGGTTCTCGCCCATCCCACCCGCATTCACGTCATCGAAACATTGCGGACCGGCGAACTTTCGGTTGGGGCGATTCTTGAGCAGGTTAATGTAGAACCGGCAAACCTCTCGCAACACCTTTCGGTTTTGCGTCAAAGTCATTTGGTGGTGACGCGCAAGAATGGCAATCAGGTTCTCTACTGCCTGCGCGACCCCCTCCTCCTCGAAGTTTTAGACGCAATGCGGAAATACTTTCAGAGGCATTTTGAGGACTCCATCGAAATGCTCAAACAAATGGAACAGTTCCGCTAAGTGGATATGGACCTTATGATTGGCTTTCGCCCGAAACTGCTGGATACGCTGAAAACCTATACACGGGCCGATTTTCATGCCGACATTGTTGCGGGCATCACCGTGGGAATCGTCGCCTTGCCGCTGGCGATGGCATTCGCCATCGCGTCAGGCGTACCGCCGCAAGCAGGCATTTTCACGGCCGTAATCGCCGGGATCCTGATTTCCGGCTTGGGTGGCACTAAGGTCAGTATTGGCGGCCCAACAGGCGCGTTCATTGTCATCCTCTACGGGATTTACGCCAAATACGGGCCTGACAATCTTGCTGTCTGCACCATCATGGCCGGAGGGATGCTTTTCCTAATGGGGCTCGCGCGGTTGGGAACCATGATCAAATACATTCCGTATCCAGTCACTGCGGGATTCACCAGTGGCATCGCTGTTCTCATCTTTAGCATGCAAATCAAGGATTTCTGCGGCCTGACTATGAACAAGGTTCCTTCCGACTTCTTTCCTAAGATGAAGATTCTTGTTGAGCACGTCGGCACGTTCCAATGGCCGACGCTTTTACTCGCAATAATATCGCTTGGCGTAATTAAACTGTGGCCCGGCAAATGGAACCGGCGCATCCCCGGTTCCATCGTCGCCCTGATTTTCGCCACCGTCGCAGTTGGTCTGTTTCACCTTCCCGTTGAAACCATCGGTTCAAGATTCGGAGGCATCCCGCGGGGCTTGCCCCTGCCACATCTACCATCGTTTGAGTGGCGCAACATTCACAACTTGATTCAGCCCGCCGTGACCATTGCATTGCTTGCCGCCATTGAATCGCTCCTCTGCGCGGTGGTTGCGGACGGCATGATTGACGACCAACATGATTCCAATCAGGAATTAATGGCGCAGGGAATCGCCAATATTGTCAGCCCACTTTTTGGCGGCATCGCGGTCACGGGAGCGATCGCCCGCACCGCGACCAATGTAAAGTGCGGTGGGCGAACTCCAGTCGCGGGTATGATCCACGGCGTTACCTTGTTGATTATCATCCTGGCAGCCGCGCCGCTGGCCAAGTTTATCCCGCTCGCCACGCTTAGTGCTGTGCTTATCAATGTCGCATTAAACATGGGTGAGTGGCATAATTTTAGTCGCCTTGTGAAATGGCCTCGCAGCGATGCTGCCGTTTTTCTCGCCACATTCGGCCTCACAGTCATTATTGATTTAACGGTAGCCGTGGAAACCGGCATGGTCCTGGCGGCGATGCTCTTGATCAAGCGCGTTTCCGACACGACACAGATTACTGCTGTCGATCAGACCACGGAAACGGAAGGTGCGCACCATTCGCTCATCGGCAAGGAAATTCCCGACGGGGTGATGGTTTATCGGATATTCGGCTCGTTCCTTTTCGGGGCGGCAGACAAACTGGAAAGTGCTCTCAAACGCCTTAAACAGGAACCGGAAGTATTGATCCTCCGCATGAGAAAAGTTTTGGCGATGGATGCCACCGGGCTCAACGCCTTGGAAGACCTTTACGAGCGCCTCCGAAGCCACAACAAGCGTCTGGTGCTAAGCGGCCCTCATACGCAGCCCTTGTTCATGATGGAGAAGGCGGGGTTTCTTGACCGGCTTGGGCAGGAAAATGTTTGCGCTGATATAGATTTGGCTCTGGCTCGCTCCCGCGAAATACTCCAACTCGCTGCTACGCCAAACCAGTCGCGCCCTGCGCCTGAATCCGAATAGGGTGAGCGTAATCCCGTCTCCAAAAAATGTAATGCCAAGTGTGATCAGGGATATTTTAGCAGTGCCGCATTGTTGGTCATGAAAATGCGCGCATTTTGGATTGCCGTATAAATCCAATTCCAGTCCTTTTGATCTGGGCCGACGATGAGCGCTTATGAGTTTGCGTACACATTGGCGGCGAACGCCGCATCGACATCGCCCGAGCCTGCGGCTACAAAGACGGCAGCGCCATAACTCATATGCTCAAAAGACTCGAATCTCGGGCCGCATCGGACCGAAAATCTAACCGCACGAATGTCCGGCCTAATAAACCAAACAACCCAAATTGCGTCAGGTGTTGACCCGATCTCCGCCGTCCTCCCATGTTAAATAAATCTCGACGCGAATTTCTCGCCGGCGTGGCATTCCTCGGAGCTTCGTCACTTGTCCGCGGAAGCACCCACACGCTTTCGACGACAAGCGATCAAACTAATCCGGGCTCCCCATGGTCATCCGATTCCCGCCAACAGGCATCTGGGCGGCTTCGGAGCTACTTTGGCAAAACCGCCCCGCGGCTATTGCGGGCCGCCGAAGGTGTCCTCCAGCATCCGAGTATCGCGTGCAGCCTGCCAGGCAAGCAATATTCGACGAGCCTCTGGGACTGGGATACTTATTGGACGGCGCGCGGGCTCTTTCAATTCGCGGCAATCTCGAACGACTCCGCTTTCCGAAAAAGCGTCGGCGAGCACGCCATCGGCAGCTTCACGAATTTTTTCGATCACCAGTCCGCGGAAGGGCGCCTTCCGATCATGCTGGATGTGAAAAATCCCGATCCGCTCGGAACGCTGAAGCCGGACCGGCCCAAATCGCAAAATCAAGCCAAGCCCGTATTCGCACAACTGGCTCTTCTAACCTCTGATCAGCTCGGTTCCGTGGATTGGCTGGCTCCCCAGTTTGATAAACTTCTACGCTTTTATGCGTCCTGGGTTTCCGGCAATCAAAGTTCGATTGGCTTGCTGGTATGGGGGAACGACGTCGCCATCGGCAACGACAACGATCCGACCACTTTTGGGCGGCCGTTCTTTTCCTCTGCGAACCTGCTGCTGAACTGCCTTTTCTATCAGGATTTGAAAGCAGCGGCGCAACTCGCGGGCAGGCTCAATCGCTCCACTGATGCGCAGAGCCTCGGTGGCCAGGCGCGCACGCTCGGGGAGCAAATTCAGAAGTATTGCTGGGATCGGCGTGACCAGTTTTATTACACGGTTGATGTGCAGTGTGTGGATAAGCGCAGCGAGCTCATCCCTCATGTCAGACCTGGCATGGATATGTCCTGGCACTCCCTGCCCTTGCGCGTACAGACCTTCACCGGCTTTCTCCCCCTTTGGTGCGGTCTGGCTTCGCAAGATCAGGCGAAAGGATTGGTGCAAACGAATTATCTCGCGGACGATCGTTTTCGCTGCAATGGAGGCGTTAAATCGCTTTCCTCAAAGGAGTCTATGTATTCCCTGGCTTTCAGTTCAAATCCCAGTAATTGGTTGGGTCCAGTCTGGATCATCGTCAATTACTTCGTCTGGAAGGGGCTTAACGATTACGGCTTTCATGATGAGGCGGCCAAATTGGCAGACAAAACCCTGCAAATGTTGTCCGCCGATCTGGCCGGCAATGGCTCGTTGAACGAGTATTACCACCCCGACACACAAAAGGCCCTCAGCCACAAGGGCTTCATGGATTGGGATCTACTTGCCCTGGAAATGATGTAAACATCCGTTTCCGGGCAAGCTTGTTTTCTCACGAGAGCCTGACATGAACCATTCGCGAATCAGTATACTCACCGCTCTAGTGCGCGTTTTCCTGCTAACGCTCCTCATCCGCGCATCGATTTTCGGTCAGACAACGGCGGCGGCGCCCCAAAAAGCGGCGTTCACTCCTTTTAGATTGCGCTGCGAATACCGGATCGATCCTCTCGGAATCGATTCCACCAATCCTCGCCTGGACTGGATCTTGCAACCATCCTCGACTTCGGCTCGCGGACTGAGTCAATCAGCGTACCAAATTCTCGTAGCTTCCTCCCCGGAGCTGCTGGCCCAAGACAAAGGCGATTTGTGGGATTCGGGCACGGTCACGTCCGATCAAATGAGCCAAATTCCCTATCACGGAAATGCGCTTCGGACCAATGAGGCTTATTGGTGGAAAGTGCGCGTTTGGGATCAGGCCGGCAATCTCTCTACATGGAGCCCCGTGACTGAATGGACAATGGGGGTATTGAAGCCCGAAGGTTGGGAGAAGGCCGAATGGATCGGGGCGCCTGACACCGGTGCGAAGCCGGACCTGAGCGGACCGAAACCAAAATATGAGACGGTCCTTCTACGCCGGGATTTCAGCATAAAACCAGGTATCAAGCGTGCCATCGTAAATATTTGCGGCTTGGGGCAGTACGAAATGACCGTCAACGGCGGCAAGGCGGGCAACGACCTGCTCACTCCTGGATGGACCCAATACGACAAGACCTCTCTTTACGACACTTATGATATCACGGCTCAATTAAAAACCGGGGAAAATGCGGTTGGAATCTTCCTCGGCAACGGAATGTATCTCCTGCACAAGGGGCGGTTCTCAAGTAATACAAATATGACGAGTTATTACGGGCCGTTGCAGACCATTGCCTCGATCCGGCTCGAATACGCGGATGGAACGATCGAAAATGTGGTGACCGATGATAACTGGCGATGCGCCTCCGGACCGATCACTTATTCCTCAGGTTATGGTGGCGAGGATTATGACGCGCGACTCGAGCAAAGAGAGTGGGACATGCCCGGCTTCAAGGATAGTGCTTGGGATAAACCGGAACTTCTCAACGGCCCGGGCGGGGAATTGAAGGGGCTCTCTTGCGCAGGCCTCCCGGTTCGCGCCTTTCAAAGCCTTATCCCCGTACACCAGCAGGAATTAAAGCCGGGAACAACCATCGTCGATCTCGGACAGAACGCGGCGATCATGCTTCGGATGAAAGTAAAGGGCGCCTCTGGTTCAATCGTGAAAGTCACCCCCGCGGAATTGCTCAACCCGGATGGAACCATATCCCGGGGCATCTTCAACAACCAGCCGGTATATTGGCAATATACACTCAATGGCCAGGGGGAAGAGACATACTTCTCCAGGTTCTTTTACGTCGGCGCCCGCTATTTGCAGGTTGAATTGACCGCCGCAAATGGAAGCTCTGATCTGCCCAGAGTAGAGTCAATTGAAGGCGTCGTCGTTCATTCCTCTTCGCCGGAAGTAGGGCGGTTCTCGTGCTCGAATCAGCTTTTCAACAGTATTTTCATGTTGGTCCACTGGGCGCAGCAAAACAATATGGTGAGCATTCTCACCGACTGCCCGACTCGGGAGAAGCGCGGCTGGTTGGAACAGGATTACTTGAATGGACCAGCGTTACGCTACAACTTTGATTTGGCGGCGCTATATTCCAAAATCGTCAACGATATGAAGGACTCTGCGCGGCCAGATGGCCTCGTGCCTTCAACTTCGCCAGATTACACTCATTGGAATAACAAATTTGCCGACTCACCTGAATGGAGCAGCGCCTGTATCCTGGTACCTTGGCAACAATACGAATTTAGCGGCGACCGCGAGCTGCTTGGCCGCGCCTACGATACCATGAAGGCCTACCATGCCTATTTGGCGGGCCGCGCGAAGGATAACATCGTTTCATTCGGCCTGGGAGATTGGTACGACATAGGCCCCGGCCGGCCCGGCGACTCCAAGCTGACACCCCTTTCCCTAACAGCGACCGCGTATTACTTTGAAGACACACGGCTCATATCAGAAATAGCAAATCTACTCGGCAAAACGGACGATTCGGCGCACTACAATCAGCTCGCCGGCCAAATTCGCGACGCTTTCAATGAGGCCCTCTTCAATCCGCGGACCAACCAATACGGGAGCGGTGACAAAGTCGGCTCACAATGCGCAAATGCCCTTCCCTTGGTCGTGGGCATCACCGGGACGGCGAATCGCCAGGCGGTTCTGGATAACATCGTGCGGAACCTGCGGCAGATAGGACTCACCGCGGGCGATGTCGGGTACCGTTATCTCCTCCGCGCTCTCGCTGATGGTGGACGCTCGGATGTGATTTACGCCGTAAATAATTAATCCGACAAGCCGGGATATGGCTACCAGGTCAAACTTGGGAAAACAAGTCTGACAGAAGGATGGGATGGAAGCGGCTCCCAGGATCATCTCATGCTTGGCCAGATCAACGAGTGGTTTTATCATGACTTGGCGGGAATCCAGGATGACCCCGCCTCTCCGGGGTTTGGAAAGATCATCATTAAACCTGCCATTGTGGGTGATCTTTCTTGGGTCAAGGCCAGCTACGACTCAATTTCAGGAAAGATCATTAGCGAGTGGCGGCGCGTGGGACGGACCGTTACGCTTCACGTGATAATCCCCGCCAACACCAGCGGGACAATCTACGTACCGACTACCGATTCGACCTCTGTGCATGAGACCGGAAAGGTTGCGTCGCAATCTCCAGGAATCCAATTTCTGCGGATGGATGGCCTGTACGCATTGTATCATGTGCCCTCAGGTGAATACCAATTCGATGCGCTGTTGTCCGTTAACGCTTCAATTAAGTGAAAGTATCCCGTCTTAATTTGATTCGTGCGCTGCTTATTCTGCCGTGCTCACTGAAACTGGTTACGCCCGCATCAGCCGCGGATAATTCACTGAAATACTCGCAGCCCGCGAGTCAGTGGACCGAGGCGCTGCCGGTCGGCAACGGACGCCTCGGCGCAATGGTGTTCGGGGGAGTCACGGAAGAGCACCTTCAACTTAATGAAGCGACGCTCTGGTCCGGCGGACCTCGCAATTGGAATAATCCCGGAGCGAAGAATATTCTCCCTCAAGTCCGGGCTGCAATTTTTGCCGGGGACTACGTGAAAGCCGATCAACTCTGCAAACAGATGCAAGGGCCTTATAACGAGTCCTACCAGCCGCTTGGAGACTTGAGGCTCGCCTTTTCTGGAACCGATCAACCGACTCCCGCCGACTACGAGCGCACGCTCGATCTCGACAGGGCCGTGGCTGCGGTGCGTTACAGCCAAGGCGGCGCCACATTCACGCGGGAGGTCTTCAGCAGCTATCCGGATCAGGTAATCGTCATTCGCCTGACGTGCGACAAACCGGGCAAAATCAGTTTCACGGCGACCACCGATAGCCCGTTGCATTTCAGCGTTGCGGCGGACGGTTCAAATGGGCTTGTCATGAGTGGAACAGCCCCGTCCCACGTGGACCCGAGCTACCTCCGCTCGGCCAACCCCATCCGGTATGACCCAGGTCCCAACCCCGAAGGGATGACCTTTGATCTCTATGTTCGCGCAATAACCCACGGCGGTACCGCCGCGTGCGACGGACAGCGTCTGGCCGTCACTAACGCCAACGCAGTCACCTTGCTGCTGTCGGCAGGGACCAGCTTCAACGGCCCGGATAAATCCCCCTCGCGCGATGGCCGTAATCCCGCATCCGTAGCGCGGGCTCCGCTCGATGCCGCTCAAAAGAAATCCTATAACAACCTGCTCGCAAGGCACATTGCCGACTATCAAAAGCTATTCCGCCGCGTTGAAATCAATCTCGGCGAAACTCCCCGCGCAAGCGACCTGACGACAGACCAGCGGCTGGCCCGGTTTGCAAAAGGCGATCCCGATCCGGGCTTGTGCGCGCTGCTTTATCAATACGGCCGCTACCTTCTCATTTCCAGTTCGCGGCCCGGCGGCTTGCCCGCAAACTTGCAAGGCATCTGGAATGATTCCATGCGCCCGCCGTGGAGTTCCAATTGGACCCTCAACATCAACACCGAGATGAATTATTGGCCTTCCGAGGTCGCCAATCTCGCGGAATGTCACGAGCCGCTATTCGATTTCATCGAAATGCTTGCCGTTCACGGCCGCGAAACCGCACAGGTCAACTATGGCGCCCACGGGTGGGTTGCCCACCACAACGCCGATATCTGGGGTCAAACCGCGCCGGTCGGCGACTACGGCGGCGGCGACCCGGTATGGGCGAATTGGGCAATGGGCGGCGCATGGCTATGCCGCGATTTCTGGGAGCACTACGCGTTCACAGGGGATAAAACATTTCTGCGAAATCGCGCCTGGCCGGTGATGAAAGGCGCCGCCGAGTTCTGCCTCGATTGGCTCATGGACGATGGGCACGGCCACCTCGTCACCGCCCCCTCCAGCTCGCCGGAGCTTAGTTTTATCACGCCCGATGGCAAACGCGCCTCGGTCAGCATGGCGAGCACGATGGACATGTCGATCATCTGGGACCTGTTCACTAACTGTATCGAAACAACCCGCATTCTTGGGATCGATCCCGCCTTTGCCGCCAGGCTCGAAGCGGCTCGTGCAAAACTCTATCCCCTCAAGATCGGGGCGCGCGGACAACTCCAGGAATGGTTCCAGGATTTCATGGAGACCGATGTCCATCATCGCCACACCTCGCATCTCTTCGGCGTTTACCCAGGCCGGCAGATAACCCCCGAGACGCCGCAATACTTTGCGGCGGCGCGCAAATCCCTGGAGATTCGCGGTGACGACGGCACCGGCTGGTCGCTCGGCTGGAAAATTAATTTCTGGGCCCGCTTTCGCGACGGCGATCATGCCTGCATTCTTATCAAGAATCTCCTCCGGCCCGTTGGTAATACCAATCGCACGAGCTACGGCGCGGGCGGCGGCGTTTACCCAAATCTTTTCGACGCCCATCCTCCGTTCCAGATCGACGGGAACTTCGCATACACCGCCGGTGTTTCGGAAATGCTCTTGCAGAGCCAGCTTGGAGACCTGGACCTGCTTCCCGCCCTCCCATCCGCCTGGCCCGAAGGGCAAGTAAGTGGCCTGCGCGCGCGCGGCGGTTTTGAAATCGCCAATCTTGTCTGGAGCAAGGGCCATCTTACCCACGTTGTCATTCGTTCCACCATCGGCGGCCCATGCCGCCTTCGTTACGGAGAGACCGCGGTAACCCTGCCGACGAAACCAGGCCAAACCATCGCGCTCGACTCCCAATTAAAATCCATATCCTCGCAATAATCCCGGTCTCCTGTACGTCCAGAACTCCCGAAGGGACCGGTGAGCCCGGCATAAGGGCACCCTTGTGGTTTTCGCTTACGTGCGCTACGCTTCACTAAATCATGAATCCATGAACGAGATCATCTTCAAGGTGGAGCGGGATGAGGAATCGTCCGTTCTGGTCGCATCGTGGGACGAACCGGATGGCAATGGCGGCATTACCACACAAGGACAGGATTTGAGCGAATTGCAGGCAATGGTTCGTGAAGCGGTGATCTGCCATTTTGACGAAGGAAAAGTGCCGGAGCGCATTCGACTGCATTTTCTCAGCGACGCCATTCTTGCGACGGCGTGAAGCTACCACGGGATATTTCCGGCAACGATGCTGTCAAAGCCCTCAAACGGCTTGGCTTTGCGGTAGTGAGGCAGGAAGGCTCACATAACTCAATAATTCGGCTAAGAGTTGGATGCATCGCGGAAGTCAACGTGACGTATAGTGGTACGAGGAAATCCTTTAGATCATCCAAGTCGTCGATAAATGGGAATTCGATCTTCGATTGGATCGCTCGGTCTATACAGCTGTAAGCAAACGGCGGCGGTGTAAGGCGGGGCATAGCCTCTTCCAATAGGCTGAGGATATTGTCCTGCTCGTAGTAAAGGCGCTTCGTATTGATCCATAGGTGGAGATACGAAAGATTGTTGCGGCGTCCGTCCTGCTCAATCGTGCGGTTCGTGTAACATCCGAAACAGTAGCAAAAGTGATCTCGGTCCAATAAATCGCTTTGCTCTGAATCCCAGATGTTGAATAAGTATAGGTTTCCACGGTCGCCGTGAAGCCGAACGCCGCGACTCCGTGAAAGTCGTGGCCCAACGGGATCCCCAAGAATATCGACAACATCATCAAAGACGCTTCGGAAAACAGGCGTTAATTCGACTTTCGAGTATGTCATACGGGCTCCTGCCCGGGTGCGACGATAGCGGTCTGGGAGGGGAGACAGGGGTCAACTCTTGATTATTGACATATCAAGCCCGTCGGCGTAACCTTTAGCCATAGCCAGACTTATCTGAGTCGAGTCCCCAGGCGCTGAAAAGCTTCGCCGGGTCGCCCCCTCGGAATTCGTATCCGCATTCCGCCAAGCAGCCGCCGTCCTCTCCGTTCGGAGAACGTAAAGCACGAAAACGCTTTGCAGATGTTTCACTCAAGTCGATTCATCTTTAGCCCCTCAGACGATTTCCTGATGGCAACGGAGATGTGCGACGAAAACCCCGAGCTGCGAAATCCTCACCGCGCCCAGTCTGATACCAGCAACCCGCGCTTCCAAAACAACGGCGCCCTCCGAAAATCGCGGGCGTGACGCCGCCATTTGACGGAAAGGCGCTTTGTGCGAGCGTATAGTTGACTCCACGGGGCACTCTGCTCCGCAAGCAAAAGTCCGGACCTTGCCAACGCTACGTCCGCGGTTCCTTGAAATCTGAAGCGATTCGCGCCGCTTACACGATATCGTTACCTTCTCAATCGCCATATTGGCACCCTCTACGATCCATCAACATCGCTTTACTAAATTTAAGCTAACTTAAGCTAACTTAAGCCCAATTTCACCCAATCACCTCCCCACTCCCGGCCCCGCGCCTGCCGAGGGGAGGGGGATGCCCGTAGGATGGAGTTCAGAAACGAATCAAGAAAACCGACCCGCGCGACTGTCCGGCCTGAAAAGCCAAACAACCCAAATCACATCAAGTGAGAAGAGTTGACCGTTGTCTCCGGGCCGAGATTTTTTGAAGCGTCGCTATCATGATAGCCAGCCGATGGAGTCCCTATTGATTCCCCCGCGCCTCACTAAAACACGAGCGTGCCGTCCACGTCGGGATCAGTCGGCGCGGTGTTGGCGAAGATGCTGCTTGCGGTGACGGTTACCGGACCGGCGCCTGTTTGATAGACGCCTCCGCCGATCACAGCGGAGGCGTTGCCGGTGATCGTCGCATGCTTGATCGTACCAGCCACATCGAAGAGCCGCAGGCCGCCTGCGAGGCCGAGCGCGCTGTTGCCGGCGATTAATCCGCCGGTAATCTTCACGGCGTTTGAGTCGATGAGGTCCAAACCGCCGGCGAAAGCCGCGGCGAAGTTATTCGTAACCACCGTGTTCGTGATGGTGACGGCTGCGCTGGTGGCGACAATGATTCCGCCATCGCCGCCCAGGGAAGAGTTGTCTATTATTTTCGAGGCGATAATGGAAAACGAGCCGTCGCCCTCGAGGGCGGAGCCACCTTCGGCGGCGATGGCGCCGCCACGGTCCGAGACGTTGCTGGAGAAGAGGCTGGCGGTGACAGTGAGGTTTACCTGGCCCGAAGTGGCGCTATTCCCCCGCGTTGCGATGCCGCCGCCAATGCCGTGGGCCGCGTTGTTGCCAATGAACGCCGAGCCGGTGACGGAAAGCGCGAGGCCGTCCTTAGCAAGCAGGCCGCCGCCGTCAAGGGGGGAGCTGTTGTCGGAGATTAGTGAGCCGGTGATCGTTGCCCGTAACGCCGTGCCGGAGCCGCCGCCCTCGATAAGCACGCCCCCGCCGCCCTCGCCGGCCGCGTCGGTCTTGGTAGTGGCGTTGCCGCTGATGGTACACTTGGAGATCGCCAGTGAAGTGAAGCCGCCGTCGGCCTCGATGCCACCGCCGTAATAGACCGCCGTATTGTTTTCGATTTTCGAGCCGGTGACAACGGTGTTGCCAGAGCCAATAAACAGCCCGCCGCCGCCGAAACTGTTATCGTTGGAGACGTTGCCGGTGATCTTCGTGGCGCTGATAATGGTTTTGGAGGTTTTCGCGGGATTCTGGTCTGTCACATACAATCCACCGCCGTATAGAGCGGTATTGCCGTAAATCTGGCAACCGGTGATGCGGGCGCCGGTTCCCGTGCTGTTGATCCCGGTGTAGATGCCGCCACCACCTTTGCCAGCCGTATTTCCAGTGACCACCGTATTGCTGATGGTGATCGACTTGAGATTGCCGAGCTTACTTCGTCCACCGAGATCGATCCCGCCTCCGTAACTACTAGCCGCAGTATTTCCGGTGAAGAGAGAATTGCTGATGCTCGCATGCGTGCCCGCAGTGGCGTTGCCTGCGACACAAACGCCGCCACCGATTCCCGATGAGGTGTTGCCGGAGACGACCACGTTTTTCAATGTGAGCGATTCGGTGGAATAAATGCCGCCGCCGT
>Ga0182024_10018965_pt1 | contig 12745 bp, 14 predicted proteins | sample P32metaG_FD_120480 | JGI IMG/M metagenome (GOLD analysis project Ga0182024, IMG submission 120480) | Permafrost microbial communities from Stordalen Mire, Sweden - P3-2 metaG (Illumina Assembly) | ecosystem: Environmental > Terrestrial > Soil > Wetlands > Permafrost | place: Sweden: Stordalen... | reverse complement strand
TAAGAAATTGGTTACTAATGTGGAGTGGATGGGAGATAGGATGGTCATGGTCAGTGAGACGAATCGTGTGAGTGATCATTATCAAGGAGTGTTGGTTGACGTGACCACACAAACAGCTACGATTGTCCGAGATGAAAAGAACGAGGAAGGTTGGTTTGAAGTTGTAATCCGTCACAGAATGACTTGAGCTGATTTTAGTCCCATGATATGCTGTTCATTCCCAAAGACGAGGCGAATGAAAGACCCTATAACGGGTACATCGTCACTGTCGAACGGGACGGATATAACCACCTTGGCTATTTCTCGCCTTTAAACGCCTCGACGCCGCAGTATATCACCGGTGGTAACTGGGAAGTCGTAGATGGAATAGCCGCTTTCGACAAGGACACTAACATCGTGTACATTCCCCCTATTTATCTCCCATCTCTGACAGAAGATACTTTATAAGTACCAAGAAATCCCCCATTGAGCGACATCTCTACAGCGTCCATCTCACGGGCAAAGATCTCAAACCTCTAACCGACATCGAAAACGACGGATGGTACGGCGTATCATTCTCCCCTCTCGCAAAATACTACCAACTCTCCTACGGCGGTCCAGACATTCCCTATCAATCCGTCCTCTCTACCACGGACCGCAACTTCAACCTCCCCCTAGAAAACAACACCCAACTAGCCGATGCACTCAAAAAATACGATCTCCCGAAATATGAATACGGGTCAATCAACGCCAATGGCTTCACCCTGAATTATCGCGAAATCAGACCTCCTAATTTCGATGAGTCGGGTAATACAAAGTATCCTGTTCTGTTTCATTGTTATGGAGGCCCTGTCTCGCAGACGGTGGCCAAGAGGTTCTCTTTGGACTGGCATCGGTGGTTGGCTAGTGAGCCCCGTTTGGAATACTTGATTGTGGAAGTCGATGGCCGTGGAACAGGTTTCATGGGCCGGAAGTCGAGAGTGGGTATTCGTGGAAAATTAGGACAGTTGGAAAGTTATGATCAAGCCGCCGCTGCCTCGTACTTCTACTACAAGTTCCAAGTCTAATCCTAGGATATGGAAGTCGAAGGTCTATGTGAATCCGGAGAAGTTGGCCTTGTGGGGATGGTCGTATGGTGCTTTCCTCACGTTGAAAACCCTCGAATCTCATCCGGGGGCATTTCCTTACGCCATGGCAGTTGCGCCGGTGACAGATTGGCGGTACTACGATTCTATTTACACGGAACGTTACATGCTTACACCCGCAGCCAATCCCAACGGTTACCGTCAAAGTGCAATAACAAATACCAGTGCAATGGGCCTTGCACAGCGATTCTTCATCGCTCACGGGACAGGAGACGATAATGTCCATGTGCAGAATAGTCTGTCGTTGATGGATCGATTGACGAATGATGGGATAGGCAATTGGGATAGTCAGGTTTTCACGGATGATGATCATAGTATTGTTTTTCATCATGGGAATAAGGCTGTTTATTGGAGGTTGGCAGAGTGGCTGGAACGGTGGTTTGGGAGGAAGGAGGTCGGGGGACGGGTATGGGTTGTTGATGGGGAGATGTTGGGGTATAAAGTTGGTGTTGATGGGGATCGGAAAGAATGAGACTGTGTATTTGCATAGCGCGGGATAAGTATCGACCAGGTCGTCGATTTGCATTCATACTTATAAAAATGAAGGATAATATCAGGAAGACGTCGTATCTCTTCACGAATGCGATCTCCTTCTGATCCACTTGCAAGTGGTTCTCTCCATAGGAAGTGCATCTGCAATGAAAGGAGATATCGTTTGACATAAATACGTACAGAGATTAAAGTCAATAATTGTTGGGATATCTAGCATCCCGACTATAATTCAATCTTCCAAAATGCAGAGTCCATCCCTCCATTCCTCTAGAACCTTTCCCGGTCCATCCCATCTATGAAACAAGCTTTTCCCTACCAATGACATATCCCGCCTCCTCCATCGAACCCCGTCTCCCAGACCCCAGCCAGACCAACCGTCTGTGTACGCTCAGCAACATCTCGACTTCTCTTGGCACTATCCCGTGGGAATAATCCTTGTGCAATTAATCCTCTAGTATATTCTGCCGCGACTCCCTCCATCGTCTCCTCCCTGACTTGTTTTAAGAATGGAATCAGTTGGGTTCCACCGGTACCGGTTTCGCCACCTGGATTTGGTTTCTTGACTGCGGATGTCTTGCTCGATGGTAGGAGGATATACCGCGAGACGATTTGTATGTGGATGTCCCTGAATCTCCGCAGACCAGCCAAACATGCATCAAACGCTTCTTTCAGTTCGTCGCTCCCTGCATCGGTGTAAGATGTGACGAATTCCCGAAGATTGGATACGCGAGTCAGATCTTCCAGGAACCGTCGATGTGGGCCGGGCATGTATCCTCTCATCTCCTGAATGAAACCATGCTTCTTGGGAGGCGGCACACCTTGTCCTCCGGCATCCTTGGCCTCGCCCGTCGGTCGATGATCAATTCCCATGACAATGTCCAGGGACTGAATCAATGCGGACTGCGCATTGGAACCTCCAGCGTAGGTGCGATACCCTGTCGTCCAATCAATGGGATGCGGTGGATTCGCTCGGAAAGGCATCGTCCCTTCGTAGATGACTCCGTGTGGTAAGCCCGCGGGGGACATGTTATTCCACCCGGCGAGGAAAGGACGAATTGAGTTGTAGAACACGTTTGGGTCGCATTCCGAGTTCATTTTCTTCAATAAGACGCTCATCTCAGCTATTTCCGTCCCTAGAGATCTCAGGTCGGATGTCAGCTGTCGAATATTCCGGCTTCGCACGGAATGAAGACTGGAAAGTAGAAGAGGTAGGATAAACGTCGAGCGCGCTTCGATGGCTGCGGATACGAGGTAGAACCATGACTCGGAGGCGGTGCCGGTATATGTGTGCAATGTGGCGAGATTGTCGATCGTGAGAATCTGATCCTCCTTAAGAGGAAATAAAGGGGTGTAATTCCATAGTGACACAGCAGACAGGGTGGCGACAGGGCGAATCTCGAGTTCTAGAGAGATGGCATCCCAGGGGACGGCGATGCTTGCGGGAAGTCGCTATAAATTAGCAAATATTTTTGGTGGGAAATACGTCGATCGCAGATGCGCCACCCCAAATGTATCCATGGGCAAGGAACGACAGGATCACGTAGGCTCGTCGTTTTTCTGGTGGTGTTTCTAGATACAGGGTAGAAAGAGTGGGTAGCTGTGAGATTAGAAATGTCCCCACATTTTGGGGTACCTTGAGGACCGCTTCACGAAGCCGCCCGGCAAGCAACAATCCGTTGAATCTGTCCATGATTCTTTCCCAGGGCAGGTAGTAGGCATCTTCGAGTCTCTCCAGAGGATGTTCCGCAGGCATAAATCCCGTCTCGGGACTCAGTCCATAGTCCTCCAGCGCTGGGATCGGAGGAATCATCTCTGGGAAATTCCGGGCCGAGGCGAAAGATGGCACCCGGACAACCCGCAGAGTGAGTGTGAGCGAGCGGTATCTGGACCCTGATGAGACCAAGGCCCGCGCAGAGTCAGATTGGGTTGTGCTCTGAGCAGCGGGACGTGCCTGAGGTGGTTGGTGTGCGGTCTCACGAGCTTGGAAGCGAAATGAATGAAGGCGGGATGGAATTTGTGAATGCGGGTCGAGCGTCGGGGAACTTTTGTTGGATCGGGCTGCCCGAAAGTTTCCCTGCGATTTTCTATTTAGCGCGGGGTTATTTCCTGGTGCTATGACTAGCTGACAAATTTACGCAAGGTTGCGCCGTCGCCCGTTCCGCACCACTCACAGTCCGCCACTTATTTCAGCTGACCAGGAGCCTGATCATCTGCCTAGAAATTATACTGTGGCACAGCTTGCTTGCCGCAGCCAAACCCTGCTCCCAGACAGCGCCAGGCAGATTGTCAATAACACGTCTGTCGACTGTATTGTTGTCTCGTCGCATGGAACCGGATGAATAATGGGCCTTCGTTAACCCCGGCGTTTCCGCCTCCGCCACCCTCCTACAAGTTCTTTACCTCTGACAATCTGCAATTGCTCCGCTCCTGAATGCGCCGAGGACAGGCGTAGGAATTATTCGGAATCATGGGTGTTGATTCGGGCAGATGGACTGAGAGGATTGATGACTTACGGACAATATTGATCGATATGCATCATTTGTTGAACGAACACCGTCCCATCAGGTTCGTCCACTGATACGTTGGCCGCAATAGGCAAGAGAGACTGTGTATGATGATGGAAGCAGAGATCGAGAGCTAGGACAAAGGAGGAGATCAACAGGATCGAGGAAGCCTGTGAAAAAGTCGAGAAAGTACTTGAGCATGTGATGCATCATACAGAGCGAGGGCTTGTCCGCTTCCCTGAAAGACAAAGATCCTCAAGAGGAGCAGAAGAAAGTGAGGAGATGGAGGATGTTATTACACACCTATTGGGACAGATATACCCGCTGAAATCACAAGGCGGAAATCAGTTGAGCATATGTCGGCGTTATGGAACGGCAACGGCGCGTGAGCCGAACAAGAAATGTTTATGAAGAGATACCCGGTAACGGTAGTACCAGAATTAAGATTGATAATACTTGCTCTTTCAAGTTCTCAAAAAATGTCCAAGAACGCGAGTATTATAAAGTCCCAAACGTAAATGCTTGAGATTTAGTATTGCGGGGCCGCGTTCCGGACGTGTCGCAGTAATCACGGCAAATGGCGTGATCCGAGCGCCACCAAGGGAAAATTTCGGCAATGCTAGGCAGGGGTCTAGAGCAGATAATCACCCTTCGTCCGACCTTGAAACTGCTATCCCCCAACCTTCATCCCACCCGACGACCGCTGACAGCGCCTGGTTTTTTTCCTTTTCTGAACCTTAATTGCGTCTATTTGAGCGCTCGGACGGATCTATAAAATGGTGGACGTCGAAATGACAGACGCTTTTCCCAACACCATGGGCAGCAGTGAAGGGCAATCTGAGGGAGCCCAACGTATTTACGAGCTACCCACCTTGCAGGAGCTAGAGGGGAAAAGATATGTGTCTGGAGCGGGAATTCTGTCGCAGCAAGTCGCCTATTCGTTGTCTTCTACCATCTTCCAGTACCCCGACGGCCTTCCCGACCACGAGTCCGCCGCTGCCACTTGGGCAAAGTCGGGTCAAGTCAACTCGCTCGACCTCGTTCCTGACGTACGGCAGCTAGAAACGCGATCTGGCGCAGGGAGTTTCGTCCTCGGCCATTCTACAAATGCCGATATCAAGAGCTATCCCGACTCGGTTTTCGCGGCGAGTGCGACCGTCGCCGCTATGCAACCTGTACTAAATCAACTGGTCAGAAACTACGGCGCTTTCAAACCGCTTGTGACTCATGTTTCCGCTCTTGATGTCGATAGTGACGCCTCCTTTGTCACCGACTATGTTACCCCGTTGCGGGTTGCTCGAGATGCTGGCCTTGCTGCTGTCGTGTCAAAGTCATCGGATGAGACTCAACATATTGCTCTCCTCGCCAGTCTCTTCTCCACAGTTTTGCCGACATTGCATATCTCCGATGGAATCAGACTCGCGAAGGAGTTGAAAGAAGTAACAAACATCCTACCAGCTGCGGCAGTACGACAACTCTTCGACACAGTCCGTCAAAGCATTCCCGCAACGACAAAGGCCGATGCCATCCCTCAACTTACCAATCTCCTCGCTTCCTTCAATGCCTCCCTGAACACTCAATTCTCGTTCTTTGAATACTCTGGCAATCCCTCCGCGCAAACGGTTCTCGTCGTCCTTGGCTCCGCTGAGGCCAGTTTGGCTACCTCAGTCGTCAATAGCCTCGCATCACAAGGAGTCTCAATCGGCGTTGTCAACGTTCGTATCTACCAGCCATTCTCAGACGCAGATTTCCTCGTCACTTTACCTAGAACTACACAGCGCATTGCAGTTTTGGGACAGGTCCACAGCAACGACTCACGATCAATTCTATATGAAGATGTTCTTGCCGCTGTTGCCAGTACTGGCGCTACAGGGGTCGATATTCTTGATGTCAAATACAGCACAGAACAGACATTTTCCTCAGAGACGGTCTCGTGGATCGTTCAACAAGTCCTTGGTGGGGCTAAAGAAGTCACGTTCACGCCTGAGAACTTTTCTTTACCCACTGTCAACGACAGTGTCAAGAAGTATGTGTTTTGGGATCTGGACGATTCAGTTTCTTCTGTCACTGCTCGAAAAGTTGCTCAACACCTCGCATCTGAGCCGCAATTGACCGTCTCTTTGAACGAGACATACGACAACTTCTCACAAGCCGGAATCCTATACTCGGAACTACAGTCTGGTCAAGCAGGGACAACTCTGCCATCTGGTCCAATTGACGTGGCCGATGTTGTCGTTGTCGGTGACGTTGCTATCGCCAACTCCTTCGACGTCGTCCGCCGCGTTGCACCGGCTGGAAAACTCCTCCTCAAAACATCTATCAAACCAGAAGATCTCGAGAAGAAACTTCCCGCCAGCCTCCGTAGCGCCATCTACGCCCGCCACGGAGACCTTGAAGTCTACACCATCAATCCCAAGGACGCGGGTCAAGTTGGAGAAGGCGATATTGCAGAGAATCTGGTCTTGGAATTGGCCTTCCTCAAATTAGTGGGCTGGCAAAACGATGTTGCTAGCATTGCCAAAGAAGCTTGTTCCAGCGGTACAGCCTACGAAACCGTCCTCACGGCAGTAACTAAGATTCAAGAAAACATCGACGTTTCTCTACAACCCCTTACGGTTGCCGACTCATGGGCAGAACTCGAAGCGACGTCTCTCCCCAGCATTCCTCGCGGAAACGCTTACGGGCCGAACCTTGAGAAAGAACCCAAGGAGCCAGAGGCCAAGGTCGGCTCTTGGCATATCCCTGCTCAACAGATCATGTTCAAGGAGTCACACGATTTCCAAAATGTTCTACGACCTGAATTACCGACCAAGAACTGGACTGTACGAGTTCAAGAAAACAAACGACTTACTCCTCTCACTTACGATCGTAATATCTTCCATATTGACTTCGACTTGACCGGTACGGATCTCAAATATTCTATTGGAGAGGCGTTGGGTATTCATGGACAAAATGACGAGGAACAAGTTGAATCGTTCCTAACGTGGTACGGTTTGGATCCTGATGCAGTGATCTCGGTTCCTGGAAAGGAGTACCCTGGATACTATGAGTCGAAGACGATTCGTCAACTATTTGTGCAGAATCTCGATATTTTCGGTAAACCACCAAAGAAATTCTACGAAGCGTTGAGTGAGTTCGCTACCGACGAGAAAGAGAAGATGAGACTATCCGCTCTAGGAGGCTCAGCGGGGGCAGTGGAGTTCAAGAGACGGTCAGAAGTCGAGACCCTCACATTCGCAGACATTCTCGAGGAATTCCCCTCAGCCAAACCATCACTTCCAGATCTCATTCGTATTGTGCCACCCATCAAGCGACGAGAATATTCAATCGCTTCCTCTCAACAAGTTCATCCAACTTCAGTACATCTGTTGGTGGTTGAAGTCAACTGGCGAGATGAGAAGAACAGGGATCGATATGGACAATGTACACGATATCTTTCGAGATTACCCGTTGGCGCAAAGGTTACTGTCAGTGTTAAACCATCTGTCATGAAACTGCCGGCGGACGATTTGACTCCTATCATCATGGCGGGATTGGGTACTGGTCTTGCGCCATTTAGAGCATTTGTACAGGAGAGGGCTCTACAGAAATCTCTAGGACGTGAGATCGGACCTGTATTCCTGTACATGGGAAGTCGTCACCAGCGGGAAGAATATCTGTACTTAACCTTCTACGAAATGGCTAACTTTAGATATGGAGAAGAGTGGGAAGCATACAGAGATGCGGGCATCATCACGCTTCTTGGCTTGGCATTCTCAAGAGATCAACCCCAGAAAGTGTACATCCAAGACGTCATGAGAAACTCTCTACAGGAGGTCGTAGATGCGTTCATCTCTAAGAAGGGATCATTCTATCTATGTGGACCGGTATGACTTATGATTTGGGCGAAACTAAGTTTAGACATGGCCTGTTCCTGATGTGACAAGAGTGTTGCAAGATGCAATTGAGGAGGAAGCTCGGATTTCGCAGAGAGCCAAGATTGATAGTCGCAAGGAAATTGAGGCTATGAAGGATGACGGACGATATGTTCTGGAAGTTTATTAGACAGACAGACAAACATTTTGGGATTCATGCATTGAGCATTGTTTGAGATATAGATAGTAAAAGCCATTGCGTTCAGAGCATATCTGTTTCATGTGTCTCAGCAAGCGCCTCGACTCCATTTGAGTAGGAGTGTTTCCATCACGCTAGTAAACACTTAAGACGCCTTCAACTTTTCCGTACCTTAGATCTGACATTCGATCTGACCGCCTGGAGGCTGGAGTCCATATTGGAACAATACCGGGAATTCCAAGCGGCTTTCTTTGTGCCAATCGGATAGAGGCCAAAAATTTGCAGATCCACAGGCGTTAAAAAAGTGACAACTTTGAGGGGCAGAAATCAAGAACTCGCAATGGCCAAACGAAGACTGCAAGATGGAGAAGAGGACATAGAGACAAAGGCCCCCTTTGGTCAAAGACAATCAGCGGATCAGGACGTAGAGATGGGCGAGTTTGAGGATCCGTGGGAGGACGAAATTGAGGAAGAGGACGAGGAAGTGGTGGATGGCGAAGACGTCGAGGAGGAAGAAGACGAAGATGAAGGTCTGTCACTTCCTAGCTCAGCGGCTGATTTCAGAAATGGACGATGTGCAGAATGATTCGGAAGTATATCTTCCTTCAAAACCACTCGACAAGGATCATATCCTAATGCCTGATCTTTCGACATATGATATGCTACACTCAATGTCTGTACAATGGCCGTTCCTATCCTTCGACATAATAAAAGATCAACTCGGAGATGAGCGACGAAGCGTACTTCCCAATCCTGGTATCTAGATTAATCGAAGTATCCTCAGACAATGTACCTGGTAGCCGGAACCCAAGCCGACCAACCCAAAAATAACGAAATACAAATCATGAAATTATCACAACTCCACAAAACTCGAAAGACTCGGGACCAAGTCGACAACGAGGACAGTGATTCGGATTCAGATGACGAAAATGTCGATGAGGATCCTCTTCTGGAACATCGATCTCTTCCTACGAATGGTGGCACAAATCGAATACGAGTGCATCAATCCAGTTCAGGGATCGTTGCTGCCTCGTGGTCAGAAATCGGAAAAGTTCATATTTGGAATTTGCAGCCTGCCTATACGTCGTTATCTCAACCTGGAGCCGGTGGGGACACTGCTGCGGAGAAACCGATATATTCGGTGAAAACTCATCGAGATGAAGGGTATGGATTGGCATTCTCGTCAGACGGATCTTTGTTATCAGGCGATAATAGAGGGAAAATATTCCTAACTCAGCCTACTTCATCCCATTACACGACCTCTCCTTTAGGATTCTCATCTCATTCATCGCATTCCGTTGAGGATATTCAATGGTCACCTTCCGAGAAATCCGTCTTTGCATCAGTATCATCATCAGGGGAACTACACATCAATGACATCCGCACTCCCGACCGTTCAAAAGCCGTTCTTAATATCAAAGCCAGCGAAGTCGATGTCAATGTTCTATCGTGGAATACAGCAATCTCCTATCTAGCTGTGACGGGAGACGACAATGGAGCAACCAAAGTCTGGGATCTGCGACAAATCCAAAAAGTCGAAAAAGGAAAAGATGCTACTGTCGCTGAATTTTCATGGCATAAAGGGGCTGTGACTTCAGTTCACTGGTGTCCCACCGAGAGCAGTGTGTTTGCTTCCTCCGGAGCGGACGAACAAGTCTGTTTATGGGATCTATCCACCGAGGCAGATGACGAGGAACAGCCTTCGGCTTCAGGGGATATGAAGGACATCCCGCAGCAGCTACTGTTTATTCATCAGGTTATTTCCATTCTTGAGTACGATAGCTGAAAGACAGGGGCAAAACGATGTGAAGGAATTAAGGTGGCATCCCCAAATTCCAGGCTGTCTTGTGACTACCGCCGCTGACGGCTTGAATGGTACAATCCTAGAAGTAATGAGGCTAAGACCTAGTTTTCAAGACAATCTCAGTTTAGCATTGTTAAGTTTAGAATCCATTATATCAGGGTTGAATGAATCTGGATTTTGCATAACTCACGGAGAATTATCACGTCCCTCGTCGATATTATGAGTTGAACGCCCCAGGGCTGTAGCACTTTTATCGTGTCAAAATTATATTTGCGGAGTAGGTGCGGCAGTTGACTATTGTCGGCTATAGGTCAGATTAAGGGGCTCCGCAAGACTTCAGTGTGCCCACCTGCCCCGCACTGATCTGCGAGCCTCGACACAATGACAGAGCTTTCACTTCAGGACCTGCAATCTCAGCTGAGCTCCCTTCGCGATGAAGTCGGCTCCTTGCGCTCTGAAGTAACCCGTCTAAACGATATCCAGGCAATCCGCACTCTCCATTTCAAGTACGGCTATTACTGGGATAATGTCCTCTACGACCAAGTCATCGATCTCTTCACCGACGACGTCAAGGTACCCATTCTCTCAATATCAGCTTCCTAATCCAGCTCTACTACCGCGGTGGTCTCTACCATGGCAAAGATGGGGCTCGTCGTATTTACCAGGGATTGAATAAACAAAGTGGCCCTCCGCATGGTTTCATGATAAATCACCATCATATACAAGATGTAGTCACCATTGACCCATCTGGAACTCATGCTCACGGACGATTCCAAATGTTGATGTTCGGAGGCGTTCATACCGAAGCGCTCAATGACAATCCACTTCGATATTCACAACTGCCTCGACAATGGATTGAACAGGGCATGTATGAGAATGAATATCGCAAGGAGGATGGGGTGTGGAAATGTTGTATCTTCAGGTATAAGGAGATATGGACGAGTCCGTTTGAATTGAGTGCTGGAGGATGGGCAGAGGTCAAGAGAGGAATTTTACCGTATGATGAGCTCATGAAGACGAAAGAGGAGGGAAACAAAATAGGCCCTGATCAGAAGGTTCCTGAGAATGCTTGGATATGGCCTCAGCGAAAGGTTTTGCCTTATCACTATCCTCATCCGGTATAACAGCGTTGATGATCATTTTTAATTCTAGGTCACTGGGGAATGGCTCCAGGAAAAGGATCTCAACTCTGTGAAAGACGACAGTAAACTGTAAATCATTAGCTTCTCATATGTCTCTTTCCAGTTGCAGTTATCAAATCAGACATTTATCGCAGTGCAAAATTAATGGAAGAAACTTCGAAAACATTCCGTGCAATTGTTTTAGATATCCACCAACTCAACGCCCTTCGAACAACAAAAACGCCAATGCAGCTCTATGCAACCCATCCCCCCGTGCTCAGAAAAATGCGACTCTGACAACGACTACCGATGATACATCATCTCCATTTCCTTCTTTAATCCCTCTAATTCCACTTTTCGCATCCCTTCAATCAATTCGTTTTTTACACTTTTCTCCAATCCCTCGCAACTCATGGATATCAATTTATCAATTGGCAGCATCCGGCTCGTCATATCTTTCATGAACGTGTAGACGCTCGCAGGCGATTTACATCCCAGGATCAGCTTTTCGTTTATTTTTATGACGGCGAGGGCTACTCGGAACATGTATGCGGAGCCTTCGACGAAGAATACATCCCATACTCGGAATAGAGCCTAGACAGTCAATTGAGTTGGGAGGGGGCGTACTTCGGCGGGGAGACAGTCAGTGAATACGGATAGAAACCAATTGAAAGTGATTGCCTCGAGATCGACACCGAGACGTTGAAGATGTTGATGGACCCGGGGACATAATTCCCGGACAAGGCGTTTTAGAACTCTTTGATCCGCGCGAGAAGCAATCAAGTCAGGGGTGAAGTAGCCCTCTGGCAAAATGCGCTCTATAATCGCAACCAATCCCCAAAATGCTTCTTCATCAGTCGAATGAATGAGCAATAAAGTAGCAGTAATAACGTTCACTAAAGTTAGCTTAACTCTCCTTGGGACCTTACTGCCCTGACAGTATCCGATCTCAGGATTATGCCTCGAAAAAGCAACTAGGACCCTTTCTAACTTGGGTATCCCAGGACCATTGCCGCCGAAGAAAACATTGTTAGGCATCGTTCTGTGAATGTCCATTTCGATCTGCTGTACGGAAATCTTGTCTAGATCTTGTGTGCCAAGATTACATAGTTCCTCGAAATATCCAGGTCGTGATAATTCTAATGCTCCTGAACATTCTGCCCAGATTTTACTGCGGTATTTGACCGGAATACCGCCAATAACCAGAGATTTGAAATCTCGAAAACGTTGTTTGCGGTCTTTGACGTGATGTGGCGGGGTTAATAACGAATCCGTGGGATCAGACTGAGAAAGCCATTTATCCCATCGTTGACGATTTGCACGATCTAGAGAATCATGGAGATCGTTCAGTTTTGAGAGTAGTAACTTTATGGTGGAAAGGTCGGAGGGGTTTGACAAAGTAGGGATGGGTGGAGTCGACACACTCAATGACGGACTCAGCGGGGCTGTTTCGGGCATCGGCATGATAGATTCGGGGACAGATTTCGCAGGCTGTGCGACTGGAAGGGTTTCGTTAGTTGATGAGGAAGTCGTATCTACTGTTTCCGCTGACGGAGAACGTATAATCCTCTCGGCCATGATCACTGTGCCCTGTACCGGATCCTCCTTGAAGCGAGAGGCCCATCCTTCAATGAAACTGGCAGGCAC
>Ga0182024_10018964_pt1 | contig 12746 bp, 12 predicted proteins | sample P32metaG_FD_120480 | JGI IMG/M metagenome (GOLD analysis project Ga0182024, IMG submission 120480) | Permafrost microbial communities from Stordalen Mire, Sweden - P3-2 metaG (Illumina Assembly) | ecosystem: Environmental > Terrestrial > Soil > Wetlands > Permafrost | place: Sweden: Stordalen... | reverse complement strand
TAAGCAGCGCTTCGCTTCGACATACGGCACAATCGAACGTCAGCCGGGGCCGGCATTCACCGCGGCGATCATGCGCCTCGGCGCCCGCCCTGAAGCGGCTTATGCGCCGCGCGCAACCCCGCGCGGCTTTATTTGATCGACGAGGCCGCCAGCCGGGCTACCTGCGCCACCCGCCGAACTTTTGTCTCAACCTCGTTGCAGGAAGGGCAGGCGAAGACGAGCTGTTCCGGACGCACGCCAAGTTTGGGGATCGTGCGGACATTCTTCATGGTGTCACCGCAACAAAGACACACCAGGGTCGGCGAATTGTCGGGTACGGGGGCCAAGGCCCAAACGGAATGCGTTCTGGTCGCCTGCCTTTTATCTCATTTGTATCTCACTTCTTCATAGCTAAGCCACAAAGCGGCCAAAGCCAGTGATGTTGGAAAAGAAACTCAATTCGTGGATGTCGAAGAGTTCCATTTGCCCAAACGGCTGCGGCGGAATGGATTTTGGACGCACGCGTCCCGAGGCAAAGGCCATCACCCGAGGTGAAGGTCTTTCTGCCGGGTCTCGTTCTCGCCGTCGCCGCGCTTCAAGCGGTGGAAGATGACCGTGGACAAGACGGTGAAGACGCCGAGGACGAGAAAGGCCTCGTGCAGGCCGCGGATCATCTCGCCCGGATTTGCAGCCGAGCCGGCGGGAATGAACAATGCCGTGGTCAGCCCCGCCGCCGCGACGCCGAAGCTGATCGACATCTGCTGCATGGTGCTGGCGATGGAGCTGGCATTGCTGGCCTTGGCGTCGGGGATATCGGCATACACCAGCGTATTCATGCTGGTGTATTGCAGCGACGTGAAGGCGCCGTAGCCGAACGCCAAGAGCACGATGACCCAGAGCGGCGTGGCGGTGCCGATGGTGGCGAACAGCATCAAGAGGAGGCCGAGGATGATGGTGTTCGAGATCAGGACGCCGCGGAAGCCGACGCGATCCAGGATTTTCGGCATCAGGAATTTCGTGCTCATGGCGGCGAGCGCCTGCGGCATGATGAGCAGGCCGGATTGAACGGGCGTGAAGCCGAGTCCGACCTGGTAAAGCAGCGGCAAGAGAAACGGCACGCCGCCGATGCCGAGCCGGGTGAAAAAGCTGCCGCTGACGGCGGCGCTGAAGGTGCGGATGCGGAACAGCGTCAAATCCAGCAATGGAAATGCCAGCCGCATCGCGTGCAGTCCGTAGCCGACGATGAGCGCCAGCGAAATCGCCAAGAGCCCGATAATTTCCCCAAGACTCAAGGTGTGCTCGCCGAATATCTCCAGCACATACGACAGCAACGCCACGCCGGAGCCGAACAGAATGAGCCCGACAATGTCGAGCGGCTTGACGTTCGCCTCGCGATAGTCCGGCAGATGCAGATAGACCAAAAAGAGTCCGACGATTCCAACCGGAAGATTCACAAAGAAAATGAATCGCCATTGCAGGTAACCGACGATAAGACCGCCGGCGATCGGCCCGAGCATCGGGCCGATCAGACCCGGAATGGCGACGAAGCTCATGGCGCGGATCAGCTCGGATTTGTCGAACGTCCGCACCAAAGTGAGCCGGCCCACCGGCACCATCATGGCGCCGCCGCAGCCCTGCAGGATGCGGCAAGCGACCAGAAGATGGATATCGCTGGCAACGCCGCAGAGCACGGACCCGAGGGTGAAGAGGCCGATCGCGGACGCAAATACCCGGCGCGTGCCGAAACGATCGGCCATCCAGCCGCTGATCGGAATAAACACCGCGAGGCTCAAGGTGTAGCTCGCCAGCACCGACTTCATGCTGAGCGGAGCGACGTACAGCGCCTCCGACACCACCGGCACGGCCGTATTCAAGATCGTAGTGTCGAGCGACTCCATGAAAAACGCGACCGCGACCAGCCACGGCAGAAGCCGCTTGCTCGAGGCGGATGGCGGGCGCGCAGAAATGCTGATGGGATGCGTTCCGAAGCGGACGGACTGGTTGGTGTTATAAGGCCGGATTCTTATGGGGCAGACTTGATTCTTATAAGACAGACTTGCGCAATTGGCGACCCGTCTCCGCTCGCTTAGCCGGCTTTGGCCGGCTCAAAATCCGCCATAGCGCGTAGCGCCGAGGCGGACGCTATTTGCAAGCAAAGATCGCGGCAATGCCCTGCTGCTTAGCCAACCCCTTACCGGTGTGGACGGCGGTCAAGAAGGAAAGCTCGCTCACGGTCTTTGACTGTTGGCGAGCAACCCTAATGGTATGGCCAAGGGGATGTGCCGTTTCCCCGTATTCCTCGCCAAACATCACCAGCACATACTTCTGGCCGGCGGGAATCTCGGTTGGTGACGAGATGTATGTTACCTTCGGCATCGGGAATGCCTTTTCCACTTTCCCTGTTGTTGCTTTGGTTGCCCCAGCCATAGTCGGGGGACTGGCGGCCGGGGCTTCCGTTTTCCGGGACGGCTAAACAACAAAACACGCCACGCAACAAAACACGCGCGCGACACACCCTCCCGGTTACGATCCGTTTTGGGCTGCGCGTTAGGCCGCAGCGGCGAAGCGGAGGCTGGGTGAGCCGAGTACGCCGCTCTTCTCCATCCACCGTCTTCATTTCATTCGAACCCAACCAGGTGCGGGCCTTGGCTACGTCGGCGACATCCTGAAGGATGACCACGTCATTCGGGTCGTTCGCACTGCGGAACACCCTGCCGTTGGTGATACCGACAGCGCCGCGGTCCTTCTCGTGTCCATCGTAACCGGTGCGCCAGGCGTTAAAGTCCTTGACCTTGAAGTGGATGGTCAGATTTTCGTTATTCATCGGCGCTCTCCAAATTTCTGTAAGTATTTCTTGAAGTATTGCTTGAATGTCAGTGCTTGAATGTCGTCACTCAACCAACGCCCTGTAACTAAGCCACCAAGCGGCTAAAGCTAGGGAACAAAAAAAGAAACTTAACCATGGACCTCGAAGAGTTCCATTTGCTCAAGCGACTGCCGGGACAAGGATTTTGCAAGCATTGCGGCGCGCCGAGCGGCCACGCGACGGTGTTTGCGATTGTTTTTTCCGCATTCGGGAAAAGCACAACGCGCGCCATGCTCGATCAGTACGCTTCGCTCATCCGCCCCTTCGAGGTCTGGAACATTTGTGGGGCCGCGACGCCTGGGTGATCACCGGGCTTTCACGATCGGCGGCGGATTCCATCGTCCGGTGAGCGCTTCGGATTTTGGGGCGTAGAGGCGGATGGTCAAGTTGAACGGCCCCTTCGGCGCGGGCAACCAGTTGGCTTCCTTGTCCTTGCCTGGGCTTTCATTCTGAAAATACAGATCGAGCGAGCCATCCGGGTTGGTGTTGAACGGCATCCAGCTCGACACCGCAAAGCGATTGAAGCTGTTGACGACCTGGAAGCCCTCGCCGTCGTAAAGCGTGAGCGACCAGAATGCGTTCACCGGCGGCGTCGCATCCTTGTCGAAGTGCAGCGTGTAATTGTTCGCGCCGTCCAGCGGCGCGCCGGTTTCGTCACCGAGATTGAGCGGATAGATCGCGTCTTCCGGCACGTTAGCGCCGAGACCGACCTGCGCGACCATGGCGCGTTTGAGATAGTAGTTGCCGTAGACGCCCATGGTGTCGGTATTCATCGACCAGTGGTTCACGACCCGGGCCAGCGTCGCCAACTTCCATTCCATGAGTTTGTGGGCGGCCACCGGCGCAAGCTCGAGCGCCTTCCTCACCGCGGAATCGGCGTTGCCGATATCGAAGCTCTTACCCGGCTCGATGCCGAGCCGCGCCATCTGCGCGACGATCGGCTGATCGGTGATATGCGGCGGATGCAGCTTGAGAAGCTCGGCGGCGTAGGCGAAGTAAGCGCCGGCCGGCATGGTGTCGACCTGCCGCTTCGGCGGCGTCTTCATGTCGACGTCCGGATCGATCTTGACCGCCACCGGGCTCGCCGGCTTGTTCCATTCGGACAGCGGCGTGATCTTGTAGCCGCCCTGGATTTTGTGAACCGCATCGTAATCCGCCGGGCCGTCGGTCTTGGTGCGGCCGATGATCCACACATAGGGCGTGGGCGCTTCGATGCGCGTGAATCCCGCCGGCACCGTTCCGTTCCAGCCCGGAGGCGTCACCAGAAAATTGCCGGCCTGCGTTCCCCTGGTGCGCCAGCCCGGCGAGGCAAAAACGTCCGACCACATGTCGAGCATCGGCAGCAGGTAATAACGCCCGCCCGTGTCCGGCACGGAGACGACCATCGGCTCCTTGGTGAGGTCGAGATACGCAGAGGAATACAGCGTGTCGAAATTGGGCCGCACCACCGCTCCGAAATCTGCCGGCGGAAATGCCGGCACATTAGCGAACGTTTTCATCGGGCCGCCGAGAGCGCCTTTGCCGGGCTCGACATTCGTGAGCTGCTTGCGCGTCACGTCCATGGTGATGAGCGGGTAAAAATAGACGTAGGCCTCGACCGCAATGGCGGCGGCGTCCTGCTCGGTGATTGGGGGCGAAGCACTCTGCGCGATTGCCGGCGGCGTAACCGCTGAGCTGGCGAAGAGTATCAAACAAAGCGCGAGCGTTGTTTTATTCATGTGACGCTCCTGTCAGTGGACCGGCGCAACACAGGGCAGTCTGGTATATTGACTGATGCGGGCAATCTTAGCCCGTCGCGCCAGATAGCAAAATCTGTCGCCGCCCTATGATGAATGCTGCTTTAAGCAAATCTCCAGCATCGCACAGCAATTGGCGGACGACTCTTCCGCTCTTGCTCCAAGCGCCACGGCGAAGTCGAACCATCACAGCGCGCTAAAACGAGAAGCGGCGACCACTATTATCGGTTGGGGACGCACGCGTGGACGTTCCAGCCCATATGGAAACCGTACGGACAGCCGGACGACCGGCCATAGTTCGACACGCAAACTCCCGCATAATTGCGGTGAGCGCCATGACCGCAATTATCCCACGCCTGAGCGCCGGTACAAAGCAAAGCCGCCGCTATTGCTGACGCGGAAAGCAGGCCCAACACTTTGCGCATGATCGTCTCCTCCATGTTGTTACGATGCATATTTTCTTATGACGAACCTCGGCGCGCGTCGTCCTGATAGCGAAAATAAAGCGCGCGGACTCAAAAGCAAACGGAGCGAGTGCGTCAGGCACGCTCCAAAAAGCAAAGCATCATCAATATAGCATGACGCCTACATGACGGATAGCGAATGCAGGAACGATCAAACCGGCTCAAATACCGATCCCGGATCGTCTCCGCTCGCTCCGGACGACGCCGCTATTGGCTTTCCGCCTGGTCGGAATGCTCGGATTTGAAATAAACGTCGACCTGCTCGCCGACGAGGAGCGGTCCGGGCTCCGGCAAATCGACCACGACCTCCAAAACATCGACGTCGCTGAACTTGCGCGGATCGCCCGAATTGATCCGGCTCGGGCCGACGACGCGGGCCACGGACGAAACCTTGCCGTTGAACTCGCGGCCATGAAACGCCGCGGCGCGGACCAGCACGCTTTGCCCAGCGCGGATTCTTCCAATGTCCTGCTCGTTGACTTCGGCGCGAACGCGCAACGCCGACACATCGCCGACAACCAGCAGCGCCGGCTCCACTGTCGGCACCGCCAACTCGCCCTTCTTGGCGCCAACCCGCAAAACGACACCGTCGGCGGGCGCGCGGATTTGCGCCTTTTCCAGCGCCGCTTGCGCCACGCGCCATTCGGCCTGGGCGACATTGAGCTCGCCTTCCAGGCGGGTCGGCAATGGCGTGTCGGCCGATGCCTTGAGCTTGGCGAGTGCATCCTGCCGTTCGCGCAGACGATCTTGCGCATGCGACACTGCCGAGCGCGCCGCGTCGAGATCGGCCTTCGGCGCGCTGCCGGCCCGCCAGTCGGCGGTCGTCTTGTCCAGCGCCGATCGTGCGTCGGCGAGACTCCGCTCGGAATCGGCGGCTGCATCTTCGGCCTTTCGCCGATCCGCCGATGCCGCCGGCGCGGACTGATCGTTGCGGGCGCGCTTGTGCAGGGCAACCTGAGCATCGGCTTCGGCCACGCGCGCCAGCGCTTCCTCGTCATCGAGGCGAACCAGCAATTCACCGGCAAACACGTCTTCGTTGGCTTTAACCAGCACCTCGGCAATCCGTCCGCCCGGCAAGGGCGCCGCGATCTTGATCTCGCCCGAGCGCGGCTCGACGCGTCCAAGCGTCACCGCCTCCCAGGAACCTTGGACAGCCGAACCTTGAACTGCCGAGCCTTGAGCCGCCGATCCGGACGCCGCCGGGTGCAGTTCGTCGGCGCGAAACTTTGGCGCGGATTCCGGCGCCACCGAAGCGACGGCCAGCACAAGAACCGCCAGCAGCGATAGTCTTTGGTTTCGAGTGCGCATATTATTCTCCCGATCAGCTCGCGTATTTAAGAGTGCGGACGGCGCTGAGATTGGCGCCGCGCCGTTGATCGTTGACGATCCGGCCGTCCTCGATGCGAAGAATCCGGTCCGCGAACGGCATGATGCGTGGATCGTGCGTGACGATGAACATCGCCCGCGCCGGATCCTTGGCGATCTCCGCCAGCACCGTCATGACGGCCTGGCCATTCTCGCTGTCCAGCGCCGCGGTCGGCTCGTCGGCGAGGATGACGGACGCATCGCCAACGATCGCGCGGGCAACAGCCACGCGTTGTTGTTCGCCGCCGCTGAGCGCGCGGGGAAATGCGTTCGCCTTATGGGATAGTCCGACCGTAGCCAATGCTTTGTCCGCCTTCACCCGCGCCAGCGGCGAGCGCTCGCCGCGCACATCGAGCGCCAAACGGACATTTTCCGCAGCGGTCAACGTCGGAAACAAATGATAGGATTGAAACACGAAGCCCACATTGTCCCGCCGCACTTCCGCAAGTTGTTCCGCGTCGAGCCCGGTGGTCGAGCGGCCGCGGATTTGCACCGTGCCGCTCGTCGGCGACAACATGCAGCCCAGCACGGAGAGCAGAGTCGTCTTGCCGCTGCCGGATGGACCCATCAGCAGGGTCAATTCGCCGCCGGCGAGCGCCAGATTGATACCTTTGAGCGCGTCGACGCGCGCGGCCCCTTCGCCGAGCGCCATCGCGATCCCGGTTGCCTCGATCATGATATTTTTCATTGCGCGAACACCAGCACAGGATCGATGCGCGTCACGACCCTGATGGCTGAAATGGCGGCGATCGCACACATCATGACCGTGAGCCCGAACAGGCCGACGGTCAGCTCGGGCGTCATGACAATGGGCAAGGCGGCATCGGCGGTCATTTTCACGAGGGCGAGATCGACGGCGGCCGCAATCGAGAATCCGACAACGGCGCTGATGAGCGCTTGGGCGAGAATGACCCGCAGGATGTACATGCGCGACGAGCCGATGGCGCGCAGCGTGGCAAACTCCTTGAGGTGGTCCTTCGTGCTCGAATAGAGCGTCTGCGCGACGATGATGGTGCCGACGATGATGCCGAGGATGGCGCTGCCCAGGAGAGCGGCTCCGGCGCCGGTGTCGAACAGCCAGAACACGCGCGTGCGGTGACGGAACTCCTCGGACGTCAGCACCTCCGAATCGGACAGGCCGGCCGCAAGCCGGCTGCGAACTACCGCCGCATTGGCGTTCGGCGCGATGCGCACGATGTAATAATTGGCGCGGTTGGGCGGCACGCCCAGATACGCTCGAGCGCGCTCGAGCGAAGCGAAGACGTGCGGCGTCGTCGTGAATGAGCGGATACCCTGAGTGACCGCGACGACCCGCGCTTTTTGATTGTTGATCTCGGCGCGTCCCCGAATTTGCGCGATCCCGAGTTGCTCGAAATACGAGCGGTCGATGGCAACGCCGTCGGGCATCGACAGATCGTCCACGCTGCCTTCGACCACGTTCCATGGCTGCAGACCGGCGGCGGTCGTGGGCGCGCCGACGACGAGGACGGGAGTCGACGCGCCGCCATTCGGCTTTCGCCAGGACGCGTAGCCGATGACGACCGGAATCGCCGCCGTGACCCCGTCGATGGACAAGGCTTGGAGACGCTCGCGCCCGGCCAGCAGCGAGGATTCCTCGAAGCTCCTGGTTTCGCCGGGCACGATCCAGAAGTCGGCCTGCGCGTGGTCGATCATCGTCGTGACCATGCGCTCGAAACTCAGGAAGACTCCGAGCTGAACAGTGACGAGCACGATCGAGAACACGATCCCCACCACTGTGGCGATCAATCGAACCCGGTCATGAAACAGATTGCGGGACGCAAGCGTGAGGATGAGCGTCATCGCGCCGGGCAACGTATCAGGCAATAAAGGAAGGGTCGTAATTCGCGGAACGGCATGGCGTTGAACAAATCCTCAATGTCGATGCGGCCATCGCCGGCCGCCGATGATGACGAGATCAAATTCAGCGAACGCGCGATCGGCGGGGTCTAGCCCCTACCCGCTCGTGCATGTTGCGGGCGTTCGCATCGCCCGGTTCCTGGAAATCCCGAGCTTGGAAGGTTCGATTTTAGCCATTTGGGTAACCCCTCGAGGCATTTGGGTAACCCTCCACTCGGGTTCAAGTGCGATACGGGCCGAAGATGGTAAAGATGCCCCGACCATTTGCACTGCCGTTTGGGCAATCAATACGGCGATTGGAGGGCAGTGACGTGATCAATCCGGTCTTTAGGTAAATCGCGCCCGCATTAAAGCCGAGCTGGCGGGAATGAACAAAGCCGGACTACCTTTGCCGCCGATCAGAAAGGCCTCGCGATGACGTTTACCATCGAATTCTTCCGCATCCGAAAAGAGGACAACGCGCGCGCCGTGCTCGATCGGATCACGCACATCGCGTCCGATCTCGACAGCGCGAAGGTAAAAGCGATGTCTCTGTTCGAAACATTGAACCTGCCGCAGAACCCGGACGGCCTGCGGATTTTGGAACAGAACGGCCGGGAGGTTTTCTTTTGGACGCCGGGGACGGATGAGGGATAGAAGTTCGCGGCGCCGGCGATTATTGCTTGATGGCCGCGCCGGGACAGGGCCGATCGGCGAGACGGGAATCGCAGACCGACACTTTTCTCAGATAGCGGCTCCACTCGCTCACCTGCTCCGGCGATGGCTCGAACTTGAAAGCCTTCTGCACCACGTAAAAGCTGTCGTTGCCCCGGATCGCCTTGAACCACGTCATCTCCGACTTGCAGGTGGTGCTGTTGAGCGGACAGGTGAGCCGCCACACCGCAACCGGGTAGCCGTTCTCCACGTCACTGGCGACGGAATGCGATTCGGCATTCGCACAGGCACCGAACCATCTTTTCTCGATATCGTTCTTCATCCGCTCCGGCGCGACGTCCGTCAGCCCGAAATAAATCTGCACCGTGATCATCTCGGTCCAGTCGTGGACGTTCTCCGCGCCCGGCACCATTTCGTTGATCAGCATGGTGGCGTTCTTGTCGCGGAAATCGATCTTGTAGCCGTCGGGCACGGCGACCAGGAGATTTTCGTTGACCAGCTCGGCCGCGGCCGGCCCGGCCGCGGCCAGTGCCAAACACATGGCGAGCAGCATTCGCTGTGTCATCGAAGCTCCACGCGTCGCTTGGCTCCTCGCAATGACGGATTGGCGGACGGACAATCTCACTCGGGCTTGAAATTCATCGCCACGCCGTTGATGCAATAACGCAGATGCGTTGGCGCCGGCCCGTCTTCGAAGACGTGGCCGAGATGACTGCCGCAGCGGCTGCAATGCACCTCGGTGCGCACCATGCCGTAGGCGCGGTCGGTCGAAGTCTCCACCGCGCCCGCCTCCGGATCGTTGAAACTCGGCCAGCCGGTGCCGCTCTCGAATTTCTTCTTCGAGGCGAACAGCGCCTGATCGCAGCCGGCGCAGTAAAACGTACCGGCCCGTTTCTCGTGATTGAGCGCGCAGCTTCCCGGCGGCTCGGTGCCGTGCGCGCGCATGATCTGGAACTGTTCCGGCGAAAGGAGCTTGCGCCACTCCGCGTCGGTGTGAGTCACGGGATACTGCTTGCTGTCCATGTCCGTGCCGCCCGTCTGATGATGACGATGTAATGACGATAAGATAGTGACAAACGCCGCCGATAAAAGGCAAGGCGCGATTGCGTGAGGTCATCGCGGCGAGGCGGGATCCGGCCCCGGCCGCGCGGAGCCGTCACGGCAGCTTATCGTAACCCTCGCCAAAGCCCTTGAGGCTCATGGGGAAGCCGATGCCCTCCTCGGGCGTCTGGAAAATAATGAAGGTCGAGGTCTGGCCGGTCCGCATTTGCTCGATCAGCTTGTCATCCATGACCACTTCGGCGACGCAGCCATTGGGCAGGCAGCGCACGAAGCCGGCGCGGCCGACGTCGTTGTTGTCGATCTTCAACCCGAGGCCGGACGGCAGTAGCACGCCGAGCGGGGCGACGACACGCATCAGCCGGCTCTTCTGGTCGCTCGTCTTCAGCACGATCACGGTCAGTCCGACATTGGGCCGGTCCTCCGCCGTCACGCTCTGCATCAGCGCGCATTGCTCGTTCTGCGCGCCGGGCGGCGTGTCGCAGCGGATTTGCCAATCGCCGTGGACCGAGCGGACCGCACCCTGGGCCGCGGCTTGTCCGCCGAACGCCGAGGCGGCCGCGAGCAGGATGGCGGCACCGCCGAGCGCCGAGGCCACCGGCCGCAGCATCCGCCCGACATCGAAAATGGCCATGATCGTTTCCTCTGACCAGCCGCGTCTGTGCCCGCCGCGACACCCCCGACAGGTTTTACGGCACGAATCACCTTCCTGCAGGCCGGTCGCCGCGCGAGCCTGCCTACATGGTGAGCCCACGGTGTCAAGATCGGATGAGAACCAAGCCATTGTGGCCGGGCGAAGGACGCGCAAGCCCCTCCGACATGCGGGCTCTGCGACGTTGTGGAGGGACACGCGCGGCGCGGCGAAGAGTGCATTGCGGTAACGCTGGATTTGTGGTTTGAGGGGCTGGGATTCCCCCATCCCGCCAATGCCTGCCAAGGACCGAATCCGTGGCGCAAACCTCATCGGCAGCAGGTGGCGTCAGCCTGTCGCGGTCGCGCTGGGATTTGGCGTCGAGAAACGGCAGTCATGACATGACCAGACTTAAGGGAACAGGAGCAGAGATGCAGATGCCGGTGTTCTCGCGCTTGAGCGCATATGCGGTGACAATCGGAGCGGTGCTCGCGAGCACGGGAATGGCCCTTGCCGGTGTCGGGCAGCCGTCGCCTTGGCAGCTTGGTCTCCAGGATGCCGCCTCCCCGGTCATGGTGGACATCATCTCGTTCCATAACTTTTTGCTCTGGGTCATCACCGCGATCACGGTTTTCGTGCTTGCACTGCTGCTCGTCATCATGGTTCGCTTCAATGCGCGCGCCAATCCGACGCCGTCCCGCACCACGCACAACGCGCTGCTCGAGGTCATGTGGACCATCGTCCCGGTCATCATCCTGGTGGCGATCGCGATCCCCTCGTTCCGGCTCTTGTTCCTGCAGCTCGACGAGCCGACGCCGGACCTCACGGTGAAGGCGACCGGCAAGCAATGGTATTGGAGCTACAATTATCCCGACAACGGCAATTTCGAATTCGACTCGCTGATCGTCGAAGACAAGGATCTAAAGCCCGGCCAGCCGCGCCTTCTCACGGTCGACAATGAAATGGTGGTGCCGGTGAACAAGGTCGTGCACGTGCTGGTGACCGGCGCCGACGTGATCCACTCCTTCGCCGTGCCGTCATTCGGCATCAAGATCGACGCCGTTCCGGGCCGGCTCAACGACACCTGGTTCAAGGCGACGAGCGAGGGGCTGTTCCACGGCCAATGCTCCGAACTTTGCGGCAAGGATCACGCCTTCATGCCGATCACGGTGCGGGTCGTGAACGACGCCGATTTCGCCGCCTGGGTCGCGACCGAGAAAAAGAACGCCGGCCTCGACCGCGCTTCGCCGACTGCGCTCGCGGCGGCCGGCGCGCCGGCGCACTGACGACATTTCGCCGATAAGAACCCTCGCTAACGCTAAGGACCGAAAATGGACACGATGGCACACGCGGCACACGGCGACGACAACGGGCATGCCATCCCGCACGGCTGGCGCCGCTATGTCTATTCGACGAACCATAAGGACATCGGCACGATGTACCTGGTGTTCGCGCTGATTGCCGGCCTGATCGGCGGCATCTTCTCGATCCTGATCCGCGCCGAACTGATGTATCCGGGCCTGCAAATCTTCCACGAGACCCACTATTTCGACGTCGTCGTCACCGCCCACGGATTGATCATGATCTTCTTCATGGTCATGCCGGCGATGATCGGCGGCTTCGGCAACTGGATGGTTCCATTGATGATCGGCGCGCCGGACATGGCGTTCCCGCGCATGAACAACATTTCGTTCTGGCTGTTGCCGGCGTCTTTCGCGCTGTTCGCGGCGTCGCTGTTCTTCGAAGGCGAGCCGGGCGTCAACGGCGCCGGGACCGGCTGGACGATCTACGCTCCGCTGTCGACCTACGGTCATCCCGGCCCGGCGATGGATTTCGTCATCCTGGCGCTGCATCTTGCCGGCGCCTCGTCGATCCTCGGCGCCATCAACTTCATCACCACGATCTTCAACATGCGCGCGCCCGGCATGACCATGCACAAAATGCCGCTATTCGTATGGTCGCAGCTGGTGACGGTGTTCTTGCTGCTGCTGGCGTTGCCGGTTCTTGCCGGCGCCATCACTATGCTGCTCACCGACAGGAATTTCGGCACCACCTTCTTCGATCCGCATGGCGGCGGCGATCCGATCCTGTTCCAGCACCTGTTCTGGTTCTTC
>Ga0182024_10018963_pt1 | contig 12746 bp, 11 predicted proteins | sample P32metaG_FD_120480 | JGI IMG/M metagenome (GOLD analysis project Ga0182024, IMG submission 120480) | Permafrost microbial communities from Stordalen Mire, Sweden - P3-2 metaG (Illumina Assembly) | ecosystem: Environmental > Terrestrial > Soil > Wetlands > Permafrost | place: Sweden: Stordalen... | reverse complement strand
GCTGCTGTGCGATGCTAGAATCGCCGCCCGCGCGTGGGGCGGTAGCTCAGTTGGGAGAGCGTCGCGTTCGCAATGCGAAGGTCGAGGGTTCGATCCCCTTCCGCTCCACCAATTTAGCCTCGCTGTGTGCCGTGCCTGCGGCCGCGAAACACCGCGTCCCCGTAGCTCAGCTGGATAGAGCACCGCCCTCCTAAGGCGGGGGTCGCCCGTTCAAATCGGGCCGGGGACGCCATCCGCGAAGTGCGTCCGCGAACCGAGCCGCGCAGTGTGATGCGGCTCACACACTTGACTGCGGCGCGCACCCGCCGCACCGCTAAAATACCCTTCGTGTCGATAAAAAACGGATAGCACATAATGGCACGCCAGTCGCAAGAGATCTCCTCCGCCCAGAGCGCCACTGAACGCCGTGCCGCGGTCGAGAGGCGCACACGCACTCTGCGCGCGCTTCTGTACGGCAACCTCAAGCCGCGGCGTCGCGATGCGCGGCGCGATATGGACGCGGGATTCGCGGCCGTGGATTGGCATCAATCGCGCTGGCTCGCGGTCGCTTTGCTGATCGTCGTTTTGTCATGCGTGGACGCTTTTTTCACCTTGACGCTGCTCGCCGACGGCGCCTACGAGGCGAACCCTTTCATGGCCACCCTGTTGGACGGATCACCGCAGTGGTTTGCGCTCGCGAAAATCGGTCTGACCTCCCTCGGTGTCATCCTCCTGACCGTGGTTGCGCGCACGCGCGCCTTCGGGCGTATTCCGGTGGGCTTCGTGCTATACACCGTGCTCCTCGGTTATGCGACGCTGGTCGCGTACGAGTATTGGCTGTGCGATCATCACCTGCTCGGGCCATGAGTCTTGAATCCACACCTCTATACGCCGGCAACGCCGACTTCCTAGAAGCGCTCTACGAGCAATATCAGGGTGATCCAGCGAGCGTAGCGGCGCGCTGGCGCGCGCTCTTCGACAGCTGGGGCCCGCCGCTGCCCGGCGAGCTGCCCAGCACGCGGCAAGCGCTGGGCGCGGTCGCCGGCGCGAGCGCGCCGCTGCCGACGGCTGACGGCGCCGGCAGTGCCAAGCAGGCCGCCGTCTCACGCCTCATCCAGATTTGGACCAACCGCGGCCATTTGCTCGCCAACCTCGATCCTTTGGGCCTAATGCAGCGGCCGCGGCCGCGCGTGCTTGATCTTGACTATTTCGGTCTTACGCCGAGCGATCTTGAGGGCGAGTTTTTTACCGGCAGCCGCACCGCGGCGATCCCCAAGCAGATGAAGCTGCGCGACATTCTGGCGCACCTTGAGCAGATCTACTCAGGCCCCATCGGCGCCGAATTTGCGCATGTTTCGGATTCTCAAGAGCGCCTGTGGCTGCAGGATGAATTCCAGGCGGGGCGCGTCGGTCACATTTTCAGTGTCGCGGAGCGGCGCGATCTGCTGTGGCAGCTGACGGTGGCGGAGGGCCTCGAGCGCTATCTGCATACGAAGTACGTCGGCCAGAAGCGCTTCTCACTCGAGGGCGCGGATGCGTTCATCGCCTTGCTTGACGACCTCATCCAGCACTGCGGCGTGGCGGGCGTCGAGGAAGTGGTGATCGGCATGGCGCACCGCGGCCGGCTCAATGTGCTCGTGAACCTCCTCGGCAAATCGCCCTCGGTCATGTTCTCGGAGTTCGAGGGCAAATCGGAGAGCGCGCCCGCGCGTGGCTCGGGCGACGTCAAGTATCACAAGGGGTTCTCGGCCGATCTGCGCACCTCTGCCGGCAACGTGCATGTTGTGCTCGCCTTCAACCCGTCGCATCTGGAGGTCGTGGACGCGGTCGTCGAAGGTTCGGTACGCGCCCGTCAGGAGCGCCGTGGCGACGTGCTCGGCGAGCGTGTGCTGCCTCTCCTGGTGCACGGCGATGCCGCCTTCGCTGGCCAGGGGGTGGTGATGGAAACGCTGCAGCTCTCGCAGGCGCGCGGATTCTATACCGGCGGCACGATTCACATCGTGATCAACAATCAGGTGGGCTTTACGACCGCCGATCCGCGCGATGCGCGCTCGACGATCTACTGCAGCGACGTTGCAAAGATGCTCGAAGCGCCCATCTTTCACGTCAACGCCGACGATCCGGAGGCGGTTGTGTTCGTGGCGCGTTTGGCGCTCAAGTATCGAGTGCAGTTCCACAAGGATGTGGTCATTGATCTCGTGTGCTATCGGCGTCACGGCCACAATGAGGCTGACGAGCCGGCTGCCACTCAACCTGTGATGTATCGCGCGATCCGCCAGCACTCGACCGCCCGCGAGCTCTACGCCCAGCGACTCATCAAAGAAAATGTCCTGAGCGAAAGTGATGCATCCGCAATGATCGAGCAGTACCGGCAGGGGCTTGATGAGGGTCGCCCGCAGGCGCGCGCGTCGCTCGGCATGATCGGCAACAAATACACCGTCGGCTGGAGCGCGTACTCCCAGGTCGACTGGACGGAGCGCGTGCAGACCGCCTTGCAGATGCGGCGTTTGCGCGCGCTCGGGCAGCGCATCGTCAGCATCCCGGAGGGGTTCACGCTGCACCCGCGCGTCGCCTCGGTGATGAGCAACCGCGCGCGCATGATCGCAGGAGAACTGCCTCTTGACTGGGGCTGCGCGGAGACGCTTGCCTACGCGGCGCTTTTGGAGGACGGATTTGCCGTGCGGCTCACCGGCCAGGACAGCGCGCGCGGAACCTTCTTCCATCGGCACGCAGTGCTGCACGATCAGAACAGCGACCGCACGTATATTCCTCTACAGCACGTGGCCGAGCGCCAGCCGCGCTTCGAGGTCATCGATTCGGTGCTCTCGGAGGAGGCCGTCATGGGCTTCGAGTACGGCTATTCGACGACGGAGCCTAACTCGCTCGTGATTTGGGAAGGCCAGTTTGGCGATTTCGCGAACGGCGCACAGGTCATCATCGATCAATTCATCAGCTCCGGCGAAGCGAAGTGGGGCCGGATGTGCGGCCTCACGCTGTTCCTACCGCACGGCTATGAAGGGCAGGGGCCGGAGCATTCCTCCGCCCGCCTGGAGCGTTTTCTGCAACTGTGCGCCGAGTCGAATATGCAGGTGTGTGTGCCTTCGACGCCTGCGCAGATGTTTCATGTGTTGCGGCGGCAAATGCTGCGCCACTTCAGAAAGCCTCTCATCCTCATGACGCCGAAGAGTCTCCTGCGGCACGAACTGTCGGTCTCCGTCCTGCAGGATTTCACGCGCGGCGGGTTCTCGACCGTGATCGGCGAGATCGACGACATTGCGGCCGAGTCCGTACGCCGAATCGTCTTCTGTGCCGGCAAAGTCTATTTTGACCTCTTGAAGGCGCGGCGCAAGGAGGGCATACGCGACGTCGCGCTGGTGCGTATCGAACAGCTCTACCCTTTCCCGGGCGAGGAATACGCGGCGATCTTGCGTCGTTACCCGAGCGCACGTGAGATTGTGTGGTGTCAGGAGGAGCCGCAGAATCAGGGGGCCTGGTATCAGATCCGTCATCGCCTGCAGGAGTTTGCGGGCGTGCGCCGCGAGGTGCTGTACGCGGGCCGCGCTTCGGCTGCGGCGCCCGCCACGGGACTTATAAAGGTGCACGAGTCCGAACAGCAAGGGATCGTGCAGGCGGCCTTGCACGCCAGCGCCGCGGATGATGCGGCGGCGGAACCCGCTCCCGCGCCTCCCGCCGCTGTCTTGAGGAAGAGTTCATGACGACTGAGATCCGCGTCCCGCAGCTTCCCGAGTCGGTCGCCGACGCGGTGATCGTCGCCTGGCATAAGCAGCCCGGGGATACGTTTCGCCGCGATGAGAATCTCGCCGATCTTGAGACCGACAAAGTCGTTCTGGAGGTTCCGGCGCCGATGAACGGCGTCATGCGCGAGATCTCGGCCGCCGCCGGGACCACGGTGACGAGTGGCCAGTTGCTCGCCATTATCGACGCAGGATCCGCATCCGCACCGGCGTCCGCGCCGCAGGCTGCGCGCGCGCCAGCACCAGCGCCTGTCCCTGCCGGTGAGCCCGCTGCTGCCAAATCCGATGACGGCCGGCTCAGCCCCTCGGTGCGACGCCTCGTTGAGGAGAATCGGCTGGATCCCGGCGCCATTGCCGGCTCCGGGCGCGATGGGCGTGTGACGAAGTCAGACGTTGTCGAATTTCTTGATAAGAGGAAGTCGGTGGCCACTGCGGCCTCCGCTCCCGCGTCCGAACGCGCAGCCGCTCCCGCTGCTGCGCGGATTGCGCCCGTCAAGGATGCGGCGCGCGCGCGCGCTGCCCCGCCCGCTGGGCGCGCTGAGAAGCGTGTCGCGATGACGCGCCTCCGGCAGCGCATCGCGGCGCGCATGGTCGAGGCACAGGCGACACAGGCGCTGCTCACCTCGTTCAACGAAGTCGATCTCACCGCGGTGCAGGAGCTACGCGCACGCTACAAGGACAGCTTCGAGAAGGCGCATGGCGCGAAGCTCGGCTTCATGTCCTTCTTCGTCAAGGCTTCGGTCGAGGCGCTGAAGCGCTTTGCCATCGTCAACGCATCCGTCGATGGCAGCGACATCGTCTACCACGAGTACTACGACATCGGGGTCGCCGTCTCGACCGAACGCGGGCTCATGGTGCCTATCGTGCGCGATGCGGACGCGAAGAGCTTTGCCGAGATCGAGCGCGAGATCACAGGCTACGCCGCGCGCGCCCGCGACGGCTCGATGGCGCTCGAAGATCTGACCGGGGGCACGTTCACGCTGACAAACGGCGGCGTGTTCGGCTCTCTCATGTCGACACCCATTGTAAATGCGCCGCAGAGCGCCATTTTGGGCATGCACAAGATCCAGGAGCGGCCGATGGTAGTGCGCGGCCAGATCCTCGCGCGACCCATGATGTATCTGGCGCTGACCTACGATCATCGCATCATCGATGGGCGCGACGCGGTGCAGTTTCTCGTCGCGGTCAAGGATTATCTAGAAGATCCTGGCCGCATGCTGTTGCAGATCTAAGCGGAAGAACATATGCCCGAATCATTTGACGTCGTCGTGATCGGCGGGGGTCCGGCCGGCTATCCGGCGGCGATCCGCGCCGCGCAAAACAAGCTCACGGTCGCCTGCATCGATGAATGGAAGAACCGCGAGGGCATGCCCGTGTTTGGCGGCACGTGTCTCAACGTCGGCTGCATCCCATCGAAGGCGCTGCTTGAGTCCTCCGAGCTCTATCACCGTCTGCGCGAGGAGTTCGCCGTCCACGGCATCCGCACCACCGGCGCGAGCTTCGACGTGGCGCAGATGCAGAAGAGGAAGGGCGGCATCATCAAGGCAAGTACGCAGGGAATCCTCGCGCTTTTCAAGGCGAGCGGTGTCACGCCGCTGCAGGGCCACGGCAAGCTCCTGCCGGACAGGCGCGTGGAGTTCACAGCACATGACGGCGCCAAGCGCGAACTTGCCGCGAAACATGTCGTGCTCGCCTCGGGCTCGGTGCCGATGGAGTTGCGCTCGGCGCCGTTTGACGGCAAGTACATCGTGGATTCCTGCGGCGCGCTTGACTTGGACGCGGTGCCGAAACGACTCGGCGTCATCGGCGCTGGCGTCATCGGCCTTGAGCTCGGCAGCGTATGGCGCCGCTTGGGCAGCGAGCTCACCGTTCTCGAGGCGCTGCCGGACTTTCTTCCGATCGTAGATCAACAAGTCGCGAAGGAGGCGCAACGCCAGTTCAAGAAGCAAGGGTTTGATATTCGCCTGGGTGCCAAGGTGACGGGCGCGAAAATTCAAGGCGACGCCGTCACCGTGATTTACAGCGACGCGCAGGGCGAGAAATCCTTGACGCTCGACAAGCTGATCGTCGCGATCGGGCGACGTCCGTTCACGCGCGATTTGCTCTCGGCCGGTACGGGCGTCGAGCTCGATGAGCGCGGCTTCATCAAGGTCGATCACGAGTGCCGCACGGGGGTTGAGGGCATTTGGGCGGTGGGCGACTGCGTGCGCGGCCCGATGTTGGCCCACAAAGGTAAGGAGGAGGGCGTCACGGTCGCGGATCTCATCGCCGGGCATTTTGCGGAGGTCAACTACAAGACCGTCCCGTCTGTCATCTACACGGCTCCGGAGATTGCATGGGTGGGATTGACCGAGGAGCAGGTGAAGGCGAGTGGACGTGTCTATAAGGTCGGGGTCTTCCCGTTTCTCGCCAGCGGCCGCGCCCGCGCGATGGAGCAGACCCAGGGCTTCGTGAAGCTGATCGCGGCCCAGGACGACGATGAAATATTAGGCGTGCATATCATCGGGCCGCTGGCGGGCGAGCTCATCGCTGAAGCGGTACTCGCCATGGAGTACTCGGCGAGCAGCGAGGATCTGCAGCGGACGATGCATGCGCATCCGACGCTCGCTGAAGCGCTGCATGAAGCGGCGCTCGCCGCCGACAAGCGCGCCATCGACTTCGTGAATCGCTAGCGCGTCGGGCGCAGCCGCCCGGACGTTTCGGCCTCGGCCTCGGCCGTCCACTCGACCCGCAGCACGCGCTCGGGTTTGAGGGCGCGCATCCGCGCCAAACTTGCGCAGTCGCCACGATGGATGGTGACGCCGCGCACGAGCGTGACGTACCCCATGATCGCCTGTGGGCGCGCGGGTCCGCAGCAACGCGCGAACGTCATGGGCAGATCCCCTACCCCTTCGATCTCAATACCCGCACGCGTGCGGCTCTTCGCGCGCGCCGCAGTCGCGGGCGCAGAGCGCGCAAGCGCAGGCGTTGCAGCGAGCTCCGCGCGTGCATCCGAGGCGGCGGGCTCGAGCTTGCGAAACCACGCCCGCACCTTCGCGCGGCTGCGCGAGGAGGCGAGATACCCCTGGTCGCGGGCGAGCCAATCGCGGCTGGGCGCAGGCTCCTTGCCGACGATGATCTCGACGATTTCGCCATTCTTCAATGCATAGGTCAGCGGCACGATGCGGCCGTTCACCTTGGCGCCGCGGCAGCGATGGCCGAGGGCGGTGTGCACGTGATAGGCAAAATCAAGCGGTGTCGCAGCGCGCGGCAGGTCGATGACTTCGCCCTTGGGAGTGAGGGCGTAGATGCGATCAGTGAAGAGCCCCGCGCGCGTGCGTTCGAGGAAATCCCGCTCCGCATCTGCCGCAGCAACGGGATTGAGGAGCCGGCGCACCCATTCGATCTTGCGCGCGTACTCTCGGTCGCGCGGGCCACCCTCCTTGTACTGCCAGTGGGCAGCGACGCCGAGTTCGGCTTGTTCGTGCATCTCACGCGTGCGGATCTGGATTTCAACGCTCATCTGCTGCGGTCCGATCACTGCCGTGTGAATCGAGCGATAGAGATTTTCCTTTGGCGTTGCAATGTAGTCGTCGAACTGTGCCGGCACGTTGCGCCAACGGCCGTGCACGACTCCCAGGGCTGCATAACAGTCGGGCACGGAGGCGACAATGATGCGGACCGCGCGCACGTCAAAGAGCTCTTCGAAGCCAAGCCGCTTCGTGTGCATCTTGCGGTAAATGCTGTAGATGTGTTTGGGCCGTCCGTAAACCTCAGCCTCAATGTGTGCGGCTTGCAGCTCCGCGCGCAACGTCGCGCACAGCGCAAGAATGTACTGCTCGCGATCCGCGCGCCGCTCTTTGAGCGCCGTCGCGATACGCCGGTACTCGGCGCCTTCGAGATAGCGAAACGCCAGATCCTCAAGTTCCCACTTGATCTGCCACACGCCCAGGCGACTCGCGAGCGGCGCGAACACCGCGCGCGCCTCAAGCGCGAGCCGCTCGCGCTCAGCCGCTACGAGGTCGGGCGCATGGCGTACTTGCACCAGGTGCTCGGCAAGTCGCGCCAGGACGAGCCTGGGATCGCTCGCAACCGCCAGCAGCATCTTGCGCACGGTCTCCGCCTGCTGGGAGCCGAGGCCCTGTGCTGCCGACCAGTTGCGCGGCAGTCCAAGCTCGCCGAGATCCTGCAGCGCGGCGGCGGTATGGGCGGCTTGCAGCGTCACCAAGCGTGCGAGCTTGTCCACGGTCAAACCCGCAGCGTTCAAAGCGGGGCGCACGAGGACGGCGTGCGCAAGCTCCTCGGCGTCGGTCAGGGCGCCAATGATGTGCGCCGCTTCAACCCCGAGGACGAGCGGCGCGGGAGCGCCGCTGCTCGCAACTTCGATCGCCGCGGCGGCCCGCGCGATAGAATCGCGAATCCACTGCGGACAAGTCAGTACGGTTTCCACGAGGAGCGGTGCGTTGTGTGAGGAGCCTTGCGGCGTGTCGCGGGCTGCGATTTGCCGCTATGATCTGAGCACGCGACAGACCAGGATAGCGCTCCTATCCCCGGATCGATACAATGCCGCTGTCGCAAGACCTACCGCAGGACATGCGGAAAGTAAAGTCTGTGGAGCGAAGGTGAGTCCTGCGGGAGCAGGGCGTCGGTTCTTGGCCGTAAAGCTCTCCACGCGGGGAGCAGTACGGCGCAAATCAAGCCAAGCGGCCCTGGGCAGTCGCGCTGAAGCAGAAACCTACCGAAGAGACTGTGACCGCAGGTTCATGGCTCCGTAGGAGTCCCATCCAATCATGGAGGGAGGATGTCAAAGCGTTTGTCCGAGACAACGCAACGCCGCAGACGTGAGTATTGAGAGCGCCCGTTTTGAAGGGTATGGTCCCGGAGGCGCTGCAGTGATCGTCGATTGCCTCACCGGCGACCCCAGTCGTGCTGTCGCGGAGCTGCGTCATGTGTTCAGTAATTGCGGCGGCAGCCTGGGCGCCCCCGGGTCGGTCGCCTATCTCTTTAAACCAGTGGGGCGCATGAGCTATCCATCCGCCACGGACCTGCCCGGCCTGCGCAGGCTCGCCTTCGATGCCGGAGCGGAGGACATTGTCGCAGGCCCGGCCGGCTCGATCGAGATACTGACCGACCCGTGGGAGTTCGATGCCGTGCGCGCGCGGCTCACGGCCGCGGGATTTGTGCCGGCGCACTGCGACCTGACCGAACGCGCCTCGGTCGCGGTGCGACTGACAGGCGCTGCCGCCTACTCCATGCTGCGTCTGCAAGAGGCGCTGCGAGAACTCGAGGACGTACAGGGCGTCTATTCAAATGCCGAGATACCCGACGAGGTCATGGCGCAGCTTTGAGCCGCCGGCGGCGGTCATGCGCTTGGCGCCCGTCGCAAGCCTACGCATCCTGGGCCTCGACCCGGGCTCACGGCGCACGGGATTTGGCGTGATCGACTGCAAGGGCCCTGACAATGTCCATTTTACGCATGGCTGCATCAGCGCATCCGGCGCGACGCTCAGTGAGCGCCTGCGTGTTATTTTCGAAGGCGTGCGCGAGCTTGTATCCCTGCACCGCCCTCAGGAGGTGGCAGTGGAGCAGGTGTTCGTCAATCGCAATGCCGACAGCGCGCTCAAGCTCGGTCAGGCCCGCGGTGCGGTGTTGTCTGCGCTGCCACAAGGGCTGCCGATCTTTGAATACGCGCCGCGCACGATCAAGCTCGCCGTGGTGGGCTTCGGCGGCGCCGAGAAGCAGCAGGTCGCGCATATGATCCGTGCGCTGCTGCGGCTCGAAGGGCGCGTTGCGGCGGATGCCTCCGATGCACTCGCGATCGCCGTGTGCCACGCGCATTCGCGGCGCCTGCGCGAGCTCACGCGATGATTGGCTCATTGCGCGGCCGCATCGCGGCGAAGACGCCACCGCAACTCATGATCGATGTGGGCGGCGTGGGCTACGAGCTCGAGGCTCCGATGTCCACGTTCTTCCATCTGCCGCCGATTGGGCAGGAGGTAAGCCTCCTCACACATTTGGTGGTGCGCGAGGATGCGCAGATGTTGTACGGATTTGCGACCCAAGATGAGCGGCGCCTGTTCCGCAATCTTCTGAAGGTTTCGGGCGTCGGACCGAAAATCGCCCTGGCGCTGCTCTCGGGAATCAGCGTCGAGGCCTTTGCACAATGCGTCCTGAACGAGGATGTCGCCGCGCTCATCCGCGTTCCGGGGATCGGGCGCAAGACCGCGGAGCGCCTGTTCGTCGAGATGCGTGATCGCGTCGCGAACTTGGAGGGCGGACCCGGCATGGCGCGCATCGACGGCGCGAGCCCTGAATCTGAGGCTTTGGGCGCTCTCATTGGGCTTGGCTACAAGGCCGCCGAAGCCGCCCGCTTGCTGAAGGTCGTTGAGCCCGGTGTGCACACGACCGAGGAGCTGATTCGCCGCGCGCTGCAGGGCGCTGCGCGCGACTAGGGAGACATGCGCCCATGACGCCAGCCGAACGGGTGATCGACGTTGCCGCTAGCGGCGAGGACGAAGCGGTGGAGCGCGCCATCCGCCCGCGGCGCCTCGCGGAATATGTCGGACAAACGCAGGTGAAGGCGCAGCTGGAGATATTCCTGGGCGCGGCGCGCCAGCGCGCCGAGGCGCTCGATCACGTGCTGATCTTCGGCCCGCCGGGACTCGGCAAGACGACGCTTGCGAATATTATTGCCACCGAGTTGGGCGTCAATCTGCGCCAGACCGCAGGGCCGGTGCTCGAGCGGCCGGGCGACTTGGCGGCGATTCTCACGAATCTGCAGCCGCGCGATGTGCTCTTCGTGGACGAGATCCACCGGCTCTCCCCGGTTGTCGAGGAGGTGCTCTACCCGGCCATGGAGGACTATCAGCTCGACATCATGATCGGTGAGGGGCCCGCAGCGCGCTCCATCAAGCTCAATCTGCCGCCCTTCACGCTGATCGGCGCGACCACCAGGGCCGGGCTTTTGACCTCGCCCCTGCGCGATCGATTCGGCATCGTGCAGCGCCTCGAATTCTACGGGGTCGAGGAGCTTGAGCGCATCGTCACGCGCTCCGCCGCCATTTTGAAGACGCCGATCGATGCCGCCGGCGCGCAGCGCATCGCCGAGCGGGCGCGCGGCACGCCGCGCATCGCGAACCGTCTCCTGCGCCGCGTGCGCGACTACGCGCAAATGAAGGGCGACGGGCGCATCGATGAGCGCCTCGCGGGAGCAGCGCTCGACATGCTCGAAGTTGACCACCAGGGCTTTGACTCACTCGACCGCAAGCTCCTCGCGACCATAATCGAGAAGTTCGACGGCGGCCCGGTCGGCATCGAAAGCATCGCCGCGGCGATCGGCGAGGAGCGCGGCACGCTCGAAGATGTGATCGAGCCCTTTCTCATCCAGCAGGGCTATGTGATGCGAACGGCGCGCGGGCGCATGGCGACCCGCAGCGCCTATCTGCATCTGGGGCTGAAGCCGCCGGCGCGTCCGGCGGCGAGCCTGCCGTTGTTTGAGGAGGGCCGGTGAGCGCTTTCTCCTGGCCCGTGCGCGTGTATTGGGAGGACACCGACCGGGGCGGCGTCGTGTACTACGCGAATTACTTGAAGTTCCTCGAGCGGGCGCGCACCGAGTGGCTGCGCTCCTGCGGCTTCTCGCAGCAGGCGCTCGCGCAGGACCCTGGCATCATCTTTCCGGTCGTGAATCTGCGCATCCAATACAAGCGCCCGGCCCGCCTGGATGATGAGCTTCTCATCAGCTGTGAGGCGCGCTCGCAGGGCGCAACAGTGATCCGCTTCGCGCAGCGCATTGCAAGACGTCTCCCCGAGGTGTCGGCGGGCGCGCAGACACTCGCCGAAGCCGAGGTGCAGGTCGTATGCGTGGACGCCGGCACTTTTCGGCCGAAGAGACTCCCCTCATTTCTGATGAATGCGCTGGACGCGCCGGAGCCCCACTGACATGACCCCGGATCTGTCGATCGTACGTCTCGTGCTCCAGGCGAGCATTCCCGTGCAGGTTGTGCTCGCGCTCCTGGCATTGGCTTCGCTCTCCTCGTGGGCGATCATTTTCCGAAAACGCATCGTCATTCGGCGCGCGCGCCGCGAGGCCGACCAGTTCGAGAACAATTTCTGGTCGGGCGGAGACCTGTCGCAGCTGTATCGCGGCATCGAATCCCGCGGCGGCGCGACCGGGATGTCGAGCATTTTCGAGTTCGGCTTTCGCGAGTTCGCTCGTTCGAAGCAGCACGGGACCACGACCCCGGAGCAGCTTCTCGAGAGCGCACGGCGCGCCATGCGCGTCGCGCAGTTAAAGGAGATCGATCGGCTCGAGCAGAGCCTCGCAACGCTCGCAAGCGTCGGCTCGACGAGTCCTTATGTGGGCCTCTTTGGCACGGTCTGGGGCATCATGAGCGCGTTCAGCTCCCTGGGGAATGTGCAACAGGCGACGCTTGCGATGGTCGCTCCCGGTATCTCCGAGGCACTGGTGGCGACCGCCGCGGGCCTCTTCGCCGCGATTCCGGCGGTGCTTGCCTACAACAGCTACGCGGATCAGGTTGGGCGCCTGGAGATTCGCTACGATGGATTCATGGAGGAATTCTCGACGGTTCTGCAACGTCATGCCCCGCGCAGCGGCGCGCCGGCCGTGTAAGGAGGTCGCAACGATGGCTCAGGGATCCCGCAAACGTAAGCTTATGGGCGACATCAATGTCGTCCCCTATATCGATGTCATGCTCGTGCTGTTGATCATCTTCATGGTCACGGCGCCGCTTCTGATGCAGGGGGTGAAGGTGGACCTGCCGAAGGCCGCTGCGGAACCTCTTGACGCGGAATTGCTCAAAAACGCAAATCCGCTTGTCCTCTCGATCGATAGAGCGGGCAAACTGTATCTCAACGTGGGAAGCCATCCGGAGAGGTCGCTCGATGAGGACACGGTGGGCGCGCGAACCGCCGCCGCCTTGCGCCGCAAGCCCGATCTGCCGGTTTTGGTGAAGGCGGACCGCACGATTGCCTACGGGCAGCTCATCGACGCCATGGTAATCCTGCAGAAAGCCG
>Ga0182024_10018962_pt1 | contig 12746 bp, 9 predicted proteins | sample P32metaG_FD_120480 | JGI IMG/M metagenome (GOLD analysis project Ga0182024, IMG submission 120480) | Permafrost microbial communities from Stordalen Mire, Sweden - P3-2 metaG (Illumina Assembly) | ecosystem: Environmental > Terrestrial > Soil > Wetlands > Permafrost | place: Sweden: Stordalen... | reverse complement strand
CGATCTCGCCGCCTATGCCTGGGCCGTCGCGCTTCAGGCTCTCCTGAACGGTTCGGGCCTGGACGCCAAAGCGCAGCTCGCCCAATACCAGGATGCCTTCACCGCCAATCCGCGAAACAGCGTGATCGAGTCCATGCTCGGCGACGCTTACAACCAGGTGGGGGAGCCTGAACTGGCGCTGCAAGCGTGGCGCGGCGCAAGCCAGTTGGCGCCCAGTTGGACCGAACCCTATGTCCGCATCTCCATGACCCTGGCCAAACAAGGCAAGGGCGACAGCGCCGAAGCCGTCCGAGCATCCAATCTGGCGGTGATGACCAGTTCCGAAGGCGGCAGTAAATACAACAATTTCGACGCCATCGTCGCGCACCTGGAAGTGATGTTCGCCAAGCTCAACGCCTCAAGTAATTCCTCGGACGTCAATGGTCTCCTGGACGATGTCGAGCAGGTCCAGAAATCGCTTCCCGGCGAGCCTTCCACGCTGCCGATTTACATCGCGCTGCTGGTCCGCACGGATCAGCGAGACAGGGCGATTGATCTGGTCAACCGCGCGATCAAGGAGCCCGCTCACGAAGGCGGCGATGCTTTGCTGCTTCGCCTGGCCCAGGTCAGCCGAGCCGAAAAACTTGGACTGGAAGATTCCATTTACACCAGGATTGAGCAGGTTTACGGTTTGTCACCCTCACTGGCCTACGCCCGCGCTACAAGCCTGTTCGCCGAGGGCCATGCCGCCGGGGGTTTGCAAATCCTGCTTGATGGCAAAGCCAAGGGGACCGGCGAGCCCCGAAACTGGGACCGCGCCATCTGCCAGTACCGCGAAATGTCTCACGACCCCGCCGCCGCCAAGGCCTGGGAGGCGCTGGGCGACGCCTACCCCACGGATCTGGCTGTGCAATCAGCCATTGTTTCCAGCGAGGAATCCGCCTGGTCGGACCAACAGTTTATGGATCGGACCATCAATCGGCTCAAAGATCTGACCGGTGAACAGGCCACCGCGTGGAAGACCGCCCGGGCCCGCCTGCTCCTGCTGGACAGCACAAATTCCAATCAAAACACTTTGGCCGCCGTCGTCTTGCTCAACGACGTGATCAAGCTGTCCCCCGAGGAATACCTGCCGCACATTCTGCTGGCGACGGCGTACGAACGGCAAAAAAATACCCCCGCGGCGATCGCCGAATGGCGCCAAGCCACCGTCATCCAGCCCGATCTGGCCGCGCCCAACTTCAACCTCCTTCGGATGCTCCAGGCTGACGGCAAGATTGACGAAGCGCGCGGCGTGTTTGACAAGCTGGCGTCTTTACCCCATCTGCCTCCGCAAATGGCGGTCGAGGCCGCCCGAATGATGTCTGATGACGGCGACACACAGCGCGCCGAATCGATTCTGACCAATCACCCCGATACCAGCAGTCAGGTCCTGCACGACGCTACTTTGGCCAACATCTATCGTCGCGAAGGACGCAATAGCGACGCCGCCTCAATCTATTTCAAGCTCCAACAGGCCAACAATCTCGACGCACAGACGATCCGCCAGGCCGCGCAGTTCTTCGGCTCCCAGCACGATCTGGCCGCTGCTCACCAATGGCTGGATCGGCTCAATACTGCTTCATTGCCTGCGGGCCAGCGTGAACTCATATTGGCCGATTTTGAAGAGACCTATGGCGATGCTCAGGCGGCGGCGAAGCTGTACGACACTGCCGTAAAGGCTGCTGTTGATGATCCCAACGCCGCTCTGGCACAGATAGGATATCTGATCCGCCAACAGCAATGGGCCGCGGCCAGGAGCGCCACCGATGCGGCGGTTGTTCGCTGGCCCGCCAAAGCGGCGCTGGCGAATCTAAAATCCGCGCAGGATATTTTCGCCGCATCAGACCAAGCCAGGCACCTGGTGCCGTTGCTCGTGGCGGTTTCGCTCGAGCCGCAAAACGAGGCCGGCACGCAGACATTGCGCGTCATGGCGAATACCGGCGCCGATGCAGCCGCCACCCTCAACAGTTTGCAGAACCTGTTGGCAAAGTATCCCGATTTTGAGCCGCTCTATGCGCTGACCATTACGCGCCTGTTGGGATTGGGCCGAACGGATGATGCCCTGACCATGGCCAGCGCCGTGATGGCGCGTTTCCCCCAATCCGCCTCCGCCGCCAGAACCGCCACCGAAGCTTATACGCTCGCCGGCGACTGGACCGATGCCATGATCGCCGCCCGCGAGTGGCGACAACGCGATCCAGACCATCCCGCGGCGGCCGATGGGGTTATTGCCACCGCCGATTTGTACCTCGGCCAGCCGCGCGACGCCGTCGATCGTCTTACCCCTTACATCCCCGACGCCAAAGCCAGGCCCGATCTCAGGGGCGATTTCCTGGTTCTTTACGCCGAAGCGCTGATACGCGCCGGCAATGAATCCGATGCCGCCGCCATCCTGCAACCGTTGGCGACTAATTCACCGGCATGGCGCGCATCCTGGTTGAAAATGGCCGCTTTCGCCCACAACGATGGCCCCTCCGCCGCCGCCTGGATCGAACAGATCCGCCCCAAGATGAACGCCAGCTCCAGTGCCGATCAGCAGGAGGTGGCCGACGCGTATCTTCAGTGTGCTTTGGTCCGCGGATATTCCCAGGGGTACCAGATCGCGTACGACATTCTCAAGCCGTTCGTTGGCTCCCCCGAAGCAACTATTCCGGCATTGGCAACTTTCGCCTCCGCCGCCTCCGGCATCCATGATCGCCAAGCCGCTGAGCAGGCGTACCGGCAGATCTTAAAAATCAATCCGAAACTGGCCGGCGCGCAGAATAATCTGGCCGATTTTCTGCGCCAGAACGGCGACATGGCCTCGCTCAAAGAGGCCGAAGCCCTGATTCGCTCGACCATCGCGTCAAACCCGTCCGATCCTGATTTGCCCAGCTTCGACGATACCCTTGCCCGCATCCTGCTTGCCCAAGGAAAGGTGGATGATGCCATCGCGGCCTTCGAGGCGGGGTACCGTATTCAACCCAAGAATATGAGCCTGCTGATCGGCTTGGCGTATGCCAATGCCAAGAGCGGCAAACTCGATGCGGCAACGGATTATCTTGCGAAGGTTGATGCATTGGTTTTGGCCGGCAGCAAGGTTCCCGATGAGCTCCAGGCAGACCTCCAATCTGCCCGCGACACGGCCAAAAAGACCGACGCGCGCAATTCAGTCACAGGCACGGATATTTCACAACCTGCCAAGTAAACCCCAGTTCGCCACCTTAACGCCCTCCGCATGGTCTGGGCGGTTCCCGTTTCACCTCTAACCGTTGTCAAGCCAAGCAATTAAATCAAGCGCACCCTGTTTTGTGCGTCAAGCCCCGATAACTGATGGCATAGTAGTTGCTCATCACCGAATGTGATCGGTTCGCCCCGGTCTGCCCGCCCACAGGCTGGGCAAATTGAAAGGGCGATTTCGATTAGACCTGCGGGATCGAAATCACAAACTGGGTCCGAGTTTCGGGCTGTTTTGGCCAGAATTTGGCTGTTTTTGTAGGACGAATTTATATTGGACGTTCGCTTGTTTCCCGTTATAATACGCCCTATAAGTTCGAGAGTTGATCCTGTGGGATGGCGCGGTGTAGCCGTTACATACCGCGCGACGCGTTTGTGATACGCGGCAGAAAGGGGATGGACCTGCAGCGTTAATGAGATTTGTGGTTCATGACATTTATGTGGGTGCTAGGCTTGGAGTCGCGTGGCTCCGGCCCTTGAAGTAAAAAGCGAATGAGCAACTTTTTGATGTTGACCATTTTGCTGAGATCCAGAACATGATGTGCCGGATCGTAACGTCTACGATCCAGTTTTAGGGAGGTCGAAGATTATGAATCGTTTACTTAAAACAGCCAGCGTCGCCGCGATCGCAGCGTTGCTCGGCTTTTCAGCTACGTCTTCGCGGGCTGCGCAGGTAATCGTTGGCATACCGCCAGACGGCACCACGACGTTGGCTGATGGTTGGGCGATCACAACTCCAGCCGGCATTTCTCTTACGATCATTGAAAACGGTAATACCCTCACCGTCGAAAAGCACGCTGGGTTCACCACGTCCGACAGTCTGGGCGTTACGTTTGACGGCACGCATGTTACGGGCACGTCGACGATCACCCTCACAGGTGAGAATCTGACCAATGAGTCCGGTACGACTTGGTCGGGATTTGACGATGTGGTAACCGCCGAGATTCCCGCCGACCCCGCCACCGTGACCAGCATTTTTAATGGCGGCGCTATCGGCACGACGTATGTGCTCTCGCTGGCCGGCAGCTCGGGCGGCGTGATTAGCTACTCCGGTAGCCAAGCCAGCGGCACAACGACCAACTGGGGCAGCTACGTCACGGGTGACACCTCCACGCTGGGCATCAGCGCCGCAGCGGGCGGTATTTTCACCCTGGATGAGATCCCCATCGTCGGTAGTGGTCCAGCCGTCCCGCTTCCCTCTGCCGTTTGGCAGGGCTTGGTTGGGCTGGGTGGATTGGCTCTGATTGCCTTTGGCAAGAAGCTGAAAGCGACGGCCTGAACCGGCGTTCTAATTCAAAAGAGAATCCTTCGCGAGGGTTGAGCCCATCTCAACCCTCGCTTTTTTCTTATCTGTTCTGGAACCGAATGGACGTTGACATCCAACGGCTCTCCCTGCGACAATCCGTATACAAGCTGGGTGGCTTGAAACGAACTCCGCGAAAAAATGTGGTTATTTCTACTTTTGTAGTGGATTCGCGTATAGTGTTCTGAATCGCGATGGAGATCGGGGAAAGCGGCAATTTTTTTAGGGAGGTTATCGCCGTGAAACACCGTTCAAAACTTGCGATTGCGGCAATCGTCTCTACCGTTCTGGGGGCTGGCGCCGTTGTAGCGCCGGCCGCTCAGGTTGTTTCCATCGGGCCGGGCCAAACAGCAACCGTTGGCGGTTGGTTCATCACCACACCCGCGTCGGGAGTGTCGTTGGTCGCCATCACCACGGCCGCGAACACACTTGTCCTCGAAAAATTCGCGGCCTTCACGAGCTCGACCCCCGCTTCGATTTCCTTCGCGCCCGCGGACGACATCGCCGACTCTATCAAGATCACCACCGAGATGATCACCAATGAAACCGGAGCCGCTTGGTCCGGCTTCACCTTTAGCCTCTCGGGCGCCGGAGCAGCATTTGACAGCATCGGCAACTCATTCATTCCGCCACTGGGCACCAGCCCTCTCGATAGTTACACCAACATCAGCTTCAGCCCGACCAGCATCACCTATACCGGCACGCAGAACAGCGGATATACCTCTTCATGGGGCGGCGAGGATGGTTCCGACCTGGTGATTGATACGGCCGCAACATCGTTTTCGCTTATCGAAGGACCGCTGACCGACCGCCCCGTGGCCGTACCGCTTCCGTCCGCCGCGCTGCAGGGACTGGTCGCCTTGGTGGGTTTGGGTCTGCTTGCGGGGGCTAAGACTCTCAAAAATCGTCTGCTTGGATGAGGCCTTAGAATTTGGCAAATATTTGCGAGGATAATTTTGGCCCTCGCCTTATTTGCGCGGAACACAAGCAAAAGGCCCGACAGAATAGCCGTCGGGCAACGCTTTTGTCGTGGGACAAACCGACCCAATTCAGTTCGAATCAACGTCCCAACCGCCAGGCTGGGCCGAACCGCTGCTGTCCGTGGCGGCTTGCTGCGACATAATTTCCACGTCACCTTCTTGATCAGAAAGCGGCGTGGATTCGACGCCTACGGGCTTGCCAGATACATGCTCTGCGGGGACCGATTCGATTCCGCCTATAAAATCCCCGCCGTGACTCTGACCCGCCCGGCTTCGTCGCTGTTCGGCCGATCGTTGGCCGCCCAGACGTCCAATCTCAATCATGTGGCTCCGATTTACACTCACATTTTGCCCGCCTTTTCTGCCTGCATCACGGGCTTCTTCAGTGGTGAACTCGTGGGCAACTCCTTTGCGATGGGCCGCCATACCGCCTTTTCGCGCGATCTCGCGCTGTTTACGTCGGTCCATCGACGCAAAACCACTTGTCTGATTTCTGATTTCCATAGGGCACTCCTTTCGAAGGACACTTCACCCTAATACAGGTCGCAAGGCATGTGCCACCGAACCCTGCCCATGCCCTCACTTTTGGAAGAAAAAATATTGCGCAACTACCCTAAAGTTAGTTTCCGATACGAAATACGGTGCGGCCGCTCCGCGTCCGCCCCGAGTCGCCTTTTGCGATCGATTTCATATTGGCTGTAATTTCCGTCGAAGAACCTCACCTGGCTTTCCCCCTCGAATGCCAGGATGTGCGTCGCCACGCGGTCCAGAAACCAGCGATCGTGGCTGATGATCACGGCGCAGCCGGCAAAATTTTCGATCGCCTCTTCCAAGGCGCGCATCGTGTTCACGTCCAGGTCATTTGTCGGCTCATCCAACAGCAGGACATTGGCGCCTTGCTTGAGCATCCGCGCCAAATGCACGCGGTTGCGTTCCCCGCCAGATAGAGTTCCCACCGTCCGCTGCTGGTCCGTCCCGCCAAATCCGAAGCGCGATACATAGGCCCGCGAATTGATCTGCACGCTGCCCAGGCGAATCGTCTCCTGCTTATCCGAGATCGATTCCCACACGTTGCTGGATGGGTCCAGCGTCTGGCGGCTTTGCTCGACATACGCCAGCTTCACGCTTTCTCCCAATTCGATCCGGCCCGAATCCGGTTTCTCCTGGCCGATGATCATCCGAAACAGCGTCGTCTTGCCCGCCCCGTTGGGCCCGATCACGCCGATGACCGCATTGGGCGGAAGCATAAAATTCATATCCGCCATCAGAATCCGCTCCCCGTAGGCTTTGGTCGCGTTCACCGCCTCGATCACTTTGTTCCCCAGGCGCGGACCCGGTGGAATATAAATCTCAATCTCCGCCATGCGCTTCTGACCGTCCTCATTGAGCATCGCCTCATACCCCGCCAACCGCGCCTTGGATTTGGCCTGACGCGCGGTCGGCGATTTGCGCACCCATTCCAGCTCCCGGGCCAGGGCCTTTTGCCGGCTGCTCTGCGCCTTTTCCTCCTGCTGCAAGCGCGCCTGCTTCTGTTCGAGCCACGATGAATAATTCCCCTTCCATGGAATCCCCTGCCCGCGATCCAGTTCCAAAATCCAGCCGGCCACGTTGTCCAGAAAATACCGATCGTGCGTCACCGCGATGACCGTTCCCGCGTATCGGCCCAGGTGCTGCTCCAGCCATGCCACGGATTCCGCATCCAGATGATTGGTCGGCTCGTCCAGCAGAAGCACATCCGGCTTTTGCAGCAGCAGCCGGCACAACGCCACGCGCCGCCGCTCGCCGCCCGACAGCACCTTCACCGAGGTGTCGCCCGGCGGACATCGCAGCGCATCCATCGCCATTTCCAATTGCGCATCCAGATCCCAGGCGTTGGCCGCATCCAGCTTTTCCTGCACCGCGCCCTGTTTCTCCAGCAGCTTGTTCATCTGCTCATCGCTCATCGGCTCGGCAAGCTTCTCATTGATCCGCTCGAATTCCTTCAGCAGATCGATGGTCGATTGCAATCCCTGCTCGACGATCTGCCGAACCGTCAGCCCCTCATCCAGGACCGGCTCCTGCTCCAGAAAACCGACGCTATACCCGCTCTGCAGGCTGATTTGCCCCTCATATTTCTTATCCACCCCCGCCAGGATTCGCAGCAGCGAGCTTTTTCCCGATCCGTTGAGCCCCAGCACCCCGATTTTCGCCCCGTAAAAATACGACAGGTAAATATCCTTGAGGATCACCTTCTTCTCGTGTGATTTGCTCACCCCGATCATCGAATAGATAATCTTATTTGCCTCAGCCATGCATTCAGTTTAGCCGGCGAGCCTGCTCGCCGCGTCGACGATAACAAAAAATGTCGATTTCGCGCGCCATCCCCTCATCATTGAGCGTCTAAGCAATCAATGGGAGCCGATTCGTGATCGAGACCGACGATCAGTTGGCCCAAAAAAGCCGCCACGGCGATCGGGCCGCTTTCGAGGAACTGGTCCGCCGCATAGGCTGGGCCGTCTTTGCCCGCCTCTATCTCGAAACCGCTGACTCCCACAAGGCCGAAGACCTGGCCCAGGATACGGATCGTAATCGGCTTGTGCCTGCTTTTGCCGTGGATGATATTGGCGTGGCTCGGCTGGAAAATCGCCCGCCTCGTCCGCCGCCGCCGAATCGCTGGCGCGTAATTCTTCCACACAGTTCTATTTGAGCAATGCTCCCTACAATACACGCCAACAGCAACGGTATGCTGGCAGCGCAAGTAATCCGGGAGCATCCATGAATCAGGAACAGTGGACCGCCGTCGATCGTTACATCACTGATCTTCTAATACCGCCCGACCCTGCATTGGATGCGGCGCTGCAAGCCAGTGCCGCCGCTGGCTTGCCGCCAATCAGCGTGACGCCCAACCAGGGCAAGCTGCTGCAACTGCTAGCGAAAATCGGAGGTGCCCGCAACATCCTGGAGATCGGCACGCTGGGCGGTTACAGCACGATCTGGCTCGCCCGCGCTCTGCCCAAAACCGGTCGCCTGATCACGCTGGAAGCGGATCGGAAGCACGCCGAGGTCGCCCGCGCCAACATCGCCCGCGCCGGATTGTCGGATGTGGTCGAGGTTCGCCTGGGCCGGGCGCTGGATGCCCTGCCGCAACTGGCCGCCGAGCGTCGCGCGCCCTTCGACCTGATCTTCATCGATGCGGATAAAGCGGCCACGGCTGATTATTTCACGTGGTCCCTGAAACTTTCGCGTCCCGGCAGCTTGATCATCGTGGACAACGTCGTCCGCAAAGGCGCCGTGATCGACGCCGCCAGTCGCGATGAGGACGTGCAGGGCATTCGCCGCTTCAACCAGTTGTTATCCGCCGAGAAGCGCGTCAGTGCCACCGCGATCCAGACCGTCGGCAGCAAAGGGTATGATGGATTTGCCATCGCGTTGGTCATCGGCCAGCCCGTCACCGAAATTCCCCCCGGCATGCCGATTTGAGTCGGCATGTGCCCCCGAAGGTAAAGTCAAATCAAGTCTCGGCCTGGACAAACTTCCGCGGAGCAGGCCCGGTGTACTGACTTCGCGGCCGGATGATTCGATTGTGGTCCTGCTGCTCGGTCACGTGGGCCGCCCATCCCACCACGCGAGAGCAGGCGAACAACGGCGTGTTCAGCGGGACTGGAATCTCAAGCAGATGCAGCACCGGCGCGGCGTATAAATCCAGGTTGGCAAATAAGCCCTTCTCCTTCTCCATCACCTCTTCCAACTTCTGGCAAATCGGCAGCCACTGGGTCTGGCCGGTTTGTTTACCGATGGTCTGCAGCAACTTGCGCATCGTCGGCACGCGCGAATCGCCCGTCTTGTAGACCCGGTGGCCAAAGCCCATGATCTTTTCTTTGCGGGCAAGGTGATCTTTGACCCATTGCTCGGCCCTCTGCGGAGATCCGATCTCTTCCAGAACCTTCATCGCCTCTTCGTTGGCCCCGCCGTGCAGCGGGCCTTCCAGCGTGCCGATGGCGCTGACGATGCAGGAGTACATATCCGGCAGCGTCGACGCCGTCACTCGCGCCGCAAACGTCGAGGCGTTGAACTCATGCTCGGCGTACAGAATCAGAATCGTGTCCAGGGCATCGCTCTGCCATGGCTGTGGCGGCTTACCGCTCAGGCCAAACAGGAATCGCTCGGCCAGGCTCGGCTGGTCGTCGCCGGGGAACGGGTTTTTTTCATGGAGGATTTGCCACCCCGAGGTGGTCAGCGGCGTCAGCCGCGCCAACAGCCGCACCGACTTGCGCATGTTGGCATCGTGATCCACCTTGCCCAGGTCCGGGTCGAACGACCCCAGCGCCGACACCCCGGTGCGCAGCATATCCATCGCCCGCGCTCCGCGCGGAAGTTTCCGCAAAATATCCAACACCGCCGGCGGAATCGTCCGCTGCGCGACCAACTGACGGTTGAATTCGGCCAATTCCCCTTTGCTCGGCAGCTCACCATGCAGGATCAGCCAGGCGACTTGCTCGAAACTGGCCTCCGACGCCAATTCTTCCACGTCGTAACCGCGATAGCGCAGACCGGAATTGGGATCGACCCAGCAGATCGCCGATTCTCCGGCGATCACGCCGGCCAGGCCGGGGCTGTAGGGTTGGGGTTGTTCACTCATCGATTTACTCCAGTGGGAATTGTCGATGGTCTATTGCCATTTGATGGATTTCAATAGGCAATAGGCAATCAACCGGTCCACTCATCCGCGCTCGGATCATATCGCAATAGTTCGTAAAGCTCCTGTCTGGACTGCATTTTGGAGCGCCATTTTTTCTGCGAGCCCTGGCGGTAAAGATCGCGCAGGCATTGTTGCTCTACCGCCATCGCCGCACGCAACGCCGTTTGGGGGAAGATCACCAGCCGATATCCCATCGTCGCCAGCTCGTGCACGCTTAGCAGCGGGCTGCGCCCGAATTCGGTCATGTTGGCCATCAGCGGCGCGCGAACTTTTCGCGCAAATTCTGCGAACTCCTCCGCCGATTCCAGCGCTTCGGGGAAGATCGCATCGGCCCCGGCCTGCAAATAGATCTGTGCCCGGGCCACGGCGGCTTCAAAACCTTCCACGGATCGTGCATCGGTCCTGGCAATGACTAGAAAATCCCTGTCCCGTCTGGCGTTGACCGCAGCCTTAATCTTCTTTGCCATCTCCGCCGGCTTGACCAGCGTTTTGCCCCCCAGGTGGCCGCACCGCTTGGGAAACTCCTGGTCTTCCAGATGCAGACCGGCCAGGCCGGCTCGCTCGAACATTTGCACCGTCTTGGCCGCATCGTCAAAACCGGTATCGGCATCGGACACCACGGGGATCGCGACCGCCGCGGCGATGTAACCCGCCAGCCGAGCAAATTCCTCTCGTGACAAAAGCCCAATGTCCGGCACCCCCGCCGTCGCGTTGGATAGGCCGGCGCCGCTCACGTAAACCGCATCGAATCCGATCTGTTCTATCAGCCGAGCCGTCAAGCCGTTGAACGCGCCGGGCATGGCCACACATCCGCGCGTTATCAGCCGCCGTAACATCGCGGCCTTCGATTTCCCGGCTCGCGACTTGCGCATTATTTCACCAAAAGCAGCGGCATCAGCTCGCCGACGTTCTTTTTTTCTTCCAGCTTCCACACCCACTGAGCCACTTTATTGACGCGATCCGCCCCCAGCACCGGATCGGCCAAGGCGTGCAATTTGGATTCCACCTGTGCATCCGACAGCGGCTTCTTGGCGTTTCCCAGCGGGACGTCCACGCGCTTGCTCAGCGTCTTGCCGCCTTGCAGCTTCAGCGTGACGATGTTCCCAACCTGCTGAGGATATTTGTCGCTCAACTCGGGGTGGCGGGAAACCTTGACCCGCTCCACCAGCTTCAGCAGCCTGGGATCGGTGAACCGCTGCGGCTCGAATTGCCGGGGCGTTACCTCGCCATCGGCCAACGCCACGGCGGTGAGATAGGGCAGGCTGTGATCGGCCGTTTCGCGGCTGGTCGGCTTCCACCGCTCCGGGCCGGTGCCGATGATGTCCACCGCGGCGTCGTGGCTCTCGACCGTCACCTGCTCAATCTCGTCCACGCTCTTGATCTTGGTGCGCAAGTCCAGCGCCGCTTCGACCGCGCTCTGGGCATGATACTCCAGCGGCCAATACTTGATGCTGGTCCGCAGGATCATCAAATCATCGGGCCCGCTCACGGGCTGGCCAGTGGCGATCGGGCCTTGTAGCTTCAAAGGTCCGCTGACCAGTTTTTCAAACCCGTTGGCCCCCTCAAAAATCGGGGCGGGGCCGGTGATTCCCTCCCGGGCCAGCATCGCCGCGAAAACCCCATGCCGCGCCGCATTGGCGAACGCGCAACCCTTCCAGTGCGACAGCTCGCCCACGCGCGATTGCCGCAGGTTGACGCTGCCGACGCCCGCGATCCCTACGGCATGCCGCATCGGTTCGGCCTCCAACTTCATCAATCGCCCCGCCGCCAGGGCGGTGGAGAACGCCCCGTAGGTCACATGATCCCATCCGCGGGAACGAATGCAGGCCGCATCGCACAAACGGCATTGCACTTCGTAGGCCAGCACGATGGCGGCGATCAACTCCTTCCCATCCGCTTGCTGCGCTTCAGCCACAGCCAGCGCCGCCGTGATGTTGTCACTCGGATGCGCCGGCTCCTTCGAGAGATAGGTATCGTTAAAATCGAGATACCGCACCATGCAGCCGTTGGCGAACGCCGCCCAATCCATCGGCGCCCGATGGCCCGTGCCGATCAGCGTTGCCCCCGCCGTGGCCGACAGGGACATCGCCACCCGCCGCGCCGCCTCGCACGGCTGGGCATGGAACGCGCCGTACGCACACCCCAGCGAATCCAGCACCCGCCGCTTCACTTCGTGCACAACGGATTCGGGCAAATCCTCAAACTTCAGCGAGATGGCGAACTGCGCCAACCGATGCGCCAATGTCTGCATTCAATCTCCTTTGCACCGGGCAAAACCGCAGCATCATACTGATTCGCCCGAGACAGACCATCGCCTATTCGGCCGCGTTTTGGGCCAACCCCGCCACCACTGCGATGTTCTGCACCAACTCCCGCGGAACATGATGGCGATCGCGCAGGTATTCAGAGGAGTTAAATGAAATCCAGACCTTCCCGGCCACGTCCTGCCAGACCAGGAGCTTCAAAGGGAGATCGATCGCGATGCTCGGCGCAGCGATCATCAGCGGCGTGCCGACCTTGGGGCTGCCGAAGATCAGGAGTTTGGTGG
>Ga0182024_10018961_pt1 | contig 12746 bp, 10 predicted proteins | sample P32metaG_FD_120480 | JGI IMG/M metagenome (GOLD analysis project Ga0182024, IMG submission 120480) | Permafrost microbial communities from Stordalen Mire, Sweden - P3-2 metaG (Illumina Assembly) | ecosystem: Environmental > Terrestrial > Soil > Wetlands > Permafrost | place: Sweden: Stordalen... | reverse complement strand
TGGCGGGTCACTCTTTCGCTCGCTGCTGTCTGGTTTTTCACGCGGAGGCGGACCGCTGAACGGTTGATCCCGATCGTCAACATTGTCATCGCCGCTGCTTGAGGGCATTCCGGCTTCCTCTGCCGTTTGCTGGGTTTGGTCGAATCCTTCGGGACCCCTGTTGCCAGTGTCTTCTGCATCGGATCTTCGGCGCATGCGGTGTGGTGCAGCGTCGTCCTGCTGTGGCATTGAGGTGATCCGTCCCGTCCCGTCCGATCGACTCTTGCAGTCTTATACCAATACATCTCCGCTTATAAGCATATGCCTATATCTTTTTCTCGGCGGCCGCAGTGCTCCCGGCGGCTGATAAAAGCCGCCCCCGATGCAGAGCCCGAGTTGCCTCTTGCCCGCACCAACAAGGCGGGACGCCCGCACCAACAAGGCGGCGAATCTCTTGCGCCAATCACCAACAAATTTCGGCACCATGCATGGTGGCGATTAGCAGGGACGAATTGAGCTGGCGGCATGTCATGTGGTGGCGCGGGCGATGTTGATCGAGCTGCGCTAATTGCTGAAAATTTCGCCGCAATGCTCTTGGCATGCCGCGTTGGCAAAGGCGCCGCTATGCGAAAAGTTCGCCTGATCAGCGTTTGAGCTTTTCGAAATGCTGGGACAGGAGATTGCCAAGCGCTCGATCTCACAGCTGTATCACAGACATGCACTACATCTCAAGCTTTTCTTTCTTGCTTTCGCGCCTATCAGGCGGTTAGGTTCTGTCTGCTTCTTTTCTTCTCTTTCTCGCTGCGAAAGCTTATACCCCGTTATCTAATACTCCTCTGCTCTGTCGGCTTGACTAATTACGTTCTCACCGAACGGAGTTGGGCAGCAGCATGGCACCGTATCTAGTGCGCGGCGTAGATGCTTTCACCCTTAAGTCTCTTCTGCAAAGAGAAACAAGGAGCGTGCCATATGGCAAAGCATCCAGTAATCGCTCACGATGACCCGAAACTCCACAACATTTGGAGACGGGTGATCGAGACCTGGCTTTTGACGTTGATTGGTTATGGCTTGATGGGTGGATTGATTTTCGCCGCCCTCGAGTTCGCCGGTGCGTCTTATCACTTCAAGCTGGGATTCAACCTGATCTACCTGATTCTGCCCATCGTTAGCTGGTGGTTCAGTGCCAAGATCTCGTTGCTCGTCACCAAATCCGTACCTGCGGATCCAAGCAATCCGGAGCACAAGCGGCTGATCGACATCGTTCACCGCACCTGGCTCAAGAGCGGGCTCAAATTCGAACCGCCCGTTTACGTTTCTGACAACCCGCTGCCCAACGCCTTCGCTACCGGCCCCATTCACCGCAAGGCAGTGGTGGCCGCGACCAAAGGCTTGTTCCTGATCGGTTTGACCGACGACGAAATCGAAGCTGTCTTCTCGCATGAGCTGAGCCACGTCAAAAACTACGACGTCGGCATCAACTCGTTGCTGGCAGTGCTCTCGTCGTTCTTCTTCATGATCGTCAACGCCGGCGTCAACACGCTGCTTGCACCCATTCACCTCTATCGGTGGGCGCGCGGCATGAAGCCGCTCAGCCAGGAGAACAAGCCGCGGACGTTCTTCGGCAGCGTGCTGAACTACGTCATCTTCTACGTCGTGTTCTGGTTCACAGGACAACTGACGAAGTTGGTGCAGATGTTCGTTGTGCGTTCGCGGGAATCCGGCGCTGATGCGACCGGTGCCCTGATGACCCACAATCCGTGCGCGCTGGCCACAGGTCTCGAGAAGCTCGTCGCCTACGTCGAGACTCATCGTCCGGAAGGAAAGGCTCGTGAATACTGGCGAGCCCTGCGACCGATGATGACGATCGACCCGCTCTACGATGCGGTCGAAGCCGACGCCAAGCCGGTCACCATCCTCGACAAGCTCAAGGCGTTCTGGAAATACCTGATGCTCACGCACCCGACGGTTCCGGACCGTGTCTATCAGCTCGAACGGATGAACGGCGGCGCCTGCCCGCGGGCCTGACGTTTAGCCGATGTGCAGTTTTGGGGTGGGCGCTGTCACTTGCAGCGTCCACCCTGCGCCCACTTTGTGCAGTCTTGCGGCGCTGCATGTAGCAGCGCCCATCTTCACGGTTGGAGTCAGGGTGCACCTGACCGCTGGTCAATCCAGCAAAGATTCGAGGACATAACCATGAGTAACAAACGAAACGCCGCGCACGCCGCCCAGTCCACCGACCAGGCGCTGACGATCTACAATCAGGGCTTCGGCATCGTCCAGGAGACGAGGCGGCTGCGGTTCTGCGTCGGTCACAACGAGATCCAGCTCGAAGGCATGCCGCAGCAGTACGTGCCCAACAGCATGAAGGTGCTGAACTACAAGGGCGATGGCGAGATGACGGTGACCGGCATCAGCTTCCAGGCGGCCTCGCTCAACACCGCCCAGGTGCTGCAGCATCTGGAAGGCCAGGACGTCGAGCTGAAGTTCCGCACCAACGCCAGCCGCGAGCGCTGGACCAAGGGCACGGTGCTGCACTACCTCAACGACAAGGTGCTGCTGCGCAAGGACAGCGGCAAGACCAGCTTGATCACGGTGGCGGACATCGTCGAGGTGCTCTTCGACGCGGCCGCGATCGAGGATCTGACCGATACCAACACGATTATCCTCTGCGCCGACGGCACCGCCGCCGGTGGCTGCGACGTGCGCGTTCTCTACAAGACCCGCGGTCTGGGCTGGGAAGCCATGCACTTCGCTACCTACGACGCCAAGGCCGGCAAGCTGACCAACTTCGAGTCGTGGGCTTCGATCGCCACCAACGGCGCCGCCTTCACCAATGCCCGCCTGACGCTTCTGTCCGCCAACCTCGCCAATCAATCCAATGGGCGCGAGATGGTCTACGCGCAATCGGCGATGGCCGGCGGCGCTCCCAAGCGGGCTGCGGTGCGCCAGGCACAGGTCGAGAGCGTCGGCGAGCAGAAAGCCTTCCAGGTGCCAGGGCTCTTCAGCATCGACCGGACCACGCTCAGCAAGCAGGTGCCGCTCGGCTCCTCGAAAGACGTGCCGGTGACGCGCGAATTCTTCGTGCCGGCGCTGCCGTCCTACAATCGCGCTCAGACGGATGCGGGGCTCGAGCCCGTCTCCATCAGGCTGCGGATGGTCAACAACGCCGAGAACAACATCGGCCGGGAGCTGCTCGCCGGCTCAGTGGAGATCTACGAGTTGGACTCGCACACCGATGCCCAACTGACCGGCGACCCCTCGATCGAAGACACCGCCATCGGCGAAACCTTCGGGTTCGTCTTCGGCACGTCGACCGACATCAAGGCGGAACGCAAGCTGGTCGAATCGAAGGAGGGCACCGAAGGCGCCGAAGACGGCACCGCCGACGAATCGCTCAAGCACACGCTGGGCGGTCCGAACGTTGGTGCGCCCGACAGCGACGACCTCCGCCACCAGGCCATGCTCAAGTCGCGGGCCGGAACTGAAGATGAAGAGGAAGCCCCGAAGTTCCGCGACGAGACCTGGGAAGTGACCGTGCACAACTTCAAGACCGACGAGGCAGTTGCCGTCTCGGTCTTCGAAGACCTGCCCGGCAAGCACGAGATCCTCAAGAGCTCGCATGAGTTCCGCAGCGAGCGGGCCAACCGCTACGCCGCCTCCATCAACGTTCCTGCCGGCGACAAAGCCACGTTGCAGTACAGCGTGCGCATCTGGGAGTAAACAGGCATCCTGCCTGCATCGCTGAACGCTCCGCCAGACTGACGGTGCCTAAGCGATAACGCCAAAGCGATCAGGACCGAGCCGTCAAAGCGCCCTGTCCTGGTCGTCTTGCGTTCCCGCTCATTTGCACATGCACCGCAACGGTCGCTTTTTCTCACACACTTTTACCCGCCATTTTTTGGCGTAAACGCAGCCGCCTCGCGCGCCTGCGTAGCACCGCAGCCGCTTTTGCGCGACTGCGTTCGGAGATGCGATCATGAATCGGTTCTATAAAAAGTCATTAGCCGCCCTGGCCACCATCGGCGTGCTAGCGGCTCTGTGCGTCTGGCTCACCGATGTGGGCTTGAACGCTTTGCGACCCGGCGACGATGTGTCGCTTACCGGCAACACCCCGTCGGTTATTTACCGGGCCCGCTATGTTTCTCATGCCGATCCGCTGCGATCGGTACGGGTGGTCGTCGGTCTGAAACAGCGCAATCAAGAGGCGCTGACTCAGTTGCTCAAAGCGCAACAAGACCCGTCGTCCCCAGAGTTCAGGCATTACCTTACTGCCGACGAATTTCGCCAGCGCTTCGGTCCGACCCAGGCCGACGTCGATACGACGAAGAATTACTTCGCCGGTCGCGGACTCAAGGTCGTGGAAGTGGCGTCCAACAACGGTCTCGTCGTGCTGGAAGGCACCGCCAGCCAGTTCGAGGCCACCTTCAAAGTGCGCCTCAACACCTATGAGGTGCAGAACATTGCCGGGCTGGCCAACGGCATCTACATGAGCAACGACCACGATCCAACCGTGCCGTCGTCGCTCTCCAGCATCGTCGAGTCGGTCTCCGGTCTGAGCGATTTCGCTCAGTACCACAGCCGCATCGTGCGCAGTCCTAACGCTGCTGCCCACAACACTCCCAGCGGCTACTCGCCTCAAGACATCGCTTCGGCATACGATTTTCCCAACACCAATAACGCCAAAGCTACCGTCAAATACAGCGGCAAAGGTCACACCGTCGCCATTGCCACCGCTTATGGATACAAACAATCCGATGTCGACGCGTACTGGCAGCACTGGGGAATTCAGCGCACCGGCACTGTGACAAACGTTGCTGTGAACGGACAGTGGACGAAAACGGACGACGAAACTACGCTCGATCTGGAGACAATCGGGGCGCAAGCTCCGGGCGCGAACATCATCATGTACATCGGGGCAGACCCGGCGTACCGGACGTTCACGATGATCTTCAACCAGATCGTCAGCGAGAACAAAGCGGACGTGATCTCGGTCAGCTGGGGCTCCTGCGAAGCCAACGAAGGTTGGGCGCAGATGCGCACCGAGTCGGCTGTCTTCAGGCAGGCTGCGGCACAGGGCATCGCCATCTTCTCCTCCAGTGGCGATGATGGTGCCTATGACTGCGGCGGCAAGACCAAATATGCCGTCGACTATCCGTCTGCCGACCCGAACGTCACCGCAGTTGGTGGCACCAGCCTGGTCTTGAAGGATGGCAAACGTTCGGCTGAAACGGCCTGGCGCGGCTCCGGGGGCGGAGAGTCAACCACGTTTGCTCGTCCGCAGTGGCAGGTCGGTCAAGGAGTGGACAAACCCTGGTGGTGGGGCTGGTTCGCCAAACGCCTCAGCGCCGACGTCTCGATGAACGCCGATCCCAATACGGGATACGCCATCTATGTCGACGGCAGTTGGATCCAGATTGGCGGCACCAGCGTCTCCGCACCTGATTGGGCGGCCGTTTGGATTCTCGCCACCGAGGCCAACGGCGCCCGGCTCGGTCATGCAGCCCCGACGATCTGGCGCCTGGCCAATACGCCCGAATACTCTCGCGTGTTCCTGGATATCACCCAGGGCAACAACGGCGCGGGTAAAGGTCCAGGCTTCAACGCCGGCGTTGGTTTTGACCATCCGACCGGTTGGGGTGTGCCGCATGTGACAGCGCTGGTCGACTGGCTGGTGGCTGATTACGCCAAGGCGCGCTCGAAATAGCAGCAATGCATCAATTTACTTTGAACCGGTGGGATCACCCCGAGATTCCCACCGGTTCTACTTTTCTCTTATATACGCCTGCATATAGTATCAATAAATTTGGAAAGAAGACAAAAAGTCCCGTGATTGTCGACCGCGATGGTGCCTGGCTCGGCCATGAGCGTGACGGGTTATTCCGTCACGCTCATTGATTAAGCCGCAGCGGGGACAGAGCGGAAGAGGCGAGGGACGAAGCCGACGGAGCGACTCCTCGCCGCCTTGCCTTCGCTCACTGACAGTTTCCTTAGTTAAATCAGCGACACCAAGTTACATCTGGATTACGAAGCTGTCGCCGTCGCCGTCTTCGCGTTCGTCTTCATAGTCTCGAACCCACTCGCCGCTCGGGTCACGTTTCCACCCGGGAGGCGGCATTTGCGGCAGCTCGAGAGGCAGCCGACGCTCCTCTTCGCGCCTGCGCTCTCGTTGCTGTCGGTTGATCTGGTCGATCATGTGGGGCGGGAGCGGGGTCAAAGCATGATAAGTGCGCATGTCCTTCTCCTTTCGTAGAAGTCTGCAGCTGTGAAAATGCCTCCGGCAGCCGCTATAAGCGGTTCATGCAGCCAGGGGTTGCTTCTCGTGCCGCGTCCAGCGCTTCAGGCTGGCGAGCGTCACATAGCGGGTTACGTCGCCCTTCAGGCAGATGCCGTGCGCATCGTAGATGCGGATGCGTTCGTCGAACACCTGGTCGCCTTCGATGATGCGAACCGCCTCGGCCAGCATGGTGTCGGTATCGCTGCCGGTGAACGGCAGATCGCTTCGATGCAGGCCGTCAACGCAGATGAAGCGGTGAGGACCGTTCTTGTTGATGTAGAGTTCGAGCAATTTCATCATCATCTCCATTGGTAAGAAGTGAAGCCGAAGCGGTTGCTATGCAACTAGCGCGACGAGCGAAGCGAGAAGTCCGACAGCCAACAGCGGCGAAGCGGCGGTCAGCAAAAGCCCGCAGCCGATGCGCCAGATGATGCCGTTGTGCTTCCAGTTGAACGCGATCTCCTGCCAGAGCGTCGGACCTTCGACGTACTGCAGGGTGGTGTTGCCGTCGGGAGCCGTCACGGGAACGGGACCGATGAGGTTGCTCAGGGTTCTACGCGGCATCTGCATTCTCCAGTAGTTTGTTGCAAAGGTCATAACTCGCTCTCTGTTGGCGAAACCGCCTGTCAAGCACATTCCGGCTGCGTACTCTGTCACACCGCCTGTGAGGCTGTGATGAATGGAGCTAACGTAAGCTGAGAGGATGTTTTAGGGAGATCGCAATACGAGGAGATAAGAATGACTATGGAATTATTTGGTACCAGGTAATGAGTGCCAAGATCAGCAAAAATTTTGTGTTTAGTGCCTCTTTACAACTCGTTACTTAGCTGAACTGACTAAGGTGGCAGGGTTTGTTAGTACTAGCTCACCTGGCGCGAGCTTGTAGAAATGACCCCGTGAACTACGTTCCTGCGGCACAATCATCTGTTGCGACTGCGGCGCGCACCACCACTGGTGTCATGCCGCTGGTTTTCCGCGGTCACGGCACATGTTTGCGTAATTTTGGCGCAAGCCTGTGCACAATCCCGCACCGCAGAATACGATCAGTACCCGAGTTTCCGTCCCTAAAGCTCGTCCTAACTTGCAGATTTTTACTGTAGAGTTCAGTAATCGGCAAAAGACTCGATTTTGATTGCCTGCAAAAATCGATCAGTACAGGAGCGAACAATGCTAAATACCAGAGCGCGACGCATGAACAGTAAATTGATTTTGGCGTCGAGTTTAACCACGTTAATGGCGCTCAGTTTGAATATCGAGGCAAACGGCGCTCCAAATTCCAAAACTCTTACACCAGAGCAGTTTGCTCAGCGAAGCGCTGAATATTTGCGTTACAAGAGTTATGTTCAAGCTCAAATCCTGCAACAGGAACAACGTACGATGCAGCAGAAATTACAGCGCGAACAGCAACTTGAGCAGAAGCAGCTTGAGCAGAAGGCTTCTTCAACCACAACCAGCAGTCCGGATGGTGTAAAAACCGAGAAAAAACATGTTCCTATTGCCAGGCAAGACGTACTTCTCGTGATGCCGGCTCCAGGCGCAAAAGCTGACGATGTCAAAACAGCTATCGAAAACGCCAATGGTGAGATCTGCGGAGGACTCGGCGCTGGCGGACTATCTGTGGTTCTAGTTAAAGCTCGCCCAGGTAAAGTCGTTGAGTTGCAGCGCAAATTGGCCGCCGACACTAGAGATTTTAAGCACGTAGATTTCAATCGGACATGCGAATCCGAGTTCGTTCCCACCACAGAGCCGACCTTCCCAATCTCCTGGCATCTGACGCGCATGCACGTCCCTGATGCCTGGGATATAGTCTTTCAACACGGTGGCTTTCCAATGCCAGTTGCAGTATTTGATACTGGCGCAGAGGGTCCCGAACCGTTTATTTCTGGATCGGGCGCAGACTGCACCGGCACCGTGGGAAATAAGAAGGTGAGTGATCTTAACCTTGATGGATTTCTAGGGACCGGTCTTTTCTCTGGCAACGTTGAAGATCAGGAAAAGGACATTGCCACTATCGGAAATAACATCAAGACTCTGACCTACGGGTGCACAGATGTGCACGGGCACGGCACCTGGGTTGCATGCACAATCAATGGCTCACCGTACAACGGTTTGGGATCTGCAGGAATCAATCCGCTAGTACCGGTCTACCCAATAAGAATAGCCACAGGCGCTCCAGGCACGAAAGTAAAGACAGACGACCTTTCTCTGATAAAGGCAATGTGCGTGATGTACGACATGGCCAACACCCGTATCATCAACATCAGCTACGCAACTATAATGTCGGCCAAGGCGCATCCCATTCTTCATGAGTTCTTCAAAGACTGGTACAACAGAAAGAACGGACTCATTTTTTGCGGGGCCGGCAATGCGGGTGAAAACTTATCGATGGCAAATCAGCCTTACATCCTCTGTGTATCAGCTATGGACCAAAAAGATGGAATGGTACTGGTAAATCATTCAGATTGGCAATCAGCCAGCGGCACTGCGGTAGACTTCACCGCTCCCGGACAGAACATCCAAGTCTGCAATCCAAATGGTACCAAGACTGCAGTCAATGGGACCTCATTTAGTACTCCAATCTGCGCTGCGATAGCCTCCATGATCTGGACTGTCAATCCCAATCTCAAAAATACGCAGGTTCTCCAAATCATGATCGACAGTTGCGAAAATCTTGGCGGCCACGGTGCCTGGAATCCCCAGTTCGGATGGGGGATGCCCGATGCATTACGCGCTGTTACGGCGGCGGCGGGGGCGCACTGAAGCAAGTGAGGTTGCGAACATCTCTAGTCGCTATGTTCATTGCGTTGTCGCTGGGCGAATCGTCCTTGGCTGACGATTCGCCCTTTCACGATGATTGGATAGTGAGAATGCAAGCGGAGAAATTACAGCGGCAATTCACATACAACGGATCCAGCCTTGACAAGGTGGCAAAAATCACCATTGATTACTACAGAGAAGACCAACCCGACAGCAAAACAGTGTACGAGATGTTGTGGTTTAACGATGGAAAACCAATTGGACTGGAGAGAAAAAACGAATTACAGATTCCTGCCGGGAAGAATGCCAAGATTCAAGTCGTGAATAAGAAAGAAACTACACCGGAGACCGAAAAGGCAATAGCAGATGCCATCATCAGACTGTCCGTTGACGCCTTCCGCAAGCGAACGGCACTGATTTCGATCAAAGTTCCGCAAGAATCGTTTCAAGGTATTGTCGAAGCAATGAACCAATTGAATTGCGTGGAATCTAAAGTTGGTGCTGATGAGGATGAAAAAGCGATGATGAACTTCTCAATTGAGACGGAAAACCAAGGACCATCGACTATCTTGTATTACTACTAAAGTTTTCCGACGCAGGCGTGAAATGAAAAACTCGAAGACTGGAAACCTGAATAATCGTGGGAACGTCTTGATCTTCGTCTGCGTTGGAGTGGTGATTCTCGCCATGTGTGTTCTTGTCGGTTACTCATTTTCCGGACTCTATTTTGATCACAACCGCCTGCAGACGTCTGCCGACGAAATCGCCCTCACCGGCGCTAAGAAATTGAATGACCGCGATCGGATCGGGCAGATCAACAACATGATCTCTCGCTGCAGGCAGCTTGTCTATTCAGATCGCGATGACTCCAAAGACATCAAGAAAGAATTTCCCGAAATTCAAAAAATCTCCGACCAGCTCATGCAAGAATCTCGCCAGTCGGCCCAAGATTTGGAGAACGAACGCAAAAAAGTTCGCAGCCTTGCCGAAAATGAAGCGGTGCAAGCCATGCATGATAAATTCGATTCTATCAAGCAATCGTACGCAATGACTCTTCCTTGGATGCGCGTGAGCACCCCTCGTGTCATAGGTGTTGGACTTGGTTGTATTGATGGGGTCGAAAGCAACGTGGAAGAGTTCGATCAATTCGATGAGTTAAAGCAATCCGATCGCAGCCAGGGTTACACCGCGCTATTCGACCAGCTAAATCTGTATAAAAGCAACAAGAACGAGCAACTGAAAGATGATGACACCGACCTGCCCTTCTTTTTGACCAGCCTGCCGGCACCGATTAAGACTGAGGTTTCACCAGCAAGAGTTATAATGCCGGACAGCTATCGCGAAGCCGATGACGAGCCGATTCCAACAGCGACTCAAGTGATTCTGGATTTGAAGGTGGAAAACGGCATCGGTCCAAACGCAGCCGGAACGATGAAAGCGACAAGCACGGCCATTACAACAGGTGCATCAAACCAAGATTAAACTACAAGCGAAACGATCTCGAAGACGGAATTGCGCTGGAAATACAGCGGAGTTTGGTGCCACTATTGCCGTCCTGATTTGCCTGATTTTGATACCACTTTTGAGTGCTGTGTTCATTCCGATTCGCTACTCGATGTGTCAGGGTGTTGTTACTGATCTCGTAAACAGGCTTGCGCACTGCGAAACGCGCACTGCTGCTTATACCATGCTAAAACAAGATGAAAGATGGAAAAAATTGTTGGCTGCTTGCGGTGCTGAGGAGAAAGATACGAAACTGGTGCTTGTTGCGACAACATCGACAGGCGGCAACAAAGAGATCATCGTTGAGCAAGGCGCTCCCATTCCGACTGAATGGCTTCCAGACGGCAGCCTCGGAGGTTGTGTCTATTCGCTGCATCTCGATTGCCAGTGTGCCATCTCTCCGCTTTTCGGGGGCACTGGAGCCGTAACTGGAATCAACGCTCCGGTCGCACTGAAGGTATCAAGCTCGGCTTATTGGACAAATCTCTCCCGCGATCCGAAGAGTCCGACCCTAGCGTTTTACATCCAGGAATAAGTTTCAGGAGCCAATTCAGTGCGCCAACAAAGCGGGCAAAGCATGATCGAAATGATAGGAGCATTGATTGTCTGCGTGCCTATTGTTTTGTCCGTCATCGACCTTGGCTTCATCGCCATGGGCGCTTCTGCAAACGACTCTGTCTGCCGCGAAGCCGCCGACGCGGCAGCATCAGGTCCGCCATCTACTAACGTTGCTCCGAGCACGAATCAGCTCTCTGCCGGTAAATCTGGATATGACCTTGCTGTTTCCGTGATCAAGGTTCATCAACCAACAAACGTTCCTGCAAAAGTCAGCGAGACACCTGATGTTACCGAATCGCTCACCGACGTTCCACCGCCAGAGCAGGGTGGGTCCGTCGATGGAGAAATTTCGGTGACGACAACTGTGGTGATTACTCCGCCATTTCTAATAGGAGCATACTTCGGCAAAAATGGTCTCAGTCTGACTTCAAAGCATGTTGTTCCATTTACTTATATAGTTCCTAAAGTGACGCAGTCACCTTAGTCTGGAGTACGGTTCAATTTTCGGTACGGTTCAATTTTCGGTGACTCATATTCGACGGCTCAGAATAGCTAATGACTCAAGACTCAGGTGATCACGAAACGAGCGAATCTGATGCTTCGGGAGGTGCGCAACGCGCTCCCAAAGCTCAACGAAGAGTCGCCAAGACTCTGCTTGAGGCTGGCTCACCCGAGCTTAAGAAAATTCGCAACCTTCTTCAAATTCACGAAAATGAGGCAAAACAAGGCAAGAAGGTAGCGAAAACGCTTATAGACGTTCCGCTTCCTCAGATTGAAAAACCTCAGTCAGTGCGCAAAGTTGCAAGAACTTTGCTCGAGGCGGATCTGCCTTCGATCGAGCAACTGCAAGTTGACCAGGTCGAGGTGGCAGATCAACAGACTGGAGCAGAATCAGTTTCAAGACCAAAAGTTGCAAGAACTTTGCTCGAGGCGGATCTGCCTGCGATCGAGCAACTGCAAGTTGACCAGGTCGAGGTGGCAGGGCAAAAGACTGAAACAGAATCAGTTTCAAAACCAAAGCTAGAAAGTGTTGAGCGAGTCCAAAAATTCGTCGCTAAAACCATCTTGGACAGCGACGTTCTCGCCCGGGCGCTTTCGAACTATCAGGTTAGAAAAACCGAACTGGCAGCGGAGGAGGCTAGAATACGCGCCAGTCAACCTGGCGTCGAGTTTCATCCCGTTGAGAGCAACAAGCTGGCTCAACCTTGCGCGTGGCGCTGGGATGATGACACTTCGACCGAGCGGTTTCGCTACTGTGCGAACTGCAAAACCCAACTGTACAACTTCGAAGGTTTGGAATTGCCGGAAGCGGAAGCGTTGATCTTTACCCGGGAAAATAAGCGTAACGCGACTCTCTACAAGCGACCAGACGGCAAATTCATGACACAGGATTGCCCTGTGCAAGTGAAGAGGAAAAGAAGATTCGTACTCTTCTCCGTTGTTGGTGCCACACTCGTTCTTGTTTTGCTGACTGCGTTGATTTTGATGCCGCCGCGAGCGCTTTCACCGAACCCATCTGACGCGACCACCCATGTTAATGAGGCTGAAATCGGAAGTAGGGCAAAGGAGCAGGGCGGCGCTTCCTCAAATGCAGCCAAGAATGGCAATATAGGCGTGCAGCAGGGCGCAAGCAGCACGGGAAAGCGTGAAAGACCGACCTTTACACCCAGAGACG
>Ga0182024_10018960_pt1 | contig 12746 bp, 8 predicted proteins | sample P32metaG_FD_120480 | JGI IMG/M metagenome (GOLD analysis project Ga0182024, IMG submission 120480) | Permafrost microbial communities from Stordalen Mire, Sweden - P3-2 metaG (Illumina Assembly) | ecosystem: Environmental > Terrestrial > Soil > Wetlands > Permafrost | place: Sweden: Stordalen... | reverse complement strand
ACGGAAAGCAACTGGCTTTTATCGCCGACGAGCATGGCAAGCGACAGCTATGAGTGTATAACTTCTCAACCAAACAGACGCGTACTCTGATCTCTTTCCCGGGCGCCACCTGGCCTCTCTTCCCCAACTGGAGTCGGGATGGCAAGAGCATTGTGTTCCAGAGAACCGATCAGATTTCCGATCCCTACCGCTTCATCCGCATCGATGCCAAAGGTGGTGAACCGGTGGAGCTGACGCGCACTACCGGGTCCTGGACTGGCCGCCCGAATTTTTCCGCCGACGGAAACACCCTCTATTTTACCGCCCGCATCGACAAGATAAGCAAGTTCGCCAATATTTTTCGACTCTCGCTCCAGCAGCAGGGGGCGCAACCGGAAACCGTTACCGATCTCGGCCGGCATGCGCATGACGGACTGGTGTCCCCGGATGGGAAATGGGTGGCCTTCCGCCGCAATACCGAAATCTGGCTGGCGCGCATGGCGCCGGGCGTCCTCAAGGATCAGGACTTCAAACAGTTCAGCGCCGAGGGCGGCCGCTCTTTTAGCTTCACGTCCGATTCTTCGGCGATCGTTTATTCCGAAGGGCGCAGAGTATGGCGCAAGCCGGTGGAGCACGGCCCCGCTACGGAGATCCCAGTGCGCTTGATGCTGACTCCAGCGGTGGCCACGCCGCTTCTCATAAGCCACGTGCGGGTGCTCGATGTCCAGGCCGGCAAGTTCAGCGCAGGCGAATCCATGCTGATCGATAAGGGCCGGATCCGCTGGACAGGCGCCGAATCGGGACATCAGATTCCTGCGAATGCTATCCGCCTTGACGGTGGCGACCGATTCGCGGTTCCCGGCCTGGCCGATTCGCACGTTCACACCGCATGGTCGAACCAGCAGATCACGGAAGATTCGTTAATCGCTTATGGCGTGACGACGGTACGTGACACCGGCAGCCGCCTCGACCTGATCAACGCGCTAAAAGACCGTGGCGACACCACCCTGCTTCCGGTTCCGCGTTACTTCGCGAGTGGCGATATTTTCGAGGGCCTGATGCCTCTCTGGGGTGACGCCTTCATGGAAATCACCACGAAAGAAGAGGCGCGCGAGTACGTCCGGAGGTGGAAGAGCCTAGGGGCGGACTTTGTCAAACTCTACGCTTCGCTACCGTGGTACCTGAAGAGCGCCGCGGCGGAGGAAGCGCATCGCATCGGTATGCCCACCGTCGGCCATGGCCTCTCGATCGAGGAGGTTACGCGAAGTATCATTCTCGGATTCGCCACGCTGGAGCATGAGGGCCCCACCAATGACGACCGGCTGAAGCTGCAGGCCGCTTCCGGCGTCAAGTGGGATCCCACGCGTACCGTTTCGTTCGGTTACGGCGGCGAACGGGAGAAGATGCAGGACCCGGAAACGTTCGATACCAAGTTCCGCACTTTCATTCCCGAGGATGCGATCAAGGCTGCCACCACCCGCGCCGGAAATCGCCCCACCTCAGACGCCGATCGCGCCGCTTGGAAAAGCTCGCTCGCCCCGCTGCTGCGGGCCAATCAGATGGGAGTGAAGTTGTTGGATGGTACGGATGCCTTGATGACTTCGATCTTCTTCGGGCCATCGGTGCATTGGGAACTCCAGTTCTTCGGTGATGCGGACATCCAGCCGAGCGATCTCCTGCGGATCGCCACCGTCGGAAACGCGGAGACGGTGGGCGCCAGCGCCGACCTCGGAACGCTCGAAGCGGGTAAGCTGGGAGATGTAGTGCTCCTTGATGGCAATCCGCTTGAGAATATACACAACACGATGAAGATCTGGCGCGTTGTGAAGGGCGGCCAGCTTTTTGATTCGGCGACGATGCGTTGAGCACGTTCGCGAGCGCGCCGCTTTGTCCGTGTCGGACATAGCATCCGAACTGGACTGCGATCCTTGGCCCTTCTATGTTCGCGTGATACGCTCCGAGTTCAGCATAGGGTGCTAGGGCAACTTGCGGCGTCTTGATTGAACGTGCCGTGGGTAAGAGCTCGCAGATAATCTGCTTTGAAACAGGGGGGGCTCGTTACATGTTTATGAAGAAAGTTCTTTTCGTAATGCTGGCCTGGGTGCTAGTGAGCGGCATGGCCAATGCCCAGAACACCACAACGTTAATTGGGACGGTGGTTGACGAATCAAATGCGGTTCACCCCAATACAACCGTTACTGCGGTAGAGAACAGTACGGGACAAAAGTACACCGCAACCAGCGATGAACGAGGCGACTATCGGATCGTCGATATGCAGCCAGGCACTTACAAAGTCCAAGCCGCACAGGCTGGCTTTGCGACCCTGGTCATGTCCGATGTTCAGTTGCTGGTCGGACAAACGGTCACTTTGCCCTTGACGCTGAGAATTGCCTCTATCGCTACAACGGTGGAAGTGAAGAGTGAAGCCCAGCTTGTCAATACTGAGAACCAAGAAGTTGGCGGAAATATCAATCGGCTGCAGATGGACGAAATCCCGTTGCTCGGCAGGAACATCCAAGATCTGGCTCTGCTGGTCCCGGGAGTAACGGCTAATAATACGAGCAATAGCAGCTTCGGCGCCTATCGGGACGACCTGTTTCAGGTCAATCTGGACGGTCAGCAAATCACCCAAGGCATCTCGATCTCGACGGCTTTCGGCCAGCCCGTCTTCAGCCGCGACGCAATCTCCGAATTTCAGCTCGTAACCAGCCAGTTCGACGTTTCGCAGGGACGGTCGGAGGGTGAGCAGGTAAACATTATTACCCGCAGCGGCACCAACGACCTCCACGGCACGGCCTACGGAAACTTCCGCCGCGACGCTTTTGACGCCTCGGACTTCGTCTCCCACACCGTACTGCCCTATGCCCAAACTATTTTTGGCGGCACGATTGGCGGACCTATCATCAAGGATAAGCTGCATTATTTCTTCGCTATTGAGCACCAGAGTACTCCTAGCTCGGTGTTTGTAGCGCCGGTAATTTATGCACCGAATACCTTGACTCTCGCTACACCGAACCTGCAGTACGACATGGTGGCGCGCGGAGATTACACCATCAACGACAAGAACACTCTCTCGGTCCGGGGAACCTTCTGGAATCAGCACGTAACTTCGTGTGCGTGTGCTACGAGCTATCCGACGTCCGAGACCTTGTCGCACTATTACAACCCAAATGTATCGGCCACCTGGACGAATGTGCTAACGCCGAATGTCGTGCAAGAAGTGCAAGCTGGATATTATGAGTACTTTTGGCGAGAGACCTTGGCTCCAAGTGTGGCCGCGACACCCAGCTATGGATTTGGCGTTATCACTATCGGCCCATCGGATTTCTATCCCGAGAACTTCAACGAGAGGATCCCTTCTGTCCACTACCAAGTCAGCATCCATCATGGAAAGCACGATTTCAAACTGGGAGCCGAAGGGCTGTTCCGCACCGACGCGGGATTCTGGCCGTTAAACGCCAGGGGCAGTCTCAGCATCAATGTTCCCACCGATATTCCGCTCGCAACCCGATTTCCTTTGGCGGATTGGAATAATGCATCCGCGTGGAATCTCAGCAATCTTGGCCCGCTGGTTACCAGTGTGAGCCAGGACTTTTACCCGCAGGGGGCCGGAATCAACATGCCGCGACACACTTACGCGGTCTGGGCCGGCGATACCTACCATGTTCTAAAGAACCTGACCATCAACGTTGGGGTCCGCTGGGATGTCGATCTCGGCGAATACAATCCCCCTGGATTCACTCCGACCACTGTACTTGTGAACAACGGTTGGGGCACCAATAGCAACGTCGGTATTCGAAATGGGGTGGTCAGCTGGCACGACATCGCTCCGCGCGGCGGCTTCAGTTGGGCCGTTGGAAAGGGCTTCGTGTTCCGTGGCGGCGCGGGTGTATTTTACAGCGTCCACGACTCCCAACTCACGCTCGGTTTGGATCAACAGGGCGGCCAAAACGTATTTGCCAACACCTACAATAATCCGACCAAGAATCCCGACTTCATCAACAACTGGACTCAAGGCGCCACCGCGGCCACCTATCTTGCAAATCCATCGCTGCTCCCTCCGCAGGCGTTCAGTTCGGTAGCGCCCGATATGAGGGATCCGCGCGCCATTCAAGCAACGGTTGGTATCCAAAAGCAAATCGGCTCGTCGTGGGTTGTTACTTCCGATTTGATTTACACCAAGGGTGAGTTTCTGGGCGAGTCTCCGAACGTCAACCAGAACCTGGATCCGGTGACTGGATTCCCCTTGAATGCCAACTATCCGGGCGCTGCGCTGCGGCCCAATCCGGCCTACACCAGCATTACTCTGATCGAGAGCAACCTCTATTCCGAGTACGTGGCGTTGGCCAGCGCCGTCAACAAGCGCTTTTCCAAGAATTGGCAGGCGGGCCTCACATACACATTGATGTTCAAGGACAATGACGAGGGCACGGGATCCGGGCTGGGATTTTCCTCCATCTCCACCATCAACAATTACGCGTGCGTGCCGTGCGAATACGCAGTTTCGCCGGCCTTCCAACGGGGCACCTTGCGCGCCAACGCAATCTATCATGGCCCCTGGGGCCTCAACTTGAGTGGAATCTTCTACTACGGCTCCGGCAACTATCAAGCCGCCTCGTATTCAACCTTCGCTACGACAGTCGACACTACTCCGGGCTTTCTGGGCACGGACCGTTTGAATGCCGGCAAGACGACGCTGGTAGTTCCCACCAAATATTTGAGCCGCTGGAATGGCCCCACCTCGATTGCGCCGGGGCAAAGCATTCCGCGAGACGCATTCCATGGTCTGCCCCTTTACAAGATCGATATGCGCCTCTCAAGAGACTTCAGGTTCCATGAGCGCATCGTGTTTACTCCTCAAGTGGACGTGTTTAATCTCCTCAATCACCCGAACTACGGAGGCTACAACACAGCCTTGAACCTCGGGAGTTTCGGCAATCCGACCCAAAACGGATCCGACGCCTACGTGCCGCGGGAATTTCAATTCTCCTTCCACTTCCAGTTTTAGCGTTAGAGTTCTGCGTCTCACGGGGCGGCCGTGACGTCGCTGCCCCGCATCAAGGTTCGTTTGGAGTCCATCGCGACCGGTTCGTCCACTCACAGAAAGAAGGGAAGAAGATAACCATGATGTTTTTACCTCGGATCACACCCGGGAAAGCAAGTGTGATCGCTCTGGCTTTACTTGTGGCTGGAACCGTGCAGGCGCAGGAGTCCTCCAGTCCAACGGCCGCTTCGAAGCCACCCGCGCCAAAAGTTGTCGTAGCGGGCGAGAATCCAGCCATCAGACTCCTTGATAAAGAAGGCGGTAAACCGATTAGCAGCGCGAACTTCTGGCGAGTGGAATGGAGTCCGGTCGGCGCCGGTGCGGTTTGCTTTGTAACTGTCAGCGCTCCCGGTGAAGACAACCTGCGTATCGCCATCTATGACGACAAGAAGGTCCTGGATTATGTCACTACAGACCTCATGTCGAGTCTGATGAAGACTTTCAACGATCCGTCCTATACGCCTCTCAGGGGAACCATTACCCAAACCAACGAAGGCGCCTCAGAGCGAAAAGAGACTTGTAAATCGGATCGCTACACTGTGGAGCTCGTATGGAAAGGATTGGGGCAGGGAACCTGGGCAGATATGAAGATGGGCCCCGTGCTCATGACATTCACCATGGTTCCGGCCAGCAGCGGGGAAATTGTGATTAACGGGAAGAAAGCTCCCGGCACTTGGTACCCCACCGGCGGCGGCATGGGCCCCGGCGCCTATCTCACTGTCAACGAGACTTGGAGACGATAAGCGCAGCTCAGGGCGGTGTGCTACCTCGAACCCTTAGTTCCCCCAGTTTAACTTTTATGCTTCGATTACTGATCGTACTGAATGTATGTGTGTTCGCCGCGAATGCCCAGAAACCGAATCGCGTCTTGCAGGTGGATGCATCGGCTGTCCACGGCACGCTTCGATCCTTTCAGGCAGTGGATGGTGGACCCATCCCTACCTTGCCCAATCGTCCGGATTTGTCTAGCAGGTACAAGGAGATTCACGTTGACCTGGTCCGGACTCACGACCTTTACGGGTCCACCGAAATCGATTCCCATTTCTCCAGCTCTGTGCTGCTGCCGCTGCTGCCCGATCAAGCTGCCCGCACTGCATTTCTAAAAGCGGCCAATGCCGCGATCATTTTTCTGGACTGGAGCGCCGATCCGGAGCGCGCCGAAAGCTACAACTTTGGACCGACGGATAAGTTGATTCAATCCATTCGGGCCATTGGCGCCGACGTCTACTATCGAGTGGGACGCAGCCTGCAGGCTGAGCCGCGTCCGGTAGCGGATCCCGATAAGTATGCCGAGGTGCTGAAACACGTGGTGATGCACTACAACAAAGGTTGGGCCAACGGATTTCAGAATAGCGTTAAATACTGGGAATTCTGGGATGAGCCGGAGTTCAAGGCGTTCTGGCCGGGAACGCCCGCCGAGTTGTATGACTTCTATGGTAAGAGCGTCCGCGCTGTCAAATCCGTAGACACGTGGTCGAAGTTCGGCGCTATCGGCAAGGCCTTCGCTCATACGCCGGGACCTTTTCGCGAAGACTTTCTCGACTTCGTGTTAGCGAACAAACTTCCTTTGGACTTCTACTCCTGGCATTGGTACGCGAGCTACTCAGCGGATCCGTGGGATGTCATGACGCAGGGCAAGGAAATTCGAGATGTTTTGGATGCGCGAGGCCTCCAGAAGGTGGAAAGTCACCTCGCTGAATGGAACATCAGTCCCGACACTAGTGAGCGCACTCGGGCCATGCACGAAAGTATCAGTAACGCTGCATTCGCCGCCGCAACGTTGAGCTACTTGCAGGACGCGCCAATCGCCCGCGCGATTTTGTACCGGGGCGATTCCGTGTTGACCGGAATGTTTAATTCCGCGGGCGAACCTCTGAAGAAGTTTTACGTATATAAAGCGATGGCAGCCATGTTGGAGACGCCACAGCGACTGGCTGTCACGGGCGCAGATACGTTAGGTTTTGCGGTATTGGCAGGACGATCGCGCGACCGCAGGACCGTGCGGGTCTTGATCAGCAACTACGAAATTATAAAAGATGTGGCGCTCCTTCATCCAACAGTCGTCGCGGGCACTGAAATCGCGGTGCGGCTGCCGCGCCGAACCGTGGAGTATAAAAACAACCAAGGTTATTCGATTACTGTGAAGAACCTGCCGTGGGGCAAGAAAGACTATACGATCAAGCGTTATCTGATCGACCAAAGTCATAACCTCGAACCTGTTGGTGAGCAATCCGGGAGCGGCGGTGGCGTGCAGCTCACGGAACCCTTGTTGCCCCCCGCAGTGGAGTTGGTGGAAATTCAGCAAAAGTAGCATTCCATGAGCTTCTCCGGTCTTTTAGTTCGAACCGCGATTTCGGCGCTGCTGTTTATAGGCGCTTCCAATGCGCAATATCGCAGTCTGGTGGTGGATGCCTCAACGGTGAATGGCGCGCTCCGTTCTTTCCAAGGAGTAGATGGCGGCCCTGTTCCCGTTTTGCCCGGAGGGCCCGATCTATCCGCGCGATACAAGGAATTGAAAATCGATGTGGTCCGGACGCACGACCTCTATGGTCCCACCGAGATTGACTCGCACTTTGAAGACAAGTTTTTTGAGCGGCTCATTTCCGATCCAACGCGGCGCAGCGAGTTCGTACGGCAAGCGAACCAATCCGTCCTGTTCCCGAATCCGGACGCCAACCCGGAGCTGCCGCAGAGTTACAACTTCGGGCCCACGGACCGCGTCATCGCCGGGATCCGCGCCCTTGGAGCGGATATCTACTTTCACATTGGGCGGAGTTTCGGCGCATCAGGCGTGGACGTCAGGCCTGTGGATGAAACTAAGTTCGCCACGATCCTCAAGCATGTCGCGATGCACTACAACCAGGGCTGGGACAACGGCATGCGGGGCGCAGTGAAGTATTGGGCCATTTGGACCGAACCCGAATTTCCGGAATTTTGGTCAAGACCGCCTGACCAATTGTTCGCATTGTACAAGAACCTCGCCACCACGCTGAAGAAGATTGATCCCAAGGCAAGCGTCGGTGGCATTGGGAAGGCCTTCGCCTACGAGCCCGGCCCGTATCGAGAGGATTTCCTCGACTTTGTCGTCAAAGAACACCTGCCGTTGGATTTCTATTCGTGGAACTGGTTCGCCAGTTATTCGGGAGATGCTTATGATCCAGTGATCATCGCCAGGGAAATCCGCGCTCTGCTGGACGCGCGAGGCCTGCGACAGACCGAGAGCCATCTGGCGGAATGGAATATCAGCACCGACAATAGCGCCGCCGTGCTGCCCTACCATGAGAGCCTGATGAACGCCGCGTTCACGACTGCCGTGATGAGCTACCTGCAGGATTCGTCGATCGACCGCGCCATGCTCTATCGGGGCGACTCGCTTCCCTCCGGTCTGTTCGATTCCAAGGGCGTTCCTTTGAAGAAATTCTATGCGGTTAAGGCTATGGCTGAATTACTTCGTACTCCGCGAAGACTGAAGATAACTGGCACGGATACGGTGGGATTCACCGCGCTTGCCGGCTTATCGAAAGATGGCAAAACGCTCCAGGTGCTCATTAGCAATCACGAAGTGCCGAAAGAGCTAAAACCCCTCCACCCAGGGCGGGCGCTCCAGTTTAAGCGTGTGCCGCTGCGAACTGTCGAGTATAAAGACAATCGTGGATACAAATTGGTGATCGACCGTCTTCCGTGGGGAAAGAGCAGCTACCGCATCCAGCGTTACCGGATCGACCTGACGCACGACCTCAGTCAGGTTGAGAATCGCACTTCAGGCGGCGACCACTTGGAACTGTCCAACGAGTTGCCACCGCCGGGTATCGAACTCATCACGTTGCAGAAGCAATGAAGTAAGAGCTTGAATCTTGGGCTTATCGTAAGCGCTTCGGTACATTCGAAAAATGATGGGGCACGTGCTGGGTGATCATCGGAGTGCAAAGGGCGATTAGTAGCGCTATCGCGACCACGCTGCCGAGACTGACAAGACCATAAACGCTGGGCCGCGCCAGACTGGCCTTTCCGATCTTGATCATCCACAACCGAAGCGGGCGAGACAGATGTAAGAAAAACGTTACGACGGCCAGCAAGTAGTATGGCGCGAGAGGGACGCCTCCAGAGCTAGCCAGAAGTCCTCCGGGTCCGCCGGATGCATACGTGAAGTCCGGTCCATGGTTGAGCAGAGTGCGGCCAAGCACAGCGACTGCAATCGTATGAGATCCGATGAAGACAACAAAATATAGTCCACAGGCGACCTGAATGAGATATTCGGAAGAGGCGCGGCGGCAAAAAGCATCGGACGCCATTATGAGTCCGCTTACAACCTGCATCGCAAGGAGTACGATAAGAATCGGCTCCGCTATGGGCGTACGATAAGCCAGCCTCAGAATAGACGCCGCGGAAATATACGCCTCGGGGCTTTTCAGAATCGTAAGGTTTACAGTCAAATGGGCCAGGACGAAAAAAGCGATTACGATCGCGCTCACTCTGTGTACGGCTTTCGTCTTGGACATCGTCCGAACGGAAAAAAGTGGCTCTGGATGAGAGATGCGCTCTAGCACCAGAGCCCCGATGAGGGTCCAGAGAGCAAACCACACGGCCAGCGAAGTAAACGGGATATGTAGAAGGCTAGCGACCGTGGAGGAGAAGACGCGCAGCACAGGGGATACAATCAGCACAATGCCCATGCCCCGGCGAATCAGCGCGGCTCGGTCTGCCTGTCCCGCGGTTCCAAGCAGCAGGAATAGGCCGCAGGCCGGGAACAATAATATGATCGCGGAGGCGCTGGAAAAGAGAAGTACTTGCCAGAAAGATGTCGCCATGTGCGCAATGGAGAACACCGGCAGCATCGTAAAAGGATATGCAACCGCGGCTAGCAGGGCGGCGCCTCCCCACCAGTATGGGCTTACGGTGGATTGTGTCGCCGCGTAGCTCCGCACTGGCATCACGTAACCTTGATCGGACCTCATCATACTTTCTACTCCGTTCTGAGCCAGCTCTCTCGCTCATCGCCGAACAGACGGAAACGACGGTCCGGGCTGAAAGTGATGCTGGTCGCGATCCTTGTTATTCTCGTCGCAGGAATACTCGATGATCTCCCAATCGGGCTTTCGAGTGAAAACCACCGTGCTCTTCCACGATTTCGTATACATCTTTGAATCGTCAATCGTGACTTCGTACGCCAAGTGTTGTGCATCGGTGAGCCGATAGCGCTCTATCAGGTGCAATTCATCGCTGTGTGGATGGCCCGCGGGATCCAACCAGGACTTTTCGTTGAATCCAATTACATCCACAACCAGGGTATCTCCTTCCCACTTTCCTACCGATTCGCCAAAGAAGGACGGATTCAGGTCGTTGCCATGTGCTCGTCCGTCGGTCGGAATAACTCGAAAGGTCCGCATGTACTCGTAGAGAATCACCACACGGTTCGGGGTTTGGACGAATTCCGTGGGATACGGGGAATTGACGATTCTCGTCACGCCCGGAAACAGGCAGAACCCCGTGGGGTCATACTGATTCTTGACATCGGCGAACGCGGCCTTTCCAGCATCGGTGAAAGGCAATCCGCCGGACGTTTCCACGGACATATCCGCGCGTCCCCGGCCTGACCACACGCCGTTTAGATTAGGGTGGCCATCCGCCATTCGTGGCAGTGATTGTTTAGTGGGCGCCTGAGCCGACGCAAAGGAAGGAATCCATGCCAGGCATCCGATACAAAAAAGCTCAGCGAATCTTGTCCGCATCTCGCCGCCGCTACTCCACATCAAAGGCTAAAAGGACGTTCCCGGGGAAACCATTCTGTACCCCGACGTAGCCTGACGACACGTACACCATGCCGTTCACGATGGTGGGGCCGGGCGAACCGAGCGAGCCGCCATTGGCTCGAACGCCATTGACCGTCTCGAAGTCGCGATGCGTGTCGTAACTCCAAACAACTCTTCCGTCGGCGTCCACTGCACGCAGAATGCCGTCCCAAGCACCCGTGAAGACGATACCGGGAATCGAGCTGGCAGCACCAATCTGTCCGCGCTGATCGGCCTTGATCTCGGCGGTCCAGTCGACTTTGCCGGTCTCAATCTCTAGCGCCTTTAAGCCGCCTCCCGGACGCTGCAACGGATAATAGACGCGTCTACCATCCGCGGTTCCGCCGAAAACCACCAGGCCGTCCGCCTTGGGCGGCGTTCCTTCCCAGAGTTGCGTCCGCCATAACACCTTTCCGTTGTCATTCGGATCTAGGGCTACGGCAATTCCTCCTTTGCCTGCCGCGAGCAGAACGTCACGGCCATTGGGAAGATGCTGCAGGATCGCGGACGATCCACCGAAGTCCCAATCGGGGCCCAGCTTGCCGGGGCAATTGCCGTCTGCCGGGTTCGTGGGGCCGCACCCCACCATGAAGGAGTCGCCTTTGAACTCCTGATGGCTCCAGAGAAGTTTGCCATCGTCCATGTTGAGCGCGAGAATCGAATCGCTCGTGTCCGCGGCAATCACACCGTAGCTGTTGCCGGTGCCAACATAGACACGTTTGCGCTTGGCATCGATGGTGGGTGTGTTCCAGACACTGGCTCCGGCAGGACCCCAACGCTGTTTGCCTCTCGAAGTTTCGCCGAGCGATCTCAACGGCTCTGGAATGCTATCCACCTTCCAAAGCATCTTGCCCGTATTGGCATCGAAGGCCGCTACTCCGCCGCGCGATTTGCAACACTCATAATCGGGATTCGTCCCCGCGAATGTCTCCGTCCCCGCGATGGGAACAAAGAGCCGGCCATCGTATAGCGTCGCCGAATTGCTGATATGCAGCAAACCTTCGATTTTCGTTTTCCACAGCAGCTTGCCGTCATGTGCATCCAGAGCATAAGTCATCCCGCTGCCGGCCGGAAAATACACGGCATAGGTGCTCCCTGCATGTCCGGAAATCGGCCCCACCACCGGTGCGAAGCGGCCCGGACTATCGGCCATGAATGACCAGTAAAAACATCCGCTACTGGCATCCATCGAATACACGCCGCCGTTGTCGCTTCCGACGAACACTCGTCCCATCACTACGCTGGGCTGCGAAGAGGCTGTCCCTCCTCCCGGCAGGCCGAAGGCCCATTTGAGCTTCAGCTTAGGCACGTCGGCAGGTTTGAGGCCAGCCATCGCGGCCGTTTGGAAACGCGCATTATCCAGGTCGGGGCCCCATCCGTTCCATGCGGGGCCGGCGTCCAAGCGCGCGGACAGCGCTGGGTTGGAAGCGCATGCATTGGTCATCTGCGGCGGAGCGGATGAAGCGTCCGCGATACTCCGGCCAGCCAGGAATTCTGCGACGTTCCTCTTATCGCGATCCGTGAGAGCGGCAGCCTGCACCTGCATTTTTCCACCCTTGGACATCGCCTCATAAATCTTCTCGGGCGCCATTGCTTTTAGCGATGGGAGCGAGGGCGCTATGCGGCCGCCCAGATCCACGCCTTGCGCCGTATGGCAAGTGGAGCAGCTTTTTTGGAACAGCCCCGAGCCGGGGCGCGGGCCGAAGGCTGGACGGGCGGGAGCGGCCGTCTGAGCCCAGGATTGTTGCGTTGCCGTACCAAGAAAGGCAGCGCATAGAAGAAGCGTCCAGATTGAGGATCGCCACAGCCAATTGCAATGAAGCATGATTCCGTCCTTTAACAATGTCGGAAGCACAAACTGCGCCCCGCGAGTTCGCTGTTATTTAGCACTGAGTTTCTCTAACAACGCTGCCGTATCTTTGTGCACGTCGATT
>Ga0182024_10018959_pt1 | contig 12746 bp, 8 predicted proteins | sample P32metaG_FD_120480 | JGI IMG/M metagenome (GOLD analysis project Ga0182024, IMG submission 120480) | Permafrost microbial communities from Stordalen Mire, Sweden - P3-2 metaG (Illumina Assembly) | ecosystem: Environmental > Terrestrial > Soil > Wetlands > Permafrost | place: Sweden: Stordalen... | reverse complement strand
TCTGTGTGGCAACTACAAATCGTGGCCACAAATTGTGTGATGCCAACTATCGCATCACAAGATATTGTGGTGGCGGCACCAAAAACCTAAGTAGCCACACAGACTCTGAAGCCTGTCCTACTCAAACTTACGCCCCAATATACCGCGCATAGAGCGAGCGCGCGATCCTAGTGTCCTGTGTTCCTTTGATGATGGCGCGGCCGTCGGCGAAGATTGTCATTTCATAGGGCGGCACGCGGAAGCGCAGCAGAAAACCGTTTTCGCGCACCTCGGCAACCGTTGGAGCGAGGCGCCGTCCCAGCGCGGCGAGGTCGAGTTGCCGCCTGCGCTCATGAATCTGCACCGAATCGCGGCCGCACATCGTCATGTGCGGTTGAGCTTCACCTTCGAGATAGCGAAAATCGTTGCGCGTGCACGCGCGACAATCGGGATTCCGCTCCAGACGTACGGATTGAAACCGGCCCGTCCAGACGTCAAATGAAGTCAGACGGGAAACCAGACGCCCTCCGCCCAATTCCGTTTTGCCCAGAAGAATCTTGATCGCTTCGGCCGCTTCGATCGAAGCAATCACTCCGGCCGCGGCGCCAAGAACGCCGACCGTGTCGCACGTGTCGTCAGCACCGTGGGGGGCTCCATGGGGTGCTCCGTGTGGCGCGCCGTTTTCATTCCCGGCAGGGCCTCCGGTTTCGAGGGCGCAGGCAAGGCACGCCGTTTTTCGGGGATGAACGGTGAGCGTCACGCCGTAGCTCGCGACGACGGCAGCATAAATCCAGGGCACGTCCAGGTGGATCGCAACATCGTTCAGAAGAAATCGCGTCTCAAAATTGTCCGTACCGTCCAGTATCAGTGGAAATCCGCGCAGCAATTCTTCCGCGTTCTTTGGACCCACGTCGGCGACGATGCCTTCGACCGACACGCCGGAATTGATGGCATGCAGGCGCCTCTGCGCCGCGACAGCCTTCGGTAAAGCTTCGGCAGCGTCGGATTCTTCAAAAAGCGTCTGCCGCTGCAAATTTGACGGCTCAACAAAATCGCGGTCCACGATCCGCAGATTGCCAACGCCCGCGCGCACCAGTAGATTTGCCAGGGCCGTTCCAAGCGCTCCGCAACCGACAATCACCGCCGAGGATTCGAGCAGGCGTTGCTGGCCCGCTTCGCCGATTCCGCCGAAGAGAATTTGCCGGGAATACCGTTCGTATAGTTTTGGGTCCATTAAGTAGGACAGGCTTCAGCCCGCCTGCAGGACGGACAGCCCTGTCCCACCTTTCATCATAACGCCTCTCGAAAGTCCGTGGAGCAATTCAGTGACGTATTCTGCGCCCCGGAGAGATTTCTCAAAGGGACAGGCAACTCGGCTGTGCTACGCTGTATTCTTGTGATAAGTGATGCCGAGCGATCGATGCCTCTTCGCGCGGTTCGCCGTCTGGCTGGCGGCGTCCTATTTGATCTGTGCAGGCCCAGTGGCCGCTCAGAACGCCGTCTCCGGTAAGCCGCCGCGCGTGGTCGCCGTGCGCGTGGTCACGGAATCCGGCGCCGTATTGGAACAGAATCCATCCAAGCTGACACTCCAGCCCGGCCAGCCATTTTCGATCGAAACCGAAGGCGCCAGCCTGCGAGAACTTTTTCGCACGGGCCAATACGCGGACCTGCGCGCCGAATTGACCGACGTTCCCGGCGGCGTGCGCCTCGATTATGTCGTTCGCCAGAACTACTACATCAATCGAGTACAGATTGATGGCTTGCGTGAGCCGCCGGGGGAGCCGCTGGCGCTGTCCGCGCTTCGGCTGAACCTCGGTGAAACTTTTCGGGACAGCGACGTGAAAGACGCCTTGGACCGGCTCCAGCAGACGCTCGAGGATGACGGGCAATATCAGTCGAAGCTCACCTATGAAACGACGCCGCATCCTGACACGCTGCAGATGGATATCCTGGTTCACGTAACCACTGGCCCGCGGGCGCGCATCGGCGCCATCACGATTCAAAACCAGACGCAATTTTCCGACGCCGAGCTCCGAGGCAAGCTCAAGATCAAGGAGGGCAAGAACATTGCCTCCGATCAGCTGAATCGTTCGGAGGACCGCGTACGAAAATGGCTCTCAGGCAAGGACTATCTCGGCGCGCGTGTCACCGCTCATCGCGGCGATTACGATGCCAGTTCGAATCTCGTCCCAGTGGAGTTCACGATCTATGCGGGCTCGGAAGTTCGCGTGGCCGTGGATGGCACAAAGGTCCCCATGCGTACGCTGCGAAAGCTTGTTCCGATTTATGAGGAAGGAGCGGTGGATGAGGACCTGCTCCAGGAAGGGCGCCGTTCCTTGCGGGAATGGTTCGAACGGGACGGATACTTCGACGCGCAAGTGAGTTACACAGCTGCGGAAACACCCGCCGAGGAAAGTGGCAATACTTTGCACCGCGCCGCCACGACCGTCACCTACCACGTGGATCGTGGCGAACACCACCGCCTGGTGGGAGTGGAATTCACAGGCAATCAGTATTTCAGCTCGTCGCTTTTATCAGGGCGGTTGAAGAATCAGCCCGCCACCTACGCGTCACCGGGCCGTTATTCGAGCGAGCTTCTGCAGGATGATGTGGCTTCAATTCGCACCTTATACGACTCCAACGGTTTCCATGATGTTGACGTGCAAAGCCAGCTTCTCGACGATTATCAGGGCCACAAGGGCGACCTGTTCGTCCAGTTCAATATCAAAGAGGGCCAGCAAACGCGCATCGCGGATCTGGCCATTGCTGGAAACCAAAATCTCACCAAGGACGAAGTACTCGCCGCGGTCGGTTCAACCAAGGGGCAGCCTTACTCCGAGTTCAACATTTCCACCGATCGCGACAATATTCTTGCACTCTATTTTGATCAGGGATTCACCGAGGCTAGCTTTTCCGCCGACGTCCAAAATGTGCCACCGCAAGGGCCGAATGCAAACCCCACCGTCCGGCTGACATACCACATCACCGAAGGCCGGCAAGTGCTGGTCGCGCGCGTGCTGCTCAGCGGCTATGAACATACGCGGGCGGGAGTGATTTCCCGCGAAGTCGGGATCAAAACCGGAGAGCCGATGAGCGAAAGCGCCATCGTGGAAACCCAAAGAAAGCTCTACAACCTGGGAATTTTCAGCCGTGTTGCCGTCGCGCCACAGGACCCTGAGGGCGATACGACGGATAAAACGGTGGTCGTCATGGTGGATGAAGCCAAGCGCTATACCCTCGCTTATGGTCTGGGTTTCGAAGTGCAGCGTCTCGCCAGTGGAACTACTGGCAGCACGCTGAGCGCCTCACCGCGAATTACCCTGGAACTTACCAAGGCCAACCTGACCGGGCGTGCCGATTCGCTTTCCTTCAAAGCGCGGGCGAGCACAATTCAAGGTCGCGGGATGGTTACGTATACGGCGCCAAATTATTTTTCATCTGAAAATTTCACGCTCCAACTTACAGCGTATTACGAAAAAACGCACGATATCCAAACTTTCGATGCCAGACGAGCGGAAGGTTCGATCCAACTTACGCAGCGCCTCTCGACCACCAGTTCGCTGGTCTATCGCTACGCCTTCCGAAAGGTAGAGACGATCCTCAACCCCGCCGCCTCTATTACCAATGCCGAACAGCTACCCCTGTTCGACCAGAACACGGATATCGCGGAATTTGGTGCCACCTGGCTCCGGGACCGTCGCAACAGTCCCTCCGATCCCACCCGCGGTGATTTCGAAACCGTGGATGTGGACCTGGCGGCGAAGGAGATCGGTTCGCACACCAATTTTATTCACGTCTATCTTCAGAATTCCACTTATACCCCGATCGGCCGCCACTTCGTATTTGCGCGCTCGACGCGATTTGGAATTCAGACGCCCTACGGTAACTCCGTTTCCTGGGACATCCCTATTCCGGAACGGTTCTTCGCCGGCGGCGGAACATCTCTTCGTGGGTTTGGCCTCAACCAGGCGGGACCTCGCGATCCCTATTCCGGATACCCGCTGGGCGGACAGGCGATGCTGGTTTTCAATCAGGACCTGCGCTTTCCAATGCACTTGCCCCTGATCGGAGACCGGCTGGGCGGCGCTGTCTTTTACGACGCCGGAAATGTGTTCGCGAGCGTCAGAAAAATAACTTTTCGTACTTCACCTGTAGCACCTGTGTTTGACCCCAGCCAGCCATACCTGTGCCTGACCAACTGCAGCAATGAGCTGAGCTACTTCTCGCACACAGTTGGCTTTGAATTTCGTTACAGTACGCCGATTGGTCCCATCGCGATTGACCTGGGCTATCAGCTCAATCCGGCGAAGTTCCTGACCCCCAACGGAGGCACGTGCCCGCCCACTCTGACCGCAGCTTGCCTGACGACATTGTCCAAATTGCCCGGTTTCCAATTCTTTATTAACCTGGGGACGACATTCTGATGGCGCGCGCCATATTCATTTTCGTTGGGCTCACAGCCGCGGCTCTTGCGGCGAGCGCGGCACCCGTTCCGCAGGCGATGCAGACCGGCCGCGTCGTCGATCGGATTGTGGCTCGCATTGAGGACGACATCATCCTTGAGAGCCAGGTCCGCGAACTGGGCGCCTTCCAACAGTTGATCGAGGGCCATGCGGAGAGCGGCGACCAGCTGCTCTCGGAGTTGATTGAACAATGGGTCGTCCAGACGGAGGCTACTGCGTCGCACTTTCCACAACCCGCCCAGTCGGAAGTCGACCGCGAACTCGCCCGGCTCACGTCGGGGTTCTCCAGTCTGGAAGCGTATTCGGCACGGTTGAAAGAACTCGGACTCTCGCCGAACGAGGTGCGTGAATTGCTCACGCGCCAGATTTATGTCGAGCGGTACATTGATTACAAGTTTCGCCCCTCCGTGCAGATCGAACCTGCGGACATCGAGGCGTATTATCAAAAGGAACTGCTGCCCGAGCTCGCGAAAAAGAATCAACCGGCTCCGGCTCAGGCCGACGTCGAAGAGCAGATTCGCGAAGTCCTCGTGCAGCGCAAGATCAGCGATCTCACCGCGAAGTGGCTGGATGATACGAAATCGCGTTTGAAAATCGAATTGACGCCGGCGGGCGCGAGCTCATGAGGTTCGATTGAACCTTGAGAACATGACAGAAACGAAGCGAAAATTTGGATTGAAACACGGCGTGGCGCTGGTCGTCGCGCTGGGACTCGCCGTCGTGCTGGCCATCGCGTATGTGATTGGCACAGGGCTTGCCGACCGCTGGGCGAGCGGCCTGTTCGTGCAGGAGCTTGAAAGCACAACCGGAGCGCGCATCGAGTTGGGAAATTTCCATTTCGAGTGGAGACATTTGCGCGCCTATTTCGACGGCCTCACCCTGCATGGGCGCGAGCCGGCCGGAACACCTCCCTTGTTTCATGCCGACAAGTTACAGTTTGACGTTCACGTGGAATCCATTTGGAGCCGGAAGATTTCGCTGGGGACCGTCGAGATGTCCCACTTCTCGGCGCATGTGCGCGTTGAGCCCGACGGCACGACGAATATTCCAGCGCCCAAAGCTCAGGAAGTCCCGGGCCAGCCGGCTCTTGAAAGTTTGTTTTTTTTGAAAATAGCAAAGCTGCGGCTTGAGGACGGTGAACTCCTATGGAACGACACGCGCGTGCCGCTCGTTGCCGAAGGAGCCCATTTTGAATTCGCGATGGACTTTACCAGCGACGCGGGCAAGCCTGTGTATATTGGCCGGGTAAGCTGGCAACAATTTCAAGTCGCGGCGCTGCGGTATATGCCGTTTACTTCTGATTTCTCCGCGCATTTCAGTCTCCATCCGGATTCATTTTCCCTGACGCAATTGCAATGGAAGGGCCCCCAGGCGGAAATCGACGCGCAAGCGGATCTTTCCAGTTTCGCGCGGCCGGAATGGACTTTCCGGTACCGAGGCCAGATGGACCTCGAGGACCTTCGCACCGTCATGCGCGTGCCGGATGCGCCCCAGGGGCGCGTCGGCTTCACCGGTGATGGGCAATACGCCAATGAGCAATTGAGCATTGCAGGACGGTACACGACCGACGACATCGAAATGAACTACACCTGGTTTCATCCCGGAAAAATTTCCGCGGACGGCAGCTATCACGCGGATCACAACGCAATTGACGCGCCGGATCTGGAAGCCTTTTTACTTGGGGGAAGCGTCACTTCTCACGTGCACGTGGACCTGCACAACCAGCAATTCCGCGCCGACTCAAAAGCTCGAGGACTCGACCTGCATCAGGCCCTTGCCGCGGAAGATAATCCGAACCTTCCGATCGTCCCCCTGCACTGGGGAAGCCGCATGGATGTTGACGCGACGACGACGTGGGTTGCCGATTTCAAACATTTGGACTCGAGCGGCGTCATGCTCTGGACGCCTCCCATTTCGCCGCCCGGACAGATTCCAGCAACCGCGCGCTTCGAGTATCACTACGAAATGGATCGCGAGCAGGTGGCTCTCGCGCCGGGGGAGATCATAACGCCGACGAGCCGCATCCAGTTCGGCGGCATACTGAGCATGATTGACTCCTCGCTCAACCTGACGGTCGATACCGAAGACCTCACTGTTTGGGACGACTTCATCAATCGCATCCGGGGAGTGGGCGCCGAAGCGTTAACCATCGGCGGCAACTTCCACTGGCAAGGGCGCATGATGGGCCATCTCGACGGCCCCACCTTCGCCGGAGTCGCGAAGGTGACCGACGCGCGGTACGGCACATTGCATTGGGACGAACTCGAAGCCGATCTCACCTACTCGCCGGACCAGCTTCGTCTGGTCCGGGGACGCGCCAGGCTCGGCCGCTCTTCGGCGGAACTCGAACTTATGCTCGCGCTCGATGGTTATGGTTTTGACCCGGATAGCGACTGGACCTTCGACGCCACTCTGACCGGATCTGATACTGACGACCTGCAAAAATTGTTCGGGACCTCGTACCCCGCACACGGAACGCTGAGCGGGGAGTTTCATGGAAAGGGCACGCGAGCGGCCCCCGAATTTTCGGGCTTGTTTGATTTATCGAAGGCCTTGGCGGGATCGTGGCGGTTTGACCGGGCGCGCGGAGAACTCGCGTGGAGTAACGGCGACGTGCGGATTTCCAATGCCGAGGTGCGACTCCCGGCCCTTGCGCCGGGCGCCCCTGCGGGCTTGCTCACCGGGAACCTCGACTATCAGCAGAAATCCGGTGACGTGTCTTTTGGCTTGACCGGCGCTGGCATCCCGCTCGAGGCCATCGAGAAAATTCAGAGCGCGCGACTTCCCGTCGGGGGCCAGCTCAATTTTCAGGCTCGCGGGCAAGGCCCTTTGCGCGCGCCGGAACTCCATGCGACGCTCCGCTTGATCAATCTGAAGCTTGGCGCCGACGTGGTCGGCAGCTTCGACGGCAAAGTCGATTCCGACGGCCATCATTTAGCCGCGACGATTGACTCCGCGATGGCTGCCGGGCAGTTATCCGCCAAGATGGATGTGACGCTGGGAGGTGATTATCCCGTCACGGGCGAAGTTACCGCCACGCAAATAGATTTCGATCCGTTTATCTCCTCGGCATTGCACCTTTCTCACCTGAACGGCCACAGCCTGGTCGACGGCCACTTCGCAATCACCGGTTTCGGAGCGCGGCCGGATACGATTGCCGTGGAAGCAGACCTTTCTCACCTCACGTTCGATTATGAAAATGTAGAACTGGAAAACGTCGGGCCCGTCAGGCTCACCTACCGGCGCGATGAAGTGCGCGTCGAGCAGGCCAGCCTGCGCGGCACCGATACCGATTTCCGCGTGAGCGGGTCGGCGCGCTTTACGGGAGATCAGGCGCTCAACCTGCGCCTGGATGGCGCGGTCAGCCTTCAACTGCTGGGCGGATTCGTGCCGCGTCTGGAAGCCGGCGGCAGGGCGCAAGTGAATGCCGCGGTTGCCGGAACGATTTCCACGCCGCGCCTCAACGGTAAAGTCCACGTCGAGGGAGCATCCTTCCGCTACGGGGATTTTCCGACCGGCCTGAGCAACGTGGCAGGCGATTTTAATTTTGACGCCTCGCGCATGTTGTTCGATAACGTCACGGCGGAGACCGGCGGAGGACACCTGAACATCGGGGGCACCGTGTCGTATGGGAATGGGCCAATGACGTATACCATCAACGCGCGCTCCGACCAGGTGCGCGTTCGCTATCCCGTGGGAATGAGCTGGCTGGTGGGTGGCACCCTGCGCCTTTCGGGCAACACGGATGCAGCCACACTTTCCGGGCGGATCGTTGTCGATCGCCTGCTGATGGCGGAGGGGTTTGACCTGGCCGCGTTCATGGTTTCGTCCAAGGAGCCGGTGAGCAGCCCCAGCTCTTCTTCGCCGTTCCTTCAGAATCTGCAATTCGATATTCAGGCGGAATCCGGACCCGACTCCCTGATGGAGTGGTCCGGCGCGCGTCTGCAAACCGACGCGAGCCTGCGATTGCGCGGCACGTGGGAGCACCCGATTTTCCTGGGCCATATTCACCTGTTGAACGGGGAAATGAGCTTCCGCGGGAACCAATACACGATTTCGCGCGGCGACATTAACTTTGCCAATCCGTTCCGGCTGGACCCGGTAATGAACGTCGAAGCCACCACGACGATTCGCCAGTACGAAGTCACGCTTGATTTCACTGGCCCTGCAAGCCGGTTGACGCTCGCCTACCGGTCCGATCCGCCCTTGCCGTCGAGCGACATTATCGAATTGCTGGCCTTGGGGCAGACCAGCCAGGAAAACTCGAGGCAGACCGCGATCGGCCAGAACGCCGGGGTCGGAGCATCCACTCTGCTTTCAGAAGCGATTTCCAGCCAGCTCGGCGGACGCATCCAGCGCCTGTTTGGGATCAGCCACTTCAGCGTTGGACCGTCGGTCGCCACGCTGACTTCGCAGCAAAATTCCATCGCCAGCGTCACGATCGAACAGCAAGTCACTCGCGGCCTGGTGATTACATACATCACCGACGTCACCACCACGCAGTATCAGGTGATTCAAATCGAGTACACCATCAACCGGGAATTTTCCGTGGTCGCTTTGCGCGATGAAAACGGCACCTTTGGCCTGGACGTGGTCCGCAAGACGCGCTTCAAGTAACCGGCCCGCGAGGCAGGATGTACACAGGCACGACACTCGCCATTGCATTTCCCGGCTTTGCGCAAATTGTTCGTGCTATCTTCACGGCGGGGGCAAATATGAAAAGGATTGCGATGAAATGTTTTTCAAAATCCGGAATGTGGATCGCCGTGATGCTGGTCCTGATGGCCATCGCCACGCCGGCGTCGGCGCAAAAAAACAAGGACAAGAAAAACACCCAGCCGGCGGACAATTCCCGGCCGGAACCCAATCCCATGATGCCCGACTCGCAAGCGATCGATCAGACCGTCGGCGAAGCGCTCGGTTACTGGCAGATCGGCGACCTGGATTCCCTGCACAAGTATTACTCCGATGATGTGGTCGTCGTGAGCGGATTGTGGGAGACGCCGATCATCGGCTGGGCGAATTATGCGAAGGCTTACGCGGACCAGCGCGCGCGTGTTTCAGGCCAGCGAATGGACCGGTCAAACACGCTGATCAAGGTGAACGGAAATTCCGCCTGGGCTACCTATCAATTTATTTATTTGGCGAATGTCGACGGCAAAGTGGCGCAATTTCGCGGACACACGACGATGGTTCTGAACAAGCAGGGAGATCGCTGGGTGATCGTTCTGAATCACTCCTCGATCGTTGACGCCACGAATCCCACCGCCGCTGCCCCTACGGCTTCAGCGCCGCCCACGCAGCATTAAAAGACGCGGCACTAAAAGCTCTTGTAGCCCTGGTAGAGCCATACGCTGGCACAGGCGATCAGCAGGGCGCCCGACACCACCGCCAGCGCGATGATCGGCCGCGTCAGACCTGAGATCCGGGCGATGATCGATTGTTGTTCCTCGTAATAATGTTGCTCGGCGGAGTCAATAAAAATCTGGTCATCTTCCCTGGACGATAGGGTCGCGCGGTAGATCACCAGAACCGCCAAAACTGCCGTGATGACTCCCCACGCGATCATAAGAAGCGTCAGGGTAAGTGATTCGGTATGTCCCATGACTTCCCTCCCTGGAAAACGGTACCGGCTGGAATGGATGGAGCGGGCAGGCCCGCTCCTGTATGGCGTGAATTTATCATGATCGGGATGCCAAAAACCGTCGTGATACGCAACGGTTAATGGGCTCTCGCGTAACGACGCGGCCAAGACGGTGGCTGTCGACTGCGGATCCATTTTGGTGCGCCAACCCGCGTTGACAAACGCTCCGATGCACGGGCACAATGATTTTGCATCGCAACAACCCCTTAGTGCCCGAATGGCGGAATTGGCAGACGCGCTAGCTTCAGGATTTAGCTAGGACACACTCTTTTATTGATTCTACAGGTAGTTACCTTCGGAAACCTTAGGGCATTTTAGGGCTTTTTAGGGGTAGATGGTGGGAGTTTTGGTGGGAGTCGCGTCGCTAGCTTCTTCCATCAAAGCGCAAATTTCGCAGCAGCATCTCGGCGGGACGGACATGGCAAGTTGCGCGGTCAGATTGATGCGGCATGTTATCCTTTTTTCTCAAAAAGGATGTGCAAGAAGGTTGGCCTCAATGGTTCTATAGTTGAGCCAAGAAAGGGGCTCACGAGATGAGCAAACCAGCCACAGCCCTATTCCTCGCAACGGTGTTTGAAACTGGGCTGCGGCGGCTGGCATTTGTCGCAGCCCCACTGGCCCGACGCGGCAGCAGCGAGAGCGATGGTTAATTGAATTGAAGGGAACACTCAAGCAGATGGACAGCAAATGGCCCAGTCACTGCGGCAACTAAATCCTGCACAGCAGGAGCAGGCGCGGAAGGCCATGTACCGGCGGACAACGGGAAGGCCATATCGACCGGGCCGCGCGGGAACGCGGAAATTCAAATTTAGGAGAAACACAATGAACCCATTTGCTGCTGCTGGTGTTGCTTGTGTAGCCGCTCTCGCTCTCTGGAAGGGAACTAAAAAGCGGTGGGGTTTCACCCTATCTGGCATGTTCGTGATCGCGGTTACAGTGAAGTATGCGATCAAGGCCTATGACGCTGACGATCCATTTTCCGCATGGCTCATTCAATAGGTCGGGTTCGCGATTTTTATGGCAGGTTTCTAGGGTTTGAAGTGGTGGGACAAACAAAAACAACCAGAGCCAAAACTACCGCATCAAACTGCCGCTTCCGGGAGTCGTCCATCAGTTTATTAAGCTCCGGGCGTGAGTCTTTCGCGCCCGATTGGCCGACATCAACATATTCGCCAACCAAATCAAATCCTCGCGCCGTGCAGTAGGTCCGCAGATCGCGTACTTGCAGCTCACAGCTTTGGTCCTTCGTGCTTACACGTGCGAAGATTCCGATTCTCATGGCTTCGTTCTACGGAGCCGTGAGCGGAAAAAGCTATATTTCAGCTCATCAATATTATAAATTATGAGGATCTGCCAAGGCCTCGAAATCCTGAGTAAGTTTCGCGACTAATCCATGTGAATGATTGCGCCGATTTTGTGCGGGATGCGCGAGGATTCCGCGGGGGTCATGATATTGAATCGCTCTAGCTCAATTGCCGCGCTCCCGCTGGTTTGAAACGTAAAGAGTCAGTTCGACGCGGGTCGAGACTCCCAGTTTTTCAAAGATTCGGTAGAGGTAGTTCCTAATCGAGTGTTCCTTAACATTGAGTTCCTGAGCTATTTCGCGATTTCTCAGGCCGTCAGCAGCGAGGCGAACCACTTGTTCCTCACGATGCGTCAATATTGGTATTCCGTGGGCATCATTAATCCGAAGAGGTCTGAGATGAGTTATGGCATTTAACAGATGTTCGATATCTTTATTATCAGCCCAGATCTGCCCCTGAGAGACAACTTTGATGCATTTTGCAAGGGATTTCAATGAGTGACTCCTGTAGAAGATGCCCCGCGCACCGTCACGAAAAGCATTCACCACACATTCAGGCTTGGAACTCTGCAAGAGCATGATTACAGATGTGCTATGGGATACGCATATCTTCTGAAGGACTTTGATGCCCGCTTGAGGGCCGTCTTGAAGCTCTTCGCTGATAAGTGCAACGTGTGCATTGCGTGTTCCCAAGTTGGCAATGATCTTGTCAGAACTTCCAGTTAAAGTTTCGACCTTGAAGTGCGTGTGACCGTGGGCGAACGCATTCTTTAGCAATTCGCTCGTCATGCTATCAGACGTGACAATAAGCACAGAGATTCGGTTTTTGGGGCGTCGAGGAGATCGCGACACCGCACTGCTTCCCGCCAAAATTGATCGTTCGGGGGACACCGAACCGACTATTGAATCGCTGACCAACTTTGAAAACATTCCCGGATTACCCACAATATCTCAACACTTTCGTGCAACCTGGTGCAGACTGTAAAATCGACATCCGAGGAATCATGCAATCCGTGGGCACGGATCTTAAGATCTTATTGTTCAACTAGAAATGTCCTTGCATCTATATCTCCTTTCAATTTGAACTTAGACGCCGCACAGTCAAAAGAACCTCAACTAGATGGTCAACGCAATTTAATGTACCATACTTCTATCCTCGGTACAGGCTACGCCTCCGTGAAACAACTCGTCCCATTGATCTTTTGAATGCAGTACTACAGATTGTTGAATCAAGATCAATGCTGTCCCATTATAAGTGGAACAGTTTCAATTGCGTACAAGGATCGACGTTCTCGAAGTTGTTGGCAACCTGAGAAAACCCTGATAAAAGCGGGGTTTTCTCGAAAAGAGTGATGCT
>Ga0182024_10018958_pt1 | contig 12746 bp, 17 predicted proteins | sample P32metaG_FD_120480 | JGI IMG/M metagenome (GOLD analysis project Ga0182024, IMG submission 120480) | Permafrost microbial communities from Stordalen Mire, Sweden - P3-2 metaG (Illumina Assembly) | ecosystem: Environmental > Terrestrial > Soil > Wetlands > Permafrost | place: Sweden: Stordalen... | reverse complement strand
CGGCGCACTCTGAAGTCTGCTAACAATTCAGTCAACGCTGTGGAGGAGCAGATGCTCCGCAAGCTCTCCAACCCGGCGAGATCGAGACTTGCAAGCGCGCTCTCGTCTTGCATCGATTCGCTGGCCGAAGCTTCAGCATCTTCCGGCGCTCGTCGACTCCGGTGATACAAGGGAACCGCCAGAAGTGCGCATAGACGTCCCTGTGGTACCAAGCAGGCCGACCCAGAAGTGCCGTTCTGCAGCAGGCAACTTTCGCGAGCCCAGCGACCATCGAGCAGCTTTCACCGTCCCATATATCGATCGGCTTGCGGACTGCGAGTGTCAAGATGGAGAGCGTGGCAAGCGTCGATCACCTTCCGACCCCAACCGAGATCGGGGCCTGGCCAGACTTCACCGCAGACGACCCGATGCGGCTGCTGACGAGCGCCTGTTTGCTGGGCGTGCCCTGCGGCGTGGATGGCACTTCTTACGGTGCGCCATACCCGCATATTCAGCGGTTGTTGGGATTGTCCAACATTCGCATCGTGTCTTTCTGTCCCGAAGACCTCGCCTTCGGGACCCCCAGGGAGACGCCCGACATCCACGGAGGGACCGGCTGGGACGTCCTCGACGGAAAGGCGCAGGTGCTGAGCGACTCGGGCCGCGACTGGACCGAACCGATGGTTGAAGCCGCGTACGCCATGCTGACCCTGGCCCAGCACAATGAGGTTCATCTAGCGCTGCTCACCGACATCAGCGCTGCTTGCGGTTCACAAGTGATCTACCGAGGTGCCCGCTCCGAGGGAACGCACCAGGCCGGTCAGGGCGTGTGCGCCGCCCTACTGATCCGGCATGGATTCAAGGTGGTCAGCCACCGGGATCACCGAAGCCTCGGTCGCGTCATGCACAAGCTCGACCCCAGCGTCGAGCCCGACCCCACTGCCCGCGACCACCACGAGACCGACTGGTACGTCGATCACCTCGGGCCGCCAGCCGATTATTCGTAGGACTCCGGTGGGGGTCAAGCGTGCTCGGTGGCCACGGACCTGACTTGTCGGCAGGTCCGGCCGACACCCTAACCGTCGTCACAAGCCGATCGCGTTGCGACATACTTGGACATCCTCGCGGTCAATAGGCCGCTGCCCGCAGCGGTTTCTGGCGCCCCGTGGTAGGAAGATGGGAGGAGAAGGAGACAGCTCATGGCGCGCGTCAGGGTCGGCACACTCTCGGAGCTCGCAGACGGACGGCTGCACAGCCTGGATGCGGGCGGCACCACGGTCATTGTCGGCCAGGTGGGCGAAGCGCTGCACGCCGCGCGTAACCGCTGCCCCCATCTGGGTTTCTCACTCACCACCGGACCGGGCGGCATGCGGTTCTCCGACGGCGAGGTGCAGTGTCCCTGGCACAACTCTCGCTTCGACCTGTGTACCGGCGAGAACCGGGACTGGGCGTCGGGGTTCGCAGGGCGGAACATGCCACGGTGGTCGCACCGGCTCATCGCATTGGGCAGAAAGCCCGCGCCGCTGACGACATATAGCGTCGACGTCGAGGGCGAGGACGTGTTCGTCCACCTGTGATGTCGCGGTGTGCCACCCTCGCCACAGGCGTCCCGGCGGGATCGCGCTCGCGACAGTTGCATGCGCCTCTAACGAATCCTTGGGGCGTGTGGACAACTCGTATAACAACACTTAGGGGACTGTGAAGGGAAGGGAGACGGCGGAGCTGTCCCAGCCCTCTGCGAGTCGGCGATCAATCTCGGCCCCCATGATCTTGCAGTCCGTTGCCGGGTGGTCGTAGCGGCAGAGCAGCGCACCAGAAAGGTAGGCACGGGCCATTTGCAATGTGGCGATCTGCTCGTCGAGGGCTTTGAGTCGTCGCCTGCCGATGGCCTTCCATTCGCTGGCGTCCGCAGCTTCGAGGATTCCGGCGATGTCATCTAGGGCGAGGCCCGCGTCTTGGAGCATGCCTATGAAGACAAGCCTTCTGAGGGTCGCGACCCGGTAGCGACGTTGCCCGGACGTTCAGGCATCGGCGACGAGTAGGCCGAGGCGTTCGTAGTAGCGGATCGCCGACGTGGCAACGTGGGCTCGCTTGGCGACCTCTCCGATAGCAAACAGTGGCTCAGGCATCAACCCACTTGACTTGAAGCCGGGTTCAACTGTCAAAGTGATGGTGTGGACGACCAGCCGGCACTGCCCAATCACCACGCCGACTACCCCGGCTTTGCCGGTGTCGCCGGGATCGTCGCCGCGCTCAGCATGATCTTCGGTCGGAAGGGCGACGCGCAGCTCGCCGTACGACTCAGCGCCATGGAGCCCGGCGACACGGTCGTGGACATTGGGTGCGGCCCGGGTGTCGCGGTCCGCTACGCGGCCCGGCTGGATGCGATGGTCACCGGAGTTGATCCGGCGCCCGTCATGTTGCGGGTCGCCAGACTCCTTACCCGGCATTCGGCAAAAGTGCGATATGTCAAAGGTGCTGCTGAGGCGGTCCCCCTGCCTGAGGGTTCTGCTTCGGTCGTGTGGTCGATCGCCACCGTGCACCATTGGTCGGACATCGACGCCGGCCTTCGAGAAGTACGCCGGGTGCTCCTCCCCGGTGGTCGGCTGATCGCCATGGAGCGGAGGGCTCAACGAGGGGCCCGAGGTCACGCAAGCCATGGCTGGACCGACGAACAGGCCACTGCCTTCGCGGATCGATGCCGCGAACACGGCTTCATTGATGTACGTCTGGAGGGAACGACAATCGGGCACCGATCAACGGTCAGCGTGATATCCAACAGTCCCTGATGTTCCCGGGTCCTCGAACGAACCCACATCGGCTCGGCCGTCGCTGCCGACGGGAATGACGTGGCGACCAGGTACGCACACCGTCCCCAGCGGATCTGGTATATCCCGAATTCGTCACCCACCAAGGGTGTCCCGCAACACCGGCCGGGGATCGATATCTTCCATGGCGCTGGGCCGCCTGCTCACTCCAGCAAGCGGTTCATATCGCTCCATCCGAGTGGTCGTGCCGCAAATTGAGATTGGCGGCCGAGTGCGCCGACGGATCGACGGTTACCGCGTCTCTGCGAGGTCGGTCGACGGGGGTCAACGGCCCGTCCCGCAACGGGAACGGTGAGCGGCGACGCTCGACGGCGTTCCTGCCCGATCGCGTGCCCATAGACCGATCGTCTTGTGGCACGTTCCGGCAAGCTACCGGTACATCGCCTCCACGACTCGGACCCTACCGTTGGCAAACTGGCTTCGTTGCCCCATGATCTCGCTTCTACAACGCTCCGTCATCGGCGAGGAGATGCGCTTTGCCATCCGGATCGATTGCGATAAGAGTCTCTCGATTCGTCGCCCCACTACGACCATCGGTGTCCGTATAAATCTCCCCATTCGATCCCACGGCAACGCCAGAGGGTCGAAATCCGCCAATGAGTTTCGCTATCGAGTTCAGGCCAGACTTGTCAATCGGACTAATCGACGTTCCTGTCACTTGGTCGAGATCAAACCCGCCATAGTCCCCGACAATGATTGTCCCGTCCGGAGCGACGGCCAGTCCGTCTTGGGCGACGTAGGTGTCTGCCGTCTCTAGCGACGTCCCTCCAACCATGCTCATGACTCCGCTCGAGTAGCGGAGCAAGACCTTGGGCGAAGAGTTGGCGAGATAGAGGTCACCACTCGGTGTCACTGTAATGGCGTCCGGATCGAAGGCAAACACCTCGCCCTCGACTGATACATCACCGACGATGCCGTTGACCGAGGTCGGCGGCGGAAGGAGGGTAGCAACAGCTCGGTTGGACGAGACTGTTTGCACTCCAGCTTGGTCGACGATGTAGAGCGTGTTCTGCGGCCCAAGAGCCAGAGCGACGGGATCAGCGACTTGTGCGAATGTCGTGATGAGACCTGTCGGCGAGACAACGCGGATTCGGTTGTTCTGCGAATCGGCAATGTAGACAGTTCCATCGCTCGCCACGGCCATTCCGATCGGGGCGTTCAACTCGGCCGATGTCGCCCGCCCTCCGTCCCCGTCGGCGCCAGCGTGTCCGTTCCCAGCGAAGGTGGTCAAGGTCCCATCGGGCAAACGCTCGAGGATCTGGTTTGTTCCCTGATTTGAAACGAGCAGATCGCCGTTTGAGGCGATCGCCAGTGGGCCCGGCACATTGAGTTGGAGTCCCGCTGGCCTTGTCGGAGGAGAGCCAAGATTCGATTGCCTGCCAGGTTTCGGGGCGAGTTGTGAACTGCGCGGTCCATAGACGACAGCGAGGGTCACGCCAGAGATGACGACGACGGCTGTAAGGATCCCCACCAATAGGCGGCGTGGTTGGTGCACCCGATAACCGCGGCGTTCGGTCCGCTTGCGCAGCTCGTCGATCGAGGGAGGAGTGGGCAGTCGAGTATCGTCGATCAAGTCCTTGAGGGACCTCTCGAGGTCATTCACGTTCTGCCTCCCTCGCCTCGACCGTCTGGCCCAATGAGTCGGCCAAACGCTTCCTTGCCGTATGCAACGTCGCCGCAACGGTTCCTTCCGCCACGCCCATCACCGACGCGACGTCTCTCTGGGATAGATCGGCGACATAGTGCAGGACAACGGCGACCCGCTGCTGGTGGGGTAGGTGCCGCACCGCCTCCCACAACTCCAGCGCGTCCTCACGGACCGGTGGTGAAACAGCCGTCTGTCGCAAGAGGAGGGCTTCCATTCTTGCCCGTCGTAGAGCCCGTCGGGCAACATTGAGGCCCACGGTGTAGGCCCATCCCGATGGCGATGCCATCATTGAGACACGCTCCCAGCGCTCCAGGGCCCGGGCGCACGCCTCGGAAGCAGCGTCGACCGCAACGTCGCCATTGCCCGTTATGAGTACGAGTGAGTGCACGATGGACCGGTACTCGCTGCGGTACCAGTCCTCAAACGACGAGCCAACATGGCTCGATATGGGATCAGAACCCATCGGTATCGTCGTTTCTTCTGTCCATGACCCCAATAAGTCCTACCGGCATCGAAACCTTTAGTGTCCCTTTCAGAAACTTTCGTGGGCGAGAGACACGCCATTCGGATTGCGAGAAGCCTCTAATCTACGGATGTGGGGACCGACCAGTCCCATAGCGTTCATCCGGTGGCCTGCACAAGGGTGCTGCCACCAATCACCGGCTCGAGAATCGATATGCGGTGCGGTGCTGGGCCACCTGCTCACTCCAGCAAACGGTGTAGATCGCCCCATGTACCCCGTAAGCCGAACCTGTTACGGAGCGTTTCAGGCCGGCCGGCGACGACCCGCCGCATTCCCGTAGCCGGATCCGCTCCCGGTGACGGTCGCGGTTGTCTGCCGGGCCTCTTTGCGCCGCCGTAGGTCGTTCGGCTTGTGGGCGATTAGGCGCCAGCGTAGGTGGGCGGCGAGAGACCGTCGAGTTGGCGAGTCTCGAGCCGTGCATTGAGGCGTCCCTCGGGCACCGTTTCGCTTCTAACTTCGCGCTGGATCAAGGGAGGCGAAGGCCGCGAGAGCCACTGCCATCAGCCGGTTATCCATGCCGGAGTCGTAGACCCGAGCTTCGACTGTGAAACCACGGGCACCACTTCTAAGCAATTCACCCACCGCACGCACAGGCCCAACCTTTCCGGGCGCCAGGTAGTGGATGGTCATATCCGTCGTCGCCACGAACGAGGTGCCGGTCAAAGCCGCCGTTGATGCAGCTGCCACGTCAACCAACGTCGCGATGACGCCTCCTTGAAGACTGCCGGCCGGCCCCCGCAGGTCGTCACGAAGGTCGATCTCCACACTGACCCGGCTGGCATCGACCATGTTCCAGCGCAGTCCCAGATGCTCGAAAAACGGTCGGTACCCTTCGTCCGATCCTTGGCCCGCGAAACGACCCGTGGGATCGGCCGGGAAGTTGGTGAGGTACAGCGCATGCCCGTCGGGGTCTGAGAAATGTGCCAATGACACCGATCCACCAGCTTCAGTCTGGCGCTCCACGGCGACACCCTGCTGGCCCAGGGCATTCACGGCGGCTTCGAAGTCGTCGAGTGCGCAGAGCCCAAGCGACATCTGCGAATCGCCCTCGGATCTCGGTATGAGTCCGACGAGCATCCCGTTTCCGGCGTCGAGACAGGCCCACTCATCTCCGAATCGTATGACCAGCGTCAGGCCGAGCGCCTCGGTGTAGAAGCGGATCGATCGATCGAAGTTCGCCACCGGGAGGGTGGCGCATCCTCCAGAGACAGCCATCAACTCCCGCCTCCTGTTTCGAGCTCCGGTTCCGAGATTTCTGGCTCCCCGAGGCGGGAAGGGCGTCGTGGCCGGACGATCACCGTGACCTCGGCGTGGCAGACCAACTGTCCCTTAGAATCGCGCACCTCGACGGGGATAGGCACCTCGACAGGTTCGCCTCCTCGCACCGCTGCTAGGGCATCTCCGAAGATTTCGGGAGCCAAGCTGCCCGTTGCTTTCAGTTCTCCTCGTGCCGGAGCGTCGTATTCGATGCTCGCCCGCTTCACGACGATGTAGCTGCTGGCGGCCTCCTCGAGCATGCCGGCCACGAGAGCACCAGCTCCGGCGACCTCCACGAGGCCGAACAGCACGGCAGCATTGACGGTCTCATTGTGGTTGAGATGCACAGGGCGTGGGTCGAGTCCCATGATTACCCCGCCGGTGCCCACCTCAAGCGGAACCGCACCGAGGAACTTCACCCATTCAACTTCCGTGAACTGCTCGGCTCCCGCCAACGTGACCCCCACCAGATTAGAATCATATTCTAGAAGACAATTTCCCTACCCGTCCAGAGGATCGCTCATGGTCCGCACACCCACTACCGCAGGATGGCGCCGTCGTGATGACATCCTCGCCGGTGCCCTTCGCTGCTTTGCCCGTCGCGGCGTACGGGCAACGACCATCGAAGACATCCGAGCCGAGTCCGGCGCCAGTATCGGGAGCATCTACCACCACATCGGGGGTAAGGACGACATCGTGGCGAGCCTCTACACCGAGGCCGTCTCCGCATATCGCCGAGGCATCATTAGCGCACTGGGCTCCCGTTCGGCGCCTCGGGCCGCCGTCCGAACGGCCGTCGAATTCCACGTCACGTGGATCGATGCGCATCGGGATCTTGCCCGCTTGATGTTGCGGTGGGACGAGTCCGAGCTCTCCAAAGCAGGTCGGACCCAGCTGGCTAAAGAGGCGCGCCGCTTCGCCAAGGAGATGGGTGAATGGCTCCAGGCAGGCGTTCGCTCGGGACTCGTTAGGACGTTTCCCCCAGAACTGTACGGAGCGCTCTTCATGGGCCCGCTGCTCGAGTTCGGGCGTCTTCAGGTCGATGCTCGGACGTCTGTGCCCGTTGAGCAGAGTGCTCCACAGCTCGCAGACGCCATATGGAGATCGCTAGCTGCAAAACCCAAACGAGATGAAAGGGCAGTCCGTCTTCGCACACAGACAAATCTTTCTCGCGTCACAGCCAGGCTTGAGCGTCCTCCGAAGGGATAGCGCGTAATCGGCGATCCGGCGCTTAGCTCCGGGGCATCCGGGGCCCGCAAGCGGATCGTCAATCGAAAAGCCTCGGGGTGTTGCGTTGCCGAACAGGAAGGCTGGGCTGAGGACCAGATCAGACCACACTGCCCGATTGAGCCCGTCTCCCGACGTGGGAGTTGATGAAAGCGACCGTGTAGTCGATGGCCTCCGTTGGCCAGTCGTCATGCTTGCCTTCCCAGAACATGAGCCGCTTGTTGGGACCCGGGATGGCATCGAATAGTTCGTGTACACCCGCGACGGGAAAGATCTCGTCCTGGGTCTTGTTGACCATGAGGATTTGAGACTGGTCGAGCTTGGATGCAGCGTTTAGGAGAAGGGGACGAAGAGGAGGGTCTTGTATTCCCCCTCCGGCTGGGATACCGCCCACGACAAATACCGCAGCCTTGATGGATGCAAGCGACCCCACCGTCGGGACTCCAAAGATCGCTCCCATCGAGAAACCAACATAGGCAACCGGAGGACCGATCCATGAGAATGCCTTAGCGGTCTCGACCCAGTCACTAACCATGGGGCCGATAGCGTTGGAGTGCCACTCCGCGTGCAGGGGACCACCAGCAACGACGGGCCTGCGTTCACCGTGGTCCACGGCGTCAATGCAAACAACCGCAAGCCCAGTGCTCTCAGCGTAGAGGCGTGAGAGGCCTACGAATCGGTCACTGTCCTTGCTCTTGGCGCCCCCGTGGCCCAGTAGCAGGAGGCCCTCGGCGCCCGGTGGGCGGTACAGCTTGGCGGGGATACCATTCGTCTCGATCCGCTCCTCGAGCACCACCCGAAGAATAGTCAGATCCAAGGCAGGAACGCATTCTCCCTTTGGCCGAACCACGGAGTCGCTCGTCGACCACGGGCCTGAACGATCCCATAAGCCGAACGGTGACTAGCACATTCGGTCGGTCTCGTCGGTGGAACAGGATGATTGCCGAATGACGATCGTCAATAGCGAAGATCGGCGACGATTCCGTAGTGGTCGGACAGCTGTGGGGCGCCTGTTGGGCGCACGCCGAGGCGCTCGCAGGCGGTTGGGTGACCGATGCCACCCTTCCGTGGCCAGGCAGAGAGGATGTAGTCGAAGCGACGGTCCGGGATCAGTCCCACGGCGGCGAGTGGGTTGTCGTTGGACCAGGTGACCCCGGGGCTGCCGTCGCCGCCAACTTCCCAGGCGTCGTAGAAGACCATGCCCGGCACCGGGGGCTCGCTGTGGCCGGTGAGCATCCGCATCTCGTCGGCGTCTGGGCCAGCGTTGAAGTCACCGCAGATGACCGTGAGGTGCCGTCGCGAAGTGGTCTCGCTCACAAAGCTCAGCAGCTCGCCAACTTGGCGCTGGCGGACGCCGCTGGCGTAGAGCGGGTAGTCGAGCATGACAGCGATGACCTGCACCGGACCTCTCGGGCCGTCGATCACCGCGAGTGCCGCCGTGCCGAAGCCGTCCCCGCCGCCCGGCAGTGCCGTGCTTTCGTGACGCCCGATGGGCCAGCGGGAGCAGATGCCGATCCCTGAGCGCCAGCCGTCTAGCTCGAAGTCGCAGAGGCTGATGCGGTGCGCGAGTCCGAGGGCCGAGCCGACCTCGTCGGCCTGCGAGTCGTCCGGTGTCTCCCACGCCTCGTCCAGACACACGACGTCGGGTGCGGACATCCGCAGCTCAGCGGTGATTCCCTCAAGGCGGGTCAACCAATCGCCGTAGCGGCCCCATACGTTCCACGTCGCCACTCGGCACGTACCATCGGCGACCGGTCCGTAGGGTGCGTAGGGGTCGAAGGCCACCACGGCAGTCTCCCATGCCGGATCGACCATGCTCGTCGAGCCACACGCAGGGAAACGAGCGCTCCGGTCGAGGATCGGCTTGCGGTATGGCAAACCCAAGATCAAGCCGCCTGAGGTTGCGCCGGTGAAGGTTCCGCTTACGGGGTTAGCCCGCCGGCCGGAAGTCGGGAGCGGACCCGCTCGCGAGAGGCAGCATGACGGCCGTAGAACCGCGAAGGCGTGTCATGAGACCGGGGTTACTGGGGCACCCCTACTTGAGGAGTGATGCGTGCATCGGCTTTGCGGGCCATTTCGTGCCCCATCTCTGCCGGGGCCGCCGTCGGTCGACTTCGTCGTTTGCCGGCTGCCACCTGTCGGGATTTGAACAATTCGTGATCGAAATCAAGGAAACTGTGCCTTCGTGACTTGTACTGGTGCCATGAGCGACGGGGCCGGCATTGAAAGGATCAAAGCGGAGACCTTCGAACCCTGGTTTCGTCGCGAGTATCCCAAGGTCCTGGGAGCTCTGATACTCGCAAGTGGCAATCGAGATGTAGCGGAGGAAGCGACCGCCGAGGCATTTGCCAAGGCATACGAGAAGTGGGAACGGGTAGGAGCGATGGCCAGCCCAGGAGGCTGGATCTATACGGTTGCGCTCAACATGGCAAGGCGCAGGCTCAGGCGCCGGGCGATGGAGCGGCTCCTCTTTCGGAAGTTGCATGCAACGATCGAGGTTCCGGCAGAGACCGGCTTCGAGCTGTGGGACATCGTTCGGAAACTCCCCCCTCGTGAACGAACTGCCATCGTGCTGCGGTATGTGGGCGATCTTCAAGAGTCCGAAGTCGCAAAAGCCATGGGCATATCCAATGGTGGAGTGGCCAAGACGCTCAATATGGCTCGATCACGCCTTGGAATCGCTCTCAAACGAGATGAAGGAGTCGAAACACAGTGACGGACTTACGCGACCTGAAACAGAACATCGACAACATGGGGTTCGCACCTCCACCCCTTCATGAGATCGTCGATCGGGCAAGGCGAGGTCAAAGGCAGAGGGTGAAGCGGCGACTATCTGCGACAGCCGTGATCGTGGCGGTTGTCGTACTTTGCTCGATTGTCATTGTCAATCGGCCTGGCGCCAGGGGACCTGAGCTTACCGGTCCTGGATCGCAGCGATATATGGGAACAGCGACGGCAGCGTTCGTCTCGAAATCGGGACTGGTGTATGTGGCCGATCAGGGCAACAATTCTTTGTTGGTACTCGATCCGTCTGCAAAGCCAGGGTTTGAGCCAGTGGCCACAATCCCGCTGTCCTTCACGCCCGGAGTGGTGGCGGTCTCGCCCAACGGAGCTATGGCGTACGTGTCGCCACTGGCGCCTGAAGTTGCTAGTGGGTCGAACACGCTTTACGAAGTGGATCTATCGACGCAAAAGGTTGTCAGGACAATCGTTGATCACTCTCAACCGCTCGGAAGTATGGCGATTGCTCCAGACGGGAAGATGGCATACGCATGGGGTGACGACATTGTTCCGATCGACCTCTCGACAGGTCAGATCTTGAAGCCGATCTCTCGGTCGCAGTTTGATTACACCGATCTTGAAATCTCTCCCAACGGCCGAACGGCCATCGCCACAAGTGAAGGTGTATCGCCCAACTACCAATTGATCAATCTTGTGAGCGGCAACATCACCAAGACCGTGAGTATCGGTGACCTTCAGATCCGCCATACCAAAGGAATGTGGTCACCTCAGACGGTTGCGTTTTCGCCGGATGGGACATCCGCCTATATCGGCCTACAGCACGGATCGGAAAGTTTGAGTGCCTGGTTGCTCAAGATATCCGCGAAGACGGGAAGGATTGAGTCCGATGTCGAGTTGGGTCAAGGGGGTGTCGGCGATGTTGTTGTCACTTCGGATGGCTCCAGAGCTTTTGTTTTGGTACAGACCGATGTCAAGGGTGTGTACTCCGGTGTGTTTACAATCGTTCCGATTGACCCTGGAACGCTGGAAGCCCTGCAAAGGATTGTCGTTGGAGACGTGCAAGGACTTGGGCTACTTCAGTTCGGGACTGCCCACACCTTGTACGCCGTGGATACACAATGGAGACTTGCTCGGATCGATGAGCGAACGGACCACATTATTTCCACGTTAAGGATCCCTGTCCCCTCCCTACTCGCCCCAACCCTCCAACCCATTGCATTTCGAGGCTAATCATTGGGCCTTCTGAGGACTTGATTGCCCGGCTGCCAGCTATGTGCTGTTGCCGCAGCAGGCAACTTTCGCGATCACGGCGGCAGTCGTGACGCTCTCACAGTCCCGTACACCGATCCTCTTGTGATGAAGATTAGGGCGTCGGCCGAATCTGCCCAGACACGTCAGGCACGTTTGTCCATCGGGCACGCTTGATCGCCACCAGAGTCCTACGAATAACCGGCTGGCGGCCCGAGGTGATCGACGTACCAGTCGGTCTCGTGGTGGTCGCGAGCAGTGGGGTCGGTTTCGACGTTGGGATCGAGCTTGCGCATAATACGGCAGAGGCTTCGGTGGTCGCGGTGGCTGACCACCTTGAAACCGTTCCGGATAAGCAAAGCAGCACACACGCCCTGACCAGCCTGGTGCATCCCCTCGGAGCGGGCACCGCGGTAGATCACTTGTGAGCCGCAAGCAGCGCTGATGTCGGTGAGCAGCGCTAGATGAACCTGATTGTGCTGGGCCACGGCCAACATGGCGTGCGCGGCTCGAACCATCGGTTCGGTCCAGTCGTGGCCCGAGTCGCTCAGCACCTTGGCCCTCCCGTCGAGGACGTCCCAACCGGTCCCTCCGTGGATATCGGGCGTCTCCCTGGGGGTACCGAAGACCAGGTGTTCGGGGCAAAAGGCCACGATGGCGATGTTGGACAGCCCCAACAACCGCTGGATGTGCGGGTATGGCGCACCGTAAGAGGTGCCGTCCACACCGCACGGCACACCCAGCAAACAGGCGCTCACCAGCAGCCGCATCGGGTCGTCTGCCGTGAAGTCTGGCAAGGCCTCGATCTCGGCTCGGTTCGGAAGGTGATCGACGCTTGCCACGCTCTCCATCTTGGCACTGACAGGCCGCAAGCCGATCCCCAGCGGACACCTGGCACCCGTCGGAGGAGCGTCCCCGAGGTGAGCACATTCCGTTCCCGTTACGGGATCCCCTGATTGCCGGTCCGAGAGCCTCCCATACCCCGGTATGCAACCATGGAGCGATGACCTCCACGGCGATGGGCCGCCCATTCCGTTTTGGAGTTTCGATCTGGGGAGCGGCAACGCGTAAGGAGTGGCGCAAGAAGTCCAAGCTGGCCGAATCGGCTGGGTTCGACACGCTTCTGACGGCCGACCATCTTGTCGATGGGATGCTTGCGCCACTGACATCCTTGGTCGTCGCTGCCGAGGCCACCAGCCGAATCCGAGTTGGCACCCTCGTGCTTAATAACGACTTCCGCCATCCCGTCGTGCTCGCCAGAGAAGCCGCGACGGTGGACCTCTTGACGGACGGG
>Ga0182024_10018957_pt1 | contig 12747 bp, 10 predicted proteins | sample P32metaG_FD_120480 | JGI IMG/M metagenome (GOLD analysis project Ga0182024, IMG submission 120480) | Permafrost microbial communities from Stordalen Mire, Sweden - P3-2 metaG (Illumina Assembly) | ecosystem: Environmental > Terrestrial > Soil > Wetlands > Permafrost | place: Sweden: Stordalen... | reverse complement strand
GAGGTGACGCAAGGGGAATGGCAGCAGGTGATGCGTTACAATCCGAGTCTTTTCGGCCCGCTTAACGCGAAGGTGGCGGACACGAGCAAGTTCCCGGTGGAACGGGTGACCTGGTATGACTGTGTGGAGTTTTGCATCAAACTGAGCGAGCGAGAGGGGTTGAAGCCGTATTACGAGTTGACGGTGACGAAGCGGGCCGGCAAGCAGATCGAGGAAGCGGAAGTGAAGATTCTGGGCGGCAGTGGTTATCGCATCCCGACGGAGGCGGAATGGGAGCATGGCTGCCGTGCGGGGACGAAGACGTTGTACCACTTTGGCGACAAGGACGCGGACTTGCCGGACTATGCGTGGTTCAACCAGAACAGCCAAAACCGAACGCATGGGGTGGGGGAGAAGAAGCCGAATGCGTTTGGATTGAATGATATGCATGGCAACGTGTGGGAGTGGTGTGAAGATCAGTTTGATCCCAATGGGGGCCCGGGCCGGGTGTTCCGGGGCGGCTGCTGGGACGACGACGCCGGGTACTGCCGGGCTGCGCTCCGTGACAGGCACGCGCCGTCGAGCCGGATCGACGACCTGGGCTTCCGCCTGGCCCGGGTTCCGTCAGCAGGCAAGTAAAGCAAGCAAGCCGTGTCCGCCTGGAGCGTAGCCCGTCGAGCCGGAGCGGAAGGCGACCGGGGTCACGTCTCCCTCAAGTTTCGCGCCCGCGATCGCTCGCTGGCGGCCGCACACGCGGCGACAGCCGACCTTTTCCCTGAGCGGAATAGCTTGTCCGCCGCCGAGCCCACGCGGCATGGTCGTAATACTCCATGCTGGCAAAGTTGCGAGCCGAGCCAGCCACGAAGACCAGGCCGACGCGCGTGCGACATGTCCGTAATACTCGATGCTCGCCATGACGCCGCGCCGCGCCCGTTTCCCGAAAAAAAGGGCTACAGTTGTTCTCAAAAGGGTCCATTTTCAGGGAAAAGCGGCGTCTCTGCAACAAAAGTTTTTCAGCACGGATTGCAGCTGACGCGCGTCGGTGTGTCGGGCCGAAGCACGCAACTGCCCTCGCAAGATTAGGGTCGCGACGTGGTTCCGCCGCCGCAGAGGTCAAGGTCAATCATGGGGCGAATGGTGGAACGGTGGAACTGGAATTATTGGTGCGGCGAACCAAGACTCATTCGGTACTTCGCTCATCACTGTTATTGTTTTGGGTTGCGTTTACGGCTGGATCGCTCGCGTTTGACTGCTGTACGTGTTGACGGCTTATTCGCTGCACGAAGGCTTTTGCCGACCGGCGGAATTTCGATGTGCAACGCCGCATACGTGTAGATCAATTTCGGAGCTTTCATTTCCAAAATATCCCCAGGGGCAATATTTGCACGAGTGGAGGGACTCTGCCGGTCCTGGGAGAGCATCGGATTGCTCTACCTGCCGATTGTAGTCAATTTCGGGACTGGTCAATGTGGGCTGGATCCGTAGCCGCAGGCTTTAGCCTAAGGAGTGCAGTCCTCTCGCCCCGCGCGCTCCGCGTGAGGACAGGGCGCAGCCCTCAATAACCCACAACCCTAGCCATCTCTCAACCGGAATCCAGAGACTCGGGGGCGAGCGAGGGAATTCTTGCTTCGGTCAAGGACTCTGGTTTCTGAGGGCTGCGCCCTTTCCTCACGCGGAGCGTGAGGACTGCACTCCTGTCAAGTGATGGAAAACGTACCCGACGTGACGCTCAGGCTGTTGCCGTTGACCGTGGCGGTCGCCGTAAGCGAGTACGTGCCGTGTACGCCGATTTTCAAGGTGCTGAAAAGGGCCTGGCCCGCGCTGTTGGTCAGCGCCGTCAGGGTGCCGCCGAGCGAGCCGGACGAAACCTTGATGGTGACCGCGACGTTCGCCTGGTCCAGCGACGTGCCGTTGGCGTTGACCAGTTGCACGACCACCGTGGTCATGGTCGCGTTGACCGCGGCGCCGACCGGCGGCGTCGAGAAGACCAGATGCGGAGGGGCCGCCGCAGTGATGTTGAACGTGCTGGACGAGCCGAGCGTCGAATTCGAGGCGGACACCGAGAGCGTGTAACCGTTGCCGGGCGCGGTCACGGACAGGTTGTTGCGCGACGTGGCAAGAACCCAGGTAATCACCGCCCCAGCCGGCGTCCTTCACGAAGGAGGCGTGCCGTGCATCATCGTCTTCGGCAACCTTGATGGCCGAACAGTGCACGAAGCCCGTGTCGACATTCGACGCATCGCCACGGAATTGGCGGGCAAAGGGATTGTAGTCGTCGTGGAATGAAATAGCGAGGCGATCGGATCGGCCTCGCAACATGTTGCATGAAACGGGTTGTTGCCCGTGCAATGGCGAAGTAACGCATGAAATGCGTCGCCGTGCGCAAGTGTCTCCTCATCGCCACGAACCATGTAGGCGTGAACCAGCGGGCAACGCCGACCAGGCCAATTCCCCCACGCAACCGTTTTTCCGGATCGCCCTCGGGCTTGCGCTCCGCGGCGGTGCCTTGTCCACAATGATGAAGCGGCGCGAAGCACTTGACCGCGCCGGTCACGTCTTCGAATGGTTTGCCTTGCTCGCTGGAGCAACCCCTTGCGTGCTTCGGTCCGACAGGGCGAAGCCTTATTAAGAAAACCTCGGTTGATGAAACCGACGCAGTTTGCCACACGAGCCAAACTCGCGTCGGTGGAACCGACCGACGCGCCTGAGTTGATCAAGCATCGGCAAACGGCATTCGGCACCAAGGGCATTCACTATCATGCCCTTTCAGGGTCATGGTCGAAGCAACGGCGGCCACTCCCGAGGGAGTGGCCTCAGTGGCCTCGCGTGCTGCGCTGCCAGGCGCCATCGATCGGTCGTCTCGTCATCCATTCAGACAGAACCACATCGCCACTATGAGGCCAAGGAGGTAGCCGGCGACCAATCCGGACTTGAGCTCGCTCCGCGTTGTGGCCCACGCGAAGCGACGCCAGCGCGATGCGGGTTTGCAGACCATCATCGGTCGATTGACCACCACCAGGACCTTCACACTGGCGAGCAACAAGCCGGCCGACGTCCCCCGGGCGACCTCGGCAAGCATGTGCTCGATGCATGCCGGGTGCAGGAACATAATGACCGTCGCCAACACGGTCGTCAACACCACCAACAGCTGGAGGGCCATCAAGCCCCCGCGTTTGATGGTTCATCATCACCAGCCGAAACGCGCTGGCCCTGGACGGGGTCAAGTCAGTGCGAATCGACGAGCTCTCACCCACGAAGTCCTTAGAGTTACTCCGGCGTATCGTTGAGAAGAGAGGGACGAATGAAGAATTGCAGAAAGTGGCAGGCCTGTGCGGCCACCTGCCATTAGCGCTTCGGGTTGCGGGCGATTTCCTGCGACTGAAAGCGGACTGGACGGTTGAGCGGTACGTCCAAGCGCTGGAAAACGAGCGGCTCAAATGGCTGAAAGTCGGCAACGCAAGGGAGAAGGACGTGGACTACGTCCTAAAATTGAGCTCTGCGCAACTGGTGCGTGATAACCCCGGCCTCGCCCTCCGATGGCACTTCTTGGCGGACTGGCCGGCTGACTTCGCCGCAGCCGCCGCGGCAGCGGCTTGGGACATGGACCCCAACGACGACGCGGTGCTGGAGGATCTGTCGGAGTTGGTGGACCGGAGCATGGTGCTGTTTGACGAAAGGACGTTCCGGTACCGGCTGCACGACCTGATGAAGCAAATAGCTGCGGAGTTATTCGCATGACCAAGTGTGATGCCTCATTTCTTTCGTCGCCCTGCCGTCTGCCGACTAGAGAGCGGCACCGAAATTAAGCAGATGTTGCAAGTTCCGGCAGATTGCGCGCGCGATAGGACGACCCTATGCAAATGTTCCCAGTTCTAAATCGCTGGGTTCGCGCATTGGCAAATTGGACAAGCCAATCGCTTTCTGCAACCAAGTGCATTGGCTCTAGTGAGGCCATTCAAATAACAGAATTCAACTACGGCGACCCGCTGCCTCTTCCCATTGAACGCCGAAATGGAAAGCGTAGGTCGGATGAATTATCCGCTAAACAATTCGCGGCCACACTTAGGACTGCGGCTAACCTATATTTGCGAGACGCGGACGGAGTACGCGATGGGTTGGCAATTTTCGACCGAGAATTACCGAATATTCGCCACTTTCAGGCATGGGCAGCCAGGCTCTTCGCGGACTTAGGGGATCGGCTCGCCGCTGAGTTATGCCGCGACTATTCATTGTATGGCAGTCTCCTTTCCCAAGTGCGGTTACACGCCAGTGATTGGGTTCACTGGAACGAGGTCTGTGTTGCGGCGTGTCGCCACCTAGGCGAACGCTCTAGCGAGGGGAGAGCCCTGGCCAACCTAGGTGCTTCGTGGAAAGAACTTGGAAAAGCAAAGAAGGCCATTGAGTTGTACGAACAAAGCTTGGCCATAGCCCGCGAGACCGGCGACCGCGACTGCCAAATGGGACTGTTTCTCAACTTCGGGGCGGCGTGGGTTGCACTCGGTGACGCCATCAAGGCCATTGGTTTCTATGACCAGAGCTTGGCTATCGCCCGCGAGAACGGCGACCGTCGTTCCGAGGCAGGGGCACTAACCAACTTGGGTGCATCGTGGACCGCACTTGGAAACGCTAGGAAGGCCATCGAGTTTCACGACCAATGTCTGGCCATCGCCCGCGAGACCGGCGATCGTCGTAGGGAAGAGGGAGCGTATCTCAACCTGGGTGTGGCGTGGGCCGCGTTGGGGCATGCGAGGAAGGCCATTTGGTTCTATGAACAAATGCTGGCCGTCGCCCGTGAGATTGGCGACAGCCGCAGCGAGGGATTTGGTTGGACGAATTAATGAGGCTGTTTCAAATGGTTACGCAAGACATGGACTCTGAGGACGATGCTGTCCTGAGCGACCTGTCGGAATTGGTGCACCGAAGCATGGTGCTGTTCGACGAGCGGACGTTCCGTTACCGCCTGCACGACCTGATGAAGCCGATCGCAGAAGGGCTTTTCGCATGACGGACTTCAACTACGGCGATCCACATCCGCAAGCCATCGACTGTCTGAAGCGCAAACGGTCGGCCGACGAGCGGACTGCGAGGTACTTTGCAGAGAAGTTGGCCGAAACGGATTCCCTGTATCTTCAGGACGCGGGCGGAGTCGCAAAAGCGCTAGCGCTGTTCGACCAGGAATTGGCAAATATCCGTGGGTGGCAAGCCTGGGTTGCCAAGTGCTTTACGGCTTGCCCTAGTGATAGGTTCGCCGCCCAGATGTGCATAGCCTACGCGCTGGATGGTGCTCGCACAGCGAGTTTTCGACTCTCGGCGGCGGCAAGAATTCGGTGTCTAGACGTATGTGCAGTGGCCTGCCAGCAACTGAGTGATCGCCTCGAAGAAGGCCAGGCACTAAACAATCTGGGGATTGCTTGGACCGAACTTGGTGACGTGCGGAAGGCTATTTCGTGCTACGAGCTGGCCGTGAAAATGTCGCGCGAGACCAGCAACCGTCACGGTGAAGGAAATGCTCTAGGCAATCTCGGATTGGCAGTTAGCTCTCTCGGGGATGCAAAGACGGCGTGCAGATATCACGAGCAGGCTTTGGCCATTGCCCGCGAGACCGGTGACCGCCACGCAATAGGAAATGCTGTGAGCAGTCTAGGAAGCGTGTGGGTCGCGCTCGGTTACGCGACAAAGGCAATCGGGTTCTACGAGCAGGCGTTAGCCATTGCCAGTGAGACCGGCGATCAACGCGCCAAGGCGCATGCTTTGGGCAATCTCGGTGTGGTTTGGTACAACCTCAAAGACCCTCAAAAGGCCATCAAATTCCACGAACAAGCATTGAATATCGCTCGCGAGACTGGCGACCGATACACCGAAAGTCAGAGTCTGAACAACCTTGGCGCAGCGTGGGCAGTTCTCAAACGCCCGCAAGAAGCTATAGTGTTTTACGACGAAGTACTGGCCATCGCCCGGGAGACCGGCGACCGCCACTCTTTCGGAACCACGCTGTTCAATAGCGCCCTTGCCTTCGACTCACTCAACCAACGCGACAAAGCTATCAACCACGCTGAACACGCCCTCGGCATCTTTCAGGCCATCGAATCTCCCCACGCTGACGCTGCCAGAAGAATCCTCGCCCAGTGGGCGAGTGGCGAACCCTAACCACGCACAGTTCGTGGAACACGTCAGGCGAAGAGCGAGATTCCCCGCACGGTGCTCGAACCTTGAGCGCGTCGGTCCGACACTCCGACGCGCGATACGAAAGGAACCCAATCTCGCTCAAAGGGGTCCATTATGCATCGACGATAAATCCACGCCGAAACATATATCCAACCAGCAGTTCGATGCTTCGGTCGATGGGACCGACGCAGGCAACGCTTCGGATATCGCAAGACATGCGGACACTTTTCGCTGCTGCCGCGCTTGGCCGACGACATTGACATTCCGATCATTGCCGCGGGAGGCATTGCTGACGGCCGAGGTGTCGCCGCCGCGTTGACCCTGGGAGGAAGCGCTGTAATGATAAAATGGGGGCGCGATCCCATATCATCGGCGGCCAAGAACCGCTTTGTTTCGGCTGGCTGGCTCCTGTCCATGCCCCCAATATGTATTACCCACACTAATTCGCCAACATGGCGCAACCACAGCACTCCCGCGAACGGGGGTAGCAATCGCTCTGCAGCACCCTGCTACCCCATTGTGGAGCGGTAGCAGGCGAGCCTGGTTGAACTGGCCAATGGAAGACATTGATGCGCGGCCGCTGCGGCAAAACGATTTTGCGAAGCAGTTCGTTGAACATCACCGGGCACCGCGGGTCAGCTCCGCCTCCAGCTTCTTGAAATCCATTCGTCCGCGCAGGGCGGTGAAGTCATCATCCTCGCGCAATAGCTTGACCATCGCCGCGTCCTTGAAAAAACCGGCTCCGTGGGCCTTGACCAGCAGCGCCACGGCTCGCTCCCCATACTTCTGGGCGAGCTGGGGCTCTTTCTCCTTGACGCGAGCGGCGCAGATCCCATAGACGCAGGCGGCGTTGAAGTCCATCTCGGGGTGCGCGTTGGGCCCTTTCACCAGGGCGTCGATGGCGACCACGGCCTGAACGTGTTCTCCCTTGCGAGCCAGCTTCAGGGCGGAAACGCTTTCCTGACGGAGCAAGATGATGTTCCAGTAGCGCGCGGAGCGCAAGGCTGCGAGGTGCTCGCCGCCGTCGAGGGCGAGGGCCCGGTCGCAGGCGGCGATGGATTCGGCATAGCGGCTCAGCTGGCCCAGGCACGAGGCGGTCCCGCGATAGCAGTCCGCCATGGTTTGCTTGTGGTTAAGCGGGTCTTGCTGGTGCAGCGTCTCCAGGAGCGGCGTCGCCTTCGTAAACCAGTCCAGGGCGAGGGCGGGATTTCCCTGCTCGAGTTCCTTGCCTCCCAGGTTGAGATAGCTGATGCCCAGGGTGCCGCCCGCGAAGCGCGGGAACTCCGCCGCCAGCTTTTCGAGGATGCGCAGCGATTCCCGGCGCAGCTCCGTCGCCTTCGCACGCTGACCGAGACCGTCGCAAGTGTTGGCCAGGTTGTGATACGCTTCGCCCAGATGCTGGCGGTAAAAGGGCACATCCGGAGACTCGGCGCCAAGGCGCAGATAGACCTGCCGTACCTCCTCGAAGGCAGCGTACCTGTCCTGGAGCTTTTCCAGTTGGGCGCCGAGATTCTTGAGGGTTATGCCGAGCAGATTGCGCTGCTCCTGAGACGACCCGGGTGTCGCCGCGATCGGCCGGATCACTACCAGGGCCGCGCGGAGCGACTTTTCCGCGTCGGCCCGTTTTTTCATTTGGGCAAAACAGAAGCCGCGCGTCGTGTGCAGGTCAGCCAGGTCAAACTGGAGAAAGACCTCTGCTGGAAAGCGTTTGTCGGCCTCGGCGTGGAATTGCTCGGCCTGGCGGAGAATGTCCAGAGCCGGCTCGTACTTGCCCAGCCATATCAGCTCTTTCGCCCGGTTCAGGAACAGGCCGAGGCGGATATGCTGATGCTCGACCTTGTCCGGCGCCACCAGCAGGAGCCGGTCTGCGAGGTCCTCCGCACGCTGACGCGCGTCCCACGCCACGTCCTTCATGCCGTCATGTCTGAACAATATGGCAAGCGCGTTGTGGCTATCGGCGGCAGAATAGAGGTACCCGGGCACGGTCGGGTGTTTCTCGAGCAAGCGGTCGAAGACCGCCCCCATCTTCTGCCAGGCGGCGAGGGACAGCTCGTGTTCTCCCATCCAGTGGCGGATCAACCCCAGTTTGCCGTAGGCGCGGGCGCGCTCGGCTTCCAGGTCCGGGTCGTCGCTCTCCAGCTTGGCCAGTTCCTCGTAGAACGGCAGCACCGAACCCAGAAGTTCCTTGCGCATGCCGTGGAAGCCCTGGTCGCGCAGGCGCGGGTTCTCGGTGATCTTGTTCACGGCCGCGTCCAGAGCCGCACTCGCCAGCTTCAGCCCCTGGGACGCGCGCTGGGCATGGCGATCCGAATTCTTGCGCTGCTCAATGGCGTCTTCCTTGGCCTTGATTTCTTCGTCCCAGGCGGCGTTGATCGTCAGCGCTGCTGTGACGCTGACCGCGGTGGCGCCGATCAGCGTCAGCACAACTAATGCCAGCGCCGCCGCCAGTCCTCGATTGCGCCGGCACCAGCGCCAGAGCCGTTCGGTTTTGCCCACCGGCCTGGCCTGTATTGGCTCACCGGCAAGGAAGCGGTGCAAGTCGGCCGCCAGCGCCGCCGCCGTCTCGTAGCGCTTGGCAGGCTCCTTGTGCAGACACTTCAAGCAAATGGTTTCGAGATCCCTGGGCACCTTGGACTGCAACTCGGTGGGCGGCGCCGGCTCGTCCATCATTACCTGGATGACCGTTTCCATGGGCGTGGGCCCGCGAAACGGCGGCCGGCCCGTGAGGCACTCATACAGGATCGCCCCGAGCGCATAAACGTCGGCCCGCGGACCAACATGCTTGCCGATGCCGGCGGCCTGCTCCGGAGCCATGTAGCTGGGGGTGCCCATGATCGCCCCCGAGGCGGTGAGCCCGCTGTCCGATTCGAGCCTCTTGGCGAGCCCGAAATCCGTGATCTTGGGAGTGCCGTCCTCGGCGAGGAGCACATTGACCGGCTTCAGGTCGCGGTGGATGATGCCATGTTGATGGGCATATTGGACGGCATGGGCCAGGGTTTCGACCAGCCTGGCGGCCTCCGCCGCGGACAGCGGCACCCCGGCGAGCCGCTGGCCCAGGCTGCCGCCGGCCACGAATTCCAGGGTGAAATACGGCACACCGTCGTGCTGATTCGACTCGAACAGCTGCACGATGTTGGGGTGCTGCAACTGTGCGACCGCTGCGGCCTCGGCGAGAAAGCGCGCCAGTTGAGCCTGTCCGGAGTGCCCGCCGCCGAGAATCATCTTGAGGGCGACGACACGGTTGAGTTTCTCCTGACGTGCCTTGTAGACAACTCCCATGCCGCCGCGGCCCAACTCGCCCAGGATCTCGTAGCCGGGTAGCGCCGGCAGCGGCACAGGCTGTTCGGGCATATCGGAAGAAGCAAGCGACTGGTAGGGTGCCGTCGTCGCTGGCGGCAAGGTCGCGGACTGGGAGATGTCAGGTGTGGCGAATGACGAAGCCGGCTTCAGGGTTTCATCTTCCACGATTTTCGGCGAAGGAACAGTTTTTTGGAGCGCGTTGGGTGGAATGGAGGTATGCATGGGTCGCCTAAAAAAACCTAACCTCCTGAGCATAACCTGGGAACAGGAAGGCCCAGCAACACCGCCAGGCCGACGAAGAGTTCGATCAGGCCGATCCACAGGACGAGTGGTTGAGAGTGAATCTTACCTGAGCGGGAATGAGGAATCAATCCACCCTCGCTGTTGGCCAGGCCCTTGACGTCGCCTTGACCACGAACGATATTATTAACATCCTCGACAGATCGGAAATCTCGTTGCGATGGGCAACCATGATTCACTTTGATTGCCAGGGCTGCGGCAAAGCGATCAAGACCCGGCCCGAATTGGTCGGCAAGAAGGTGAAGTGTCCCGGGTGCGGCACCGTGTCGCGCGTGCCGGCCGATGCGGCGTCCCCCGTACCCTCCTCGGGCGATGCCTCGGTAGGGCCCAACGACGTCGGCTCCTCCCGCTATCACCTGATCCGCGCCGTCGAGGCGAGCCTCAAGCGGCTCGGCACCGATTGGTCTCCGGGTCTAGAAAGTGGCTTTCGAAGTTCCCTTCATGCAATTTAGCAAGGGGCATGTTTTCGTAGCTAATATGGCTGTCGTTATCAAGGTCCGTGGTGCGCAACGTCGCAATGTTCCCATCGACCGCGTAGTCATTGCCGCTGAATCGTGGGCTTGTTCGCAGGAAGCGAGCAAGCCAACCACACTACAAGGCCCAGGCGGGGCCGCCGTCCCCGCGTGGCCTTCCTCGTTAGACGATCCGGACTGCAGCTGTCGGCCGACGATGTACAGGGCGGTGCCCTCCCGTAGAACCTGATTGCCTTGCGCCCGGTGCCGACCTAGACCTTGCGAGCGTCGGTCTGCCACACCTACGCGCGCATCGCAATCCCGCCAATCTGCTTCGGTCCCATCGCCTGATGTATTCAATGCCGCCGGATTGGCAGCACGCTGGTGCCTGTCCATCTCAGCGTGCCTGAGCAGTGGGCATCTCAATCAAGTTGAGCAAGTTTGCCAGCACATGGTCGGTTGAATGACATGAGGCCGTGCCATATCATGCCGGAAAGCGATTCTAACACTCAATCGTTTGACGAGGGGACGAATCATGAATTTCAAGGCGCAAGCGCCGTCGTTGCTCGTGTCGCTAATCGGGATCGTATTGTTCGCCCTACCGGCGCAGGCCCAAACCGAGACCAAGCCGCCCGCCACGTACCCGGCGTTGCCGAGCGAGATCCCAGGCAAATTCACGCCAAAAAACGACAGTTTCAACTACAGCCGGCGCAAGGTGATGATACCCATGCGCGACGGCGTCAAGCTGCACACCGTCATCCTGGTTCCCAAGGGCGCCAAAGGGGCGCCGGTTCTCCTCACCCGAACGCCGTATAGCGCAGACAAGCTCACAAGCCATGCCGAGAGCGCTCACCTTGGTCCGGTCTTGAACGGTTATGACAACGCGCTCGACGTGATTCTGGAGGGGGGCTACCTCCGCGTCGTGCAGGACGTGCGTGGCAAGCACGGTTCCGAGGGGGACTACATCGTCAATCGCCCCTTGCGCGGCCCGCAGAACCCGACGCCCGTCGATCATGCGACCGATACCTGGGACACCATCGACTGGCTTGTGAAGAATGTCCCCGAGAGCAACGGCAAGGTCGGAATCCTGGGGATCTCGTACAACGGCTTCCTTCCCTTGATGGCCCTCGTTGATCCGCATCCCGCCCTCAAGGTGTCGGTGCCGATGAACCCGATGGTGGATGGCTGGATGGGCGACGACTGGTTCCACTACGGAGCTTTCCGTCAGCTCAATGTCAGCTGGATTTACAATCAGGTCGCCACGCGCAAGGGGGATGCGCAGTGGTGGCGGAGCCACAACGACGAATACGACATGTTCATGCAAGCGGGCTCGGCGGGCGAACTGGGTCGCCGCCGCGGCCTCGATCAGTTGGGTTTCTGGAACAAACTCGTCGAGCATCCCGCCTACGACGCTTTCTGGCGCGACCAGGCCGTTGACAAGTTGCTGGCCAAGCAGCCCTTGAAAACGCCCGTGATGCTGGTCCACAGCCTCTGGGACCAGGAAGACATCTATGGCGCCCCCGCCGTCTACAAGGCGATCGAACCGCTGGACACGAACAACGACAAAGTTTTTCTCGTCATGGGCCCGTGGCATCATGGCCAGATGATCGGCAACGGCAGTTCGCTGGGCGCGGTGAAATTCGGCAGCGACACGGCCCTCCACTTCCGCCAAAAAATCCTCGCGCCGTTTCTCGCCCAATACCTGAAAGATGGCGCCCCGAAGGCAGACATCGCCCCCGTCACGGCATTCGAGACCGGCACGAACGCCTGGCGCCGCTATGCCGCCTGGCCGCCCAAAGACGGCGACAAGGCCGTCAAGGCCACGCCGCTCTATCTCCGTGCCGGGTTGAAACTGAGTGAGGAAGCCCCGAAGCCCGGCGATACTGCCTTCGAGGAGTACATCTCCGATCCCGCCAAACCGGTCCCCTTCTGCCGGCGTCCAATCAAGGCCATGGGCTACGAAGAGGGCAACAACTGGCCGCGCTGGCTCGTCGATGACCAGCGCGAGGCGTCGGGACGTCCGGATGTAGTGACGTATATCTCCGAGACGCTGACCGCGCCCATGAGAATCTCGGGTGAGCCGACCGCCAATCTGGTCGCCTCCACGAGCGGCACCGACGCCGACTGGGTCGTCAAGCTGATCGACGTCTATCCCGACGAAGTGGGCAGCGACGCCGTCATGGGCGGCTACCAACTCATGATCGCCGCCGACATTTTCCGGGGCCGCTACCGTGAGAGCTTCGCAACGGCGAAGCCGATCACTCCCGATGCGCCGCTCCTGTACCGCTTCGCTCTCCCGACGGCCCACCACGTTTTCCTGCCTGGGCACAAGATCATGGTGCAAATCCAGTCGAGCTGGTTCCCGCTTTACGACCGCAATCCGCAGACGTTTGTGCCCAATATCTTCAGGGCCAAGCCGTGCGACTACCGCAAGGCGACGCAGCGGATCTACCACGCCCCGAAACAGCGCAGTTTCATCGAGCTGCCTCTGGCTGGGCCGGCTGAAGCGCGAACTCTCCATGTTCCAGAGAGGCGTACTCGGGCCGCGAAG
>Ga0182024_10018956_pt1 | contig 12748 bp, 13 predicted proteins | sample P32metaG_FD_120480 | JGI IMG/M metagenome (GOLD analysis project Ga0182024, IMG submission 120480) | Permafrost microbial communities from Stordalen Mire, Sweden - P3-2 metaG (Illumina Assembly) | ecosystem: Environmental > Terrestrial > Soil > Wetlands > Permafrost | place: Sweden: Stordalen... | reverse complement strand
TGCGAGGACATCTCGGTCGCGGTCAGTGACGCCACGTCAGCTCTTGCCGTGCGCCACGAGATAACGCGCGACGTCCATCGGGGGGATTCGGACAATACGATCCTCACGTCGCTTGAAGCCACCTACGGCACGTCGATCCTGCTGAGCCCTCCGACCACGGGACTTGGGACACTGCTCTGGGCGGTGCCGGTTGGGGTGTTGGTGATTGGCGTCGCCATCGGGCTGCGCCTCGTGAGGCGACGACGATGAATCGCGACGAGTCGCTGTTGCGTGATGAAATTCAGTTGCGCGAGGCGTCGCTCGCCGACGCACAACGAGAAGTGAACGCCGGTGAACTCTCCGTCGCGTCCTTTGCGACGATCTCGAGCCGCGAACAGGCTGCAATCAGCGACGCCCAAGAAAAGTTGGCGGTGTTATCACGACAGTTACCGCAAGCGCCAAAGAGTGGTCGGCGTCGGCGCGGTCGTTTGTTGGTCGTCGCCAGTCTCTGTTTCGCGGTGGCGCTCGGACTGTTGCTGTGGTCCTCGCTTGGACCGCGCCAAGCAGGAAACTCAATTACCGGATCGCCCTCACTCGGTCACGCCCAGGAGATCCAGCAACTCCTCATTGAGGCGCAGGCCGACATTGCCAACGGCAACGTCGTGACCGCGCTCAACGCCTACGAACAAGTCTTGAAGCTCAACGCCAAGAACGTGCAGGCCCTCACGCAAACCGGCTGGCTCGACTTCTCCGCGGGCAGTTCGGACCAAGACGTCACGGCCATCAATCTCGGCATCAAGGACTTGCGCCGCGCGGTCGCCCTGGCACCGCGAAATCCGGCGCCGCGGCTCTACTACGCGATCGTCGCCGACTCAACGCCGGGTAATGAAGCGCTCGCCAAGAAAGAGTTTGAAATTTTCTTGGCGTTGAAGCCCTCAGCGGCCCAGCTTCTGGTGGCGGCACCATTGTTGAAGAAACTTGGACTGAAGAGCTCTTAAACCGTCACGCCCACGAGCGCGAGGATGATGCCGACGGCGCCCGCGAGCAGCAGCGCGCTCACCACCCCTCGGCGCGCGACCAAGAGCCATACCAGGGCGCCGGCGAGTACGGGAACCTGCCATACCTGATGCAGGGACCGGCCGAGCGGGATTGCCGATCCGGCGATCGCCCCGATCACGGCCGGACTGGCGCCGGCGAGGAATGACGCGACGGTCCCATTGCCCCGGATCCGGTCGAAATGTCGTGCGCCAAAGATCACGAAGAGAAACGACGGCGCGAAAGCCATCAGCGTCGCGAGCAAGGCGCCGCCGACGCCGGCCACGGCGTAGCCAACGACCGCGATGGTCAGCACCACGGGTCCGGGCGTGACCTGACCCAGGGCGACGGCATTCAAGAACTGGGCGCCGGTCATCCAGTGAAAGACACTCACCACATCGTGTTGCATCAGGGGGATGATGACGAACCCTCCGCCAAATGAGAGCGCTCCGATCTTGAGCGCCTCGAGGGTCAGCGCCCCTAGGCCCGCCACGGCGAGCGGGTGCAACGCGGTCGGTGCGGCGGCGAGTGCGCCCGGTGCCGCGTTGAGGCGTGAGCGCACGAAAATCTCAATTAGCCCGCAACCCAAAAGAACGACAACGACGTACGTACCGAGGAGAGCGGCTGACGCTGCGCCGAGTACCGCGTAGGCGAACCATCGAAGGTGAGCGCTGCGCCGCGCGCCGATGCGTTGGCGACTGGGACCAACCAAACGCGAAGCTGCGTGCAGTGCAACTGCCGGTACTGCCGCTCCGGCACCAGCGGCCGCGCCGAGGATCCAGAGCGGTGGGTCGTGCTCTAAGAACAGAGCCGACAGGCCAATAATGATTGCCAGTCCCGGCAAGATGAAGCAGACACCGCCGAGAATCGCACCGGCCGTTCGTCGAAGTCGCCAGGCGCAGAAGATCGCTAACTGGGTGGAGGCCGGACCGGGCAGGAGGTTAGTCGCGGCGACTCCATCTTCAAATTCTTGTGCGTCCAACCAGTGATACTTGTCGACACACATTTTTCGCAGCAGAGAAATATGTGTCGGCGGTCCACCGAATCCCACGATTCCCAGACGGGTCCACTCGCGGGCGATGGTGCGAAGCGGTACTCGGGCGCTAGTTGAGTCGTCGACGTCCATGATGCTGCGACGCAGCGGGTCTTAGGCCGTAACGCGACAGGTGTCGTCGCCGCGGGCTCGTGACGTCATCGTGACGTTGGTGCGTTCGGCGCCGAGTCCCTCGAGCATTCCCGAAATGAGTCCGCGATCGACCGCGCAGAGCACGGGGTGGTGCGTCGCGGCCGAACCGAAGGGGCAGTTGTCCGACACCACTGATTGCTCGGAGTCGTTTTCTTCAACTCGCGCGGCGAAACCGTGGGCGGTGAGCAGACCGGCGATGGACGTCATTGCGGTCTTGAGCGTTCGAGTGGTCTCCTGGGGCAGTACTGCAGATCCCAATGCGCGGCCGTATTCGACGCCCACGTCGTGGGCCATGAGTTCAGACGCCTCGGGTCCCAAACGCTCGAGCGCCATCTCCAGCAGGGCCACGAGCAGCGCGTCTCGGCGCATCGACCCGTCCATCATCAGACTGTCGTCGACGACGCGATATCCCTTGGCCGGTCGTCCGACGGTGGTCTTGCGCACGTTGTCAAAGGTCACGTAGCCGGCCTCGCTGAGGCGTTCTAAGTGGTGGCGCACCACGTTGGGGTGCACGTCGCAGTGCATGGCCAAATCAGTAGCCGTCGCGCCGGGATTTTCGCGAAGGAAGAGGTAAATCGTGCGCCGAGTGCGGTCACCGAAGGAGTGCGTCAGGCTCGTGACCGTGGCGGTAAAGAGAGCCGGGTCGACCTCGTTGTCCGTGGGCTTTGTTGACACATAAAAAGTCTAGGGTCAGTCAGGTCTAGCGCGCCGGTAATCTCAAGAGGCCCATCTAAAGGACATCTCTTGACTGTTGACCAAGTACGCAGCGACGTGCGTGCGATTCTCGAACCCCAACTTCTGCGAACGCTGGGCGACCTGGGCTTTCTCAGCGACGTGACGATGGACGGTGGGACTATCCACGTGCAACTGGTGTTGCCGGTCACCCAGTGGCCAAATATTGGCCTTTTAGAGGCGTCCGTGCAACTCGTCGCACCTGGCGCGGTCGTCACCGTGCGCGCGATGAACGAGGAACAACTCTTGGCGCTACGCAACTATCTGCGCGGGGCCATGGCCGCGCCTTCGGGACCCGGTCAGCACGAGCACGCTGAAACCAAGCCACGCTTTCTAGACACTTTGTCTAAAACGCGAGTGCTCGGGATTTCCTCGGGTAAGGGCGGGGTCGGAAAGTCCTCGGTCACCGTCAATCTCGCTATCGCGCTCGCGCAGGCGGGTTACCAAGTGGGCATCCTCGACGCCGACGTCTACGGCTTCTCGGTGCCCAAGATGCTCGGTGCGACGAGCGACCCAATCGTGTTGGGCGACACCGTCATTCCCACCTTGGCCCACGGCGTGCGCTGCGTGTCGATGGGCTACTTCGTACCCGACGAACAGCCGGTCATCTGGCGCGGTCCGATGCTGCACAAGGCAATCGAACAGTTGGTCACCGAAGCGTGGTGGGATGAGCCTGACTTCTTGCTGATCGACATGCCCCCGGGCACCGGCGACGTGGCGCTGACGCTCTCGGAAGTCTTGCCGCGCATTGAGATGTACGTCGTCACGACGCCCCAGGCCGCGGCCCAGCGAGTTGCCCAGCGTTCGGCCTACGCCGCGCGCAAATTGAAACTCGCCGTTCGCGGCGTCATTGAGAACATGAGCTGGTTCACCGGCGACGATGGCCAGCGCTACGAGATTTTCGGCGCGGGCGGCGGCGCACTATTGGCTCAGGAGTTGGGTATCTCTCTGCTGGCCCAAATTCCACTCGAGACCACGCTGCGCGAGGGTGGTGACGCCGGTGAACCGGTCGTGGTATTTCATCCCGAGAGCGACGTCGCTGTGGCCTTTCGCGAGTTAGCGGCCACTGTCGCGGCACAAGGTCCGGCGCGGGTCTATCGTCAAGAACTCAAGCTGGTGTAGCCAACCGAGGGGGAATCATGGATCTAGCGGGCAAGACGGCAGTCATTACGGGTGGCGCGAGTGGCATTGGCCTCGCGACGGCGCGTCAGTTTGCTTCCTCGGGCGTCAACCTTGTCCTCGGCGACATAGAGGAGGGGCCACTACAAGAGGCCGTTGAAAGTTTGCGCGCGAGCGGCGCGAACGTCATTGGACTGGCTTGTGACGTGAGCAAGGAAGATGACGTCATTGGTCTGCGTGAGGGAGCGGTCGGAGAGTTCGGGACCGCGCACATTGTTTTTAACAACGCCGGTGTCGTCGGTGGACCATCCATTGGCACGCCCAAGAAGGTGTGGGACTGGGTCATGGGGGTCAACGTTGACGGTGTCATCAACGGCGTCAATGCCTTCGCTCCGCTCTTCCTCGAGCAGAACGAAGGTCATATCATCAACACCGCCTCGCTTGCCGGACTCGGTGGAGTGCCGGGCACCGGCGCCTACTGCGCCAGCAAATTCGCGGTCGTGGGCATATCTGAGTCGCTCTTTCACGAGTTGTCGCTGTCGGGCAAGAACGTTAACGTCTCCGTGCTCTGTCCCGGTTTTGTGAGCACCAAGATTTATGACTCCCAGCGCAACATGCCCAACGATCTGGTGAGCTTCAATGAGGACCCGATGATGCAGTTGGCCCACCAGATCGGCGAAACAGTGGTGAAAGCCGGAATCGATCCCGCCGACGTCGCCAAGGCAGTGGACGCGGCCGTGCGCGCGAACAAGTTTTGGATCCTGCCCCACGAACGCGTCGCGCTCAGGACCACCGAACTGCGCCTCGAATGGATGAAGGGCGGCGCTCCGCTCTTCATCAACCTAGAAGCGGCGACCAAGCCTTAACGATCGATCCCGCTCGGTAGCTGGTCTTCGGGCCAGTCGAGCAAAGCAACGGCAGTTCTACAGGCGTATCGGTCGGTCATTCCGGCGACATAGGCGACGGATTCTCGTAACGCGTCGGACGAACTTCTAATGACGTCGCCGCGCTCGGCGACGTCCGGTATGAGTTCGGGTCGCGCCGCGAAGTACTCCACGAGTGCTCGCAGCAAACTCACTACCGCCGCGGCCTGTTGGCGAGAGGCATTGCGAAGATAGATGGCTTCGTAGTCGAACGCGCGAAAGACACCCAGGGCCTCGGCGTGGCTGGCGTCCATGCCAATGACGCCCGTGTCGCGGATGGTGCGGATCATGGCGTTGATGAACGCGCCCAACTGCTGGCCGCGGCGCTCGCCGCATCGCTCGCGCACAATCTGGGGCAGCTGATCCGCGTTCATGATGCCCGCCGACACCGCATCCTCGAAATCGTGACACACGTAGGCAATGCGGTCGGCCCAACTGACAACTTCGCCCTCGGGGGTAGCGGGCGCGGGTCGCGACCATGAGTGATTGCGAATTCCGTCGAGGGTTTCGGCGCAGAGGTTGAGCGGTTGGAGTGATACGTCCGCGCCCCACGTGGCGTGGTCGAAGCCGCCCACCACGAAGGGATCGAGCGCCTCTTCACTCGCGTGTCCGCCCGGGCCGTGACCGCAGTCGTGACCGAGGGCGATCGCGTCGGTGAGCGCCACGTTAAGTCCGACCGCGCGCGCAATTCCCGTCGCCACCTGGGCCACTTCGAGCGCGTGTGTGAGCCGTGTGCGCATGTGGTCGTCGGGAAACACGAAGACCTGGGTCTTGCCGGCCAGGCGGCGAAAAGCACTCGAGTGCAGGATGCGGTCGCGGTCACGTTCGAAGCACGTGCGAAACTCATCGGGCTTTTCTTCGTTTACCCGGTGCCCGGCGCCATTTCCACGCGTCGCGCCTACCGCAAGGATCCTGTCAAGTTGCTCTTCACGTTGATGCAGCGTTCCCAGTACGTCCGCGCCGTCGGGACTCGAGATGTCTATGGCCGCGACCGAGTTCTCGTGGGCCACGGTCACGTCGCTCGCGGAACCCTCAAACCCCTCCATCGTGGCGGCCCAGCGACGATTGTGCTCTGAGGGCGCATCACTACTCACGTTCTTAATCATGCCCTAACGCCGTAACATGGGAGAGTCGCCTGCGGGCAGAGGAGTCGTCATGGATATTCGAATTGGCATCGTGCAGTCAATGAAGGAACTCGACGTGGAGTTGCCCGAGGACGCGAATCGCGACAAGGTCATGAAGGAAATCGAGGCCGCCTTGGGCGGTGACAAGGTGCTCTGGCTCACGGATCGCAAGGGTCGCCGTGTCGGCGTGCCGGCGTCACGAATTGCCTACGTCGAGTTCGGCACGCCAGCGAGTGACCGCATCGTCGGCTTCGGCACGGCCTGATCGCCAGAAATCCGCGCCAGCGTGATTGACTACCATCTGCACCTCTGGCCGCACGAGGAATCCTCCGTCTGGTTTCAACTCGACCAGATTGCGGCCTACTGCGACGAGGCGGCCGCTCACGGTGTGACCGAGCTGGCGCTCACCGAACACACCAGTCGTTTCGTCGACGTCGTCTCGGCCGTGGGACCGTTTTGGCTCAAATACGGTCACGAACCGACGAGCCCGGTCTTAGAGAGCTACCTCAACTGGCACGCGCGCAATTCCTTAGAGCAGTACGTCAACCTCGCCCAACGGGCCAAGGATGAGGGGTTGCCGGTGAAAATTGGCCTCGAGGTCGACTACTACCAGGACCAAATGGACATCGTGTCGCCGATCCTCGCCCAATACCCCTTCGACGTGTTGATTGGTTCGGTCCACTGGCTCGGGACGTGGCAGTTCGACGACTACGAGGTGCCGACCCATTATCACGAATGGACGGTGCGTGACGTCGACCAGTGCTGGGCCGACTACACAATTGCCATCGAAGAGTTGGCCGCATCAAATTCGGTCGACGTGCTGGCCCACCCCGACCTCATAAAGGTCGCCGGATTCCAGGCGTCAGATCGTGCTCAGTTCTGGGACTTGATGGCGAGCGCCGCCGCCGGCGCCGACCTATCGGTCGAGTGCTCGTCCGCCGGTTGGAAAAAGCCTGTCGGCGAGCAATATCCGTCGGTCGGGTTTCTCGATCGACTCATTGCCCAGGGCGTCACCTTCACCACAGCCAGCGATGCCCATTCGCTCGAGCGCGTCGGTGAACGCGCGGGCGACCTCGCGGACCTGCTCGAGGCGCGCGGCGTCACCCAACTCGCCTCATTCACCAACCGCCAGCGTCAACTCGTCCCGATCAGGAGCGCCTAATGGCCACGCTCGCGGAACTGACCGCGGAGCACACGTCACTGCTCCAGCCCTCGGTTGACCACCTTCTGCGTTTGACGGTCTCGTGGTCGTTGCTCGCGGACCTCTCCTTTTCGGACATGTTGCTCATGACCAAGGTCGACGAACTGGCACTTCCCGGTGACGACAATTTTGTCGTGCTCGGCCAGATGCGGCCCAATAACCGCGCGACCTTGATGAACGAGGACCTGGTCGGGACCCTTCAGCGCGGTGACGCGTGGCCCTTGGTGCGACAGGCCTTCGAGAGCGGCACTCGCGTCGTGGGCGAGGCCATGATTGAAAATGTCGAGGATCGCGTGCCGGTCTGGTGCGTGCCGGTGCGATTTGAGGGTGCCGTCGTCGCGGTCCTGGTGCGACTGCAAGGCCCCCTGCGCGGGCCGGCCTCGCTCTACGAGCAGGCCTATCTCTCGGTATTCGAGCGGCTCTGTGACATGGTCTCGGACGCGACATTCCCGTATCGCGAAGACGACGTCGCGGGACCCGGCATGCCGCGTGTGGGTGACGGCATCATCCTGATCGACGGAGAAGGACTCGTGGAGTTCGCCACGCCTAACGCTGCCAACGCGCTGCACCGCCTCGGCATCTACGCCCCGGCCGAGGGCCGGTCATTGGACGATCTGGGCCTGCGCGTGCGCGTGATCGAGCGGACACTTGAATATGGCATTCCTGCGATGGACGAGATCGACCGCGGCCACGACGTTGCGATCGTCTTTCACTGTGTGCCGCTGCTCGAAAAGGGCGAGGTGACCGGACTCATCACGCTGGTGCGCGACGTGTCCGACCTGCGCACACTCAACCGGGTGCTGCTCAATAAGGAAGCGGCGGTGCGGGAGGTCCACCACCGGGTGAAGAACAACTTGCAGACCATTTCTTCGCTGCTGCGTCTTCAGGCTCGGCGCAGCGATATCGCCGAAACTCGCACGGCCCTGCTCGAAGCGGAGCGTCGGATTCGCTCGATTGCCGTGGTGCACGAGGTCCTGTCGCGCGAACCGGGCGAAGAAGTGGTCTTTGACGAAATCGTAGGTTCCTTGGTGCTGCTAGTCGAAGACACGGTGTTGGCCCTGCATCCGGTCGAAATCGTGGTGAATGGCGAGTTGGGGGTGCTTTCAACCGACCTCGCGACGCCCCTGGCGGTGGCCTTAGCCGAACTGCTCACCAATGCCGTGGAGCACGCCTTTACCGATTTTGGCGGTGTCGAGAACAAGAACGTCGGGATTGTGACGCTCAACCTCTACCAGGAGGATGGCAACGCCGTCGCCGAGATCCGTGACAATGGGCGGGGGCTGGGCGAGGACTTCTCCCTGGAAGTACCCACCAGTCTGGGTCTATCGATCGTGCGCGACCTCATTCGCGCGCAATTGCACGGGACTATTGAGATGAAGAGCGTGCCAGCCAATGAAGGCGGGGGGACCTACGTGCGAGTGGCGGTCCCGACGACCGCCCGTCTCTAGTTAGCCGTTGAACGACGCCGAGCGGCCAGCCACTGCTTGCGCAGCTTGCGACGCTCATCTTCGGTAGTACCGCCCCATACGCCCGACTCCTGGTTGGTCGCCAACGCGAACTCCAGGCAGGCCTTTTGGGCGTCACAGTTGTCACAGACCCGTTTGGCGGACTCAATTTGGTCGGTCGCCATGCCAGTAGTGCCAATGGGGAAGAAAAGCTCTGGTTCGGTATCGCGACAGGCGGCTTGTGCGCGCCAGTCAGCGTCGTCCCAGGCGTGGGTACGGTTCCAAATCAACGACATTAAAAATCCTTTATATGGGCAAATCCACAGCAATAATCAGCTAAAAACAAGATTTGGTTGAAACAAAATGTTACTGAACTTCTTGTCTGAAAACAAGGGTGAATTTGGTATTTTGGCGATTTTGAGATCGAAATGAAAAAATCGAACTCGCGCAATCACGTGTCAGATACGCAGTTTCACGGGCTCGACGAAAATTTCGAAAGCGCTAAAACAGGGGTGTCAAAATCGTCGTCTGATGTAATTACATGGACGTAGTCAGGCCCATGACGTTCCGGACGAGTTGATTTCTCGTGATGGCGAAATCGATGGTTCTGATCATCCGAACGTTGCGTCGTTCGGTGACTCGGTCAATCAGCGCTGAACCATTTGCCGCACAATTCTCGACCTTGAGAGCGGTCGTGAGGCATGGAACTGACACGCTCAACAAGCAGATATTGAGGGAATCCGGCGCATGAACCGTTCGTGAGCGGTTCAAGAGAGTTCTGACACACTGGAATGGTGACACAAATCTTTGCGCACCGGGGGCTGCACACGCATGAACGCGAGAATACCGTCGCCGCCTTCCTCGCGGCGAGAGCCCAGGGTGTTGATGGGGTCGAGCTCGACGTACGTCGCACCGTGGACGGTGCACTCGTGATTCACCACGACCCACGGTGTGAAGGAATCGCCATCAGCGACGCGCGACAACGAGAGTTGCCCAAATACCTGCCGACACTGGATGACGCGATGGAGTCGTGCGAAGGCATGTTGGTGAACGTAGAAATAAAGAACAGTCAAGACCGTTCAGAAACGTCGTACGACGAGACCGGAGAATTGGCTCGACAAGTCGTTCAACATCTTCAACAAATTAACTGGGCCCATCGAGTGATAATTTCCAGCTTTGACCAAGCAACCTGCGTCAACGCCCGCTCTTTCGATGCCGACATTGATGTCGGTTGGTTGCTGTGGAATGTCAATCTCGCGAGCGCAATTACTCAGGCCCATGTCTTGGGATTCACCGCGGTGCATCCACGTTTCAAGGATCTCAATGTCGACGCGATGACATTGGCACGCGAGATGAATCTCGACGTGAACACCTGGACAGTAAACAGTCAAAACGCGCTTCGAGCAATGGTGGAGCTCGGCGTCAATAGCATTATTACTGACAATCCAGCGAGGGCCATGGCCCTTGTCAGGGCATCATCGACAAACTGAGCACACGTCGCAATGGAATAGATTGGCTGCATGAACGTTGTTGTGTGCGTAAAGCAAATACCCGACCCGGCGGCTCCGCAAAGTTTTGATTCTTCAAACTATCTGGACCGTTCGGGCAAATTGATCCTCGACGAGGCCGACACGTACGGCGTCGAGATGGCCTTGCAATTGGTCGACAAGGCGGGTGAGGGAGAAGTAACGGTCGTGTCGATGGGCTCGGGATCGGAGTTGGCGGGTGTGCGCAACGCGCTCGCAATGGGTGCCGCGAAGGCCATCATTGTGAGCGACGACTCCTTGCGCGGCACCGACGCGCTGGGTACCGCCAAAGTGTTGGCGGCGGTCATCCGTCGAGTCAGTCCCGATCTGGTGTTGGCGGCCACCGAATCGTCCGACGGTTATACCGGCACCACGCCGGTGCAACTCGCCGAGCTACTTGGCTTTCCTTCCATTACTTTCGCGAAGTCGGTGGTGATCAACGGCACGAACGTTGACGTAAATCGTCAGACCGAATCCGGCTACGACGAAGTGTCAGCTCCACTGCCCGCGGTGGTCACCGTCACTGCCGGCGTCGTGGAACCGCGCTACGCGTCCTTTAAGGGAATCATGGCGGCGAAATCTAAGCCGGTCGAGATATTGAGCGTGAGCGATCTTGATCTTGCCGGTCAGGTTGGACCCGAGGGCGCGCGTCAGGAAATCACGTCGGTCGTGCGCGCGGAGTCGCGTCAGGCCGGAGAAAAGTACGTGGACGACGGAGACGGTGCGGCGAAGATCGTGACCTTCCTCGAGTCAATCAAGGTTCTCTAGGAGATAGATATGGCACTTTCTTCACTCTGGGTCGTGGCCGAGCCGTCCAATGGTTCGTTCACCAGCACCTCATTGGAACTGCTCAGTCACGCCCGCACCTTTGGCGCGACGGTGTCGGCCGTGACGTGGGGCGACAACGGGTCCGCGCTGGCGGCCCAGGCGGGCGACTACGGTGCGACGACGCTCTATGACGTGGGTCCGCTCGGTGACTCGCTACCGGGAGTCCCGGTCGCTGCGGCAATTGCGGCTCTGGTAACGAGCGCGGGCGCTCCCGACGCGATTCTCATTCCCACGAGCTACGACGGCCGTGACATCGCGGGCCGTTTGTCCGCACGATTGGACCGACCGGTCCTAACGAACGTGACCGGGCTCATTGACGAAAATGGTCTCGTGACCGAGCACCCGGCCTTCGGCGGGACTCAGATGGTCAAGGCCCACTTCACCGGTGACGGGCCGGGCATCATTGTCGTGCGCGCCAAGTCCTTTGTCGCCGAACCTGCGGGCGGCGCAAGCGCCAACGTCGTGAGCGCACCGGCCGGTGAGACGGGCGCGTCGGGAGGCGCCAAAATAGTGCAGTCACATATCGAGGAACGCAGCGGTCCAAAACTTGAAGAGGCGGCGGTCGTGGTCTCGGGCGGACGGGGTCTTGGCGAAGCAGACAAGTACGCGCTCATTGAAGAAATCGCGAAGCTGCTCAAGGGTGCGCCCGGCGCGAGTCGGGCCATTGTGGACGCCGGCTGGGTGGCGTACTCCCATCAGGTTGGCCAGACCGGCAAGACCGTCAAGCCGACTGTCTACATTGCGTGCGGTATCTCGGGTGCCACCCAGCACATGGTGGGCATGAAGGGATCCAAGAACATCGTGGCCATCAACAAGGATGCCGACGCACCGATCTTCCAAATTGCCGATCTCGGCATCGTGGGCGACGTGCACAAGGTATTGCCCGCACTGATAGAAGCACTCAAAGCTCGCGGTTAACTAAAGAATCTCCGGTAATTCCGCATTTTTCGTCGGGCGTCACGCAGTAGGCGCCATTTAATGCCTCTCGTTCCTTAGGATATGGCCACCGCTATGACCTACGCTCCCAAACACGCGATCGTTCGGCATTGGTGGACACTCGCGGTTTTGAGCATCGCGTCGCTCATGGTCGTGCTCGACGCGACGGTCATCAATATTGCGTTGCCGCGGGCGCAACTATCGCTCGGATTCTCCGCCGCCAATCGTCAGTGGGTCATCACGGCCTACGCCCTGGCCTTCGGTTCACTGTTGTTGCTCGGCGGCCGCCTCAGTGATCTTTGGGGGCGACGCAATGCGCTCTACATTGGACTGACGGGCTTTGCGGTGGCGTCCGCGGTCGGCGGCGCGGCTCATAGTTTTTCAATGTTGGTCACCGCGCGAGCGGTCCAAGGCGCTTTTGGTGCAGTGCTCGCCCCGGCGGCGTTAGCGACGCTCACCACCACGTTCCAAGATCCCAAGGAGCGGGCCAAGGCCTTCTCCATCTACGGCGCAATTACCGCGTCGGGTGCCGCCATTGGCCTTTTACTCGGTGGCGCGTTGACCCAGTGGGCCTCGTGGCGATGGTGCCTGTTCATCAACCTGTTCTTCGCCGCCGTTGCGCTGGTAGGTGTGGTGCTCTTCGTCATTCCGGGAAAGAGCGAACACGACACAAAACTCGACGTATTGGGCACGGTGCTCGGCAGCGGTGGACTG
>Ga0182024_10018955_pt1 | contig 12748 bp, 14 predicted proteins | sample P32metaG_FD_120480 | JGI IMG/M metagenome (GOLD analysis project Ga0182024, IMG submission 120480) | Permafrost microbial communities from Stordalen Mire, Sweden - P3-2 metaG (Illumina Assembly) | ecosystem: Environmental > Terrestrial > Soil > Wetlands > Permafrost | place: Sweden: Stordalen... | reverse complement strand
GGTGAAGCCAAGCGTCACCCCAGGTCCTTCGCACGGATTACGCCACAGCCCGGCTCCGAAAGAACGGCCGAAAACAACCGGCTCTGAAAGAGCCGCCGGAGATAGCCTGGGCTGAAGCCAAGCGTAACCCCAGGTCCTTCGCACGGATTACGCCACGGCCCGGCTCCGAAAGAACGACCGAAAACAACCGGCTCTGAAAGAGCCGCCGGAGATAGCCTGGGCTGAAGCGTAGCGTAACCCCAGGTTCCCGATCCAATCCACGCCAGCGCCCTGAAAGCGGCGCCACAGAACCCCGGGGCCAACATTCCCTCCCCAGATCGCAATCCGTATTCTCCACCATAATCTCTCAATCCCTTTCCAGCATCCTCGTCATCTTCAGCACGAAGAACCCCAACCCCTGGCCGGCCGGCTCCTGGCGCGAACCATTGCACGGCTACATCGGTGCCATTGTAAATGTGAGAGTGCGGCCAGGCTTGCATTGCAATTGCAGAATGGGCTATACTTCCAATCATTCTATGAAATTCACGTTCCTTCTTTCCATTACGTTGTTCTCTTTCATTTCCGCTCGTGCGGCGGAGAACAAGATCATTGTGCGCACCCAGCTCTGCGAGTTAGCCACCGGCGAAAATTATTGCAAGGGCATTGCGGACGCGGGGAAGACGCCCGAGACAGGTATTATTACTCTGCCGGAACGCAGGGTAGTCTCTGGGCAGTGGACGAATGTATCGCGGACGCGGGAGGTGGAGATTGCTGGCAAAGGAGCCTGCCGGTTCGGGACGTTTCTCTCAATTTGTCCGACGATGAGCGCGAAGCGATTTGATTATTCTGTGAACTTCAAATTACGGGAGTTGAAGGATCAATCGGTGCAAACGACGATGAACATTGCGGACTTGCATGGAACTGCCGCGGGCGGGGCGCCCGTATATCTCGACCTTGGTATCCGGGAGGGGAAGCAGTCGGTGCAGTACCGGCTCTTCGGGATTGTACCCCTGCCGGCGCAGACGCGTACTATAAGTACCAGACTGGTGGCGGTGCTGACGTTCGAGAGGGCATAAGGAGGAGGCCGCTGGTCCGAGGCGCGGCACGTTGGTCTGAACCTCGCCGATGACATAGCTGCTCGCTAGAAGTCGCCACCCCGCCGCTTCGGGCAAATCGAATATGGCCCGCGAAGCCCCTTGCGGGCGACCGCAAGCCGCCAGGATCACGCTGCTATCGAGAAACAGCTTCACGTCCCCGCCTGAAATCGCCACATATCCGCTTCATCCTCGTCCATCCACGCCTTCATCTGCTCATCACTGAAAACCCGGGGTTCGGGCAGGGGGGGGCCATCAGCCCTAAGCCGCTCCAGAAGGAACAGCAGAAGCTCGCGTTGTTGCTCTTTGGGTAGCAACTCAGTGGCGGATTCAATCTCGGTCAGTGTCCCCATAAAGTTTGACGTTAGCAGGGAACGAAGTGCGCCTTAAGGCTCCAACAGTTCCCTCTGCGATCTCTGCGTTCTTTGCGGTTAAAAGCCATCTCCTCTCGTCGCCCGACAACCATCTCCTACCCCCAGGAATTCCGCAAAATCTCCATCTCAAAGACCCCCGCTCCACCCCATTTTTACCCAAAAATAATTCTCCCAAAAAAATAGTTACAAAACCATTGACACCACAGTGCGCGCCGAAACTGGTCACACCTCAAAAAGTCAACAGAAAAGAAATCATTAGGTACCGCACAGTCGAGTCTGCTCTGGATGGATATATGACCCGCTCCATTCCCTCCTCACCGAGGACCAACCCGAACCCTCAACCCCATCGCCAACGCCAGAATATTTAACCCATCTTAATCAAACTTAAGGTAACTTAAGGTAAATTAAGCCAGTTTTCCCCGCAATTGCCGTTGATGCCTTCCCGTAGCGCCTTTGCCCGCCGTAGGCCCTGAGCCGCAGTCGAAGGGCCCCTTTGCGTGAAACCCCTTCTGGATACGCACACATCCAGCCCAAAAAAAACCCGCCCCGAAATTCCCATTTTGAAATTCCCGGTTCCCCATTATGCTCCCCGCTTTCCGATGAGATTTCCCTTGCGGCGCGCCTCGCTGATTTTCCTGCTTCTCTGGAGTCCCCTGCTCCTGGGTGACGTCCAGCCCACACCCCCATCCGCCGCCGCCACACCCGCCATCCCCGTCCCCAGCATCCACCGCAGCCTCGCCCGCATCACCACCACCTCCCAGGATCCCAACTACCGTGAGCCCTGGGCCTCCGGCCAGGTCGAGGAAGCCGTCGGCACCGGCTTCATTATCGATGGCGACCGCATCCTCACCAATGCCCACGTCGTCAGCAACGCCCGCTTCGTCACCGTCGAGAAAGAGGACGATCCCCGCAGGTACACCGCCACTGTCCAGTTTATCGCGCACGATTGCGATCTCGCCGTCCTCAAGGTCAACGAGCCCGGCTTTTACAAAAACACCGTCCCCCTGGCCCTGGGCGGCATCCCGGAGATCGAGTCCACCGTCTCCGCCTATGGCTACCCCGTCGGCGGCGATCGCATGTCCGTCACGGAAGGCATCGTCTCCCGCATCGATTTCCAGACCTACACCCACTCCCTGGTCGATTCACACCTTGCCATTCAGATCAGCGCCGCCATCAATCCAGGCAATTCCGGCGGCCCCGTCTTGCAGCATGGCCGCGTAGTCGGCGTCGCCTTCCAGGGCTACAGCGGCGAGGTCGCCCAGAACACCGGGTACATGATCCCCGTGCCGGTCATCGACCGCTTCCTCAAGGACATCTCGAGCGGCCATTACGACGGCTACATGGACCTCTCCGTCGCCACTTTTCCACTTCAAAATCCCGCCATGCGCCACGCCCTCGGCCTCCAGGACGATGACCGCGGCATCATGGTCAGCTCGGTCGCCGCGGAGGGCTGCTCCGATGGCATCCTCAAGGTAGGCGATGTCCTCCTCACCATCGATGGCCACGACATCGCCAGCGACGGATTCACCGTCCTCGACGGCGCCCGTGTCCAAATGGCTGAAATCGTGGAACGCAAGTTCAAGGGCGATGACGTGAAACTTCATATCATCCGCGATCACAAGGAGATGGATGTCACCGTCAAGCTCGACGCCGCGTGGCCTTACCTTATCCAGGCCAATACTTACGACGCGGCCCCGCGCTATGTATTATATGGCGGCCTCCTCTTTCAGCCCCTCTCCCGCAATTTCCTCGAGACCTATGGCATCGACGATCTCCAGGTCCGTTACTTCTACGATTTCTTCCTCACCGATCAGTTATACAAGGATCATCCCGAGGTCATCGTCCTAAGCTCCATTCTCCCGGACCCGATCAACACTTATCTCAATGATTTCAAGAATGGCATCGTCGATGAGATCAACGGCGAGAAAGTCAAAACGTTGGATGATCTCGCCAACGGCCTTCGCAAGCAGGCCGGCCAGTATGTCATTACGTTGATCGGCGTCGGCCGCCCCCTCGTCCTCGACCGCGCCGCCGTGGAAGCCGCCCGCCAGCGCATCGACCAGCGCTATAACGTCGTCAAAGAGCAAAACCTCAGGGATTGATCCATGAAGCACGCCTTTCTCCATAAGTCCCATTCGTCCCATCGGGCCTATAAGTCCTATCTTCCGGCCAGCCCCACCCACTTAAACCCTTTACGCGCGGCATTCCGCAAAAGTCCCATGGGGACGACGGAAAATAGCCGGGGGCTTCAGCCCCCGGTAACCCGCCCCGGGATGGCAAAGCCCCGTAGGGGCGGCAGAGCTATCCTGGCCATCTTTGCCGCACTCGCCGTTCTCCTTGCCGCGACACCACTCAACGCCGCCCCGGCCGTTGCCGCCGCAACGCCCAAGCTCGTTCCCGTCGTCCGCGTAAACGCCACCGATCAAGCCTGGGACTTTTTCCATCCCTGGACCAAACACGCCCCTTACTCCCGCCGCGGCCTCGGCGCGGTGCTTGACCACGGTGAGGTCCTCGTGACCGCCGAACTCGTCGAGAATGCAAACTATGTCGAACTCGAGCGCGCAGAGAGCGGCGAGCGCGTGCCGGCCACGGTCGTCGCGGTCGATTACGAGGCCGACCTCGCCCTGCTCAAGCCATCCGACGACCAATTTTTGACGGGCATCACCCCATTGCAAATCACGGACGCCGCCGTCGGGGATCATCTCTCTGTCTGGCAGCTCGAATCCACCGGCGCCCTTCTCATCACCGACGCGCTCCTCACGACAGTCGAGGTCGGCAAATACCCGCAGGACGACATCGCTCTCCTCGATTACAGCCTCACGACATCCCTCCAATACAGGGACGGCAGCTTTACCCTCCCCATCGTCAAAGGCGGAAAACTCGCCGGCCTCCTGCTCCGCTACGATACCCGCACACAAAATGCCAACGCCATACCGTCTGATATAATCAATCACTTTCTCGCCGATGCCGCCGGCCCCGCTTACGGCGGTTTTCCAAAGGCCGGCCTCACATTCGCTCCCACCCGCGATCCCCAATTGCGACGCTACGCCGGCATCCCGGCGACGGTCTCCGGCGGCGTCTATGTCACCCACGTCGAGCGCAATAGCCCAGGGGAAGCAGCCGGCATCAAACCCGGCGACATCCTCACCGGCGTCGCCGGCAAGAGCGTCGACCAGGACGGTAATTACAATGATCCAATCCACGGAAAGCTTTCACTAACCAATCTGATCTCGCTCCAGACGGCCGGCAGCAAAGTCCCGTTCAAGCTGCTGCGGAGCGGCACGGCCATGGATGTCGATGTTACCGTGAGTCACAGGGCGGCCGATACTTATGTCATCCCTCCCTATGTCATTAACAAGGCCCCGAGTTACTATGTGCTCGGCGGATTGGTATTCCAGGAGTTATCCAGGGAGTATCTCAGGGAATGGGGCGCCGACTGGCAAAAAAAGGCCCCCGAACGCATGGTATATTACGATCACTACCAATCGGACCTGTTCCAGGACAGCCGCAAACGCCTGGTAATCCTCTCACAAGTCCTCCCAACCGACGACTCAATCGGTTACGAAGAACTCGGCGCCCTGGTGGTGACCAGGATCAACGACATTCCCCTCAACAGCTTCGCCGATGTCCCTGCGGCCCTCGCCCATCCCGTCAACGGCTTCGATAAGATCGAGTTCGAGGAAAACCCAACTGTAATCTACCTCGATGCCCGGCAGGTAGCCAGTCACGTCGACGACCTGAAAGCGACCTACGGCCTACCCGACATAAGCCAGACGGAGTAGCGGCGTTCATCCTCCTTCGGCCCATTTGAACTTACACTTACACTTACATACCTCCCGCCCCCGATGACCCATGCCCCCTGGTCCGCCATTTTCGACTGGGACGGCGTCATCATAGACTCCTCCCGCCAGCATGAGGAAAGCTGGGACCGCCTCGCCCTCGAAGTCGGCAAGCCCCTCCCCGAGGGCCATTTCAAAGCCGGCTTCGGCCGCAAAAACGAATTCATCATCCCGAATATCTTAAAATGGTCGGATGACCCGGCCGAAGTCCGCCGCATCTCCCTCCGCAAGGAAGAACTCTACCGCGAAATCATAATCGAGAAGGGCCTCGATCCGCTCCCCGGCGTCCGCGCCTGGCTCGAGCGCCTCGCCGCCGCCGGGATCCCTTGCGCAATCGGCTCCTCCACCCATCGCAAGAACATCGAGGTCTCGCTCGACATTCTTCGCCTCCGGAATTTCTTCCGGGATATCGTCTCCGCGGAGGACGTGAGTCACGGCAAACCAGACCCCGAAGTCTTCTTGAAAGCAGCCGGGAAGCTCGGTACGGCTCCCGCCCGTTGCGTCGTATTCGAAGACGCCCATGTTGGCATCGAGGCCGCCCACAGGGCCGGCATGCGAGTCGTCGCCGTCGCCACGACCAACCCAATCAAGGACCTCGGCAACGCCGACATGGCCGTCACCCGTCTCGATGAAATCGACCCCGAAGCAATCGCCGATTGGTTCCCGTGAACACCATTCTCATCGCGACGCGTAATCACCACAAGACACGCGAGCTTGCCGCAATCCTCGGCCCCGCGTGGCCCGTCGAAGACCTCACGGATAAACCAGGCCTGCCCGAACCAGAGGAAACCGGCGCCACCTTCGAGGAGAACGCCGCAATAAAAGCCGCCGCCGCCTCCCAAGCCCTCCCCGGCCTCGTCCTCGCGGACGACTCCGGCCTCGAAGTCGACCTCTTCGCCGGCGCCCCCGGCATCCGCTCCGCCCGGTACGCCGGAGAGAAAGCCACCGACGGACAGAACCGCGCCCTCCTCCTCGCCGAACTCGCCCGCCTCGAGCATGCCGCCGAAGAACCCATCGCCGCCCGCTTCCGCTGCGTCATTGCATTCGCCGAAGCCGGCAAAATCCTAAAGACATTCCACGGCGCCGTCGAAGGCCGCATCGCCCTCGCGGAAGTCGGCGCCGGCGGTTTCGGCTACGATCCCCTCTTCATCCCCGACGGTTACTGCCAGACCTTCGCCGAACTGGACCCCGCCATAAAAAACAAACTAAGCCACCGCGCAAGAGCCGTGGAGCAAGCGATCAAATGGCTACGGAGCCGGTGATGGAGCCCCGCCCTTGGGAACAGGCGCCATCTGGCTCAACTCCACCACGGCGCCATTCGACTGTATCATCAGGTTTCCATTCCCGTGCACGTTGGCCCGCTCGACGAACCACGGAGCCATACCCCAGCGGAAGGGAGTTGGGTGTTTGGAATCGAACGGCATCGCCATATAATCCGCCCGATAATTTGCCGGTTGCATATAATCCGGCCCGCCGAGATCCCGTTCGATTGTTGGGCATATCCACGAACCTCGCGAAACACCATACGGGATGAAGTCCTCGATCCATGCCTCCTCGTACGCATTGTTCGGCGCTGGCAGCAACGCGGGATTCACCTGCGGCCAGCGCCCATAGTCCTGTACATAAGAGTTCGCGCCGACATAGAGCTGGCGCAGGTTGTTTGTGCAGGCCACCTTGTCCAGGCGCGACCGTACCTGCTCGTACGCCGGTACCATCAAGGTCACCAGGATCAGTATCACCACAATCGCCGATGCAATCTCCAGGATCGTGAAACCACCCCTCACAACCCGCCGGTCGTCGAAGAGACTCATCGGGCGCATTGAGAAAGGGGCTGAGCGCGGGCGTTGCCCGGTAACGCCACACCGTTGGCGGACAGTCAGGCGAGCGGAGACATATCGTCAGTCTTGCTGAAACCCGAACAACTCGAACGTAATCGCATCTGTTGGAGTCAGGAGCCCGTTGCTCGATGTCGTCTGCACCGTTAAATGCGCGGTGCCGGAGAGATTGACCCCGGTTGGCGAATCGGAGACATTACTTTCAGTGGCAATTGCTTCAAAGCCGCCGCCCGCCTGGCCCGTCACCTGAACAAAGGTCGTATTAAAAATAAATCCAAAATCATTTTGATTCGCTGACGCCGAAATTTGTCCGGTGGCGGAAATGACGCCGATGATGCCCGACGTGTTTGTTGGATCGGGGATAGCCTGAATCGGACCGGTCATCTGTTGGCCGTTGGAGAAGAGATATACCGTGCCCGTTCCCAGGCCGGTCTGAGGAATGGTAATTGTGAAAAGTCCCAGTGAGTTTGCGCCAAAGTCAGCCTCATTCGAGCCGGTGGCAAGTAGTGTATCCTGAATTGGAACAAGGGCGCCGGCGTACTCCCCCACGACGCTGCCGGAACTGGTCAGAGAATAGCCGCCATGGATCGCCAGAACGGGTGCTTCAGACACAATGAAACTAAGGAGAATTGCCAGGAGGGTCTTCATATCGACGCAACCTATCAGAAATTATTTTCACGTCAACAGGATGAAATAGAGTTTTCAGCACATTCTCACTGGCAACCCCCCGCCCGGGAATGTTAACCCATACACTTGGTGAAAGTCACGCCATCGATCTTCCTCGCCGGGCTGCTTGCCGCGGCCTGCTCCCTAGGGACGGGCTGCCAGAAAACCGAGACCCTTCCCACTGGAAACAATACCCCGGTGAATGAAGGCGCGGTGCCAACTCCAGAGGTTTCCGCCACGCCCACCCCCACTCCCGCGCCGGCTGCACCCAGCGCAAGTCCTTAACGGAGTACCGCATCGCAGCTCGACAAAAGAACGGTTGGATTTATTGCGAGAAATGTGATAAAAACCTCGCCACCGAAGTGAATATGACGCCTCCCTTCCTTTTTCTCATGGCTGCCGCGACCGTTTTTCGGCTGCTCTCCTCGGATTCCAATAAGGCTTTCAATCAGCGCCTCGCCCGGCTCCTCCCGCGGAAGATCATACAGGAGCATCTACGCATTCTTCTCGACGATTACCCTGAGCGGCTGCCGGAGTTCCGCCGCCGTGTGATGCCGTATTCCGCTCTGCACGTAGTATTTAACACGCTCGCTTGCGGCTGCTTCGCCGCGGCGCTCTGGCTTTTCCCGCCCGGCGGGATCGCCCACTGGGATTTGGTCTTCGTCCGTTATGGGAGCCTCCTGCTCCCACCGCTGGCGTTTTTGGCCGATGCGATAATCTTCACCCGGCTGTTGATGGCGACTTTCGCAAGGGACGCCGAGGCGGACGGCGCCGTGTGAGAATCGCAATCACCGGGGGCCGCGGATTCCTCGGCGGCAGCTTTGCACGATACGCAGCCGCGGCCGGCCATGAAGTGCTCGGCATCAGCCGCTCCACCCAGCCGGACACCGATTGGCCGGGATTGCATGTGCACGCGGACTGTTCGCACTCAGACCTTTCCGCGGCATTCCGCACCTGGCGCCCGGAGGCAGTCCTGCACGCCGCGGGAAGCGCCTCGGTCATTGATTCACTGACCGACCCGCTCGAGGACATGCGGGCGCTCACCCTGACGCTGGCCAATACCCTCGACGGCATTCGGCGGGCGGGGATCGCGCCGGTCCTCCTGTTCCCCTCCAGCGCCGCCATATACGGGAATCCGGTGACTCTCCCCGTATCCGAAGCCGGCGCCGTGACGCCGATCTCGCCGTACGGCTTTCACAAAGCCGCCTGCGAATTGCTGGCCCGCGAGGCCGCGGAACTCACGGGCCTGCGAGTTGTCATTTGCCGGTTTTTCTCCGTGTACGGCCCGCGCCAGCGCCGCCTCCTCATCTGGGAGTTATACAGGCAATTGGCGAGCGACGCGGCAGTGGTGGAACTGCAAGGGACCGGGAGCGAGACGCGTGATTTTCTGCACATCGATGATGCCTGCACTGCCCTCCTGTCACTGGCGCTCCACGCAAAACGCGGGACCACGGTGGTCAATGTGGCAAGCGGGATCGAGTTTTCGGTTTCTCAGCTCGCCGAGGAGATGAAGCGCCTCATGGACAAGGACAAGATGCTCATGTGCCACGGCTCCCCGAGGCCGGGCGATCCCCGCCACTGGGCGGCGGACATTACGCGCCTTCGAGGTCTGGTCCCCAATTGGAAGCCAAGCCCGCTTGCGGATGGCCTGGCAGAGATAATCGCAAGCTGGGACAGGCAACAAACGCTTCCTGCCTCGCGGGAGAATGGGTAAGCTGACTGCTCCCCGGCGGATGGTTTGGTTCGCACGGGCGGCTCGATGCCAGTAGCAACCACGTCATCCCGACCCGTATTTTGTCGTCGCCCTCGGCGCTCTCTCTCCCTAAAATTTTTCCATGGACCACTGAATGAGTGGTTCCCCATACGCACCAAGATTTTTTTGAATGAATCCCGTTAACATCTCGGACCGGCGCTCCATCTTTGCGACTCAATGGTTCGATCTCGTCGCGAAGGATGTTTCGGGCGATCCGGCGCCACATTACTCGATCGCCACGCGCGATTACGTCTCAGTCCTCGCCCTCTCGCCAGAGGGACGGGTGATCCTCGTCCGCCAGTACCGGGCCGCTGTCGAGCAGATGACGCTGGAGCTCCCGGGCGGCCACGTAGAGGAGGGCGAGACACCCGAGGAGGCCGCCCGCAAGGAATTGCGCGAGGAAACCGGATTTATCGCCCACGAATTGATCCCATTAGGCGATCTCGCCCCGGATACTGGCCGGCTTGGCAACCGCATGTGGTGCTTTTTCGCCCCCCGGGCTGCTGAAGCACCGGGGGCTGACTTTCTGCCCGAGAACGATGTCGAGCCGGTGGTGTATGGCAAATCCATGCGTGAGCTGATCCTCTCCGAGCCCGCCTTTTGCAGCGCGCTCAATCGCGCGACTATCCTGATGGCGATAGCCCAGGGCCACATAGAATTATGACCACCGATAGTGAATATGATATTTGTGTAGTCGGAGGGGCCGGCCATGTCGGCGCCCCGCTCTCCCTCGTGCTCGCCTCAAAGGGATTTCGGACGTTGATTTATGACGTTAATCCAGCCGCCCTCGAGGTTCTCCAATCCGGATGCGTCCCGTTTATCGAGGATGGCGGCGAGGAGATGCTGCGCGAAGTATTGCCGACAGGCCGTCTAGGCTTCACCTCGGATCCGAATCTCATCCGCAATGTTCCCAACCTGATCCTCACCATCGGCACGCCGATCGACGAATTTCACAACCCGGTGCGCAGTGTAGTCACAGAGTGCGTCCGGGCATTATTTCCGTACATCGATGGAACCCGCCTCCTCATTCTCCGTTCCACTGTCTCTCCCGGCACTACTGAAGAGCTGGACCGTTTCCTCAAGCGCAATGGCAAGGACATTGCCATCGCGTTTTGCCCGGAGCGAGTCGTACAGGGGAAGGCCATCAAGGAAATCCAAACAATGGCGCAGATAGTCAGCGGCACCACGCCTGAAGCCGAATCAATGGCCGCCGACTTATTCCATAAGATCGCTTCCAAGATAGTCCATATGAAACCGATGGAGGCGGAGTTCACCAAACTCATCTGTAACACTTATCGTTACATCCAGTTCGCCGCCACCAACCAATTCTACATGATGGTGGAGAATGCCGGTTGCGATTACGCGGCGGTCGTAAGAGGCGTTAAGGATGAGTATCCACGGATGCGCGATTTTCCAGGTCCCGGCTTCGCCGCCGGACCATGCCTGCACAAGGATACATTGCAAATGGCGGCGTTCGCGGAGAGCCAGTTTGAGCTCGGCCACGCCGCGATCCATGTAAATGAAGGCCTGCCCGCCTACCTCGTCTCCCGCCTTGCCCGGAAGTATCCGCTCCACGAGATGGTCGTGGGCATGCTTGGAATGGCTTTTAAGGCGGAGAGCGACGACATCCGTTCCTCGCTAAGTTACAAACTGAAAAAACTCCTGACACACGCCGCGGGGGATGTGCTCTGCACGGATCCCTATGTCCAGAACGATAACAGCCTCCTGCCGCTCGACGAAGTCCTGGAGCGCGGCGAATTGCTTATAATTTCGACGCCGCATCACCTTTACAAGAGCATCAAGACGGATAAGCCAGTCATCGATATCTGGCATATGAGAGATTAAGAGGGGCGAATAGACGCGTGTCCGCACCTCTCAATATCGGCATCATCGGACTCGGCTTCGGCAGCCAGGTTCACGTCCCCGCTTTTCGGCGCGACCCGAGGTGCCGGATCGCCGCAATCGCGGGCCGCGACAAGGAGAAAGCAGCGGACATTGGCCGCAAGCTATCCATTGATACCACATACGATGATTGGCGCTCGATCATTGAAAATCCCGGCATCAGCGCCGTCTCGATCGCGGTCCCGCCCGGCGGCCAGGCCACGATTGCGAAAGCCGCGTTGGAAGCGGGCAAACATGTTTTCTGCGAGAAGCCGCTGGCGGCGAACGGCGCGGACGCGGCCATGCTTTATAAATCCGCATTAGCTGGAGCAAGTATCCATGCCGTTGATTTCATTTTTCCCGAGTTACCACTTTGGATCAAGGCGCGTGACCTGATTCACGGCGGACAATTGGGTCAAATTCGCCATGCCACCCTTGACTGGCGTGTGGAAACCTATGCCGCGAAAGTAAACGCGCAAACCTGGAAAAATAATCCCGATCAAGGAGGCGGAGTCTTGAATAACTTCGTCTCCCACGTGGCTCATAACATCGAATGGCTCTTCGGCGAAATTGAGTTTGTCACCGCCGCGCTTCGTGGTCCGCGCACCGGCGCCGAGACGTGCGTGCAGGCAACCCTCGACCTGAAAGCCGGCTTCCCGGTTTTTATATCCGTTGCTTCCGACGCGTTTCTTGGCCATGGCCATCGCCTAGCGGTATATGGCCAGGAAGGGACCATCCTTCTGGAAAACCGTACCGCGGATTATGCATCCGGTTTCGAGCTGTCTGCCGGGACCCGCGCCACCGGGGCGCTTCGATTGACCGGGAGGGATGAACCAAAGGCCGGTGTGGATGGCAGGATTGCCCCCGTCGCGCGGCTGGCTTCACGATTTCTGGACGCGATCCTCGGCGGTGCTCCCATGAATCCGAATTTCGCCGATGGCTTGCGCGCTCAGTTGATTCTCGATGAAATGCGGGCTTCAAATCAAGACGGCCGTCGTCCAATCTCCAATCCCGCCGCCCCCCGATGAAACTCGATATCGTAATCCCTGTTTATAATGAAGGAGCGAATATCAAATCGGTGCTCGAGTCCTTTCGGCGGGAACTGACATTTCCCTATCGCGTCCTGATTTGTTATGACTTCGACGGCGACACCACCCTCTCCGCTCTCGCGCCTCTGCCGGCGGACGAATATCATTATGAGTTGGTCAAGAATGGCGGGCGCGGCGTCCTGGATGCGATTCGCGCCGGCCTTCGGCACACAACCGCCCCATATGTCCTCACTTTTCCGGCCGACGACGATTATAATGCTCCGAGAATTGGCGCGATG
>Ga0182024_10018954_pt1 | contig 12748 bp, 17 predicted proteins | sample P32metaG_FD_120480 | JGI IMG/M metagenome (GOLD analysis project Ga0182024, IMG submission 120480) | Permafrost microbial communities from Stordalen Mire, Sweden - P3-2 metaG (Illumina Assembly) | ecosystem: Environmental > Terrestrial > Soil > Wetlands > Permafrost | place: Sweden: Stordalen... | reverse complement strand
TGCAAGCTGCTTTTGTTGGATAGGGCATGCAATCCCACTGTAATATTCATATATACATTTGGCTAAGTGACGATGTATATTATAAACCCAAGGAGGAACCCTATGAAGCTGAATAAATCACACCGCTATCGAGTAGTCGACGTCTTCACTACCGAACCCTTGGAGGGAAACCCCTTTGGCGGTATTCCCGGATGCCAGTGACTTGAGCACATCCCTGATGCAAAAAATTGCGCGCGAATTCAACCTATCCGAGACCGTATTTGTTTTTCCCGCGACCCGCGCGGAAGGTGCGGCAAAACTACGCATCTTCACCCCCGGCAAGGAAATGGATTTTGCCGGCCGCCCCACCGTGGGCGCCGCCTATATCTTATTGGACGAAAGAAAAGTTCCGCCAGGAGCTGCCCAATTCGTCGTCGAAGAAAATGTTGGGGCGATAAGCATCAGCGTTGAATCGGGAGCCGCTGCAAAGATCTGGCTGAAGACTCCCGCTCTGCGAGAGGGAGCTTTTGTCGACAAGAGCATCGCCGCCGCGTTGCTTGGACTGAATGTCAGCCAGCTTCTTGATAAGCCGCCGCAGTTGCTGGACGCCGGAAATCCAACCCTCTTCATTCCGATCGCCAATCGTGCAACTGTGGATGCAATCGCCTTCGACACCACGGCCTGGAAGCAGTTCAAATTGCATAATCCGGCGCCGCTCTGCGTCTTCGCTTTCACACCCACGCCCGAGGGAGCATATTCCAGAATGTTTGCGCCGGACTACGGCATCGCTGAAGATCCGGCCAGCGGAAGTTCGACCGGAACCCTTGGCGGCGTACATGATGAAGCATCGCCTGTGTCCTTCAAAAGCAGATACGCGTTTTTACAGCGAGCAGGGAACACGGATGGGACGCCGCAGCATTCTGCATGTGCACATTCACGGTGAAGGCGGCGTCGACGGAATCGAGGTAGGAGGCAATGTGACGCCGGTCCTTGAGGGAACCCTCAGTTTGTGATTGGAGATAACAAGTCGGTTTATGATCGCCTGAAGCAACTCAACATTACTTTGCCGCCAATGACCGCGCCGGTGGCCGCCTTTGTACCTTTTGCGCGAAGTGGAAAGATGCTTTTCTTAAGCGGGCACATCGCCAAACGCGATGGCAAGCCCTGGACGGGAAAACTGGGCGCGCAGTTGAGCACTGCCGACGGGAAACAGGCAGCACGTGGTATTGCAGTTGATCTGATAGGAACTTTGCAAGCCGCATGCGAAAATCTCGACAACGTCAGCCGCATCGTGAAATTGATGGTTCTGGTCAACAGTGCGCCGGATTTCACTGAGCAGCATTTGGTGGCCAATGGAGCTTCCGAATTGTTGCTGGATGTTTTCGGCGAGGCCGGCACACACGCACGTACTGCTTTCGGCGTGGCACAAATTCCCTTTGGAGCCTGCGTGGAAATCGATTTAGTCGCAGAGATGAAGTGAATGTCTTCCATCTGCGCCAACAGAGTCAAGCCATGTAAGATGTTAACGAAGACTTGTACTGCCTTAATCTTCTCAACTTCTTGACCCCAGAAAGGACTTGCCCATGGCGCGTCAGCCCGGAATGTATGCCATTTTTGAAACCAGCGAAGGAAAAATTGTCTGCCGTCTTTTCGAAAAAGATGCCCCAAAAACCGTTACTAATTTCGTCGAACTTGCCGAGGGTAAGCGCGAATGGACGCATCCTGTCTCGCGCAAGAAAGGCAAAGACCGGCTGTACGATGGCACCATTTTCCATCGCGTGATTCCTGAGTTCATGATTCAGGGCGGGGATCCCGCGGGCACTGGCATGGGCGGACCGGGCTACCAGTTTGAAGACGAAACCAAAGGTTCTCCACATAAGTTCGACAAGCCCGGTAAACTCGCCATGGCCAACGCTGGTCCCAATACCAACGGCAGCCAATTCTTCATCACGCTTGCGCCCACGCAATGGCTGACTGGAAAACACACCATCTTCGGTGAAATGGTGGAAGGACAAGAGGTGGTGGAAAAAATTGTAGGTGCGCCGCGCAACCGGCAGGACAAGCCGCTCAAGGATGTTACGTTGAAGTCGGTGAAGATCGAGCAGGCGAACTGATTAAGCTGGCGGCCGACTGGCGAGGGCAAGATGCCCTCGCGACAGCCGGCGAGCTACTGAGCTTATTGCGCGCCGCTGATTGTGATGTGGTTGATCTTCACTGGCTTGTAGGGCTTGTCGTTGGAATCGCGGCCTGCACGGGCAATCTGCTTCACCAGCGCCACGCTGGCGTCGTCGCACTGACCGAAAATGGTGTATCCGCCATTTAAGCTCGGGTAAGCAATCTCGGTGATAAAAAATTGCGAGCCGTTTGTGTCCGGTCCGGCATTGGCATAAGCCATGCGCCCGGGACGATCGAACTTCAAGTCGGACGAGGTTTCATTTTTGAATGTGTAGCCGGGGTCGCCCGTTCCCGTGCCCATGGGGTCGCCGCCCTGAATCATGAAATTGGGAATTACGCGATGGAAGATGGTTCCGTCGTAGAGCGGCACGCCGTGTTTTTTCTGGTGAGTGATGGGGCTGGTCCAATCCTTGGTTCCAGTTGCCAATCCGATAAAGTTGGCTACGCCGATCGGAGCCTTGTCGGGGAAGAGGGTGCAAGTCAGTTTGCCGGCGGTAGTGTCGATCACTGCCGTGGGATGACTCGATCCGCCTGATGATTTCGCTTGTGCCCACAAGCCGAGCGAAGACAGAAAAATGATTGACGTTGAGAATCAAATATTTGCGCATGAATAGCTCCTTGAGTGTGATCAATCTGAATCTTGAATTGTACGACAGCGGCAACGCAATTACGGGTTAGAAGAAAGCTTCTGAGCCTGCATTTGCTGGCTGACCCGCTCCACCTCTTTGAATACCCGCAGAATATTGCCGCCCAGAATCTTGTGAATATCGCTGGCACTGTAGCCGCGATCAAGCAAAGCCTGCGTAATCTTCGGTAAGTCGGCGGCAGAATCAATGCCCGCTGGGGTCGCACCGCTCACGCCGTCGAAATCCGACCCAAGACCCACGTGATCGACGCCAGCTACTTTGGCGATGTGGTCAATATTATCGATCAGCGACTTCAATGGTGGGCGAGGAATCTTGGCTGCCCACTCGCGCTCAATGCGGTCAACCTCGATGTAAGTTACGGCCTTCCCATCCGCTTTTTGCTTTTCCAGATAGGCCTTCACCGCTTCCGCCGCCTGTTTGCCGATGGGCTCGCTGGCTTTGCGATAGTCCTCGTCAACAAAGCCAGAGTAAAAATTCACATCGACCACGCCGTCGTTCTTGGCGAGCGCGCGCAACATGTCGTCGGTCATATTGCGAGGAGCGTTGGTCAAGGCACGGGCCGAAGAATGCGATGCAATTACGGGAGCCTTGGTAATAGCGATCGCGTCCCAGAACGTCTTGTCGGCAACGTGAGAAATGTCGACCATCATGCCCAGGCGATTCATTTCCAGCACGACCTGCTTGCCAAAATCGGTGAGCCCATTGTGATGCTGGATCTTCGGATCGTCAATGTCGCCTGAAGAGTCCGCCCATTCGTTGGTGTTTGACCAGGAGAGTGTCATGTAGCGCACGCCCAGCCGGTAGAAATCGCGCAAGAGATGAATGTCGTTCTCAATCGAGTGACCGCCTTCGATTCCCATCAAGGCAGCGAGCTTCTTCTGCTTGTGAGCGTGCTCAATGTCCTCCACCGAAAATGCCATCATCATGCGGTCAGGATGATGCGCCGCCTGTTCGTATACCGAATCGATCAAGTCGAGCGTGTGCTTGGCGAAGTGGCCTTGATTGGTTTCTGGATCAACCCAGATGGAAAAGAACTCGGCGCCGAGGTTGCCGGCGCGAGCCTTATCAAGGCTAATGTGTCCATTGTCCTTGGGGTCGGTCGAGCCAATGTCGAAGTTTTCATCCAGAAAACGCTGTGGCGTGTCAGCGTGAGTATCAACCACGATCGCTGAATCGTGGATGGCACGGGCACGCGCGCTGACGCCCAAGGTGTTACTCGTCTGAGCAGAAGCCAACACTGAAGTAAGAAAAACGAACGCAGAGAAAAGCAGAGCGTTTGCTGAAAGAAACCGCCTTAGATTTTCCATGGGTCGTGAGGGAATGATTGTATACGGTTGAATGGCGGAGTTAAAACGGGGGAGGCCGTCATGCTCTATGACGGGCCTCAAAGTTTTCCCGCTCAGGCTAGTTATTTGAAGGACGCAGGCGAGAGATCGAACGTGTTCTCGCGGTCACTAACAGACAATACGCTCGGCGTCTGCTCGCTTCGCTCTGTCTGAACAACTTCCTGCTGATCGCCGGAGATGGCCTTAGGCTGGTGCAAGTCCGCATAGCGACCGGACACCGCGACGTGGAATACCCACTGATGCCGTTCTTCTTCCGGCTCCACCAGGCCTTGCTCTTTCAGCGGCATCAGGTAGTTTTCCATCCACGCGACTTGCTGCTTGGACATACCTCGCCGTTGGATATCGACCGTAATGCCGGCCAAATGGGAGGAAGCGGTTTCGCCCTTTTCCGGCGCAGCATTGCGATTGTGGCGGCGAAGTTTTTTCTGCACCTGCACCGTTCGTACCGCCGAATTCACCTGAATCGAATCGTGAAACTGTTTGTAATAAGCCTGGCTCAGATCATCAAGAAAGTCGCGCGTCCACGGACGGCAATAACGGCGATCCGGATCAAGCCGCGGATCGAAACGCAGAGTCTGGCTGGCAATAATCGGAACCAGTTCCTGGCGGCCGATCAACTCTTCGAGCTCGGCTTCATTCTGAATGCGTGGCAGTTCCAACCGGTCAATTTCCTGATTTTGGCGCAACAGCGAATCGTGCGAAGGACGGAATACCGGGTTCCAAAGGATGCGGCGAATACGAGCTCGGCGTTTACCCGCCGACCGATGTACGTGCCGGCTGGGCACGACCTGATGCAGACCAAAAGCCTGTCCACACATTACGACGGCCAGAAACGTCACCAGAAAAGCTTGCCCTTTTTTACTCTTCACGAAGTGTGCCTCAAATCTTCGACCGCTCTTGGCGAATGCAGGCGGCCATTTTAAATCACAGGTGCTGGAACTCAATCCAGCTTTTGTTGCTGAGGTTACCAAAGAGTACTCGGCCAGATTACCCTGCTCTTTGGGGCAACCTCTGCCCGAATTATGGCTGCAGGTAAGATGCCGTTTTTCGGTTGCCGATTGCCTGAGGCTAAGTGGTTAAAAAACAGAACTTAGCTATTCGGGGCTGAGGAACGGAGTGGGCACTATAACGCAGATTGGCACTATATGGCCCAGAAAAGGGCACAATGGCTCATCTGCCACTAATCGATCAATCGGCTGGTAATCGGGGCGTAACTGTCGATTCTGCGGTCGCGCAAAAACGGCCAGTTCCGACGGATGTCTTCCAATGCTTTCAAATCAACTTCGCCCACCAGGACCTCTTCTTTATCATGCGAGCCTTCGACGATTACCTTGCCGAATGGATCGCATAAAAAAGACCCGCCCCAGAACTCCAATCCGGCGCCGGGAGCGGAATTCCCGCGAATGTCGCCAGTTTCAAAGCCTACGCGATTCACCACTGCCACGTAGACTCCGTTAGCGATCGCATGCGCCCGTTGAATGGTGCGCCAGGCATCGTGCTGAGTCGCGCCGAACTCCGCTTTCTCCGCGGGATGCCAGCCAATCGCGGTGGGATAAAAAAGCACATGCGCACCTTGTAAAGCAGTGAGCCGCGCGCCCTCCGGATACCACTGATCCCAACACACTAGCGTGCCCACCCGGCCTACGTTGGTATCGAACGCGCGAAAACCGAGGTCGCCGGGGGTGAAGTAATATTTTTCGTAGTAAAGCGGATCGTCCGGGATGTGCATTTTTCGGTAGATCCCGCGCAAAGTGCCATCGGCGTCAAACATCGCCGCCGTGTTGTGGTAAACGCCCGCTGCCCGCCTTTCAAACAGCGACGCGATCAGAACAATTCCAAGCCGCTTCGCAGTTTCCGAAAGCCGCATCGAAGTCGGGCCGGGAATCGGCTCGGCGAGATCGAACAGGCAAGTATCTTCGCGTTGACAAAAATATTGCGTCTGAAAAAGCTCCGGCAGGCAGACGATCTTCGCACCCTGCGCGGCAGCGTCGGCTACAAGATCGATGGCGTGCTGCAGATTTCTGTCAGGGTCGGAGGTCATCGACATCTGAATCAATCCGACACGAAATTTATCAGGCGGCAAAACGAACACTCCTCCGGAATAAAAATAGAATATCAGTTCCCCCGTTTTTACTTCCTGTTCACAACTGCGGTAGCAGGAGTCGGCTGGCTTCTAGTAGAGTATTGCTTCGACATAAAAGCATTTGGGGTGGGCCATGAAAAACGGTAATCATCGCGACGGCACGGGAATCGACCGCAAGCTGCATAACCCGATTGAAGATCGATTAATCCCGCTGGAATCTCTAGACCTCAGCTCTGTGCGCACGGTCAACGACCTCGTGCAGGCCATGGGAAAGACCGCATTCACTGGCCGCCAGGTGGGCGAGACCGCGGATGTCCTCGAAGCCATGGCTCGCGACACCGAATGTTTTGTAGTGATGACTTTGTCTGGCGCCATGACCGTGGCCAAGCAAAGTTTGATCATCGCCGACCTGATCGATCGCGGAATCGTCAATGCAATCGTTTCCACTGGTGCGCTAATGGCACACGGCTTGGTCGAGGCTACCGGGCGCGCCCACTTCCGCTACAACCCCGACGTTTCCGACACTGAGCTTTACGAACAGGGCTACAACCGCGTCTACGACACACTCGAGCCCGAGCAGAATCTCGATGACGTAGAAGAAGTGATGTCCCACGTGTTAGAAAGCTGGGATCACAGCGAGGTGCTTTGCTCGTACAAGTTGAATCACGCAATCGGTGAATACTTGGCCAAACACGCCAAAGGGCAGCGCGGCATTTTGAAGTCCGCGTACGAGAAAGGCGTTCCGGTCTTTGTGCCGGCTTTTACGGATTCGGAATTGGGTCTGGACGTGGCGCTGAACAACCGGCTGCGCGAGTCAACCGGCAGGCACAAGCTGCGATTCGATCCGTTCGAGGATCTCGAACATTTCGCGGCCACGCTGTTGCGGCAGACGAGGCTGGGGATTTTCACTATCGGCGGCGGCGTTCCACGCAATTGGGCGCAGCAATTTGGGCCTTTCTGTGAGCTGCGGCATCGGCGCCTCGGAGAAAACGTGCCATTAAAGCGCTATCACTATGGCGTGCGCATTTGTCCGGAACCGGTGCACTGGGGCGGATTGTCAGGCAGTCCCTACAGCGAGGCTATTTCGTGGGGAAAGTTTGTTCCTCCGGCTGAGGGTGGCAAGTTTGGCGAATTATTCGTAGACGCCACCGTCGGCCTGCCGCTAGTTGTAGCAGCCGTGCTCGAACGGCTGGGTAAAGGAAAAGCAGCAGGGAAGAAAAAGGTGGGAGCAAGGAAGTAGCGTAAACCCGGCCTGGTCGAAGACCCGGCCCCACACAATCACGCCTAATCAAAGATCAACACCGCCGAAGCAATCACCGTGCTCCACAGCCCGCGTTTGTCCCCGACCGCCGACTGCGTAATGTTCGCGGTGCGCACGATCTTATTGGAAATCCGGTAAATCTCTTTTTTCTCGTCCCAGGAACGGTCGGGATCGAACTCCACGTTGAGCGTTGTCGCCAGCATTTCGGCCGCAAGCTCCTCCGCATATTCGCCCGCGGAGTCGTCAGTTTCGCCAAAAGAGTGGTGCTCGCTCAGGTAGCCGTAGGTGTTGTGGTCAGCGGGAATAGCCACGCCAATGCTGGCCGCCAGCAGGCGATGCGGCTCGCGGGTAGAATTTTCGGCAACTACCGCAAAGACTACTTCGCCCGGACTGAGATACTTCAATCCCTGAGACCGCGGCACCAGCTTGCATTGTGGCGGGAAGATGGATGAGACGCGAACCAGATTCTGCGCGGCAATGCCAGCGTCCCGCAGCGCCAGCTCAAACGAGGTGAGACGTTCCCGATGTTTGCCGACCCCCTTGGTGAAAAATATCTTCTTGGGGACCATGTCTTTTCCCAATTCCTGTTCCTCCCGCGTTTAGATGAGGGTCAAATTTAACATAGCGAATTGTAAAGGGAATATGAAAATTGATTCGTCAGGCAAAAAAATCAGCGAAAGACTGGATGCCAATTCTGCTGCCTGAATCATGGGATCGCCGCTACTTGGCTGCCGTGACCGACGCCACTTTAATGGTATCGCCGTCGGCCTCGCCCTTTACGGTTGCCTTTGCCGCAGCCAACTTGTCGAGTTGATCGAGCGTGGCTTTATCGCTGGTATCGAGCGTGTAAACCTTATCGCCCACGACCAGGGCGTATTGTGAACCTTTCTTTACGCAGGCGCGCAGGCAGCCAGCATCGTCCCCAGGCATCATATGTTTGGCTCCGCACATGGCATCGCTGACCGTGCCAGTAAATGTCTGGACCTTGGCCGCAAAGGAGGCTGGAATCAGCGCCGCGCCTAGTAAAATGCTGGTGATCGAAACCGCAAGTCTCTTAGCAAGTCTCATGAACTTTTCCTTTTGTTAAAATTGCCTTTCGCCCATTAGATGTTTCCGTTTGAAGGACGATAGCATCAATGGTCAAGAATTCGCTTTGTGCTCATCAGGCAGTCCTTTAGCCTTTGCCAGCCGCCGCGTCGAGCCCTTTGATTCTTACTGCGATGTCGATGAAGGCGAGTGCGGCGCGGCTTAGGGCTTTGTCTTTGCGGAAGACTAGCGCGAGATCGCGGCGAATTGTGGCGTCTGAGATGGGGATGGCGACCAGCGCGTTGGCGCGCATATCCTCGAGCACGTTGGAGCGGGCGATGAAGCCCACGCCGGCGTCCGCGGCTACGAAGCGCTTTAGCAGTTCGCTGGAATCGAGTTCCATGGTGTAGCGCGGCTTGAGCTTGCGTTCGTAGAAAAGATTTTCCAGGGCGTCACGGGTGTGTCCAATCTTTGGCACGATCAGCGGAAACTTCGCGGCTTGCGCGATGGTGGCCGATTTCATCTTTGCCAGCGGATGCTGGGGCGGGGCGATGATGACCAGTTCGTCGCGATGAATCAGCACAACAGAAAGCCGCGTATCGGTTACGGGCAGAGAAACGACGCCGAAGTCGACCGAGTTGTCGACTACCGATTCCAGAATTTTGGCGTAGTCTGCGCGCTTTATGTTGACGCCCACATTCGGATACTGCTTTTTGAACTCGGCAAAAACCTCGGGCAGGATGTGCAGGCAGGTGCCTTCGTTTGCCCCAACTACAATCTCTCCACGCGGCACGCGTTCGGTTTCGGCGATGCCGCTCAGCATGGCTTTTCGCGACGCCACGGTTTGTTCGGCAAACTTCTGAAAAAGCTTTCCCGAGGCTGTAACTGAAACTTTTCCTCCCGAGCGGTCTAACAATTTGGCGCCGACTTCCTCTTCGAGGGAGCGAATCTGCGAGGAGATGGCAGGCTGGGTGCGGAAACGCCGCTCGGCAGCGCGAGAGAAAGAATTGAGCCGCGCGACTTCGAGAAAAGTTTCGAGCTGGTCAAAGTCCATAGAAAGTTTGCATAGCTCGGGCGCGTGGGAATTGTAGCAGGAGAGGGAAGTGTTCGCCGGAGAAGAAGCAATGAAAACAGCGAGAATTCCGGGATTGCAAAAACTTCGTGCGGTACAATGTCTCTCCTCCAAATCGGAATTATGAAAGCTGGGCGGGAGGCTCCGGGCGTGATCTGCGATAGCCGGAGGTCTGGCGAACAGTAGATCGAAACTTTTCCGAACTCAAGAAAGATTCTTCCCCGGAGGCTTCATGAAGAACCTGCTGCTGTGGACTGTCCTATGCCTCGCATTCACCGGAGTATTGCATGCACAGACTGAATCCGTGACCGACACGTCGGACCGGATGTTCTTTCCTCACGATATGTTCTGGGGCTATGCGCAGTTTGACCTGGCGCCTCCGCATAACGAAATCGATCCAAATCTTTGCGCCGGGAATGCCGGAACCTATAGTGGCGTGAACGCTCCTTGCAGCATGTTTGCTCGCTATATGCTGTCGGGGCTTTTGGAGGTGCGTCCTTTCGGCAGAGGTCAGTTGCGCAGGTTCATGTTGTTTGGCCAGCCTTCATTTCTATTTGGCAAGAATATTCCGCAGACGCTCTACACTTGGTCGCCTGACGCCATCGGCATCGAGCATTCCTGGGGACTGGGAGTTTATTTGGCTAAGGGATTCGAATTCCGCGTCACCCAGCATTTACTCTTTGACCGTTTGGGAGCGCGCGACCGGAATCTGGGGCCAGCGGATTTGGGGAACAACGGCCCATGGGGAAGATACAACGCAATCGGAGTAAGAAAATATTTCGGCACCCGAAGATGGTAGTGCACGTGTAGGCGCGGGCGTCCTCGCCCGTGCGGTGTTAGTAGGATTTGACACCTGCGCTGCCTATTGCGCACGCCGTCTGGTTTTAAGTGAATAGTTGCGGATATCGCCGAAGGCAGTCACGCCGATGTGGCCAATCGACATCCAGCGTTCCAGCGTATGGTGGCCGGTGCGATGCAGCAAGTAGGAGATGCCGATGGAAGCCATAGTTCCGGCTACTTCGATGCTGGCGAATGCCGCCGAATTGTTGACCACGTCATTGGGAAGCAAAATTTCCTGTCTCCCACGCGCCTGGAAGTTGCGGGTGGACGCGTAGTCGAAGACGCGGGTAACAGCGATTCCAGAAAACAGCGCCAGATTCGTGCGATCCCAGAAATGGTGTGGCATGGGAGCGGGTTTGGTCGCGGATGGAGCGGCCATTGCAGCGTCGCTCTCGTGAGGCGGAGCCGGGGAATCATGTTGAGGCACGCACTGAGCGCTGGCTGACGGCGCGAAACCAAAGCAGGCCAGAATAACAATCGCTGCCACGATTGAGGCACAAGAAGATTTGATCACCCGTGCCAAAGGCATTTCAGCATTGTAACGGCAAGATCAAGCAGTGTGCGCGCAATCACATCCTTGTGTGACCTGCGACCAATCGCGCGTTTCCATGAAAGCCGTATAATTATGACTCCTAAAAAGCCTCGGAGGATAGTTTGATGACGGTCTTATACAACGGCCTGGCAGTGCCCGCAAACGGCGCACGGATCACCTACAGCAATGGGCGGTACCGTGTGCCCGACAACCCAATTATTCCTTTCATCGAAGGTGACGGCACCGGCCGGGATATTTGGAAAGCATCCGTCCGCGTGTTTGATGCCGCGGTGCAGAAAGCTTATGCAGGCAAACGCCGTGTGGTGTGGTACGAAGTTTTCGCTGGCGAAAAAGCTAAAGCGGAATTCGACAATTGGCTTCCTGATGATACCGTGAACGCGATCCGCGACTTTCGTGTCGCGATAAAAGGACCCTTGACGACGCCCGTTGGCGGCGGCATGCGCTCGCTCAATGTGGCCCTGCGCCAGACTCTCGACCTTTATGCGTGTGTGCGGCCGGTGAGGTATTACCAAGGTACCCCGTCGCCGGTAAAGCATCCGGAACGCATGGATCTTGTCATCTACCGCGAGAATACAGAAGACGTTTATGCCGGCATCGAGTGGGAACAAGGCACGCCGGAAGTAGCGAAGCTCATCGAGTTTCTCAATAAAGACATGCTCAAAAGCGGCAAGAAACAGATTCGCCTGGATTCAGGTGTAGGAATTAAGCCGATTTCGGTAACTGGCAGTAAGCGCCTGGTGCGCATGGCGATTCAATATGCGATTGAGAGCGGTCGCAAGATTGTCACCTTGATGCATAAAGGCAACATCCAGAAATTTACCGAAGGCGCGTTCCGTCGCTGGGGATATGAACTGGCAACGGAAGAATTTCGCGATAAGGTTGTCACTGAACGCGAAAGCTGGATACTCGATAATAAGGATAAAAATCCGAACCTCACCATCGAAGAAAATGCCAACCTGACCGAGCCTGGCCTGGAGTTTGCTACGGAAGAATTCCGGCAATCGATTTATCAGGAGGTGCGCGACGTTCTCAACTCGATTTACGCCACTCACGGCAAAGGTGCGTGGAAGAAAAAGTTGATGATCAACGACCGCATCGCCGATTCGATCTTCCAGCAGGTCGTGACCCGCGCCGATGAATATTCGGTAATAGCGACCACGAACCTGAATGGCGACTACATTTCTGACGCGTGCGCCGCGCAGGTCGGCGGGTTGGGCATCGCGCCGGGCGCCAACATCGGCGATGGCTACGCGATTTTTGAGGCCACGCACGGTACCGCTCCCAAGTACGCCGATAAAGATGTCATCAATCCCGGCTCGGTAATTCTCTCTGGCGTCATGATGTTCCGCCTGATGGGATGGACGGAGGTAGCTGACATGATCGAGCATGGCATGGAGCGGACCATCGAAAAAAAGAAAGTCACATACGACTTCGAGCGCTTGATGGAAGGCGCCACCAAGGTGAAGACCAGCGAGTTTGCCGGCCATATTATCGAGAACATGGATGCAGCGGTGCTGAGCGCTACGCGCTGAGATCGGTTGCACAAGGCTAGCAAAAAGGTCGTTCGGCGTTTAGATTTTGAAAGGGCGCGGCCTCCAGTTTGCGGAAAAACGCCGGCGTCGGAGTTTTGAAGGGGCACGGCTTTCCAGTGGTTGCGGAAAAACTCACTTGTTTTTTGCCTGAAATGAGTTAGAAGCAGGTATGCGAGGAAACCAGGACGAGCAGGAGGAAGTTTTCAGCTACATTCCGCTGGAGCAGCGAGTGCC
>Ga0182024_10018953_pt1 | contig 12748 bp, 12 predicted proteins | sample P32metaG_FD_120480 | JGI IMG/M metagenome (GOLD analysis project Ga0182024, IMG submission 120480) | Permafrost microbial communities from Stordalen Mire, Sweden - P3-2 metaG (Illumina Assembly) | ecosystem: Environmental > Terrestrial > Soil > Wetlands > Permafrost | place: Sweden: Stordalen... | reverse complement strand
GAGTGGCCGCGAGTGAAATTCGAAGAGGCGAGGAAGTGGCATCAGTGGTTCACGTCGGAGTCGGGCCTCGCCGCGATTACGTCATACCGAATCAATGGCAAGGAGCTCTTGTTCGCGCCGCGCAGCTAGGCTTCCAGTTGTCGCCGCTTAGGACCGGTTAAGTGAGGCGACACTGACTTATAAGGACGGGCAGTCGTTTTTGCTCGCGGCGCGCCTGCTAAAGCCATCCCGCCAAAGGTGTTACTTCATCTCGGTGGGCCTCATGCTCAGCAGTCTCGCCGAGGTCTGAATTCGTCCATCTGACGATGACATATTCCCCTCGGAGCCCAGTCACGACTCCTATTCGATTTTGGCCGCTGCGCGGCACCGAAACCTTCATGCCTAACTCTATGCTTGTCTTATTCTTACCTGTTGTCATGTTCGCTCGGATTGTCAGCTCACCGAATAGCGCAAGCGGCCGAAGTTCTCCTTGCAAGGGTGTAACCTTACTACACACCGCAAAGCTGTCACTGTACAGTCCATTTGAAAGTCGACGAACCCATATTTGTTGGCCAATGTCCGATACGGGCCGATTCTGTTGAAAAAGTCGGATTATCAATTCAGCCCAATTTTTTCAGCGTCGAGGGTGCGGGTTTCAGATGCGGACGCGGGGGCCCTCATCATGCACCTCAGACTCCCCATTGCTGATATTCATCGAAATGGTCCTTAGCCGGAAGCGAAAGTGGCCGTGTGCCCAGAAGCGGAGTGACGGCCCGGTCCAAATACGGCCAGTCACTGACGCGAGCGCAACGCCGACAATCACACCAGCCGAGGTGACGACGTCCGTCAGCACGTGCCGCCCGTCTGCGACGAGCGCGGGGAGCGCCACCGGCGACCCCAAAATAGCAAGAGCCAGGCCCAGACGCCGTTGATGAGACTCGCTCCGGCATTGATCGCAATGCCAACAAAGAGTGCGTCGAGCGGCTTTGGCGAAAGGAAGCCAAGATAAGCGGAGTGAAAGATCGAAAGAGCCGCAACCACGACCAGTCCGCCCTCGAAGACAGCCGAAAAGTATTCCGTTTTATGATGGCCGTAAGGGTGATTGGAGTCAGCCGGCCGTGCCGAGACGCCGAGAGCAACGAAGGCAGCGCCGGCGGCCATAACGTTGATTGTGGTTTCTAGGGCGTCCGAGTAGAGCGCAATCGAGCCCGTCAGCCAGTAGCGCAGACCTCGATCCCGATTAGGCATGCCGGCAGCTTCTGGAAAAAGGCTACGACTTGGCGACGCTTCAACTGCCGACGAACAATTACCTGGCCGGCCGCCTCATCACATTTTTGGTCGCGCGAGCTGCATCAACGCCATGAACCTGAAAGACCGACTTTGCGATGTCGAGACCAATTGTCGAAATCGTTTACTTGGGTAGCTCCTCCGAATCGTGGGAGCCTTAAACAGCGCCCGCATCTTTGGCACTCTCGTGCCGATGGAGGAGCCGTCCACAGCATCATAAGCAGACTCATGCAGCGCAAAATATCTTTCCCATTGCAGCAAGCACAATCCGATTGGGGGCGGATAAAATGTCATTGGAGATTGGCAGCCGCCAATTTGTAATCGAGCTTAAGGAGTTCTCGATATGCAGTAGTGAGCACTTCCTCGCATCTGTTTGTTGGAACACACAAAGCTTGGTATCGTTGCGGTTGGCACGCCGGGGCTGGCAATGGCAAAAATGAAGCATCAGGCCCTTCTTACGGGGCTTATTCGGTTGCATATTTTGCATCACGCGTCGAAGGCCGCATTCTACGGTCAGTGGATGATTCATGAGCTCGCGCACCACGGCTACACCCTTAGTCCAGGAACCCTCTATCCGATGCTTCACAGCCTGGAACGCAGGGGATACCTGAAATCGAAGATCGAGCGCTCGGGCCGAACCTTTCGTCGCCTTTACCGTGCGACGGCGCTCGGCCGCGAGGCTAACAAGCTCGCGAAGCTCCAGGTCCGCGAGCTGATAGGTGAATTGCAGCGGGCCCCGGTCCCCAAACGATGACAGAGTCGAGCGCCTGTAATGGTTTCAGCGCTATTCGACCAATTTTAGACCGGGCGGCAGCGTGAGAACGGCTATCAAAACCGCCAGCGCCAGGACTCCACTCACCAGATAAATATTGTGCAATGAGGTGGACAGCGCCTCAATAACGGAATGTAAGCCGGCGGCCTCCGCACCTTGTCGATCGCCCGACCGCAGTATGCGGAGAATTTCAGAGCCGCTTTGGCCTGCATGGCCGGACAGACCGACATTCAAAATGCCGCCAAAGACGGCGCTCCCAAGCGATTGGCCAATGATCCGGGAAAACGATACGCTGGATATGGCGGCGCCACGCTGACTCCAGTCAACGTCAGCCTGAATCGCAATAACGAAGCAGATATTCGTCACGCCCATGCCAAAACCTACGAGGAGGGCCGCGGTGATGGGCTGTGCCGCGGTCGCGCCGATGTGAAGCGTGATCAGCAAGAGGCTGCCGGCAACCAATACTACAGCCCCGATCATGGCCGCGATGCGGTAGGACGTCCTGAGCACGATACGACTTCCCACAAATCCTCCGAACGGCCACGCGGCCGACATGGCGCCGAGGGCCGTGCCGGCAACAAGCGTGCTCGATCCCATGACGGCCTGCATGTAGGCCGGCAAAAACCCCACGATGCTCATCATGATCACGCCGTTCGCCAAGCCGATCGCGTTGCCGCCAGCGATAATGCGGTTGCGGTACAGCTCGAAGGGAAGCAACGGCTCCGATATCCGACGCTCGTAGGCCCACAACGCCAGAGATAAGCCGATGCAGGCGGCGATCGCGCCTGCCATGGCGGCCGAACTGAGGCTTTCGCCATGCACAAGGGCAAACATCAAAACGCCGGTCGCAGTTGCCATTAAAGCGGCGCCGACATAATCGATGCGATGCGGACGTTTCTGGATGTTTTCCTTAAGCGCGATTTGCAACATGACCGCGGCGATGATGCCGAGCGGTATGTTGACCCAAAATATCGCCTTCCAACTCACGTGGTTCGCAAGGAAGCCGCCGATCAGTGGTCCCAGAATCGCCGCGCTACCGAACGCGCTGGAGATGTAGCCCTGCATTCGGGCGCGCTGCTCTCCGCTGTATATGTCGCCGACGACGGTCTGGGAAAGCGGCACCAAGGAGCCCGCACCAATACCCTGCACGATACGAAACACAATCAACGAAGTCATGTTCCAGGAAAGCCCGCATAGAACGGAGCCAGCAAGAAAAACGCCTATCCCGAACAGCAATATCGGCTTGCGGCCATAAACATCGGCCAGGCGGCCATAGATCGGGATCATAACAGCTTGCGTCAGTAAATATGCGCCGAAAATCCAACTGAAGAGATCGAGGCCGCCGAGGGCTCCGACGATGGTGGGCATCGCGGTGGCGACGATCGTTCCCTCAATTGCGGCCATGAAAATTGTGGATAGCGCAGCGGCGAAAACCATCGACCGTCGATCGGACATCACGTCACGCGCTTGCGGACGATCGCCTGGGTGGCGACTTAATCCCGATGATGAAGCTTGTACCTCGGTATCAGCGTCAGCGATCTTCATTCTTTTTATCATCTACAGCCGGCCCCGCCGATCAGGCAAAACAATCTTGTACAGAATTCAATCGAGCGGTCCAGGGTGATGGCCACTGGATATCGATATCGACTTTCGATAGAAGCCAACTATAGTGGCGGCGTTGGGTCTCCGGCGGCTCGGCTCTGTCAGGATTGTGAGACAGGATGGCCTGACGAACGCGGATTTCGGCTTCATGGCTCTTTTCAAAAATGCATGACGATGGACGCTCAAGGACAACCAAGAACCGACGTCGTTAGGGAGGGCCTGGATAAGGATTTACGGAGCGGTCGAGCCGCGGGCTCGCCCCTCGAAGTCCTGTTGGTTTTTCTCAAGCTCGGTCTGACTTCCTTCGGCGGTCCAATCGCTCACCTCGGATATTTCCGTGAGGAGTTCGTCGTGCGCCGGCGATGGCTCGACGAACAGTCCTACGTCGATCTCGTCGCATTGTGCCAATTTTTGCCTGGTCCAGCCTCCAGCCAAGTGGGGTTTTCGATCGGGCTAATGCGCGCGGGCTATTCCGGCGCACTCGCGGCATGGACCGGCTTCACGCTACCTTCGGCGATTGTGCTCGTCCTCTTCGCCTATGGCGCGGGCGCTCTCAGCGGGCCGGCGGGAACGGGCCTGCTGCATGGTCTTAAACTCGTCGCCGTAGCCATTGTCGCGCAAGCTGTTTGGGGCATGGCGCGCACGATGTGCCCGGACCGGGAGCGGGCATCGATCGCGGTCGTCGCGGCCTTGATCATTCTCTTCAGCACCTCTTCGATCGCTCAGATAGGCGCCATCCTGCTTGGCGGTGTCGCAGGCCTGTGGTTTTGCCGGGGCGCATCCCCGATAGCGGCCGGTCACATAAATATGCCGGTCTCCCGGACGGTTGGGGTGACGGCCTTGGCCGCGTTTTTTATTCTGCTCGGCGGCCTTCCGATTCTGCGCAGCTTGGAGGGGTCGCAGGGCATCTCGCTTTTCGAAGCGTTCTACCGCTCGGGCGCACTCGTGTTCGGCGGCGGTCATGTCGTGCTGCCGCTGTTACGTGAGGCCTTTGTCACGCCGGGCTGGGTAAGTGACAATACGTTCCTGGCCGGCTATGGCGCGGCACAGGCTGTTCCGGGGCCGCTTTTCACTTTTGCCGCCTATCTTGGCGCGGTTGTCAGCCCCTCACCGCACGGCGTGGGTGGCGCGGCGCTCGGACTGCTCGGCATTTTTCTTCCCAGCATTCTTATCCTTCTCGGCGCGCTGCCTTTCTGGGACACCTTTCGCAAGCGGGCTGACGCGCAGGCGATGATGCGGGGGGTCAATGCCGCTGTCGTCGGTCTGCTCGGCGCCGCGCTTTATAATCCGGTTTGGACCAGTTCCGTGAACAGGCCCGGTGATTTTGGTATCGCGCTCGTCGGCTTCGTTCTCCTTACCGTCTGGCGTGCGCCGCCGCTTTTGGTTGTCGTCATCAGCGCGCTTGGAGGAATTGCCCTGGCGCTGGCGTAAAGGGTGACTGCCATGATGAGTGCAATGATCCGGCGCTATCTTGCCGGCCTTTCAAGGAGCGCGAAGGCGGCAAAGCGCACCGATTGCGCCCTATACTTGGCGGCCATGGCGGTCGGGGTAGCGGCATTGATCCCCAGCGCCGCAACGGCCGGTCCGCCGTTTCTGACGGACGATCCTGAGCCGGTCGATTATCAACACTATGAGTTCTACACATTCGCGATGGGGACTCACGTAACCGGGGATACGTCAGGTGTCGGTCCGGCGTGGGAATTCAATTACGGCCTCATTCCCAATGGCCAGTTCCACGTCATAGTGCCCGTGGCCTTCGATAGTCCTGCCGGCGGCCCCTCGCAGTTCGGCTACGGCGATACCGAACTCGGATTTAAATATCGTTTCATCGATGAAGATACCAACGGCTCACGCCCTATGGTCGGCGTCTTTCCTCTCCTCGAACTGCCGACGGGAGATCAGGGCAGCGGCTTGGGTGCGGGCCACGCGCGCGCCTACTTTCCCATTTGGATCCAAAAAAGCTTCGGCGATTGGACGACGTATGGCGGCGGGGGTTATTGGCTGAATCACGGCGGCGGCACGGCCGACCAAGATTATTGGTTCTTTGGTTGGCTCCTGCAAAAGCAGGTAACGAAGAATCTCGCGATCGGCGGTGAACTTTTCCATCAGACCGCCAACACGATCGGCGGGGAAGACACCACCGGTTTCAACATCGGCGCCGTCTATGACTTCGACGACCATAACCATTTGCTGGTGTCGGCCGGTCGGGCAATTCAGAACGCCTCCGAGACAAATCTCTACTCGTGGTATCTCGGCTATCAGATCACGGGTCCATAAGCCGCGTCCGGCTGATCGGATGAAGGGAAGCTGCCGTCATGCTTACGCGACGCCAATTTGCACGCGGTTCTGCGGCAATTGTGTCGAATAGTCTTATCGGTGGTCGCTCTGGAATGGGCGGACCGGAGTCGTTCAGTACTCCTCTGCCAATCCCGACGCTGATTGATGCGGCCAGTCAGGGCAACGCCGTAAAACTAAAAGTCACATCCGGTCAGCACGCGTTCATTGAGGGAGAGCTGACGCGGACCTATGGCTACTCGGCACCTGTCTTTGGACCGATCATCCGCCTGCGTCGCGGCGACGAGGTGGCGATGACGGTCGAGAATGCGCTTGATGTCGTCACATCGGTGCACATCCTCGAACACGAGGACGGCGGACTGATGGGACAAATATGTATGCACCTAGCAAGTAACCGGGATGTTCGAAATGCGGTTTGACCTGTCTGGATGCGGTGCCGGCTTGGACGAGTCTGCAAGCAACCTTTTGCAGTTAGGACCCTGGGCCGAGTCGCTTGGTTACGACGGCTTGTGGCTCAACGAGGAACACTTTGGCCAGAACAGCCGGGTTTGTTTCTCTCCGATTCTGCTCGCAACGGCGCTCGCCATGCGGACCCGCACAATTCGGATCGGGTTCTCGGTGCTCGTGTTGCCGTTGTACCAGCCGATCCGCTTGGCCGAGGAGATCGCCACGCTTGACCTGCTCTCCGAGGGACGAGTCGACTTGGGCGTCTCCCGCGGTAATACCAGCCGCTACTTCGAGGCGTGGGGTCTTGACTATGAAAAACGATCCCCCGCGTTCGACGACGCGCTCTCCACTTTGATCCGCTACTGGACTGATCCCAAGGTGCAAGTGGGCAGCCGTACTGAATCGATTGAGCCGAAATGCGTCCAGAAGCCCCATCCACCAATCTATGTCGCGACGTATCGCGAGGACGCAGCGGCCTGGCTTGGCAAGCAGGGCCTCACGCTTTTTCAGGGCAGCCAGCAGTCGCTTGACAGCATCCGGCGATGCGTACGGGGTTTCAAGGATGCCGGCGGTGACGTTGCGCAAGTACCGGTTGGCAGATTTGTCGTGGTCGGCGAGACGGATAAAGAGGCTTGGCAGATCGCGAGGCCGGCGGCAGAGAAGCTCACCGCCGGATACCGCCGCAGCGGCGAACAGGTGAAGCGCCACATCTCGACCGAGGAGGAACTGGAAACCGAACGTTGGCTCCGCGAAGTCGCAATTGTCGGCAGCCCAGACACAGTCTCAGCGCGCATCGCGGAACTGCAAGACGAGATCGGCTTTGGCAACTTTATGCTCGTTACCGGTTTCCTTGGCAATCTCGCACAAGACCGCGTCGTAGCGACGCTCGAATTATTCGCCAAGGAAGTTATGCCACACTTCGACCGCTCTCACTGCTCGCGACCGCCGACGGGTTGATCGAATGGCACCTGACTCGACTTCCGCTTCCGGTAAAAGGAACAGAATGCTATTTTCACACGGATTCCTCTTCACGCGAGGAATCTCGGTTGACGGGAGGGTCGCATGATTGGAATTTCGGGCTGGTTGCGCTTCGGCGCCGCGGCTATCGCGCTTGCCGCGGCTAATTATGGAACGCCGGCACGCGCCGCGGATATTATCGCCGATTGGCCGACGATCCAGATGCCGCCGCCGCCCACGTTGAAATCGGCGACTCTCGACCCCAGGACCACCGCGCTTCTCCTCTTCGACTTCATGAGCACGAACTGCAACGAACGCCCGCGCTGCGTCGAAGCGATCCCGACGCTAAAGGCTCTGATGAACAGGGCGCGAGCGGCCGGCATGCTCGTCGCCTACACCCTGCCAGGCGGCGGCAAGATCATCGATCCGAGCATCGCACCGCATGACGGCGAAGTGGTCGACCAGAAACCAGGCGGACCCGATAAGTTCCTGGGTAGCGACCTCGATCAGCGGTTAAAGGACCACGGCATCAAGACGGTGATCCTCTGCGGCACGTCCGCCCAAGGCGTCGGTCTCGGAACCGGCGCCGCCGCGGCACAACGCGGCTATTACGTGGTCTATCCGGTAGATTGCCTGCCGTCGGAGAGCGCGTTCCGCGAAGCCTATGCCGCTTGGCACATGGCCGGGGGCGGACCACCCGTGACAACCAAGTGGGTGACGGTGACCCGCAGCGACATGATTAAGTTCGAGAACGCGAACCATTAAAGCAAAGCTCGGCAGCAACGTCCGTTGATGGAATGGGCCTACCGATGGCGGTCGAATGAGCGGCTGAATGTCTGCTCTGGGTCAGACTCGGTCTTCGGGAGATGTCCGCTTCATGTCCGCTTTCCCCTGATGGCGACCAAATCGCGGAACATTGCTGCATTTCGACTTCGGGCCACTTACGGTCATTGCGTACACGAGAGACGCGAGGCCCAGGCCAGCGCCCGGTTCTCAACGCCGATTCGATAGCTCAGCAGTACTGCATTTGCAGCAGAGAACACCAGTGCGAATAGCGGTAACCCAAGCGCTAGCGGAGCCACCGCGATCTCAAGAGCCACCACCGCATAGTTCGGATGCCGCAGCCAGCGATAGGGCCCGTGCGCGACGGGAGAAGCGCCTGGTAGCACGATCACGCGAGTTGTCCAGCGTCGCCCAAGGCTTGCGATCACCCACACCCGAGCCACCTGCAATAGGATGAAGACGGCAAGCCAGATCGGATCGATGCTGCGGCCGTGGCCGAATACCCACAATCCGAGCAGCCACGACGCATGTAGGGCCACTAACAGCGGATAGTGAGATGCGCCAAACTCGACGCCACCGGCGGCGCGCAGCCGCGCCGTGTTCCATTGCGCGAGACCGAGTTCGGCAAATCGCTGCAGGGTCACGAAGGCGATCAGCCAAGCCCCCTCATCCATTTACGGTCCTCGCGCAGCCAGCGCCAGGAAACTTGCAGTGAACCCCGGCCCGAGTGCTGAGAGGACTGCCGATCCGCGGAAGCCGCGCTTGAGTGCGCGTTCAAGCACAAACAGCACACTCGGCGCTGACATATTGCCATGGCCGCGTAAGACTTCGCGCTCGTCGCGCAGCGTACCCTTTTGCAGCTCTAGCGCCGTCTCAATCGCGTCAAGCACCTTGGCGCCACCCGGATGGCAGATGAAGTGTGGGGCTACCAACTTTGCGGCGTTTACAAAACGGCGAGCGGGCGCAGCCAGCCGCTGCTCAACGAAGCGCGGCAATGAGCGCGACAGCACAACCCCGAAACCGGCTGGGTCGATCGTCCAGCCCATGATGTCGAGCGTGCCCGGCCAAGTGTGCTCGGCACTTGCGCCGAAGCTCAGGTCAGCGTCTGCATGGCCGGTGCGCAGCACCGCTGCAGCGGCGCCGTCGCCGAACAGTGCCGAAGAAATCACGTCAGCCTTCGCGCTGCGGTCGGAACGGAAGGCGAGCGTGCAAAGCTCCACTACGACCACGAGCACGACCTGACCCGGCTCGGCGCGCGCAAGCTGTGCGCCGATCGACAAGCCCGATACACCACCTGCACAACCAAGGCCGAATAACGGGACGCGCGTCACCGACGGTTTAAAGCCCATTTCCGTACCGACGCGGGCTTCTAGGCTCGGCGTCGCGATGCCGGTTGAAGAGACGGTCACGATAACATCAACGTCGCGCGCGGAGAGTTCGGCACGATCGAGCGCGACCTGCGCAGCTTGCACGAACAGCGCACCGGCCCCGTCGAGATAGGTCCGTGTACGCTCGGTCCAATCGTGCGGAGCATCGAACCATTCCATTGGGCGTACCGAGTAGCGCCGGTCAATGCCGGCATTGGCAAATACGTCGGCAAGTTTTGGATAACGGGCAAATGACTTCGCATAAATGCGTTGCGCAACAGTCGCGATAGCCGACTGTTCGAGCAAGTTGGGCGGCACGGCGGTCGCAAGTGCGAGCAACCTCACCGGCGGCGATCCCATGCCATTGAATCCTTATGCGAGAATGAGCGCCGCCCTTACCGAAGAAACCCGCGACAGCGGGTTTATTCCAGAGCGCGTTCGTCGCGACGACCAGGTCAGATATTTGATTGTCTGATCGAGCACATCGGAGGTATGGTGGAGGTCAATGGGCAGTGGGCGTGGAGGAAACCGCTGTGTTTCGCTGGTATCGAACAAGACTTGCTCGGCATGAACTGGCGATAAAGGATGCCAGGAAATTCATGCTCCGATATGGCATGAGGGCACACCAGGAAGCCAGATCTCGGGCAACCCAAATGCGCAGCAACACTGTGATCGATGCTAATCGGCCAGCATGTCATTGGGAGCGCGTCAGACGGCTAATCGCTACCTGCCTGCCGGACGATTTTTCAAACGAGCCGCCCGTATCGGGTGGGCACACTTCAGACCGATCGACCCAGTAACGCATCACAGCACCAGCGCGCCGGATTGCTTGGCCTTGGCTTCGGGTTCGACATGAATGGTGATCAGAGCTTCGCCCTCCATATCGTCCTTTAGGGCGCTCTCGATCCGGTCGCAAATTTCATGAGCGTCAGCGACGCGACATTCCCGGCTACGTTCTTCCTGGCCTGTCTTGCGGCGCTGGAACAGGACGGAGTAGCACTAGAAGAAATCTAATGCTTCCGATGAAACCAGTAATAATCGCTGCCTCGAATTTCCAGAAATATGCCAGCTTCTCGATAATATGTAACAAGCTGACCGAGTTGCATCGCATCCAGATTATTTAACGTATAAATGAAAACACGACCGGAAAATTTCAAATCCTTGCCCGATGTATAGGGAGTACCTGGAGCACTAGCGCCAACGCCTATCGAATTTTTAATACCATCTCGCGCAAGCGTTATCTGATCGCGCAGCGCATGTATAAAATCATAGATGTTCATTCTGGCATCGTGAAACGAAGGAATGTAGATAGAAACAAAATCCGAGTTGGCTCTGAAATCATAGTAGACTCTGAATCTTATTTCCTGCTTTACGTCCAAACCGCTCTGCTCATTCTTTATCTGAAACGGCAACCTATTTTCGGTATTTAGAAGATCGGAAAAATCATTCACATACATGCCCTCAAATTCGCCAGCAATATCTGGGTGAGGCGATGTAGATGCGTTTTTCGGCCAAAAGTACCAGGCGGTGCCGCCGCAAAAGACTAGCGCGCCCAATGCCATTACGATGATGGGACCAGCCACCATTTTTCGTTTTTTTCCTCGTGAAGCGAAAGTACGAATACTACGATAATTGTCAGAACAAATACTGCGATACCGCCCCAAAAGAGCAGTCCTGACCAATTGGGTCCTAGATGAAAATATTCAGGGGCGGCCATCATGGCTACCCCGAAGGCCGGTCCGGCGATCCAGCCAGATTGAATAGCGATATGACGGTCGAGGGTAAGCATAGCGGCCATCCTGGTGAGAGGGGCCGATCAGCGCAAGGCTTGTTGCCCAAATCGCACGGCAATGATCTGTTGACACCGGTGCCGGAATTCGGCTTTCCCGGCTTGAAAGCCTGGTGACCGTTGGTGCCTATGTGCACCGCGATGCAAGAGGCATTTTGAGCCGGTGGTTAAACCAACGACGCGTCACAAGAGGGCCGGTTAGCAAAGATCACCATTCCGTTGCGCGCCAATTGGTTGTAGCAAAATGACCCGGCACATTGCCGCGAACATCGCGAAGGATCAGCGCGTTTAATGACCGCTCGTAAGATCAGCCTTAAAGTAATCAACGCGCCCGCAACCGGTTTGGTTTTGGACGCTCCGCCCATACTTCAGGAGAGCGACCAATCCGTGGATTACACCTGCGGCCAATGTGGCACGATCTTGCTGCATGCCGAGGAGAACCGAGTTCATAGCGTCGTGATTCACTGCGGAAACTGCGGATCATACAATTCAACTGACGGCTAGGCGCCTATTTCCAAGTACTAAAACCTCACGACTTTGGCGTCGGCCGACCTGGCGGCCGCATAGAAATCACTCATCCCGACGAGCTTGATCTGGCGATCGAGCGACCCCCCTCAGCCCGCTATGCCGATCTGCCGTGAGAGCAACGTCGCGGGACGCAACCACTCGCCCAGCTTCGACCACCGCCGCCGGCCCGAGACGTTGCGCACCGCGATAGCAACAGCTTTCTTCTGGCCGACCAGAACGACAAGCGGCTTGCCGCGGGTGACGCCGGTGTAGAGCAGATTACGCTGCAACATCGCGTAGTGCTGCGTCATGAGCGGGATCACCACCGCGGGGTATTCCGACCCCTGGCTCTTGTGTATGGTTGCTGCGTATGCCGGCACCAAGGTGTCGAGTTCGCCGAATCTGTAGGTGACCGAGCGCCCATCGAAGCTGGCGGCGAGTTCGCCTTCATCAGGCTCAACGTCGGTCACAAACCCAATGTCGCCGTTGTAGACCTCCTTGTCGTAGTCGTTCTCGATCTGCATGACCTTATCGCCCGGTGCGAAGGTCCAGCCGAACCGCTCCACCTTGTGATCGCCGGCGGGATTGAGTGCTGACTGCAATTCAATGTTCAGCGAACGTGCACCTACGCCGCCGCGGTTCATCGGACAAAGCACCTGGATGTCGCGGACGGGATCTAAGCCGAACCGCCGCGGGATCCTCGTCTTCACCAGCTCGATGATACGGCCGACGGCGGGTTCCGGGTCGTCTGCTTGCACGAAGTAGAAGTCGCTCTCGGACTCGGGTGGGCTGAGATCGGGGATCGAGCCCTGGTTGATGCGGTGGGCGCTGGTGATGATGCGGCTGTGTGCGGCCTGCCGGAATACTTCGATGAGGCGTACTACCGGCACGGCGCCGGATGAGATCACATCCGCCAGCACTTGACCGGGACCGACCGAAGGAAGCTGGTCGATGTCGCCAACG
>Ga0182024_10018952_pt1 | contig 12749 bp, 10 predicted proteins | sample P32metaG_FD_120480 | JGI IMG/M metagenome (GOLD analysis project Ga0182024, IMG submission 120480) | Permafrost microbial communities from Stordalen Mire, Sweden - P3-2 metaG (Illumina Assembly) | ecosystem: Environmental > Terrestrial > Soil > Wetlands > Permafrost | place: Sweden: Stordalen... | reverse complement strand
TGCTCGCGCTCAAATACTGCGAACCGACGCCGGGCCGGTAGACCGGCACGTCAGCGGGCCGCTGCTCGTTCTGCCGCCACGAAGCCGCACGCCTTGTGCGCGCCGTCGCAAAACGGCCGGTTCTTGGATTGTCCGCAACGGCAAAGGGCGATCGTCTCTTTGTTCCCTAAATCGAAGGCGTTCCCGTCCGGGTCGACCAGCGTGACGGGACCCGTGACAAGCAGCGGACCATTCTCGCGCGTGCGAATCGAAACGTCGGCCATGTTCCGTGATTTCCTGGAGGGCTCTGGAGCGGACTGACTGCGAAACTCGGTAAGCGACCGCAGCCTGCTGGAACATAGCCCGCCCGTTTTGCAAACGCAATCGTTCTCCAGTAAGCTGCCGATCGCGCCCGCGCCGTTCGCGCCCGCATCGGACCGCCCGCTGACCCCGAGGGAACGACGAGAAGGAGAGACATGGCTTCGCGTGCCGAGCTGGTGGAAGAGCTGCGCTGGAAGAAACTCCCCGTGCTGGACGATGGCTTCGTCTGCCTCGTCGACGTGATGGGAGACGACGCTTCCGTCGTGCAGGCGGCCCGCGTGAGCTACGGCGTTGGAACCAAGCGCGTTTCCGACGACCGCACGCTGATCCGCTACTTGATGCGGCACCGGCACACGACGCCGTTTGAAATGGCCGAGATTAAGCTCTTGGTCCGCGTGCCGATGGACTGCTGGCGGCAGTGGATCCGCCATCGCATGGCCTCGGTCAACGAGTACAGCACGCGGTATTCGATCGCCATCGAGTCGACGCAGACGACCCCGCCCGACCAGTGGCGCAGCCAGGCCCACGACAACCGGCAGGGAAGCGGAGACCGGCTGCCGGCGGAGACCGGGGCCGAGCTGAGCGCCGGCGAGCGGCAACTGCAAGAGGAATGCCGCCGCGTCTACCAGGAGCGGCTCGACCGCGGCGTGGCCCGCGAGCAGGCCCGCAAGGATCTTCCGCTATCGACTTACACCGAGGCGTATTGGAAGGTCGATCTGCACAATCTTTTGCATTTCCTCTCGTTGCGGATGGACGCGCACGCGCAACAGGAGATCCGCGACTATGCAAGCCGCATCGGGCAAGAGATCGTCGCGCCGCTTTTTCCGATCGTCTGGGAAGCGTTTCTCGACTACCGGCAGGGAGCGATGGAGTTGACGCGTTTGGATGCGGGCGTCATCGCGCGGTTGATCGAGGCCGCCCGCGGCGCCCAGAAATCGCCCCCGTTCGACGAAGCCGATTTCCTCGCGGCCCAGGATGAGAGCTGGAAGAGCCTCACGCGCAGCCGCGAACGGGACGAGTGCCGCGAAAAACTGCGGCGGCTATTGATTCTCCGCGGCGACGGCTCGCCGTGAACGCGTCACAGGGTGATGCGTCCGCCCTGGGCCTTGATGCTGCGCTGGGCCGCCTCGAGGATGCGCACAATGCGCAGGCCCGCTTCGCCATCGGTGAGGGGCGGTTTCCCGGTCTGGATGCAGTCCGCAAAGTGCCGAACCACATTTTGCAGAGGCTCCTCGCGCGGAACGTTGGGGGACCAGACGTCGCCCGTCCGGTAACTAACGAGAATGCCGTACCGGACCTCCGAGCTGGCGTCGATTTGGATTCCCGAATCGTAGATTTTGATCGGCTCCGCGTGATTCAGGTCGTTGAAAATCAGGCTGCGGCTGCTGGCGCCGATGATAGTGTGACGCAGCTTGACCGGGCTGAGCCAGTTGACGTGAAACGTGGCCATGAGCGAGCGGCCGAAGTCGAGGTTGAGATAAGCGACGTCCTCGAGATCGCTCGTCGTGTGGGAGATTCCCATGGCGGCCAGGCTGCGAGGCAACCGGCCCAGCAGGTAGTCGACGATGGAGAGATCGTGCGGAGCCAAATCCCAGAGAACGTTGATATCGCTCTGAAACTGTCCGAGGTTGATGCGGACGCTGTCGATGTAATAGATCTCGCCGAGATTGCCGGAGTCGACCAGCTCCTTGATCTTGCGGATTGCCGGACTATACACGTACGTGTGATCGACCATGAGGATGCGGCCAAGCTCGCGGGCGCGGCTGACGAGCCGCTCCGCGTCGCGAATGTTGTCGGCCAGCGGCTTCTCGACGAGTACGTCCTTCCCCGCTTCCATCGCGGCCAGCGACAGCGCCGCGTGCGTGCTGACGGGTGTGGCGATGGCCACCGCGTCAATTTTGGGATTCTTCAGGATGTCGTCGAAGTTCTCGGTGAACTGTGCCTGCGGACAGCTTGCCGAGACGCCTTGCAACCGGCGTCGATCTCGATCGCACACGGCTAGGACGCGTGTCGCCTCGCACGTGGAGAAGTTGCGTATGAGGTTGGGACCCCAGTAGCCGCAGCCGATCACCGCCACGCCGACCGGGCCCGACTTCTTTTGGCCCGGTCCGTCATTGCCCAGCAGCTCCGCATTCAATTGTGCACCTTAGTTTGCGCTTCGCCGACCTGATACTGGTCTACGCAACGACCGTCGAGAGTCTGTCCTGACGGGAGATTTGTTTCTTGAATCGTGAGCAGATACTTCAACGGGATCGCGGGACCGGTCCCGAATCTCGCCGAGTGCGAGCGAGGACCGCGCAATTCGTTTGGATCGCCCAATGATAGTTTCCGCCACGGAACGAGCGGCCGCAAGCAGGATTCGCAGGCGTGAGCGGCCGAACGCCGTTTTTGACGGCACAATTCGCCTTCGCCCGGCGGAGTAACCGCTGCCGGCCGCATCATCTCGCCAGTTTGCCGGCGTGTCCCGCCGTCTCGCAGCCGCCTTTTCCCGATGTCATCTTTTCGCGACGTTGTCACAAAGTCGAACGCGCGAGTCGACGAGGCCTTGGACATGCAGATTGCGGCTCCACAAAGTTGCGTGTAGCATGGACGATATTCCCATTCTTGAAAGTAATAGGATTTCGCCATGGGCTGGAAACGCGGATCGGACTCCGTCAAGTGGTTCTTGCTCAAGAAAGGGATCCGCGAATTCCGGCTTCCTTATCTGAGGGCGTATGCGAACTACGCCCTGTTCTCCGCGACCCATCGCTTGGAGAAAGCCAGCGGAATCAGCTTCACGCGACACCGGTTCCTCAAGCCGTCGTCGCTGCTCGTTCAGATCAACAAGGTTTGCAACTTTAGTTGCGTTTTCTGCTTTGTGAACGAGCTCAACGGCAACGCGGCCAAAGAATTCGACGTCACGCCGGCAGTTTTCGAGCGGATGCTCGACCAGCCGCTTTTGAATTCGCTGCTCCGCGTCGGCTTTACCGGCGGAGAACCGCTGCTGCATCCCCATCTCTTTGACTACATCGATAAAGCCAAACGGACCGTCCCGTCGGTCACGATCAACACCAATTTCGCCCTGGTCGGACGCACGGTGGGAGGCGAGAGACGGATCGACCGCCTGAACCGCTCGTCGCTGGACTTGATCAACATCTCGCTGTACGAGGGGAACGTTCAAGAGATTCAGGAATTTGTGCCTCAACTCAACAACCGGATTTACAAGCGTCTCTCTTTCGTGGTGTCGAAGGGCAAGGATCCCTTCCACCACTTCGAGCGGATGTACGAAGTCGCCGAAATGGCCGCCGGCTTGGGATTTCAGGGACTCTATTTCCAGAATTTCGACACCATGGAAGGCGTTTCGGAGCAGAAGGCCAACCTGAACACGATGGACACCTCGGGCTTTGTTCCCGTCACCCGAGACGAGAAATATCTCGCGATCAAGGAGCGCGTGAAAAAAGATTTCGGCGACCGAATCGCCGTCAGCTACCCCGTCGCGAAAAAGGCGTTCGAGACGAAGGGACGGCGATTCAATTGCTACCAGCCGGATTTTCAAATCGGCGTCGATGGGAAGGGAAGCCTGGCGCCCTGCTGCAACCTGGACCGGCTACCCGAATATGGCAACCTCTTCACCGACGAAAATTGGAACAACGAGGCCTTTCAAAGGATCCGTGCGGGCATCAAGCGGAAGGACGTCGAACCGACCCCCTACTGTGCAAGCTGTACGTACCTCGACGTGAATCTTCACGACATCTGAGCCGTCTCGGAGAGGGTCGCGGGGCTCAATCCGGTTTCGACCGGCCGCGCTCGGCGGCTCAAAAACGAACCGACTTGCTCCTGCACGATGGCCTGGGGCCGCCCCCGCACATCTTCGGCGATGCGCCATACGTATTCCGCTAGGATCCCCATGGCCAGGAACTGCAGGCCGCTCAGAAACAACACCAAAGCGGTCAGCAGCGACCAATGCGGAGGTCCCCAAGCTCGGGCAATCCAGCCGACGAGCGCGCCTGCCGCCACGCAGCCGCCCAGCACCGCCAGCATCAGTCCCACGTACGAAATCAATCGCACGGGTGCGAATGAGAAGGAGACGATGGTGTCGATGGCCAGCTTGATTTGCCGGCTGAGCCACCACTTCGAGACGCCAGATCGGCGTCGCGGACGATCGTAGCGGACGCTCGTCTGAGCAAAGCCCGCCCAATAGATGAGCCCAAAGGTTACGCGATTGTGCTCCTGACAGGCATTGAAGACGTCGATGACTTTGCGATCGATGAGACAAAAGCTGCCTGTCCCCTCGGGCGGATAATCGGGCAAGGCAATGCGGCGGATCAACCAATAGAAGGCGCGCGTCGAAAGGCGGCGGCTCAAAGCCTCGTCGCGGCTGGCCCGGACCGCCCAGACGATCGCATAGCCTTCGCGCCAGCGCTTCAAAAACTCGTGGATGACCGCCGGCGGATCCTGAAGGTCGCCCGCCATATGAACGGCGACGTCTCCGTCAGCCAGTTGCATCCCGACCGCGAGAGCCTCGTTGCTGCCGAAGTTGCGCGACAACCGCAACACCTTCACGCGCGGATCCTTCGCGTGCATCTCCTGTAGAATCGCGAAGGTTCTATCCGTGCTGCCGTCGTCGACGAAGATGAACTCCCAGTCGCACGGTTCCGTGTCCGCGACCGCGTACAACTCGTGCATGAGCGCGTCGAGGTTGTCTTCCTCGTCGTAGACGGTGATGACGACAGAACAGAGTGATTTGGCGCTCATCTCTTCCTCCAGGCTCCCCGATTCGACCGAACCATGCACCGAGCTGCGATCTGTCTTCGTTCATTCCAGCGCGAGGGAACTCGTTTTTGAAACTGCCAGCGTCCATTCGCATCTCTCGCAGCCGAATCCTCCGACCGATTCCTTGAAGATCGCCCCACCCCGGCGAGTGATGGGCAACTGCACCGACGGCCCAAGATCCAGGAACTCAATGCCGCCTTGGCTCAGCTCCTGCAGCAAATGCAGCAAAACGAAGCGGGTCGACTCCAGGCCGCGGGCCTCCGGGCGATCCGCGATGTACTGCGTATACCAAACGCGCGGCGTGACGCCGACGCTGTAGACTCCGGCCACCGTGACACCCTCTTTGAGTGCGCACAGGATGCGGATCCGGTCATTGAACGTCTCCTTCAGCCGTAGAATCTCCTCAAGGGAATGCACTGGGGCGGCTCCGTGGGCGGCTTTATTCAGACTCAACACCTCGTAAAAGGCAGCAATCTGAGCGGGCGTTTCCGCCTGCGCCAATTCGAGACCTTGTTGCAGCGACTTGCGAAAGTCCCAGCGCTTGGCTGCCGGAATCAATTGCGTAATGTCCGACGACCCGCCAGGCAGCAAGGGGACGTAAAACATCAGTTGGGGGGTACACGTGAATCCGGCGTTGCGAAGCACAAACTCCAATGTATCGTCCGGGGCGCTCCAATAAATGCGCGGGACGCTTCCGAGTGCGACCGTGACAAATCCCTGGTCCCGCACGTACGCCGCCAACGCTTGAATCAATTCTTCCGTTCGTCCCAGGCCCAGACGAGGCCGCACCGCGAGGCCGCCCAGCGTGGCGCCTGACGGCGATCGGTAGACTCGGTTGCCCTGTGGATCGACGTGGATGGCTCCCGGCAAGACGGCTGTCGGTTCGCCCGGGTTGCCGAAAATGAGGTGATGCCACTGGAAACGACCGGCCGGATGATAGTCAAGAAACTCCTGCTGATGGAAAAGCGTGCCGTTGGCCGACGTCTCGACGAAGCGCGACCAGACGCCGTGCTGTTTTTCGGAGTAAACGGTGATCTGCATGGCGCGGTACCGTGTCTCGGCAGGCTCGTCGCACGCTCAGGCGCGTCCACGTCCTCGACAGAGATCGTTGATCTGGCTCAGCGTGGCCGTTGGCAAGCCCTTCGCGGCGATTGCATCCAAAAGCTCGAGGAAAAACGTCCGGACCCCGGACCCCGGGTGCCGCATCGCGCGCAGCTGTGCGGGCTCGTGATAGTGCGCTTTGGACGCCACATAGTGGTCGTTCGTCGTCGCATTGATGAACACGGTGTTCGGATGGAAATCGAACACTTTCAGGCCGGGGAGGTCCAGTCGCAGCGATGTCAATTCGAAGTTCGTGTATCCCGCGTTCAAATCGCTGTGGTCGATGTAGTAGATCGGCACCGCGACCAGGTCGTGCGGCTTTCGGACCGGCGCCAGATGGGCGGCAAGCGGAAGGAAAAGGCTGCTGTCGTATTCCAACCCGCATTCGTGATAGATGGGCAGCAGGGTCGAATCGAAGAACTGGCGGTGCCCGCGGACGCCGACGGCTTCCGGGCAGAAGCTGCGGGTCGTCTGGACGACGTGCCGATAGGCCTCGACATCGGTCATTGCGGCTGCTCGAGCGCCCAAGCGACGCATCGTGTCGCCGGAGCGGAGAAAATTGGGGTGCAGCGCTCGTTCATGGCCGGGGACGTGAACGCCCGCATGGGTGCAGAAGAAAGTCGCCTTCAGACCGCGCGCTTCGATAAGCCCGACGAGATCGGCCAGCACCTCGTCGTGTGCCCATTCGACGTCGACGGTCAGGCAAATCAGATCGAACGAGTCTCGTAAATCGCGCGCGTGCATGTTTCTGTGCCGAATTGTGGAGGCCGGGCCGCCTACGTCCAATGACTGAGATCCCGCCCCAGTCGCTGGGCCAACCGCCGGTTTGGCTCGCGATAAATCTCCCGCAACCGTTCCCGCATGGCATCGCTCATGTGTTCGTTCCCTTCACGGGCGCTGTTGACGCGCGATTGCAAGCCCGCGTCGTCCGGGAGCGCTGTGACGCCCAGGTACCGGCAAAGATCGTCCAAAATCGCCTTGGGCCTTGCGTCGATCTCTTCCAGGAAAACCGGCTTGAGCTGCTCGCGAGGAAATAAATCGAAATACGGCTGCAGCAAGTCGGCGTACAGGCCGCGGGAGACGTACGAGAAGGGCCGCGAGTACCGATGGGCAGGGGCGTAATGCGCCTCCCGCGCCGCTTCCGTCTCGACAGCCTCCTCGAAGGAAAGAGTCTCAAGACCGTTCTTGCGGGACCAAAGATAATTCGAGAAGGCCCGGTCGATAGGATTCCGCAACGCGAAAATCAGCTTCACGCCCGGCAGGGCCTGGCGCAGGCGTGCAGCGGCCAGAGGACTCTCGAGGTAGTTTGTCGATTTTTCGCCGATGGCCGTGCGGCCAAGAACCGGGAGGAAGTATTTTTGCGAATAGTATTCCAGGCCCTTCGCGTACTCGTCGTCGACGAGGAAGAATTTCGGCTCGGGGGAACGGGGTTTGGCCATGTAGACGTCCGGGTGCCGGTCCAGCATGCTATAGAGATATGTTGTCCCAGCCCGTGGGGCGCCCGCAATAATGAACGTGGGCAAATTCATGGTCGCAAACGCGGCGACCCGGGCGGAAGGCCGACTAGGGGCAGTCGTACCTCTGTTCCCGGGAACGCCCGTCCTTATCAGTGTCGATCACAATCAACTGTTTGAATCCCATCCCGGCGCAGCGACTGCGAAGGATGGGGAGGTATTCGTCGAGCGGCGGCTGGCGGCGCGCCGGGTCCGGCTGCGGATAGCACGAGTAACCGAAGGCGACCCATTCGCCGTCCTTTTTTGGCACGCAAAGCCCGTCAATCATTGCCACTCCGGAAAGAGCGGGCGCCACAAGCGGCCCGTCCAGCGGCCAACGCGGTCCATGCACAAGCTGCCAGAACTGCCGGTTCGATTTCGGTATGAAAAGAAGAGAGGCTCGTTTTTGCGAAAGGGGCATCTCGTCCAGCGCGCGCAACAATTCGAGCACGTTTTTGTCTGAGTCGAAACGCCGTTCCACGTCCTTGGCCGTTTTATCGAGAATACCGGCAGCCTCGCGGAACCGACCATGCATAAGGGCTGCATTCACGCCCGTTCCTCCACCGGCATGACCGCGGCAAACGGCATCCTCATTCACCATGCGAGCTGCCAGGGTGAGCGTATTAAACAGCGCCATCCCTGCCACGCTGACGAGGACCGCGCCCAAAAAGATGCGACTGATTGGGACCCGGCCCACGAGGCTCAAACGATCGGCCCATGTCGTCCAACTGAAGGGCGACGCACTCGCGACAGGCGCCTCGTGGCGCGAGCCGGCGCGACATGCCACAATCGACAGCACGATTCCCATCGCCAGCCATTGTTGGTATTCGGCAAAGAACTGGCCGCTCGAATAAGGGACGAACAGCATTGCGGGCACGAATCCGGTGAGGGCCGCAACCAACAGGAATTCGAGGTCCAAAACCTTTCGCGCGCGCAGGGCCGGAACGAGATCGCGGAGCGTGCGGATCCGCTCTTCACGAAAACGGACTGCCGCCACGACCCACAGCCACGCGTAATAAAACAGCCAGAAGTACGGCCACCATTGCGGATCGACACAGTTCCGCACGAACCCGAACAGCGGAAACTCGCTTCCCGGCGGAGCCCACATGGGGCTGACGATCAGCGGGCGCGCACAATAGGCACCCGCCACGCCAGCAGCGAGCAGGACGCCCAAAACGGATGACCGATACCACCCCAGCCGCAAGTAGAAATAGGCGCCGACCGCTGCCACGATCGTTACCTGCGAGACCTTCAGCAACGCAAGCCCCGCCATGAGGGCCGCCAGGAAGACGGCGCCGACCACGACGTTCAACGACCACCGGTTCCCTCGATCGCGCACGTCCTGAAAGAAGAACCAAGCCCAGGCCAGCGCGAAGAGTGAGACCGCGACGCCGACGGCGTACGACTCGCTGACAACGATGCTGCTCCACGCATAAATCGGCGTGAGGAACGGCGGGTAAGGCAAAAAACTGACGTATCCCGTCCACACGATGAGCCAGAAGAGCGGCCCGATCGGCCAGGAGCCCCCTTCGAAAGGGTGCGATCGATCGCTGGGTTTAATGCGCCCAGTCTGTTCCAGGTCGGAATCGACAGTTTCCCATCGCGCCCTTGCACTCCAGCGGCACCGCGGCCAGGCGGCGCTCGCGGCGAAGGTTCCCAGGCTGAGGACGCCGAGCGGAACGAACACGACGCGGTAGCCGCGGGTGTAGAAATCGATCACGCGCACGTCGAGCACGTTGCACAGTTGGGCGAAAAGCCAATGGCTGCCCCAGTGGTAGGCGACGAACGGCAGGCCGTCGAGCCCCGTGCTCGACACGCCATAGGTCCGCAGCATGTTGCATAGACCGGCGTGATAAAGCTCGTCGATCTGGCAGTAATTGAAACAGATGCCCTCGACGAAGAGTGGGTTCTGGTATCCGTTGCCGCTGCTGGCTCCCGCGCCATAAACCGAAAAGAGGGCCGCGAATGCCAGCAGGGCCGCCGTGTCACGCAGCCGGGCCGATCGCACGACGGCCCAAAAGCCAAGCACAAAGCCGGCCCCGCCCAGGACAAATAAAGCCGCTTCGGAGCCGCGCGCCAAGGCCGCCAAATTGGCGCCGTTCCGGGCGGCGGCGCCCCATTCGACTCCGACCAAGGCCAGAAGAGCCAGCCCGGCCAATGTCAGGCCCGCATGACTGGTCCACGAGCGCCAGGGGCCCGGCCCGCCTTTGATCCCGAGCAGCGTGCGCACGACCAACGAGAAAAAAAGGAGGAACCAGCTCAGTCCGACAAACTTCGCCCACTCGCGGGGCGAGTTGTCCGCGAATCCGAAGCGGCACAACCATCCCAAGCCGGCGATGCCCAAAGCGACCAGGGCGGCAAACAGGGCGACCGCGGTGTGGACCTTCTCCCCGCGATCGCGGTCCCAGCGTTCGTCCAACGATTCTCCGGGATCTCGGATCCAATCGGCCGACGGGGCGCGCTCCCGTTGCCGAAGCACGTGACTCATCGCGGAACCCGCGAGACAGCGGGGACAGGCAAGACTGCGGGAACAGTGTGGACCGTGGGAACAGCAGGAAGGCCCGCCGCGTCAAACAGCGCGGCAATGACGAGATCCTGGTCCGTCTGCGTCATTTGCGGATAGAGGGGCAAAAGGACGGATTTGGCGCTGGCGCTCTCGGATTGGGGCAAAGGGGACGCCGCATGGCCCGCGTAGGCGGGCTCGGTATGGGTCAGCATGATGCCTCGCCGCGTGGCGATCTGCTTGTCCAACAGCCGTTGCATCAAGGCGTCCCGGCCCATCGGCGCATCGGCGGTCAATTGGATCGAATAGCTCTGATAATTGAAATCGGCGTAATCGGGCACATACGGCGGCTCTAACCAGGGATGACCGGCGAGAGCCCGGCTGTACCGGGCGGCCAATTCGCGGCGGCGAGCGAGGATCCAATCGAGCCGCTTCATTTGTTCGATTCCCATCGCCGCCTGGACGTCGGTCATGCGGTAATTGTAGCCCACGCAGAGATAGGCCTCGGTCAGCACCTGGCTCGCCGAATGGCGGACGGTGTCGGGCACGCTCATTCCGTGCTGGCGCAGCAGCCGCAGCGTGGCGGCGTAGTCGGCGTTGTTCGTGGTGATCATGCCGCCTTCCCCCGTCGTGATCAGCTTGCGCGGATGGAAGCTGAAGCAAGCCATCTCGGAATGCCCGCCGATAGGCTGGCCGCGGTAACGGCTGCCCAGGGCACACGCCGCGTCTTCGACAATTTTGAGCCGATGTTTCGCGGCGAGCGCTTGAAAGCGGTCGATGTCTGCGGGTAAACCGATCTGATGGACGACCAGAATGGCTTTCGTTCGCGGGGTAATGGCCGCCGCGGCCGCATCCGGGTCGAGATTGTACGTGCGGGCGTCGACGTCGGCGAAAACCGGCCGGGCGCCCGCGTGACGAATGGCATTGGCCGTTGCGATAAACGACATCGAGGGACAGATCACTTCGTCGCCGGGCCCGATCCCCAGCGCCAACAGCGACAGGTGCAAAGCGGCCGTACAGCTCGACACGGCCACGGCCTCGCGCACGCCGCAATAGCCGGCCACCAGCCGCTCGAATTCGGCCACGCGCGGACCTTGGCTGACCCAGCCCGAACGGACGGCCGCGGCCGCGGCCTCTTCCTCTTCCCGGCCGAGAACGGGAATCGTGATCGGGATGCGCGGCGTTCCCGCGACGGCGATTGCCGCTTTCTCCGTGCGTGGCGTTCCCGCGAGGGAGTTTGCCGCTTTCTCCGTGCGCGGCTCTTTGCGTTGCTGTGCGGCGGTCGTCCAATTGACCGTCGGCATTTGGTCGAGCAGGGCGGCGGCGCTTTCGGGCTTGTCGCGGAACGACTGCGCCACCCGGCGAATCCCCTCCGCGAGCGAGAAACGGGGGCGAAAGCCGAGCGATTTCCGCGCGAGCGACACGTCGGCCCGATGGCGAGCGACGTCGCCCGGCCGACGCGGCTGGTAGTCGGGGGCGATTCGCGTTTTGGCGACTTCCTCGTACACCATCTCGGCCAAAGTTCTGATCGACGTTTCTTCGCCCGAACCGAGATTGATTGTCTGTCCCACGAGGTCGTCGCATTCGGCGGCACGAATCAACCAATACGCCGTGTCCTCCACATAGAGAAAATCGCGCGTCTGCGTCCCGTCGCCGAAGATGACGGGCGCCCGGCCGTTGAGCGCCCAGACGATGAACCGCGGAATGACTTCCCCCGAGTCTCCCTCGTGATGGCTGCGCGGCCCAAAATTGTTGAAGGGCCGGATGACGAGCGAGGGGAACCCGTAGGTTTGATGGTAAGCTCGAGCGTAACACTCGCCGGCCAGCTTCGAGGCGCCGTAAACCGTTTCCGGAAGGGTCGGGTGGTTTTCGTCCATCGGGACCTGCCGTGCCGTCCCGTAGACCTCCGACGACGAAACGTGCAGGAACCGCCGCACTCCCGCCCGGCCGGCCTCGGACAACAGCATCAGCGTGCCGGTCGCATTCACCTCGTGATTCTCGATGGGATTGCCAATGCTGTGGCGCACGCCGCGGCAGGCCAGGTGAAAAACCGCATCGACGCCGTCGAGGGCCTTTGCGACGCACTGGCGATCGCGGAGATCGCCCACGATCAGCGTGACATCCGATCGCTGGCACGCGTTGGTCAGGTTTTCCTTTCGTCCCGTCGAGAGGTCGTCCAGAACGCGCACGCGGCAACCGGCCAGCGCGTCGACCAGGTGCGAGCCGATAAAGCCGGCCCCGCCTGTGACTAAAACGGTCGTTCCCTCCAGTTTCATGGTTTCTCCGCCGTCTCTCGGGCTGGAACGGCCGGGGAATCGGCTCGCACGCCGTCGTTGTCCATCAGGTCTTTGAGCGTCCCGGCGACGAAATCGATTTGCTCGTCCCTCAGGGTGGGAAACAGGGGGAGCGAGAGACAGCAACCCATCACGTCCTCGGCCACTGGAAAATCGCCCGGCTTGTGTCCCAGGTGCGCATAGGCCGGCTGGTACGGAACGGGCGTTGGATAATGGACGGCCGTGGCAATTCCGCGTTCGGCCAACTGGCGTTGCAGCCGGCCGCGATCGACGCCGCGGACCAAAACCACGAACAAGTGCCAAACG